>Ga0137418_10002707_pt1 | contig 16209 bp, 12 predicted proteins | sample CZODoug3_1_2_16f_FD_122242 | JGI IMG/M metagenome (GOLD analysis project Ga0137418, IMG submission 122242) | Vadose zone soil fungal communities from Angelo Coast Range Reserve, California, USA - CZODoug3_1_2_16fungal (Hybrid Assembly) | ecosystem: Environmental > Terrestrial > Soil > Vadose... | reverse complement strand
CTGATCAACGGCGCCTTCTACGCCATGCTGAGCCTCGGGCTGGCCGTCATCTTCGGCCTGCTCAACATCATCAACTTTGCGCATGGCGCGCAGTACATGCTGGGCGCCTTCGTCGCGTACTTCGCGCTGCAGTGGGCCGGCCTCGGCTACTGGTGGTCGCTGCTGCTGGCGCCGATCGCGGTCGGTCTGTTCGGGATCGTCCTCGAACGCACCATGCTGAAACGTCTCTACCATTTGGATCACCTCTACGGCCTGCTCCTCACCTTCGGCATCGCGCTGATCGTCCAGGGCGTGTTCCGTCACGAGTACGGCTCCTCGGGCCTGCCCTACGGCATTCCGTCGCAGCTCAGCGGCGGCTACAACCTCGGCTTCATGTTCCTGCCGACCTACCGCGCGTGGGTCATCGTGTTCTCGCTCGCCGTGTGCCTGGCCACCTGGTACGTGATCGAGCGCACGCGGCTCGGCTCCTCCCTGCGCGCGGCCACCGAGAACCCGGCGCTGGTGCAGGCCTTCGGCATCAACGTCCCGCGCATGATCACGCTGACCTACGGCTTCGGCGTCGCCCTGGCCGCCCTGGCGGGCGTGCTGGCGGCGCCGATCTACCAGGTCAACCCGTTGATGGGCGCCGACCTCATCATCGTCGTCTTCGCCGTGGTCGTCATCGGCGGCCTCGGCTCGATCCTGGGCTCCATCGTCACCGGCTTCGTCCTGGGCGTCGTCGAGGGCTTCACGAAGTTCTTCTATCCCGAGGCGTCGAACACGGTGATCTTCGTGATCATGGCTGTCGTGCTGCTCGTGCGGCCGTCCGGTCTCTTCGGCCGCTCGACATGAGCACGCTGACGGCCCGCGAGACCGCGCCCGCGGTCTCGATCCCCATCGCCGGCTCCACGCCGGTGCACCAGCTGGTGGCCTTCGGGGTCATGGTCGCCGTCCTCGTGCTGGCGCCGTTCTTCGTCTACCCGGTATTCCTGATGAAGGCCCTCTGCTTCGCGCTGTTCGCCTGCGCCTTCAACCTGCTCATCGGCTACGTGGGTCTGCTGTCGTTCGGCCACGCGGTGTTCCTGGGCGGGGCCGGCTACGGCTCGGCGCACGCCGCGAAGGTCTGGGGGTTCCCGCCGGAGGCGGCCATCCTGTTCGGCACGCTGGTGGCGGCGGCGCTCGGCGTGGTCATCGGCGCCCTGACCATCCGCAGCCGTGGCATCTACTTCGCCAACATCACGCTCGCCTTCGCGCAGATGATCTACTTCTTCGCCGTGCAGGCGAAGTTCACGGGCGGCGAGGACGGCATCCAGTCGGTCCCGCGCGGCGTCTTCCTCGGCCTGCTGGACCTGCGCCGGCCGCTCACGATGTACTTCGTGGTGCTCGCGATCTTCCTGCTCGGCTTCCTGATCGTGTATCGGGCCATCCACTCGCCCTTCGGCCAGGTGCTGAAGGCGATCCGCGAGAACGAGCCCCGCGCGACCTCGCTCGGCTACCGCGCCGAGCACTACAAGCTGATCGCCTTCGCGCTGTCGGCCACGCTCTCGGGCCTCGCCGGCGCCACCAAGGCCATCGTCTTTCAGCTGGCCTCGCTCACCGACGTGCACTGGACCATGTCGGGCGAGGTCGTGCTCATGACCCTGCTCGGCGGCCTCGGCACCGTGTTCGGACCCGTGGTCGGCGCCTTCATCATGATCGGGCTGGAGAACTATCTGGCGACGCTCGGCGCCTGGGTGACCATCGTGCAGGGCGTGATCTTCGTCGTCTGCGTGCTGATCTTCCGCCGCGGCGTCATCGGCGAGCTGGGGCGGTTGCTCCGGCGGCCGCTGTGAGCGGCGCGGCGTCAGGGCAAGAGGTCGGACACCGCGACTACCGAGCCCGGCGCGCCGAGCGGACTCACGCTCGCGGACGCTGGCAGGACCTCGACGACCGTGTAGCGCCAGCTCTCCGGCGCCTCAGGCGTCGGGCGCGGATCACGAGCCACCTCGAGTGTGGCGTCCGCGAGGTTCACGATCCAGTACTCGGGGAGTCGATTTCGCGCGTAGAGCGCGGCCTTGAGGCGACGGTCGAGCCGGAGGCTCGAGTCGGCGACCTCGACCACCAGGGCGGCAGTGCCGGGGTGGGCGGTGCGGTAGGCCGGTGGTTCTCCGGCAACGACGGCGACGTCTGGCTCCGGCTCCGACGCGTCGTCGAGCGCCAGCGGTGCGTGCTGTCGCGCGTGCCAGTCGGCGCCGAACGCTCGTTCCAGCACCCTGGCGACCTGCGCGACCGTCGAAGCGTGCAGGCTGCCCTGAGGCTCGCGGACGACGAGGAGACCGTCGAGGAGCTCGAGCCGCTCGCCGGTGAACACTCCGAGTTCCACCAGCCGCTCGTATTCGACGCGGCGCCAGCGCCGGGTCTTGAGTTCTGGCTCGATCATCGCGCTCATGGCGCCAGACTACGCGCCCGCACACGGACGGGTCAACGTGGCGGACTCGATACGGCGCCACCGCACCGCGGTGTATGATCCCCCGACGTGGCATACCGCGGTTCAACGAAATAGAGGAGGCCACCATGCCCAAGTACCTCATCGAGCGTGAGATCCCCGGCGCCGGCAAGCTGAGCGCGCAGGAGCTGCAGGCGGTCTCGCAGAAGTCGTGCAGCGTGCTGCAACGCCTCGGGCCGCAGATCCAATGGGTCCAGAGCTACGTGACCGGCGACAAGGTCTACTGCGTGTACGTGGCGCCGAACGAGGAGATGGTGCGCAAGCACGCGCAGGAGGGCGGCTTCCCCGCCAACAAGATCTCCGAGATCAAGAGCGTCATCGACCCCACGACCGCCGAAAAGCGCTGAGGTCAGCGTGACGCGGGGCCGTGCCACTGCGCGCCCGGCCCCGCGTCACGGACGGCCGACGTCGCTCCGCTGACGTCGCGCCGCTGACGACACTGTCGCGCCGCTGACGATCGCGGCGCGGTGTCCCGCGAGCATTTCCCACCGGTTGCGCCGACCTCGACGTGTGGCACCCGGGTTGCCCCCTCTCTGTGCTGACGACCATCGGCATGTCGTTGACCGAGGTCGGGCTGCTTGGCACCGAGGGAAATACACATGACGAATATCAAGCTCGTCATTGCGGGAGTGTTGCTCGTGGCCGCGGCCGCGGGCGCGGCGGCAGCGCAGCAGTTCGTCGCCCGAGATCCGGGTGTTCGTGGTGGCCCGGCGGGCGCCGGCGCTCCGCTGGACGGTCTCACGGCGTCGCAACAGGCGTTCTTCGACGCGGGCGCCACGGAGTTCCAGGACACCGACGGCCTCGCCGAAGGCCTCGGGCCTCGCTTCAACCTCGACAGCTGTGGGGGGTGTCACATCCAGCCGGCGATGGGTGGCACGAGCCCGGCCACGAATCCGCAGTTCGCGGTGGCGACCGCCTTCGGGGCCCGCAATACGGTCCCGTCGTTTCTCACGCTCAATGGCCCCATCCGGGAGGCGCGTTTCAAACGGCACGCCGACGGCACGCCGGACGGCGGCGTGCACGCGCTCTTCGTGATCAGCGGCCGCGTCGACGACGGCGGCGACGCCAGCGCGTGCCGGATCTCGCAGCCGAACTTCGATCGCCAGTACGCCGCCGGCAACCTCATCTTCCGGATTCCGACGCCCGTCTTCGGTGCCGGCTTGATCGAGCAGATTCCCGATGCCACCATCCTCGCCAACCAGAGCGCGAGTGCGTCCGTCAAGGCCGCGTTCGGCATCTTCGGCCGTGCCCATCGGGTCCGGGTCACCGGGGAGCCGAACAACAACGGCAACGACGGCACCGTCGCGCGCTTCGGCTGGAAGGCGCAGAACAAGTCGCTGCTGCTCTTCTCCGGCGAAGCCTACAACGTCGAGATGGGCATCACCAACGAGCTGTTCCAGACCGAGCGTGACGAGACGGCGAGCTGCCAGCTCGTCGCCACGCCCAACAACACGACCAACACGGACGGCGCGAACGGCACCGACACGCTCAGCGCCATCGAGAGGTTCGCCTTCTTCATGCGGCTGCTCGCCCCGCCGCAGCCCTCCACGCAGACGCCGGGCGGCGCGGCGTCGATCGGGCGGGGTCGCGCGACCTTCGGCGCGGTCGGCTGCGCGCTCTGCCACACGCCGATGCTCCAGACCGGGGCGTCCAGCGTGGCGGCGCTGAGCAACATGCCGGTGAACCTGTTCTCCGACCTGCTCCTGCACAACATGGGGCCGGGGCTGGCCGACGAGGTGAGCCAGGGTGGGGCGGCGGGCGACGAGTTCAGGACGGCGCCGCTCTGGGGGCTCGGCCAGCGGATCTTCTTCCTGCACGACGGGCGTACGACGGACCTGATCGCGGCCATCCGCGCCCACCGGAGCGCGGGGAACGCGCAGTACAGGGCATCGGAGGCCAACGCGGTCGTCGAGCGATTCCACGCGCTGCCGGAGAGCGGCAAGCAGGATCTGCTGAACTTCCTCCGGTCGCTATAAGCCGCTCCGGCCCGGCGCGCGGCGGTGATACACTGCCGCCGCGCGCATGGCCGGGGCCTCCCTCGAGCGGTGGTTCGGGTTCACCGAGCGTCGCACCGACCTCGCGACCGAGGTCCGGGCGGGCGTGACCACGTTCATGGTCATGGCCTACATCATCTTCGTGAATCCCATCGTCCTCGGCTACGCCGGCGTGCCGGGACTCGAGGGCAAGGGGCTGCCGTTCTCGCCGACGCTGACCGTCACGTGCCTCACCGCGGGCGTGCTGTCGATCGCGATGGGGCTCGCCAGCAACTATCCGTTCGCGCTCGCGCCGGGCATGGGGCTGAACGCCGTGGTGGCCTTCGAGCTGGTGGCCGGCCGCGGGCTCACGTGGCCGCAGGCGATGACCATCGTCTTCCTCGAGGGCGCGGTGATCACGCTGCTCGTGCTGACGCGCTTCCGCCAGGCGATGCTCGACGCGGTGCCGCTCGGGCTCAAGCGCGCCATCAGCGTGGGCATCGGCCTCTTCATCGCCTTCATTGGATTTTTCACCGCGGGCTTCGTGGTCAAGCCGGACAAGAGCCCGTTGCCCGTCGGCCTCGGCCACTTCGACACCCTGCCCGCCGTCGTCTTCCTGTTCGGCTTCGTGCTGACGGCGTGGCTGATGGCGCGGCGCATGCGCGGCGCCCTGCTGCTGGGAATCCTGGTCACGACGGTGCTCGCGATCGCCCTCAACGGCGCCCTCGCGGGCTTCAAGGGCTTTCCCACGCCCGGCGCCGCGACGCTGCCGCAGGCACTCGTGCAGGCGCCCGACTTCTCGACCTTCGGGCGCCTCGACTTCGGCGTGCTCGCCCGGCTCGGCGTGGTGACGGCGGTGCTGGTGACCTTTTCGATCATGCTCAGCGACTTCTTCGACACCATGGGCACGATCATCGGCGTCGGCGGCAAGGGCGGCTTCCTCGACGCCCATGGCCGGCTGCCGCGCTCGGATCGCGTGCTGCTGGTGGACTCGCTCGGCGCCGCCGCCGGCGGTCTCGCCAACGCGAGCAGCAACACGACCTACATCGAGAGCGCGGCGGGCGTCGCCGAGGGCGGGCGCACGGGTCTGGTGCCGGTGGTGACCGGTCTGCTGTTTCTCGGCGCCATGTGGCTCTCGCCGCTGGCCAGCGTGATCCCGGCGCAGGCCACGGCGCCGGCGCTGGTCATCGTCGGCTTCTACATGATGAGCGTGGCGCGCGACATCCCCTGGGACGATTACGAGGAGGCCATTCCCGCGTTCGTGACCATGCTGGTCATGCCCTTCACGTGGTCGATCACCAACGGCATCGGCGCGGGCTTCGTGACGTTCGCCGCCATCAAGCTGCTGAGCGGGCAGGGCCGTCGCGTGCACTGGATGGTGTACGCGGCCTCCCTCGCGTTCGTCGTCTACTTCGCCCTGCCGCTCGTCGAGCGGGCGCTCGGAGGCTGAGGGATGCGGCAGTTTACGACGCGTCACACCGCATCGTAAATATTTGTTATCACGTCCCGATTTGCTTGACAGCCCTTCGCCGCTTGGCTAAACTCTCGCCACTTTCGCGCCCTCCCGATTCAGCGGAGTTCTCGACCCATTCTCGTGACCCGCGGAGGCGAGTGGACTTGACGGCGGACGCAACGACGCGCGAGCACGACACGTTTCCGAAGCTCGCCCGCGCCAACGCGGCTCGGATGCCGGACCACGTGGCCATTCGCGAGAAGGACTACGGCATCTGGCAGTCGTCCACGTGGAGCGATTATCTCGCCCGGGCGCGCGCGATCGCGCTGGGCCTCGCCTCGCTGGGCTTCCGCCGCGGCGACAAGGTCGCCATCGTCGGGGACAACCGCCCCGAGCTCTACTGGGCCGTGCTCGCCACCCAGGCGCTCGGCGGCGTGCCGGTGCCGCTCTACCAGGACTCCAGCGAGAAGGAGATGGAATACATCATCGACCACGCGGAGGCGCGCTTCGCGATCGTCGAGGACCAGGAGCAGGTCGACAAGCTCCTCGCGCTGCGCGCCCGCTGCCCGCGGCTCGAAACGATCGTGTACGACGATCCGCGGGGCCTGCGCTCGTATGGCGAGGCCTGCCTCATGAGCCTGGCCGAGCTGCGCGAGGCCGGCCACAAGTTCGAGGTGGGACATCCGACGTTCTTCGACGACGAGGTCGCGAAGGGCCGCGGCGAGGACGTCGCGATCATCTGCTACACCTCGGGGACGACGGGCGTGCCGAAGGGCGCGATGCTCTCGCATCGCAACCTGATCGTCACCGCGCGAAACGCCGCCGAGGCCGAGGGGCTGCGGGCGGACGAGGAGATCCTCTCGTACCTGCCGATGGCGTGGGTCGGCGACCACGTCTTCTCGTACGCGCAGGCGATCCTCGTCGGCTTCGCCATCAACTGCCCGGAGAGCCCGGCAACGGTGCTGCAGGACCTGCGCGAGATCGGTCCCACCTACTTCTTCGCGCCGCCACGCATCTGGGAAAGCCTGCTGACCACCGTGATGGTGCGCATCGAGGACTGCGCGTGGCCCAAGCGCAAGGTCGTGGGCTTCTTCCTCGAGCTGGCCCAGGCGCTCGAGCGCGCGCGCTTGAGCGGCCGCCCGGCCGCGGGATGGCGGCGGTTGCTCTATCCGCTCGGGCGGCTGCTCGTCTACGGCCCGCTGCGCGACAACCTCGGCCTGCGGCGCGTGCGCCGCGCCTACACGGCGGGCGAGGCGATCGGCCCCGAGATCTTCGTCTTCTTCCGCGGCCTCGGCGTCAACGTCAAGCAGCTCTACGGCATGACCGAGGCGAGCGTGTTCGTCACGATTCAGCGCGACAGCGCCGTGCGCCTGGACTCCGTCGGCACGCCGATCAAGGACGTCGAGCTGAAGATCTCGGCCGAGGGCGAGGTGCTCTACCGCAGTCCCGGCGTCTTCCAGGGCTACTTCAAGAACGACGAGGCCACGCGGCAGGTGATGCTGGACGGCGGCTGGATGCGCACGGGGGACGCCGGGTTCCTCGACGCCGCCGGGGACCTCAAGATCATCGATCGCGCGAAGGACGTGAGCCGGCTCGCGGGCGGCACGATCTTCGCGCCCAAGTACGTCGAGAACAAGCTGAAGTTCTCGCCGTACGTGAAGGAAGCGGTCTGCATCGGCCAGGACCGCCCCTACGTCACCGCGCTCGTGAACATCGATCTCACCGCCGTCGGGAACTGGGCGGAGCGGCGGAGCATTGCCTATACGAGCTATACCGACCTGAGCCAGAAGCCCGAGGTGTACGAGCTGATCCAGCAGGAAGTCGAGCGCGTCAATCGCAGCCTGCTGGAGGACGAGGTGCTCAAGGGGGCGCAGATCCGCAAGTTCCTGATCCTGCACAAGGAGCTCGACCCCGACGACGAGGAGATCACGCGGACGCGCAAGGTGCGCCGCGGTTACATCGGCCAGAAGTACGCGGCCCTCATCGAGGCCCTCTACGGCGACCGCGACCGCGTGCAGGTCGAGGCGAAGGTCACCTACGAGGACGGCCGCACCGGGACCGTGCGCGCCGACGTGCGCATCCGGGAGCTTGCCGCCCCGCAGGCGACGCGGTGAGCGCAGCGACGACGGGGCCGCTGCTGGCCGTGGAAGGCGTGAGCGTGCGCTTCGGCGCGCTGCTGGCGCTGAGCGGCGTGAGCCTGAGCATTCAGCGCGGCGAGATCCTGGCCATCATCGGGCCCAACGGCGCCGGCAAGACCACGCTGCTCAACGTCATCAGTGGCTTCTACCATCCCTACGAGGGCCGCATCCTCTTCGAGGGCCGCGACCGCACGCGGCTGTCGCCGCCCGACGTGGCCGAGCTCGGCGTGGCGCGCACCTTTCAGAACGTCGCGCTCTTCAAGGGCATGAGCGTCCTCGACAACCTCATGACGGGCCGGCTGCTGAAGATGGGCGGCCACTTCCTGCTGGACGCGATCTGGTGGGGACCGGCCAGGCGCCAGGAGCTGGCCAACCGGGCGTTCGTGGAGCGCATCATCGACTTCCTCGAGATCCAGGCCATCCGCAAGACGCCGGCCGGCAAGCTGCCCTATGGATTGCAGAAGCGTGTGGAGCTCGGCCGCGCGCTCGCCGCCGAGCCCAAGCTGCTGCTGCTCGACGAGCCGATGGCGGGCATGAACGTCGAGGAGAAGGAAGACATGTCGCGCTTCATCCTCGACGTCAACGCCGAGTTCGGCACCACCATCGCGCTCATCGAGCACGACATGGGCGTGGTCATGGACATCTCCGACCGCGTGGCCGTGCTGGACTACGGGCGCAAGATCGCCGACGGCCCGCCCGAGCAGGTGCGCAAGGACGCGGCGGTGCTCGACGCCTACCTCGGGGCGGGCCATGACTGAGATCCTCTACGCGGTCTTCGTCGGCCCGTTCCGGGACATGGCGGGCTCGCCGGCCTTCCTGGTCGAGGTGTTGCTGGGCGGCGTGGCGACGGGCCTGATGTACTCGCTGGTCGCGCTCGGCTTCGTCCTCATCTTCAAGGCCTCGGGCGTCTTCAACTTCGCCCAGGGCGTCATGGTGCTGTTCGCGGCGCTCACGCTGGTCGGACTGATGGAGCGCGGCGTGCCGGTGGCCGTGGCGCTCATCGTCACGATGGCGGTGATGGTCGGCCTCGCCTTCCTCATCGAGCGGGTCGTGCTGCGCCCGCTCGTGAACCAGGAGGCGATCATCCTGTTCATGGCCACCATCGGCCTCAACTTCTTCCTCGAGGGCTTCGGCGAGATGCTGTGGGGCGCCAACGTCAAGAAGCTCGACGTCGGCATCCCCGACCGCTCCTTCATCGTGGCCGGCGTGCAGATCAACCAGCTCGAGATGTCGGCGGCCGCCACCTCGGCGGTGATGGTCGCGGTGCTTGCGGTGTTCTTTCAGCGCACGCGCATCGGCCGCGCGCTGCGCGCGGTGGCCGACGACCACGAGGCCGCGCTGTCGATCGGCATCCCGCTCAAGACCATCTGGATCATCGTGTGGTCGGTGGCCGGGCTCGTCGCCATCGTGGCCGGCATCATGTGGGGCGCCAAGAGCGGCGTGCAGTTCAGCCTCTCGCTGGTCGCCCTCAAGTCCCTGCCGGTGCTGATCCTGGGCGGCTTCACGTCGGTGCCGGGCGCCATCGTCGGCGGCCTCATCGTGGGCGTGGGCGAGAAACTCGGCGAGATCTACTGGGGCCCCCTCGTCGGCGGCGCCATCGAAAACTGGTTCGCCTACGTCGTCGCCCTCGTCTTCCTGCTGTTCCGCCCGCAAGGCCTCTTCGGCGAGAAGATCATCGAGCGCGTATGAGGGCGACGAGAACGGCGCATCTGCTTCGTTCGCGAGACGCGGCCGCGGCCCGGCTCGTTGTTCCCTCCCTGCGGCGTAGGCGGCCTACGCCTCAGTCGGGAACGCCTCGCCGCCTCGCATCTGCACCGTTCTCGTCGCCCTTCCCATCGTCGCGGTGCCCCATCCACCTACGCCGGGTGCGCGCGTGATCTACCGCGAAGCCGGCCAGTTCAAGACGACGTACGCCAGCGACCAGGCGATCTTCCCGATCGTCCAGGACAAGTGGGTGGTCGCGGGCGCGGTGGCGGCGGCGCTCCTCGTGCCGCCGCTCGTCGCCAACGAGTACTGGCTGCAGGCCGTGCTCATCCCGTTCCTCATCTACTCGATGGCGGCCATCGGGCTGAATCTCCTGACCGGCTACGCCGGACAGCTGTCGCTGGGCACGGGCGGCTTCATGGCCGTCGGCGGCTACGCGGCCTTCAAGCTGACCACCGCGTTTCCGTGGCTGAACATCATCGTCGTGTTCGTGCTGGCGGGCGTGATCGCGGCCCTCGTCGGCCTCGTGTTCGGCATTCCGAGCCTGCGTATCAAGGGCTTCTACCTCGCCGTGGCGACGCTCGCCGCGCAGTTCTTCCTGATCTGGCTCTTCAACAAGGTCGCGTGGTTCACCAACTACGCCTCGTCGGGCACGATCACGGCGCCGCCGCGCACCATCGCCGGCGTGATGGTGACGGGGCCCCTGGCCACGGCCGGCGCGCGCTACGTCGCGGCGCTGGCGCTGGTGGCGCTGGGCGCGCTGGTGGCCAAGAACCTGGTGCGCGGGCGCATCGGGCGCTCGTGGATGGCCATGCGCGATCGCGACATCGCCGCCGAGATCATCGGCATCCGGCCGCTGCGCACCAAGCTGCTCGCGTTCGGCATCTCGTCGTTCTACTGCGGCGTGGCCGGCGCCGAGTACGTGTTCCTCTACCTCGGCAGCGCGGAGACGTCGGCGTTCGACATCGCGCTGTCGTTCCTGGTCCTGTTCATGGTCATCATCGGCGGCCTCGGCTCGATCCTCGGATCGTTCCTCGGCGCCGCCTTCATCGTGCTCGTCCCGATCTTCCTGACCAACGCGCCCCACTTGCTGCACCTGCCCATGCCGGTGGCGCTGCAGAAGCAAATCGAGCTCATGGTGTTCGGTGGCCTCATCATCTTCTTCCTGATCGTCGAGCCGCACGGACTCGCCCGGCTGTGGCAGATCGCCAAAGAGAAATTACGGCTGTGGCCGTTCCCGCACTAATTAGCACAGAGGAGGAGAGCCATGACACTGCGCGCGTGTTCGATCGCCCTGCTGGCGGTCCTCGTCGCCGCCGGCCCCGCGCTGGCGCCGGCGCCCGTCGTCGCCCAGGGCAAGGACGTGTTCATCCCGCTGCTCGTGTACCGCACCGGTCCGTTCGCGCCGAGCGGCATTCCGATCGCCAACGGCTTCGTCGACTACTTCACGCTGCTCAACGAGCGCGATGGCGGCATCAACGGCGTGAAGATCACGTGGGAAGAGTGCGAGACTCAGTACGATACCAAGCAGGGGGTCGAGTGCTACGAGCGGCTCAAGGGCCGCGGCGCCGCGCTGGTCAACCCGTACAGCACGGGCATCTCCTACCAGCTCATCCCCAAGGCGCCGGTCGACAAGGTGCCGGTCTTCTCGATGGGCTACGGCATGAGCGCCTCGTCCGACGGGCGCTGGTTCCCGTGGGTCTTCAACTTCCCGACCAACTACTGGAGCCAGGCCTCCGCCGTCATCCGCTACATCGCGACGCAGGAGGGCGGGCTCGAGAAGCTGAAGGGCAAGAAGATCGCGCACGTCTTCCACAACAGCCCGTACGGCAAGGAAGCCAACCCGACGCTGGAGGAGCTCTCGCGCAAGTACCAGTTCGAGCTGACGCTGCTGCCGGTCGACACGCCGGGCCAGGAGCAGAAGTCGACGTGGCTGCAGGTCCGCAAGCTCAACCCCGACTGGATCTTCATGTCGGGCTGGGGCGTGATGAACCAGGTCGCGGTGAAGGAGGCGGCGGCCACCGGCTCCCCGTGGACCCATGCGTTCATCGTGGGGCCGAATGACACCGCGATCGAGGCGTGGCCCGGCGGAGTGCGCTCGGTGCCGCTGTCGACGTATCTGGACGGCCGCAGGTTGGCCTTCAGCAACGACGAGATCAAGTTCGGGCAGCGTGCCGGTCCCGGTGCTTCGTCCGATAGCCTTGATGACCCGGATGTGCTGCTCGATCCACGCAGCTTCCGCACGAGCACGGGTGTTGCCAGGGAATTCGTCGGCGACGTGCAGAGCCTGCCGCAGTTGGTCGGCGGCGGCCTGACCCATGCCGATTGGAAGGCACGGCGTCTGCGCCCGGCCGATTTCCGGCTGAAGACCCTGGCCGATCAGTTTGGCTACAACATTGCCAACTCGACGACCGTCGACTGGCCGATGAGTTACGATGATCTGGAGCCCTTCTATGCGCTGGCCGAGCAGATCATCGGCGTGCAGGGGCCGGCGCAGTTGCCCGCGCCGTTCGCGCCCCGACGTAGCGGCCCCTATCCAATGCCGCCAGGTGTCCCGCAGTTCGTCGCCAAGCTCATCACCGCCGGCGCGGAACAAGTCGGGCTGTCGCCCTTTCCGGCGCCGACCGGTATCACGTCCCGCCCCTATCGTGACCGGCCGGCCTGCAACGATTGCGGCTTCGACGTTGGCTTCGCCTGCCCCATCGGCGCCAAGAGCACGCCCGCCGTCACCGCTCTGCGCGACGCGCTGTTGACCGGGAGAGTCTCGCTGCGACCCGATTCTCACGTCTTCCGGCTGAATATGGGCAAGGGTGGCCGCGAGGTTGAAAGCGTCGCCTTCCTCGACGAGGACGGCAATCCTCGCGAGCTGGAAGCGGATCTCTTCGTCCTGGCGGCATCGGCGATCGAATCCGCACGGCTTTGCCTGTTATCGGGTCTTTCCAACCCGCTCATTGGCGCGAACCTGATGTTTCATCGTGAGACGTTCGCGATCGGCTTCTTTGCGCAACAGCTGCATGCGCATCGCGGCCGAGCCTCAACCTTTCAGTGGGACGATTTCACCGGACCCGCGGAGATCGCCGACTACAAGAATTTCCGCTCCGGCGGCGGGCCGCTGCCGCGCGGCGGCACCACCGAGATTTCCGGCGGCCCGCGCGTGATCAGCGAGGGACAGATGTACCCGTTCGGCGAGGTGCATAAACAGAGCATGCGGGCAAGCCCGCTGCGCGAGCATCTGGGGATTCTGACGATGGAGGGCGAGGACCTTCCGCAAGCGAGCAACCGCGTAGATCTCGACCCCGACCTCAAGGACAGTCGCGGCTTCCCGGTCGCGCGCATCACGTATGCCAGTCATCCCTACGAACTCAACGCGGCGGCGCATTATCAGCCCGTCATGATAGATGCGCTAAATGCCGCCGGCGCATTGCAGGCAATCCCCGTCATGGCCAACCAGATGTCGCCGGTCCCGGCTACAAGGCACATCATGGGGACGCTCCGCATGGGCAGCGATCCGGCGAGGTCCGTCACCGATGCCAACGGCAAGTTCCACGACGTTGCCAACCTCTACGCGGCCGACGGCAGCGTCTTCCCGACTGCGGGTGGCATGAATCCGTCGCTCACGATCATGGCTCTCGCCTACCGCCTCGGGACGCTCGCGGCGCGGACCGCATAGAGAGATGTTCAAGGCAGCGCGGGACCGGAAACGGGCTCCGCGCTGCCGCCTCCTTCCTCTTCGCGATGCAGGATTTCACAGCGATTCCGCAGGCGGGTCGCGTTCATGGTCCCCTCCCGTCACTACGAAGTGCGATGCCTAGAGTCATTAGGGGACCGACACTTGACCGCCTGCATCCGCCAGCCTCTTGATCATCTCCTCCGCTTTCCTAGAGTCGAACCACCACGGCTCGTAGTCCGGTGGATTGTTGAATCCATTTGCGATGCGGCTCGCCAGCGACGGAATCTGGCTTGCGGCTCCCATCAACTGGAGAATTTGCGGCGCCGGAGGAATCAGCAGCGAATTCGTCCAACTCACTACCCATTGCGCGTAATTCCAGAAGATGTCGAATGTTTCCTGCATCCATGGTCCGTCGAATGCTTTGTCGCCGCGCTCCAGGATTCTCGTCAAATAGATCGTGGCTGCCTTCGCCGCCGTATTCGAGCCCTGGCCCGCGATCGGGTCGTTGGTCGTCACCACGTCGCCCATCCCCAGGGCCAAGCGGCCCCCGGAAAGCTTGCTCACCGGCTTGCGTACCATCGGCGCAAATCTTCCCACCAGAGTCCCGTTGTCATCCGTCACTTCCACGTTCTTGCAACGCTCCGCCTCCAGCGGTATGAAATTCTCCAGGATCCACTTGCTCTTGGTCAGGTGCTCCTGCGGCGTCTTCACGTCGTTCCAGCAATCCATCGGCCCGCCCGGAACGCCCTCGAATACCATGATTTCGCACGGGCCGGTCGTGGTCAGTGCGGGGAAGACAAAATATTCACCCACACCCGGAATTAGGTTGAAAGACACCGCCGTGAACGGAGCCCGCGGCTCCATCTTCTTCACATACGTCAGCGCCAGCACCCGCTTCGGTTGGTCGTACGGTGATTTCGTCGCGTCGCGGCCGAACATCCGATTGACCTCACTTTTTCCTGCGGCCACGATCACCAGGTCATGCGTCTTGCTGTACTCGTCAACGTCCGCAGGCGCTGCATCTTTAATCACCAGATCTCCGCCACGCTTGGCAAATTCGTTCATCCAGCCGGCAAACTTCACCCGCTGATCGACCGACTGCCCGTGGTGATCGAGTTTCGCCTCCCAGAACAGCGCTTTGATTTTGTCCTGACCAGGAATGGTAAAGGCGAGTCCTTCCGTTCGCGGGCATTCCCTTTCCCAAAAATTGATGCCCAGGTCGCGCTCATTCTGGAGAGAATCGTGGAACATGAACTGGCTCGACGTCACTCGTCCGTTGAAGATCTGCTCCGCCGTGCGATCGCTGACGACCGCGACTTCATAGTCGTTCTTCAGCAGCCCTAAAGCCAGTTGCAATCCCGATTGACCACCGCCCACTATGGCAATTTTCCTCATCGCGCTGTCTCCCGCCTCCCCTGATTCGTAACGCCTTCCGGCTGTCCACTAACAAACGAATTGTCAAATTCCCTGCAGAAGAGGGGCTGGATCGTTTTTGAATCCTCCTGTACCGTAAGCACAAGATTCTAAGTATGAGATACGCGATTCTGGTGCGAATGGGCGAGGCTGGGCTAAGAAGGGGTCCCTGCACACGCGGCACATAATTAGGCGCGGGTTCGCGCGCAATGGACATTGCCCCTCTCTAATACTGTCTTCAGCGTCATTGATATCTCCGCCTGGTTTGCGAAATCACTTCGATCGATATTGCGAACGAGTTTGAACCGTCGGATCGCGGACGTCGCGAGCCAATCGCGCACATTCGCAGGTGCTGGCGCGCACTACCGCGTAGCGAGCGCTCGGCGATGGCAACCATTTGCACGCGACGATCAGCGCAAAGGAACGCATTACTGTCGGCCCGATGCGGCATGACTTGGGGAACACCGCAAGCCTACTACTGTGCGCGCCGGTACCTGTGAACGTGCGTTCTGGACTCACGACGTCCAAGATCCGGCGATCTAAGCTCTGCACAACATCGAACCGAATGTGTTTGCAGACGAAGCGGAAATGTCAATGCCAAATCTCAGTTTCTATTGAGGTGTGAAATGAAGAGCAGTTATGACTACGTAATCGTGGGTGGCGGTTCCGCAGGATGCGTTCTGGCGGCACGATTGAGTGAGAACCCCGCCGCCCAGGTCGCGCTGATCGAAGCGGGTCCAATGGATGATGCACCCGAGGTGCACACACCCGTTGCCTTCGCTCAACTGTTCAAGTCGGACCATGACTGGGACTATTCGTCGGAACCGGAGCCGGCGCTTTTCGGTCGGCGTATCTACCTGCCACGCGGCAAGGTTCTTGGCGGCTGTTCGTCGATGAACGCAATGATCTATATGCGTGGCAATCGCGCGGACTACGACGAATGGGCGGCCGGGGGGGCGACGGGTTGGTCCTACGACGAGCTGCTACCCTATTTCATCAAGGCCGAAACCAATGAGCGGGGTGCCAGCCGCTTCCACGGCGCCGATGGGCCTCTGTTCGTTCAGGAGGGACGGTCGCAGCATCCACTGATCGATCACATCATCGAAGCGTTCGTTCAGGCCGGCTACCCGCGTAATAATGACTTCAACGGCGCGAGCCAGCTGGGAGCGGGGCGATTCCAAGTCACGCAGAACAACGGAAAGCGCTGCAGTACGGCCACGGCCTACTTGCGGCCCCTCAGCGGGCGGGCGAACCTCGACATCATTACGCAGGCCACTGTCGCCCGAGTGGTGCTCGAACATTTGCGTTCGGTGGGGGGGGAATTTTACCGCCATGGGGAAAAGCGCATTATCCGGGCCGAACGGGAAGTCTTACTGTCGGCAGGCGCATATAAC
>Ga0137418_10002706_pt1 | contig 16214 bp, 17 predicted proteins | sample CZODoug3_1_2_16f_FD_122242 | JGI IMG/M metagenome (GOLD analysis project Ga0137418, IMG submission 122242) | Vadose zone soil fungal communities from Angelo Coast Range Reserve, California, USA - CZODoug3_1_2_16fungal (Hybrid Assembly) | ecosystem: Environmental > Terrestrial > Soil > Vadose... | reverse complement strand
TTCAGCATCGGGACGCCCGCGGGCGTATGCCGCAGCGCATCCAGCTCGATCAGGCGGCCTGCGACCGTGACCCGATTCGCTTGCGCCAATGCTCAGGCGCTCGCCGGCTCCGCGGGCTTGGCCGCCTCACTGCGCGGCGCTTCACCGCGCGGTGCTTCGCCCGGGCCGAGGACCGACTTCGCTTTTTCTTCCTTCATCATCGGCGAAGGCGTTGTCCACGCGCGTTCCATTCTTATGATCAGGTGCCGCAGCACCGCGTCGTTGAACTTGAACGAGTGCTCCAGCTCACCGAGTGTCTCGGCGTCGCACTCGATATTCATGAGCACGTAGTGCGCCTTGTGCACCTTGGAGAGCGGAAAAGCGAGTTGACGGCGGCCCCAGTCCTCGAGCCGGTGGATTTTGCCGTTCTTCGAGGTCACCGTGGTGCGGTAGCGCTCGATCATCGCCGGCACCTGCTCGCTCTGGTCAGGATGGACGATGAAACACAGTTCGTAGTGTCGCATGCAAGCTCCCTATGGATAATGCCGCCCGCTCGGTCCACCGTTGCGACGCGGCGGAAACTGGTGCGGCAGGGTTTGGCGGTCTAAAACAAACGACCGCCGAAGCGGTCGTCGAAGTGGTTGAATTCTAACCGAATCGGGGGCTGCGGAGCAAGCGCCGCGCTCTGCAATAGTATCGCATCGCGATAGGCGAACGAAGTTATGATATCCGGCTGTTTTGCTGACCATTTTAATAAGGACAGGTCATGCGCTCCAAGATACTTACCGGTGCGGTCGGCGGGTTGATCGTGGTGCTCTGCCCACCGACGTTCGGCCAGGGCACTCCGGCCGAGGACCCTGTCAAGGTCCTGGTCGGGCGGCTCGATCTGGAGAAGTACAAGGCCACGATCAAGGGGCTGACCGAATTCGGCGATCGACGAGAGGGAACGGATCGCAATCGTGCAGCCGTCGACTGGATCGAACGTCAGCTGAAGAGCTTCGGCTGCAATACCGCTCGCATCAAGTACGAGTACAACGCGCCACAGCGCCAATGGCGACCGCAGAGCCGCGCGCCGATTCCCGTGGCCAGCGGGGAAATCCGCGCCGGCTCCGGAGGCTCGCGAATCCGGGGCATTGCGGTGCCCACGGGCGTGAACGACGATCCTGAAGCGCAACCCGATCTGAAGCTGCGCCAGCTCAACTCCCAGCCAAGCGCCCCCGGCGCGCGCGAACAGGTGTATTGCACGAAGATCGGCTCGACGCGGCCCGACGAGATGTACATCGTCGGCGCCCATTTGGACGGAATAGGCTGGGGCGAGGCCGCCGATGACAACGCTTCAGGCACGGCGCTGGTCATGGAAGTGGCGCGCGTGCTGAACAGTCCCGACGTGCGGACCGAGCGCTCGATCCGGTTCGCTCTCTGGAACAACGAGGAAACGGGCCTTAACGGCGCCCGCGCCTACGTCGCGCAGCGAGCGGCACTCCAGGGGATGGAGGATCCCCCGGGATCAGGCCGCTATCCGGAGCCGAAGTGGGTCGGCATGGTCCAGCACGACATGGTGCTGTTCGACCACGGCATGCCCCGGGCCGACGGCACACTCAGCCCGGAGCAGCGGCCCGAAGCGGACGTCAACGTGGAATACCAGTCCACCGCGAAGTTCGCGGATCAGGCGATGAAGCTGGCGTTCTTTTTCCGGGACGCCAACGAGAAATACGCCGCGGACTACCCCGCCGCGGTCGGCCACCACATGACCAATACCGACTCCACGCCTTTCATGGATCTCGTTCCGGCCATCAGTGTTCGTGAAAGCGAGCGGGGCATGCAGATTGGCGCCGGATGGAATCCCCATTGGCACCAGCCCACGGACCGCTACTCCACGTACTCGGACAAGGATTTTCGCCTCGGGCTGAACGCTGCGCAGACGACGCTGGGGGCGATCGCCCAGTTGGCGGGTGCGGCGCTGAAGAAGTGACGCTCGAGCCGATGATTTCACGCGCCACAACCATCGCCGCAGTGTGCCTTCTCCTCGCCGCCTGCGAAAACGTCGTAGGCTTCGACTATCGCGTGGTGTCCAGAGATCCGAAGGTGAGCTCCACGCAGATGCTCAGGGTCGTCTCCGGGGCGCTGGATCGCGGGGACGCGAGCGCCTCGGGGCAAGACGCGAGGGCCTGGGCGCAAATCGACGAGAAAACAGGCGAGGTCACCTTCGCCCTTGGCGCATTCGGCAGCGGAAAGACCCCGAGCATCCGCAACGCGGAAACCCGCGTGCTCCGCGCGCTGCGCGACGAATTCGGGGAAAAGGTCGAGGTCTTCTGCAACGGCGAGCCGCTGCGTTGATGAAGGCGCCCGCCTTGATGACCTCGGCCGACAAGCATCGCAAGGTTCTTTTTTATCTTCGCAAAAACGAATGGGACAAGGCCCACACGATCGTCATGGGCATGCGCGACAGGCTCGCCTTTCGTATCCATGGCCTCGTGCACCGCATCGAAGGCGACTTAGCCAACGCGCGCTACTGGTACGCCAGAGCCGCCGTGCCGTTCAGAAAATCGAAGAGGGCCGCGTCGGAAATCGAGGAAATCGCGGCGGCACTGGAACGCCGCGTCGCCGTCACGCGCGCCTCCTCCGCGACTCGAACAGGCACAGACCGCTCGCGACGGAGACGTTCAGGCTCTCGACGCTCCCGCGCATAGGGATGCGTACCAGGAGGTCGCAGCGCTCGCGCGTGAGCCGGCGCATGCCCTCGCCTTCCGCGCCCAGCACCCAGGCGGTGGCTGCAGGCAGATCCGACTCGTAGAGCGTCTTTTCGGCGCGCTCGTCCGCGCCGACGATCCAGACGTTGCGCTCCTTCAGTTCGGCGAGCGTGCGGGCGAGGTTCGTCACCATGTAGTAAGGCACGGATTCGGCCGCGCCGCTCGCCACCCTGGACACGGTCGTGCTGATGCCGGCGGCACGGTCCTTCGGTGCGATCACCGCGTGGGCGCCGGCGGCGTCCGCGACCCGCAAACAGGCCCCGAGATTGTGCGGATCGGTCACGCCGTCGAGAACCAGCAGAAGGGGCGCTTCCTTCACCGAATCGAGCAGGTCCTCCAGGCTCTCCCGCGCCGGCTTTTCGAACGCCATCGCCACCACGCCCTGGTGGCGGCCGCCGCCGTAGAAACCGTCCAGGCGCTTGGTCGGAACGCGAATGAGGGAAACGCCGGCTTTTTCTGCGGCGAGCACGAGGTCTTTCGCCCGCGCGTCCTTGCGGTCTTCGTCGAGATAGATATCCGTGACCGACGCCGCATCGGCACGCAGCCGAGCGAGCACCGCGTGGAATCCGAAAATGGCGCGGGTCGGCTTCATCCTGAGCCGTCCTAGGATCTTGCGCGCCGGCGAAGGGATCGGACGTGACGCTGGCCGCCCGCGGAATCTCCCGCGAGCACAAAATCGATGCGGCTCGTCTCGAGATCCGCCCGGACGATCCTGACCTTCACCCTGTCGGCCAGACGGAACCGCTTCCGGGTGCGGTCGCCGACCAGTTGATGGCGGGTGGCGTCGAATTGGAAATAGTCCTGCCCGAGCTCGGAGATGTGCACCAGTCCCTCCACGTAGAACTCGTCGAGCGCCACGAAGATGCCGAAACTCGTCACCGCCGAGACCGAGCCTTCGAACTCCTCGCCGACGCGGTCGCGCATGTAGTAGCACTTGAGCCAGGCGGCGACCTCGCGCGTGGCCTCGTCCGCGCGGCGCTCGGTCTGCGAGCAGTGGCTCCCCAGCTGCGCCCAGTTGCCGGGGTTGTAGCGCCCGCCGGCGAGAACCGCCTTGATGGCGCGATGAACGAGGAGGTCCGGGTAGCGTCGGATCGGAGAAGTGAAGTGCGTGTAGTGCTCGTAGGCGAGCCCGAAGTGGCCGACGTTCTCCGGACTGTACTGCGCCTGCTGCAGCGAGCGCAGCAGCACCGTCTGGAGCAGCTGCACGTCCGGACGCTTGCGCACGGTCTCGAGCAGCTTCGCGTAGTGTTTGGCGGTGGGCTTGTCCCCGCCGTCGAGCGCGAGGCCGAATCCCTTGAGAAACTCGCGCAGGCTCTGCAGCTTCTCCGGAGTCGGGCCTTCGTGGACGCGGTACAGGGCCGGGTGCTTGCGCTGGGAGAGAATGTCCGAGGCGCAGACGTTCGCGGCGAGCATGCACTCCTCGATGATGCGGTGGGCGTCGTTGCGCTCCACCTTCTCGATGCGCGCAAGCCGCCCCTCTCCGTCGAAAACGAACTGGGTTTCGATCGTCTCGAAGTCGATCGCGCCGCGCTCCTCCCGCGCCTTGAGGAGCGCTCCGAAGAGAGCCTTCAACAACTGCAAACGCGGCAGCAATCCCTTCAGCTTCTGCGCCGCCTCGCTCCGCGGGTCGGCAAGCGCCGCGGCCACCGAGGTATACGTGAGCCTCGCGCGTGAGCGCATGACAGCGGGATAGAAGCGATACGCGCCGATCTTGCCCTTCGCACCGATCACCATGTCACACGCCATGCACAAGCGGTCGACTTCGGCGTTGAGCGAGCACAGGCCGTTGGAGAGCTGCTCAGGCAGCATCGGGATGACCCGGCGGGGAAAGTAAACCGAGTTGCCGCGCTCGCGCGCCGCCACGTCGAGCGCGTCCCCGTCGCGCACGTAGTGGCTCACGTCCGCGATGGCGACCACGAGCCGAAACCCTTCGCTTGTCTTTTCGCAGTACACGGCGTCGTCGAAATCCCGCGCCGTTTCGCCGTCGATGGTCACGAGCTCGAGCGATCGCAAATCCTCCCGGCCCGCAACGTCGCCCGGGCGCGGCACGGGCGGAAACTTCGCAGCGAGCGCCTCGGCCTGCGCCGAGAACTTGAACGGCAATTCGTGTTTCCTGAGCGCGATCTCGATCTCGATTCCGGAATCGGCGGCGTCCCCGAGCACTTCGACCACGCGCCCTATAGGCTGGGTATGGCCGTCGGGCTGCACGGTCAATTCGGCGACGACGACCTGACCCACCCGCGCATTGCCCGCATCTTCCGGCGCGATAAGGATGGTCTGGCTTATGCGCCGCTCGGCGGGCTGAACGAAAAGGAATTTGCGTTCACCGACCAGGCGCCCCACCACTCGGGTGTTCGCGCGCTCGATCACCTCGACGATCGTCCCTTCACGGCGGCCGCGACGGTCCACCCCCGACTCGCGCACCATCGCGACGTCGCCGTGAAGAACCTTGCGCATTTCGTGCGGACCGAGGTACAAATCCGCGCCGTCTTCGGCAATCACGAAACCGTAACCGTCGGGATGCCCTTCGACGCGCCCTTTGATCAGATCGAGCTTCGCAGCGACCAGGATCGCGCCCTTGCGATTGCGCAGAATCTGGCCTTCGCGTTCCATCGCACCCAGACGTCGCTCGAAAGGCTCGCGCTCTGCCGGCTTGATGGCGAGCCGCTGCGCAAGCTCCTCGTCGGTGAGCGGGACGCCGGCTTCCGCGAGCTTTTGCAGAATGAACTCGCGACTCGGAATCGGATGCTCGTAGCGCGACGCTTCGCGTTCGCGATGAGGGTCGGTTGCGCGTGCGGGGTCGCGCTTTTTCATTGACAAATCGGTGCTTTCCTATAGAATCCGCGCGCGGGCTGAAGACCGGAACTGGCGCGGCCCTTTCGCCGAGGTGGCGGAATTGGTAGACGCACTAGGTTCAGGTCCTAGCGGTGGCAACACTGTGGGGGTTCGAGTCCCTTCCTCGGCACCAGCTTCGCTCCAACAAGATTCTAACCGGTTTTCCAAAGCCCGAACCTCAAATCCGCTCGACGTGCAATCCGTTTTCCGGATCTGTAAGGGCCTCCTATTGCCGTGCCTGGCGGCGAGCTTCGCACACGCGGATCAGCTCCCGCTGTGGGAGGCCGGCGCAGGATTCGGAGTTACGACCCTTCCTCACTATCGCGGCTCGGATCAAGCCAAGACCTGGGTGCTCCCGGTGCCTTATGTGGTCTACCGGGGAGCGTCCCTTAAAGTCGACGACGACCGCAGGCTGCGCGGCCTGTTGGGCGACAGGGTCGAAGTCGAGCTCAGCCTGAGCGGCTCCCCGCCCGCCAAAGACAACGATGCGCGGCGCGACATGCCCGATCTCGATGCCACACTGGAATTGGGTCCCTCGCTCAACATCACCCTCTTTCGATCCGAGAACAGAAATGAAAAACTGGAATTGCGACTGCCGGTGCGCACCGTCTTCTCGTCGGATTTCTCCCACGTGAGGCAAACCGGCTGGGTTTTTCAGCCGAACTTGAGCCTGGATTTCAAGAACGTCCTGGGAGACCGCGGATGGAAGCTAGGCCTGCAGGGGAGCCTCATCTACGCGGACCGGCGCTACAACCAGTATTTCTACGCGGTCGACCCGGTGTTCGTCACCCCGGCCCGGCCCGCCTTCGACCCGAGCGGCGGCTACGGCGGACTGAACTTCCTCGCGGCGGTCAGCAAGCACTTCCCCGGTTTCTGGGTCGGCGGGTTTGCGAAATGGGACAGCGTCAGCGGCGCGGTATTCGCCGACAGCCCGCTGGTGAGGGCGAGAAGTAATTTCAGCGGGGGCTTTGCCGTCGCCTGGATTTTTCGCGCTTCGACCGCCAAGGTCGAGGCGGAGAACTAGCTGCAGGCGGATTCAGATCATCGCGCCGTTGATCGAGATGATCTGCCCGGAAATATACGCGGCGCGTTCGGAGGCGAGAAACCCGATCAGCTCGGCGACCTCCTCCGGAGTCCCGGCGCGCTTCATCGGCACGAACTTCTCGATCGCGTCTCGGGAAAAAACGCTCTCCGTCATGGCGGATTCGATGATCCCGGGCGCGACCGCATTGACCGTGATGCCGCGGCTCGCCAGTTCCAGGGCGAGCGCCTTGGTCGCGCCGTGCAGGCCCGCCTTGGCGGCAGCGTAGTTGGTCTGGCCGCGGTTGCCCGCAAGCGCAGCCACGGAAGAAACGCTGACTATCCTTCCCCAGCGTGTCCCTATCATCGGCATGAGCAGAGGCTGCGTGACGTTGAAGAATCCGTTGAGGGAGACATCGATCACCCGGGACCATTGCTCCGGCCGCATTCCCGGCATCACCGCGTCGTCGTGAACTCCGGCATTGTTGACCACGATCTGGATGGGGCCGTCGACGAGCAATTTTTGCAGCGCCGTCCCGGTGGCGTCGCGGTCGGCGATATCGAAGGACACGGCTTGCGCGGAACCCCCGCTTGCGGTGATCTCGGCGGCAAGCTTCTCCGCCCGCGCGAGGCGGCTGTTCGCGTGGACGTAAATATGCCTGCCGTCGGCCGCGAGGCGCCTGCATGCCGCAGCCCCGATGCTGCCGCTGCCGCCGGTGACGAGCGCCCGTATCACGACCCCGCCCGGCCCGCTTCCAGGACCACTGCGGCCCTGCCGCGCAGGACCTCGACATCGCCCACCCGCACGTCGAAGCTGTAGATCACGCGACTTTCCTCGCCCATCAGCCGCTCGGCTTCGACGATGAGGTCGCCCTCGAGATCATCGAGCCGGCTTCTGCTGCAATGTACTTCCCTCAAGCTCGCAAGGTATCCCAGTCGCGGCCGCTTCCCGACGTTGCCGGCCAGCACTCCGTGTATCGCCATCGCCTGGGCGGCATATTCGACGCCGCACAGGGCGGGGAGTCTTTCATCCACCCGCAGGGGATTGTGCCGGTCCCGGTGGGTGCGGCTCAAGCACCGGATGCTGCCAGCATCCCAGGCGAGCACGCCGTCGAGCAGGCACATCGATCCCGCGTGTGGAATCATCGCGGCGATAGCCTCCCGGGAAATCAACACCGGCTCACGGTGACGCGCAGCTGCAGTTCGGTCAGGAAATCGAGCACGACCTCGCCCTGCATCTTTCGCGCGAGTGCTTCCAGCAGGGGAAGCGCTCTCGCGGCCGGTATGCCCAGCCTCAATTCCTCGAGCCTGGAATCGGACATGGCGGTGGGCTTTTCATCGCCCGGCAGGACCGCCAATTCGAACGTCGCGGAAGCTCCGCGGGTTGCGTCCGGCGCGAGGACCAGCGCAGCGCCGAAACTCCCAAGGAGGGGACGCGCCGAATGAAGCGGCTCCGGATAGGGCTGGTCGTAGGCGATCAGGGCGACCGGCTTGCCCCATGAGACAACCTGCGTCGCCGCCTCGACGAGCCCCGCGGGGAAGCTCGCGTCGTAGGCGCAAAGGCTCGTCGAGGCTTCCTGCGACCGGGTCGCGATGCCCCAGTAACCCGCAGCGGCGTTGTGCACCGAGTTGTGGAACCGCGTCGGCGACACTTCCCGTTCGGTCGAGGCAAGGGCCTCGCACATGTGATGAAGCGCTTCGCCTTCGCCGGAAGAGGACGTGAACACAGTCGCCGTGGCCGCAGCGTCGCGGCCGGCGTTCTGAAGCGCTTCCTGCCCCACGGCGAGCGCAAGCTTGACCGGTACGGGGGTGCGGCGCCGCTCGGCAGCGGGCAGCAGATCGCTTGTACCGATGAACGTGGAGGCCGGACGAAAGGGCTCCTCGCCCGCGAGGACGCGGCGAGCCGCCTCCCAGCCCCGCAGGCCCGGGCCGAGCAGACCCACGCCTTCGACAAAGACCCGCGTCACGGGGCGACCCCCAGGACCAGGCTGCAATTGCTCCCGCCGAACCCGAACGAGTTGCTCAGGACGCGCGTGACTTTCGCCTGCCTGTTTTCGAGCAGGTAGTTGCTCCTCATCGCGGGGTCGACGCTGCGTGTATTCGCGCTGCCGGGCATCAGGCCGTCTCCGATCGCGAGAATGCAGACGATCGCTTCGGTGATCCCGGCCGCGCCGAGAAGATGCCCGGTCGCCCCCTTGGTCGAACTGCACGGGGTCTCGGGTCCGAAGATCTCGAATACGGCCTTGTCCTCGCTGGTGTCGTTGGTCTTCGTCGCAGTGCCGTGCAGGTTGATATAGTCGATGTCGGCGGGCCGAAGACCCGCGGAGTCCAGCGCCTGCTGCATGGCGATCCTCGCACCCAGACCCTCGGGATGGGGCGTAGACATGTGGTAGGCGTCCGAGCTCTCTCCTACGCCCAGGAGCAGGACCGCGCCGGGTCGTGCACGATCCCCTTTCTCGACGAGGGCGAAGCCCGCCCCCTCGCCGATCGAGATCCCGTCACGATCCACGTCAAAGGGACGGCACGGAGCGCGCGAGGTCAGGCCGAGCGAATGAAATCCGTAGAGCGTCATGAGACACAGGCTGTCGGCACCGCCGACCACGGCGGCATCGCAGATTCCCGCGGTGATCATGCGCGCTGCGTTGCCGAAGGCCTTCGCGGTCGACGAGCAGGCGGACGAGACCACGAATCCCGGCCCGGCCAATCCGAGATAGCGCCGCACGAATTCACCGAGCGAGTAGGCGTTCTGCGTCTCGGCGTAGCGGTAGTCCGCGGGCAACGCGCCGGTCTTCGGGTCGCGACGGCGATACGCGAGTTCCGTCGCGTGCAGTCCCGAGGTGCTCGTACCGAGATAGAAGCCGATCCGCCCGGCGCCGTGACGATCGCGTGCCGCCGCGACTCCCCCGGCGAATCCATCCTGCTCGAGGCACAACTGCGCCAGGCGGTTGTTGCGGCAATCGTAATCGAGGAGGTCGGGTCTCACGCGAACATCGTCGAGCCCCGGCACCGTTCCCACGTAGGTATCGATGCGGGCGGTCTCGAAATCGCAGGGCGCGAGCGCGGAGCGCTTCTCGCGCAAGGCGCGGCGCATCGCCTCCACTCCAGAGCCGAGGCTGTTCACGACGGAAACTTGGCTGATGAGGAGAGGCTGCACTCGTCGCCCCGCGGATCTCTATTCTCCGGGCTCGCTCGCGCAGGCCGAAACGAGGGAAACCGCCTTGAGGCCGCGCGCGGACAATCGCTCCAGCAATGCCGGCAGCACCGCGAGCACCACCGGAGCGCTGTCGTGCATCAGCAGCACGTCACCGGCGGCGAGCCCTTTGATCAGGCGCCTCAGAATGCGTTTCGGATCGGTGCTCACCGCGTCGAAGCCGCGCCGCGTCCACGACACGTAGCGCAATCCGCGAGGCGCCAGCACGGAATCGAGAAACGGGCTGCGGAACCCGGCGGGTGCGCGAAAGAAAACCGGCGTGCGGCCCGTGATCGAGGCGACCGTGGACTGCGCGGCATCCACTTCGCGCTTCAATCTGGAAATTCCGAAAAATGCGAACGCGCGGTGATGACGGTAGCTGTGGTTCTCGACGCTGTGGCCGCGACGCGCGATTTCCTTCACGAGCTCGGGCTGAGCGGCCGCGTTTTCGCCGATGCAGAAGAAGCTCGCCTTCGCTTGGTAGCGATCGAGCAGGTCCAGAACGCGGGGCGTCACGTCCGGGTCGGGACCGTCGTCGAAAGTGAGCGAAATCTCCCTGCGACGCACGGCGGATGCGGGCAGGCGCACCAGGTTCGGACCCAACAGCTGTCCGCGCGGCCACAGCACTGCGAGAACGAGCGCAAGATGATTCGCCCCAATCACGCCCAGCACCCAGGGCCATGACGGCGGGTGTGCGGCGAGCCAGACGGCCGCTGCAGCGTGCAGAAACACCGAGACATGAATCGCCGGCGCCGGACGCCAGCGCCGGCTGTTCTCGCTGCTGATTGCGGTGCTGGTATTCAGGATCGTCTCTCCGCGCGGCTTGGCTCATGAACGACCTCCCCCGCAAGCACGGGAGTTACCCCTACCTTGCAGCTGAAGCTTATTCTCTTTTCGTCGCGCCTGGAAAAATCGATGGACACGCGCTCCCCCGGGCGCACCGGATGAATGAACTTGGCCGATCGGATCTGATACGGGCAGAGGTCTTTCCCGAGGCTCGCTTCGATCGCGCGCAGCGCCTCGCTCAACAGGAGCGCCCCGGGGATGATTGGATTTCCCGGGAAATGCCCTTGTGCGGCGGCGTGATCCGAAGGGAAGGTCCGCTCGACCGTCGCCAACGCTACCCCGCTTTGGCCGCGAGCCGGGCCACCAGATCGTCGAGCGCCATTCGCGGCAGCTTGCCGGTCTCGTTGCGAGGCAGGGACTCGACGAAACAAAGCGGTCGGGGAAGGAATGCCGCGTCGATACGCTGGCGCAGGGCGGCCATGATGGTTTCGCTCGCGAGCCCGGGAGCGACGACGAAAGCCGTCAGCCGGGTCACCGTCCCGTCGTCTTCCTCGGGCATGACGAACGTCCCGTCGCGCACGCCTTCGATGGAATTCAGGTGAAAGTTGAGATGCGCGAGCGAAGTCCGCTTTCCGGCGATGTTTATGAGATCCGCAGTCCGTCCATGCAGAAGGAATTCGTTTCCACCGCACAATTCGATGACGTCGCCGAGCAACACCTCCTTCTCGATGTGCCCGCCTTTCACCCGTGTTCCCTCTTCGCTCTCGAAAAGAGCCACCCCTGGCAGAGGCCGCCAGAGATGGGACTCGGCCGGGCGCCGCGTCGCGACCTGTCCGGCTTCGGTGCAGCCGTAGATTTCGTAAAGCGGTGCTCCGAAGCGCGCTTCCGCCTCGGCGGCGAGCTGCGGGGAAAGCGGGGCCGTTGCGCAAAGAAGGAAGTCCGCCTTGGGGGGATCGTTTGTCTCGGCAAGCAGCATCCGCAGGTGAACGGGCGTGGTGACGAGACCGCGCGGGCGAGCCAGTGCTTCCAGTTCGGCGCAGATGTCCGCGGAGAAAAAGGGCCGTCCGCAATGCATTCTGAGGCCGCCCTGCATCACCATCAGGATGGTAGCCTCCAGTCCGTACATGTGCTGGTGAGGTACCGTGCCCAGGACGCTCATGTTCCGATAGGCGCCCGGACAAAACAGCTCGAACGCCGCTTGTCCGCTTCTCGCCAATGCCCCCCATGATTTGGGGTGAGATCTCGGCCGCCCGGTCGAGCCCGAGGTGAAGCTGATGGCTGCCACCTGTTCCTCCGGAATGTGCGGAGAGGAAGCTGTGGACGCGGCTTCGCCCGTCGGCTGCGGATAGTGGAAGGTCTCGAGCTGCGATGTCTGGGCGGTTCCGTCGCCCAGACAGTACGCACCCGGATACTCGATACTCAAGCGGTCCAGAAAATCGTCGGTGCTATTGGGCGGCAACAAGCTGACCTGGTGGCGCAACAGCGCTGCGACGAGGCCGGCGGCAAATCGATAGCGGTCCGAGCACATATTCACTACGTATCGCCGATCCGGAATCAGACCGGCCAGCCAGTGGGCTTCGGCGAGGAACTCTTCGACGCGGAGGGGCCGCCTGTCCCGAAAAGCGAAAACCGCTCCGGCGTCGAAATTGCGAATCAGCGGAATATCGGCCATGACGCACCCGCCGGCTGGAAGCTGCCGCTCTATTTAGCCCGATGTTGCTGAATGTGCTCGTTCAGACTGCGCAGCGAATTGAAGATCTTGCGATTGAGGTCGTCGTCGGAGCGCAGCTTGACGCCGTAGGCTTTCGAGACCGCCAGGGCGACTTCCAGAATGTCGATCGAGTCCAGCCCCATGCCCTCCCCGTACAACGGGGCGGTCGGATCGATTTCCGCGGCTTGCGTCTCCAGATTGAGCGCCGAGACGATCAACTGGGCGAGCTTGAGCTCTTCGGCTGTGAGTGCCTTGCTCGACAGAGTCTCTTTCATCGCCGGCTCGTTCATATTCCCTGTTTCCTCCCGTAATGCGATCGCCATTATAGCTCCTGGGTTCGCGTCGCCGTCAGCTCAGGTCGAGCTGGAAAAACCGCCGTCGATCACGATCACCTCACCGGTAACGAAGCGGTTCGACTGGACGAGCGACATCATTGTTTCGGCCACGTCCTCCGCGGTGACACAGCGCTTCAAGGGCGTCTGCTTGGCACGGCGCTCCATGAGCTCTTCGTATTTGTCCTTCAGCATCCGCTGCATCCAGTCGCCTTCCATCCAGCCCGGCGCGACGGCGTTCACTCGGATTTCCGGACCCAGGTTGTACGCGAGCGTCCTGGTCAGATTGACTACCGCAGCCTTGCTCGCCGCGTAAGGCAGCGGCTGCGGCCCCGGCCGAAGGCCGACGATGCTCGCGGTATTGACGATGCAGCCTTTCGACGCGCGCAGCATCGGCAGAGCGGCTCGCGTGACGAGGAACAAGCCCCTGACGTTGACCGCAAACACGCGGTCCCATTCCTCCACCGTCAACGCGTCGAAATCCTTGGGTTTGACCTCGGTGGTCGTGCCCGCATTGTTGATGAGCACGTCGAGGCGGCCGAACTGGTCCCCGACCGCCTTCAGCATTGCGCGCACGCCGGCCTCGTCGGCGACGTCGCAGCGGCAAAGCAGCGCGCGCACCCCGCTGCGGCCGGCTTCCTCTGCGACCGCCTTGGCCTTCTTCTCGCTGCGGCTGTAGTTGATCGCGACGTCGTAGCCGGCGCGCGCGAGGGCGAGCGCCGCCGCGCGGCCGATGCCGCTTGCCGCTCCGGTCACCAGCGCTGCGCGTTTTGTCGAGGGCGTGGGCATGCGTTGGGTCCTACAGTGCGAGAGCGCGCTCGGCGTTCCCGTGGAAGATCTTCTCCATCACGGCGTCGGGGTAGCCGAGCTCGCGCCACTCCGAGAGGATGCGCGCGTAAGGCAGGCTGGGGTAGTCGCTGCCGAACATGATCTTGTCCTGCAGCCTCGCACGCATGTCCACCTTCAGCTGGGCCGGAAAATATTTCGGGGCCCAACCCGACATCTCCCAGTAGACGTTTCCCTTGTGCAGCGCGACCGCTGTGGTCTCGTCCACCCAGGGCCATCCGGGATGCGCCATGATGATCTTCAGGTTCGGAAAATCCGCCGCTAGATCGTCGATGGCGGAAGGGTGCGCGTGCCGGATCCTCGCCCCCATTCCGCCGGGCATGCCGGCGCCCATTCCGGTCGTGCCGACGTCGATCATGACCGCGGCCTTGAGTTCGTCGATGAGCTCGAACAAGGGATAGTAGCGCCGGTCGTTCACCGCGAAGCGCTGCATGATCGGATGGAAGTGAAAGCCGATGAGCCCCAGCTCGCGCACCGCCTTTTTCGCCTGGGCGATCGCCACTTCGCCTTTCGCCGGTTCGAGCGCGCCCCAGGCCTGGATGACGCGCTTGGGGTGGCGCTTCCACATCGCGTGGACGTATTCGTTGGTGACGGGCGGCGTCTTGATCGTCGTTTCGAGGTCGAGTGCGACCAGCAGGGCTTCGACCCCGGCGTCCGTGAATTCGCGGATCACCTCGTCCTCGGTCTTCGCGGTCCAGCCGCGGTTCCAGTACTTGGCGAGCGCGTCCACGTAAGGGCCCTGGCACGCGATCCATTCCTTGGTGCCGGGGTAGCAGTGCAGATCGATGATTCTCACGCGGCTTTCTCCCGCTCCAGCTTCGCCGCGACCATCTCGACCAGCGCTTTTTTCGACACCTTGCCGAAAGCAGACACCGGGAAGTCCGACAGGATTTCGAGCCGCTCCGGAAGCTTGAACTTGGCGATCTCCCTGTCCCTGAGGAACTCGACCAGCTCCTTCAAGCTCAGGCTACGGCCTTTCTTCGGGATCACGCAAGCGCACATCTTCTCGCCCAAGTGCGGGTCCGGCATCGGCACGCAGGCGATGTTTTGCACCGCGGGGTGCCCGAGGATCAGGTTCTCGATCTCCTCGGCGCTGATCTTCTCGCCGCCGCGGTTGATAAGGTCCTTCTTCCTGCCTTCGACCACGTAGTTTCCGGAAGGGTGCAGGCGCATCAGGTCGCCGGACCGGTAGAAGCCCTCGGGCGTAAACTGCCGCGCGTTGTATTCGGGAACGCCATAGTAGCCACGCAGGGTGTAGGGCCCGCGGCAGGTGAGCTCGCCGACTTCGCCGCGGGCGACCTCCCTGCCCTCCTCGTCGACCAGCCTGACCTCGTCGTCGGGCGACAGCGGCCGGCCGCAGGTATCCATGCGCACGTCCTCCGGGTCGTCGAGGCGCACGAAAAAGAGCATGCCTTCGGACATGCCGAAATTCTCCTGCACGGTGACGCTGGGGATGAGCCCCTTGGTGCGCGCGCGCACCTCGGGCTGCATACGCTGTCCGCCGCTCTGGATGACGCGCAGCGAGGACAGATCGTATTTTCCAATGGCCGGATCGTTGGTGAGCCGAATGAGGAGCGCCGGCACAACTTTCAGGTGAGTGACGCGATGCCGCTCGATCAGTCCGAACAGATCCTCAGGCTTGGTGCTCGCCGAAAGCACCACCTTTCCGCCTTGCAGCATGGTCCCCTGCAGTCCCGGACAGGCGAGCGGCAGATTGTGCCCGATGGGCAGGGCAAGGAGCAGCACCGAGTCACCGGTAACCCCGCAGACTTTCGCCGCGATCCTGGAGTTGTAGGCGTAGTCGTTATGGGTGCGCGGTATCAGTTTGGGCACGCCGGTCGTTCCGCCCGAGAGCTGGAAAATCGCGGGGTCGGTCGGATCGGTCTTGAGCGCACGCAGGTCTTCCGGCCGTTTCTTCGGCTCGCGGGAGATCAGGTCCGCGAGAGAGAGGAAACCGGCGGGCGCCTCGCCGAGCACGATTCCCAGCCTGACCGATGGCGTTTCCTTCCGCACGCGGCGGACCATTTCGGTGAAATCGAAGTCGCCGTGCCGATCAGGGGTCACGCACGCGGCCGCCCCGGAGAGCTTGGCGAACTGGCTCACTTCGAGAAACCGGTGCGTGGCAAGCGCCGCGATGGGGATGCAGCCGATTTTCTGGAGCGCGAAATAGAGGTAGACGAACTCGATGACGTTCGGCAGCTGCACCACCACCCTGTCGAGGGACGCAAGTCCCGAGTCGAGCAGATTCAGGGCGAGGCGGTCGGAGACACGGTCGACTTCGGCGTAGGTGATGTGTGCGTCGCGGTCGATGACGGCGACGCGCTTTGCGTGGCGGCTGAAAACCGGGGCGAACTCCCCGGCGAGCGAAAGATCGCGCCAATAGCCTTCCTCCCGGTAGCGCCTCGCGAACTCCGGCGGGAACGGCACAACCCCGTCCAGCACGCTCTGTCTCCTTTTCAGTGGAACGGGTGGCGCAGGACGATCGTTTCGTTTCGATCGGCCCCGGTCGAGATCATGTCCACGGGCACGCCGCAGACCGCTTGCAGGCGCTCGAGATAGGCGCGCGCCCGCGCCGGCAGCCTGTCGTATTCGCACACTCCCACGGTGCTGTCCTTCCAGCCCGGAAGGATTTCGTAGACCGGTTCACAAAGCGCCGCGTCCTCGGCACCCGCCGGCAGCAGTTCGACCAGAGTCCCGGCCATCCGGTAGCCGGTGCAAAGCTTCACTTCCTCCATGCCGTCGAGCACGTCGAGCTTGGTGATGCA
>Ga0137418_10002705_pt1 | contig 16218 bp, 12 predicted proteins | sample CZODoug3_1_2_16f_FD_122242 | JGI IMG/M metagenome (GOLD analysis project Ga0137418, IMG submission 122242) | Vadose zone soil fungal communities from Angelo Coast Range Reserve, California, USA - CZODoug3_1_2_16fungal (Hybrid Assembly) | ecosystem: Environmental > Terrestrial > Soil > Vadose... | reverse complement strand
TCTCGTGGGGCGCGCAGTTCGATCGCGAGACCGATGGCGCGCCGGCGCTGGCGCGCGAGGCGGCGCACAGCGTCAGGCGCGTGCTCCACGCGCACGACGCGACCGGGCGCGAGATCGGCCGCCTCCTCTGGTCGCGCGTCAGCTCGAACCCGCGCATCCGCGTGCTGCAGGACACGGAAGTGATCGGCCTGGTGGTGGCGAACGGCACCTGCGCCGGGGCGCGCTGTGTGAGCGGCGGCCTCGACGCCGGCACGGCCGCCGCGGCGCGTACTCTGGTGGCGACCGGCGGCGCCGGGCAGGTGTTTCGCGAGACGACCAATCCGTCCATTGCCACCGGTGACGGCATCGCGATGGCGGCCGATGCCGGGGCACGCGTGGCGGACCTCGAATTCATCCAGTTTCACCCGACCGTGATGAGCGTCCCCGGCCAGCCGCGCTTCCTGCTGTCGGAAGCGCTGCGCGGGGAAGGCGCGCGCCTGGTCAACGACGCGGGCGAGCGGTTCATGCAGCGGTACGAGCCGGCGGGCGATCTCGCGTCGCGCGACCTGGTCTCGCGCGCGATCGTCCGCGAGATGGAACGGACGCACGCGCCGGTCTATCTGACGCTGGGGCACCTGGATCGCGCGTTCGTCCACGCCCGGTTTCCGACCATCGCGCAGGCCTGCGCACGCGCGGGCCTCGACCTCGCGGTCGACCGGATCCCGGTGAGCCCCGCCGCGCACTACGTCATGGGCGGCGTCGAGACCGACCTGGAGGGGCGCACGTCGGTTCAAGGCCTCTTTGCCGCAGGCGAGGTGGCCTGCACCGGCGTGCACGGCGCCAATCGCCTCGCCAGCAATTCGCTGCTCGAGGGGCTGGTGTTCGGCGCGCGCGCGGCCGATGCGATGACGGCGCCCTTGCGCGCGGCCCGCCTTCGCGAATCCGACGTCGTCGCCTGGGCGACGGATGCGCGGCGCCCGCCCAGCATCGAGGTACCCGCCGTGGACGATGTGCGAGCGCTGATGTGGAGGAACTGCGGCCTGCTGCGGGAACGCCACGGGATGCAGGCGGCGCTCACGCGCCTCGAGGTCTGGCGCGCGCTCGTGCACGGCGCGCCGGCGTCGCGCCTCGCCGACCCCGAGTTCCGCCGCGTGCGCAGCATCGTCAGCGTCGGCCTGCTCGTTGCGCGCGCGGCGCTGCGCCGGGAGGAGAGCCGCGGCGGACACTTTCGCTCGGACTTTCCGAATCGCGACGACATAAAATGGCGAAAGCACGTTGCCGATCGATGTGGCGCGCCGTAAAGCCATGCGCGTTGCGCGTCGGACAATCTGGCGGGGCCTAAAGCCCCGCGCACGACGTGACGGACAATTTTGCGGGGCGTGAAGCCCCGCCCTACGAACGTAGAGAGCAACGTTGGCCGAAACCGACATTCCCGACCTTCCAACCGAGATCACCAAGCAATCGGACGACTTCGGCCGCTGGTACATCGACGTCGTGCGCCGCGCCGAGCTCGCCGACTACTCGCCCGTCAAGGGCTGCATGGTCATCCGGCCGTACGGCTACGCCATCTGGGAGCTGATGCAGCAGGCGCTCGACCGCCGCTTCAAGGCGACGGGCCACGTGAACGCGTACTTCCCGCTGTTCATCCCCGAGAGCCTGCTCATGAAGGAGAGCGAGCACGTCCAGGGGTTCGCGCCGCAGGTGGCGTGGGTCACGCAGGGCGGTAATGAAGTCCTCGAGGAACGGCTCGTGGTGCGCCCGACGTCGGAGACGATCATCGGGACGATGTACGCGAAGTGGGTGCACTCCTGGCGCGACCTGCCGATCCTGATCAACCAGTGGGCCAACGTCGTCCGCTGGGAGAAGGTGACGCGCCTGTTTCTGCGGACGACGGAGTTTCTCTGGCAGGAAGGGCACACCGCGCACGAGACAGCCGAAGAGGCGCAGGAGGAGACGCTGCGGATGCTCGGCGTCTACAAGGATTTCGCGGAGACCGAGCTCGCGATGCCCGTGGTCGACGGTCAGAAGACCGAGAGCGAGAAGTTCGCCGGCGCCGAACGGACGTATTCGATCGAAGGACTGATGCGCGACGGCCGCGCGCTGCAGGCCGGCACGTCGCACAACCTCGGGCAGAACTTCGCGAAGGTGTTCGACATCAAGTTCCAGGCGCGCGACAAGTCCGTCCAGTACGTCCACGGCACGTCATGGGGCGTCTCGACCCGCATGATTGGCGCCGTCATCATGGCGCACGGCGACGACGGCGGCCTGATCCTGCCGCCTCGCGTCGCTCCGTACCAGGTCGTCATCATTCCGATCCCGCGCGGAAACTGGAAGGAGACCATCCTGCCCAAGGCACGGGAGATCCGCGATCGGCTTGTTGCGCGCGGCGTGCGCGTCATGCTCGACGATCGCGACTCGCAGACGCCCGGCTGGAAGTACAACGAATGGGAGATGCGCGGCGTCCCGATCCGGATGGAAATCGGCCCGAAGGACCTCGAGAAATCGCAGGTCGTCCTGGCGCGGCGTGACACGCGCGAGAAGTCGTTCGTGCCGATGGACGGCCTGGCCGCGAAGGTCGAGGAGATGCTCGCGGCGATCCAGCAGGCGCTCTTCGACCGTGCCGTGCAGTTCCGCACCGAGCACACGAGCGAGACGGACAGCTACGCGGAATTCAAGCAGATCATGGACGGCCGCCCCGGGTTCGTCATTTCACCCTGGTGTGGATCGGCGGAGTGCGAGGCGGCCATCAAGACCGAGACGCAGGCGACGATCCGCAACATTCCGTTCACGGCAAAGCCGGCGACCGGGAAAAAGTGCCTCAAGTGCGACGCGCCCGCCACGACGCACGCCTGGTTCGCGAAGTCGTACTGACGCGGGTCAATTCCCTGGAAGTTGGGAGTTGTTACTGCCGTTCGAACAGCTCGACGTTCACCACCGGCCGCCCGCTCGCGTCGGTCGTCTTCTGCTCGATCGTCATCGTCTTGCCGTCGGCCGACACGGTGCGCGTGTTGGTCGAGACGACCTTGCCGCTCGCGTCGCGCTGGGTGTACTTCAGCGTCCGCTTGTCCACCGGCTCGTAGGTGATGAGCGTCACGGTCGGCGCGAAGCGGCCGATCTGCGGATACGCCTTCCCGTCGAACTTCGCAGCAAAGCGAACGCCGGTCTTCGTGCCGTCCGGCTGAATCGTTTCGGTCGTGACGATCAGCCAGCCCGCGTCGTTCACCTCGTAGCTGCGCGTGTCGCCCTTGATCGGCGGCCCCGGCGTGAACGTCGACTTCGCGACGTTCAGCTTCCAGTTGCCGAGCGCCGGGTCGTCCTTCGACTGCGCCGACGCGGGGCCCGATACGGCAGCGGCGCAGGCAAGGACACACGCGGCGATGCGCAGGCAGGGCATCAGTTGGTTCTCCTGGTCGCTGGTGCCGGCACTTCGTTCCGGAACACCTTCCCGCCTTTCATGACGAACGTCACGCGGCGCACGGCGGTGATGTCCTGGAGCGGGTTGCCGTCGGTCGCGATAAGGTCGGCTTCCATCCCCGGCGCGATCGTTCCAATCTGGTTGCCGAGGCGCAGCGATTCGGCCGACCGCGACGTCGCCGTGACGATGGCGTCCATCGGCGCCTGCCCGCCGTCCTTCACCCGGTAGATCAACTCTTCGGCGTTGCGCCCGTGCGCGCCGGCCGTCGCGTCGGTCCCGAACACCATCTTCACCTTCGCGGCGAGCGCGCGCTTGAACGCGTCGTTGCCCGAGACGAGGCCGCGCTCCATGTACGCGAACCCTTCCTCGGTGTAGTTGCCGATGCCGAGGAAGTGCGCCTTGTTCTCCATGTAGTTGTGGATCATCAGGTGGTTGTTCGAGTCGAAGTAGGTGCCGTGCTGCACCATCAGCGCGATGTCCTCGTCGCTGAGCCGGTTGCCGTGCTCGATGGCCGTGCAGCCCGCGAGAATCGCCGACTTCGCGCTGTCGGGCCCCTGCGCGTGCGCGATGGACCGCTTGCCGAGCCGGGTGGCTTCGCCGCACGCCGCCTCGATCTGCTCGTCGGTCATCGTCTTGAGACCGCCCTCGCGGATGCTGCCGCTCGCGAAGATCTTGACGAAGTCGGCGCCCTCGTCGTTGATCCACGTGTCGACGAGCATCCGGATCCGATCCGGCGTGCCCGTGTTGTCGAAGATCTGGTGGATCGACGTCAGGATGCGCGGTCCCGCCAGCCGGCCGTCGTTGATCCAGTCGCGGATGTCCTTGTCCACCGGGTTGCCGGGGCTTTGAACCGTCGTGAAGCCCGCCATGAGCGTCGTGTACGCGTTCTCGTACGCGTACAGCGTGGTCTGCTCGGGCGTCTCGGGATCGGCGGCGGTGCGCAGCCGTCCGTTCGAGCGGTTGAAGTGATCGACGATGTGCGTGTGGGTGTCGATCAGGCCGGGCATCACCGTCTGCGTCGTCAGGTCGTAGGTGACGCCGGCGCCCGCCGGCTCGATGCGCACGATCTTCGAGCCCTGGATCACGATGGCGACGTTGTTCAGCGTGCCGCCCTTGCCGTCGATGACGGTGCGGGCCCTGATGACAGTCGTCTGCGCCGCGGCCGGCGAGACGGCCGCGACGGCCGCCGAGAGCGCGAGCATCGTGATGCGGGATGTCAGCTGCATGTGAAGTCTTGTACCGCGAAAACGGGCGGCGCGCAAACCGCGCGGCGCGGCAATCCGCCGCCCGATTTCTTCCAGCAGTCGGTGGGGTGGATTGACGAGAACGGCAATCCGATCCGGTATCTCGCCGTCTATCACAACGGCTTCCCGAAGCCCGCGGTGTCGCGGCGCGGAGGCGCGGCGCAGTAGGGGCCGACCTCGAGGTCGGCTCCTACGCAGATTCTTCTTCCGTCTCCTTCTTCCGCCGCTTGCCGAACATCCAGGCGAGGCCGATGCTGAACAGGTAGAGGAAGAACAACGGCACCGACATCGCGACCAGCGAGACGCCGCCGCCGTCCGGTGTCACGACGGCCGAGACGATGACGATGATCAGCAGCGCGTACTTCGTGTGGCGCCAGAGAAAGCGCGCCGTCACCACGCCCATCTTCGCAAGGAAGAGGACGATGGTCGGCATCTGGAACACCGCACCAAAGGCCAGCAGCATCTTGATATAGAGGCTGAAGGCCGGCTCAATCCGCGGCATGAACGTCAGGTAGTCGGTCCCGAAGCTCACGAAGAACTTCCACGTCAGCGGGAACACCACGTAATGCGAAAAGGCGGCGCCGAGCGTAAAGAAAATGCTCGACATGACGACGAATGGAATCGCCATCCTCTTTTCATGGGAGTAGAGCCCTGGTGCGATGAACAGCCAGACCTGCGTCATCACGAGCGGCAGCGCCAGGACGAGCCCCGCAATCGCTGCGATCGTCAAATGCAGGACGAACGCCTCCGTCGGATCTGTATAAATCAGCGTCTGTCCCGCCGGTAACCCGGCCTGAAGCGGCCGCATCACAAAGGCAAACAGTTCGTTGTGGAAGATGAAGGCGATCAGGAAGCCGACGAAGATCGAGACCGCCGAATAGATGATGCGCTTCCGGAGCTCGTCGAGGTGCTCCAGGAACGACATCTTCGCTTCGCCATCGTCTTGCTCGTCGTCGTCACGATCGCCGTCGGCGCCCGGATCGCGACGGAGGATCCGGTTCCCCTCCGTGCTGAAATCCGGGTCCGGATCGAGATCGTGAGGTGAGGACTTCCCGGAGCCTCCGGGGCCCGGAAACGGCACCAGGGCCATGGGGTGCCCTTACGCCGAGTGGGTGCCCGTGCCCGGCTCCGCGCCCGTCGTCGTGCTGCGGCTCACGGTCGCATCAACGGGCGGCGGCGTGGCGGCGGGGGGCGTGGCCGACGCGGCGGCCGTCGTCCGCTCGCGCTGATCCTCGACGCGGATTTCCTCCTCGAGCGTGCTGCGCAGCTCGTTGGAGGCTTTCTTGAACTCGTTGATGCTCCGGCCAAGCGACCGGCCGAGCTCCGGGAGCTTGCGCGGACCGAAGATAATGAGCGCAATCACCAGGATGATGATCAGCTCGGGCATGCCGATTGAGCCAAACATAGGAATCTCCGCTAAATGGTTGATCGGATTATAGAAATCGGTCTGGACGGGGTCAAGGAGACGGTTTAATATTTAGTGCTATATGCGTCGCTACCGCTCCGTGTCCATGGCTGTTTTTGCCATTGTTTTCTGCGCATTGGTGGGCGGCTTCTACGGCCGCAGCGCCCTGGCGGTCGAAGACCAGGTTCCGGACCAATATAAGGTCTTTACTGCCGCGCTCACCGCCATCGACGCCACCTACGTCGGCACCGTCGAGTCCGACCGGTTGGTGTACGGGGCGATCACCGGCATGCTCCAGACGCTCGATCCGCATTCGAGCTTCATGGATCCGCGCACTTATGCACAGATGCGCGAGCGGCAGGAAGGCCGCTACTACGGCCTCGGCATCACGATCGCCGTCGTCGACGGCGAGATCACGGTGGTGTCGCTCTTCGAGGGCTCGCCCGCGTATCAGAAGGGCCTTCGCCGCGGCGACATCATAGCGAAGATCGAGGGTGAAGAGACCAAGGGCTGGACGAGCGACGACGCGGTGAGAAAGCTGCGCGGGCCGAAGGGCACGCCGGTCAGGATCTCGCTGAAACGGAGCAGCTACGATCAGCTGATCGATCTCGCCGTCATCCGCGACGAAATCCACATCCCGACGGTGCCCGCCGCGTTCATGCTCGACGCGCAGACCGGCTACGTGCGTCTCTCCGAGTTCGGCGAGAACACGGACCAGGAGCTCGGGCAGGCGCTGCGCGCGCTGAATCGCCAGGGGATGAAGCGCCTCGTCCTCGACCTGCGGGGCAACCCGGGCGGCGCGCTCGATCAGGCCATCAAGGTCGCGAACCGCTTCCTGCCGCGCGGCGACATGGTCGTCTACACGCGCGGCCGCGTGCCGAACAGCGACCAGGATTACCGCGCGACCGAGTCGAGCGATTACCTGAACATCCCGATGGTCACGCTGACCAGCCGCAGCAGCGCCAGCGCGTCGGAGATCGTGTCGGGCGCGCTGCAGGACCACGACCGCTCGCTCATCGTCGGCGAGACGACGTTCGGCAAGGCGCTCGTGCAGTCGGTCTATCGCGTCAGCGAAGGCGCCGGCGTGGCGGTGACGACCGCGCACTACTACACGCCGAGCGGCCGGCTGATTCAGCGGCCGTGGGACGACAGCTTCGACGAGTACCTGACCTACACGATGCGCGATCAGGATCCGAACAAGGCGCACAGCCCCGAGGACCTCAAGCTGACCGACGCCGGCCGCAAGGTGTACAGCGGCGGCGGCATCGAGCCCGATCGGCGCTTCGACGGCCAGTTCGAAGGGTTCAACCCGACGCGCTTCGGACGCACGCTCTACGCGCGCAACATCTTCGACGTCTACGCGCAGCGCTTCGCCCGCAAGGGCGACACGCGCATCACGCAGGCGCCGACGGCCACCTTGCGCGATCTGTCGCCCGGCTTCGAGGTGACCGACGCGATGGTGGCCGAGTTCCGCGACCTGGTCGAGAAGTCGAAACTGAAGATCGACGAGGCCGACTGGCAGAAGGATCTCACCTTCATCAAGGCGATGATTCGCTACGAGATCGATCTCGATCTGTTCGGCGTCGAGGCCGCGCGGAAGGACCTGGTGAAGACCGATCCGCAGCTGCAGTTCGCGGTGACGCTCTTCCCCGAGGCCCAGCGGCTGCTCGACATGGGCAAGATCACCTCGACGCAGCGCGCCGCGAGATAGCCGGCAGCTGGCAGCCGGCAGCAGGCAGTAAGGGCACGAAGCAGGCAGGACCACTGCCTGTCCTGTGCCTTTTCTGCCAGCTGCCCGCTGCGAGCTGCCAGCCGATCACCACAAGCCCGCCCTTTGGGTCCCCAACCCAAAATATTGTGGTGTCGTTAGGCGCTTGCCACTACGGCTAGGCCTTGCTAGTCTTCTAAAAAAATTATGCGCCTCGAACGTCTCGAGATTGCCGGGTTCAAGTCGTTCTCCGATCGATCGGAGCTGGCGTTTGACGAGGGCGTCACCGCCATTGTCGGCCCCAACGGGTGCGGCAAGAGCAACGTCGCCGACGCGATCACGTGGGTGCTGGGCGAGCAGAGCGCCAAGAGCCTGCGCGGCGACAAGATGGAGGACGTCATCTTCAGCGGCAGCGACGGGCGCAAGCCTGGCGCGGCCGCCGAAGTGCGCCTTCGCCTGACCGGCCTCCCGCTTGCCAATGGCAACCCCTCGACTTCGCTCGGGGCAGGCGGGAACGGCAATGGCAACGGCCACCATCCCTCGACTTCGCTCGGGACGCGTGCGTCGTTCCAGGAGATCGTCGAAGCCTTCACGCGCGACGTCGAGGTCACGCGGCGGCTCTATCGCTCGGGCGAGAGCGAATACCTGATCGACGGCGAAGTCTGCCGGCTGCGCGACGTCCACGAGCTGCTGATGGATACGGGCCTCGGCGCCAAGGCCTACGCCATCATCGAGCAGGGGAAGATCGGCATGATTCTCAGCTCGCGGCCGACCGATCGCCGCCAGCTGATCGAGGAGGCGGCGGGCATCACCAAGTACAAGTCGCGCCGCCGCGCCGCGGAGTTGAAGCTCGAGGCCGCGCAGCAGAACCTCACGCGCGTGGACGACATCGTGTTCGAGGTGGAGAAGCAGCGCGGAACGCTGAAGCGCCAGGCGGCGAAGGCGCGGCGCTACAAGCGGCTGCGCGACGAGCTGCGCCGGTGGGAGAAGGTGCTGTTCGCGCGGCGCTACCGCGAGCTCGCGCGCGGCATCGAGACGGCGCGTGCGAGCCTCGCCGCGGCGCGCGAGCGCGAAACCGCCGCGGCCGCGCGGGTCGCGGAGGTCGAGGCGCACCTGGCGCGGCTCCGCATCGAGCAGGCGGAGGCGGACCGTCGCGCGGCGTCGGTTCGCGAGCGCGCGCATGCGGCGGAGCTCGACATCAACCGCCGGCAGCAGCAGCTGGAGTTCGACCGTCGCCAGGCGGCGTCGCTCGGGACGCGCACCACGGAGATCGCCGACGAGATCCGGGACCTCGAGGCACGCCGCGAGCCGGCTCGCCTGGCGATCGAGGCCCGCGAACAGGCCCGCGCCGAAGCGGAACGCGCGCGCGACGAGGCGGCCGCGGTGCTCGCGGATGCGAGCGAATCGCTGGCGCGCGCGCAGCAGCGGATCGACGCGTCCGAAGCGGCCGTCGACGCGGCGCGGACGCAGGTCTACGCCATCCTGAATTCGCTCACGACGCTGCGGCACGCGATGGATCACGCCGCGGCGCAGCGGGGCCGCGTCGGCGAGACGCTCGCCAAGCTCGACGTCGAGGAAGCCGACGTGTTCGTCGAGGTGCACAAAGTCGAGGCGGACCGCATCGCCGCGAGCGACGCGCTGAGCCGCGCGCACGAGGCGCTCGACGCGGTCAGGGTGCGGCAGGCCGGGCAGGAGAGCGCGCTCGCCGCGGCTCGCGGCGAACACGAAGTCGGCACGCGGCGGGTGCGTTCAGGAGAGCAGGACCTGGCCGGAGTCGAGGCCCGGCTCGCCTCGCTCGAAGAGCTGGTCTCGACGCGCGGCGAGTTCGGCGATGCGGCGCGCATGGTGCTCGTGCAGGCCAACGGCCATGTCGGCCAGCAGGGCGCCGTGGCCGACTACCTCGAGGTCGACAGGCGCTACGAGCGCGCGGTGGAGGCGTGTCTCGGCGAGCTGCTCCAGCACGTCATCGTCGAGCGCCACGACCAGGCCGCCGCCGGCCTGGCGCTGGTGCGCGAGCACGACGCGGGGCGGTGCGGATTCGTCGTCATCGATCCGGGGTCGAACGGCCAGCACGCGCGCGAGGCGCTGCGCATGCCGGGCGTCGTCCCCGTCAGCGACGTCCTTCGCATTGCCGGCCCGCACGCCGCCACCATTCAGCACGTGATTCCGGAAGCGTACGTCGCCGAGACGTTCGAGCAGGCCGCGGCGGTGTCGCGCGAAACGACGGCGCCGGTGGCGACCATCGGCGGCGACGTCTTCCGCGGCCCCCATCTCGTCTCGGGCGGGGCCAGGGCGGAATCGCGCGGCATCCTCGCGACCAAGCGCGAAATCAAGGAGCTTCGCGAGCGGATCGCGGCCGACCGCGCCGCGCTGACGACGCTGACGGAGCGGGTGTCGGCCCTCGAGGTCGCGATGGCGGAAGCGGCGAGCGCCATCGCGGCGCTCAGCGCGGAGCAGCACCGGCAGGAGAAAGTCATCGTCGGCCACGACGGGCAGCTCGCCAGGGTCGCGGAGGACACGGTGCGGCTGGCGCGCAAGGCGGAAGTCATCGGCCTCGAACGGCGCCAGGCGGAGGAGGAGCGGGTCGCGCTCGACGCGCGGACGGCCGAGGGCCAGCAGGCGATCGCGCGGCTCGAGGAGGAGCAGCGCGCGGCTGACGAAGGTCTCTCGGAGGCGCAGCGCGGCCTGGTTGCCGCGAAGGAAGCGGCCGTCGAGCTGAACGACAAGGCCGGGGCGGCGCGCGCCGCGCACGCGGGGCTGCTCGAGCGCGCCGCGGCGCTGGCCGGCGAGACCGCACGCCTGCGCGAAGCCGCGCGCGAGCTCGAGGAGCGGATCGCGGCGCGGTCGGTCGAGCGCGCGCAGATGCAGGGGCGCCGCGAGGAGCTGCTGCAGTCGATCGGCATCGGCGAGCGGGCGCTCGACGACGAGATCCACGCGCTCGAGGCGATGCGCGAGGAGCTGCGCCTCGCGGACGAGGCCGCGGGCGGCCTCCGCGCGGCCGTGGACGCGCAGGATGCGACCATCCGGGAAGCCCGCCAGCTGCTCGAGGGGATTCGCGCCGAGGTCGGCAGCCTCGACATCGCGCGCGCGACCGCGGAATCCGACCTCGCTCACCTCGCGCAGTCGTGCGCCGACACCGTGCAGATGCCGGTCGACGCGGTCCTCGCGGACGTCGAGGAGATGGAGCGGGCGGGTGAGACGACGCCGGACGCCGCGGCAATCCGGGCCGAAGAACCGGATGCCGACAGCGACGAACCAGCGAACCTCGAACCAGCGAACCTCGAACCCACGAACCGCGAACCTTCGAACCTCGAACCCGCGAACCCCGAACCACCCGCGTCCATGAGCGCCGAGGAAGCGATCGCTGCGCTCAAGGCCAAGATCGATCGTCTCGGCCCCGTCAACATGATGGCCATCGAGCAGTTCGACGAGCTCGAGACGCGGTACGCGTTCCTGACCACGCAGCGCCGGGATCTCGTCGAGTCCATCGCGCAGACGATCGAAGCCATCAAGCGGATCGACGAGACGAGCCAGGCGCGCTTCGCGGAAGCGTTCGCCGCCATCCAGGAGAACTTCCAGTCCACCTTCAGCACGCTCTTCGGCGGCGGACACGCGGGACTGACGCTCCTCGACGAGAACGATCCGCTCGAAAGCGGCATCGACATCGTCGCATCGCCTCCGGGCAAGCGGCTGCAGAGCGTGCAGCTGCTCTCGGGCGGCGAGAAGGCGCTCACCGCCATCGCGCTGATGTTCGCGATCTTCAAGTACAAGCCGAGCCCGTTCTGCCTGCTGGACGAAATCGACGCCCCGCTGGACGATGCGAACGTCGGACGGTTCGTCGAGATGCTGCGCGGCATGCTCGACCGCACGCAGTTCATCCTCATCACGCATAACCGGCGGACGATGGAAATCGCCAACCGGCTGTACGGCGTCACGATGGAAGAGCCCGGAGTTTCAAAGCTCATTTCGGTCCAACTCAATTAGCCTTCGTGGGGCGCCCCTTGACGGGGCGCCAAACCGGATAATCTGGCCGTGGAGGCGGACCTTCAGGTCCGCCTGAACCCGTGAACGAAGACAAATCCGCCCGCTATCACCGTCTGCGCCGCCGCGCATCGATCGCGAGCACGGTGCTCGACATCGGTCTCCTCGTCGCGCTCGTCCTCAGCGGCGCCTCCGCCGCGCTCCGCACGTACGCCGCGTCGCTCACCGGCTCGTCGTTCGTGATGACGCTCGCGCTCTACGTCGTCCTGCTCGCGCTCATCAACGAAGCCATCAGCCTCCCGTTCGCGTTCTACGAGGGCGTGACGCTCGAGCGGCGGTACGGGCTGTCCACGCAGACCACGGCGCGCTGGTGGTTCGATCACGTCAAGGCAGGACTCGTGACGCTGGTGTTCGGGCTGATCGCGGCGCTGATCGTCTGCTCGCTGATCCGGTGGGATCCCGATAGCTGGTGGATCCTGGCGGCGGCCGTCTTTACGATCATCATGGTCGGCCTCGTGCAGCTGGCGCCGGTGCTGCTGCTGCCGCTCTTCTACGAGTTCAAGCCGCTCGATCGCGAGGCGCTCGTTGCGCGGCTCGTCGCGCTCGCGGATCGAGCGGGCGCGCGCGTGATGGGCGTGTTCGAATGGCGGCTCAGCGACAAGACGAAGAAGGCCAACGCCGCGCTCGCCGGCATCGGGCGGACGCGGCGCATCATCATCTCGGACACGCTGCTGGCGGAGCACTCGGACGATGAGATCGAGGTGATCCTCGCGCACGAGCTCGCGCATCACGTGCACCGCGACATCTGGAAGGGCATCGCGCTCGAGGCGGTGTTAATCGCGCTCGGCTTCTACCTGGCGGACCTCGCGCTGACGCGGTTTGCCGGCTCGTTCGGGCTGGCAGGGAAGGGCGACGTCGCGGCGCTGCCGCTGCTGCTGCTCGCCGCGGGCGCGGTGTCACTGGCCCTGATGCCGCTCGCCAACGCGGTGTCGCGCGCCCACGAGCGCCGCGCCGACCGCTACGCGCTCGACATGACGAAGAACATGCCGGCTTTCGTCAGCGCGATGAAGCGGCTCGGTACGCAGAATCTCGCCGAGGAACACCCATCCCGCCTCGTGCAGATCCTCTTCTACACGCACCCGCCGATCAGCGCCCGCATCGACGCGGCCCACGCGTGGGCCACGAAGGGCAGTGGCCACTGAGAGCTGCTTCGACGTAGCATAGGCCACGATTTGAGGAGGTGGACGTGAAGAAACTCACTCGTCGCGAAGCGATGCAAACCGGCGCGGGCGCCGTCGTTGGAGCCGCCGCGGCAATTGCGGGACGCGCGCAACTATCCGCGCAGGGCGGCGCGGTCAACCCGACGCCTCCGCCGGCGAGAGATTCGCGCTACCCGCTGCCGCCGGCCTGGCCGCGCGAGCTGCGCCAGCTCGCCCCGAACGTCTACGCCTACACGCAGGGCGGGGGTCCCGACATGAGCGGGCCCGGCGTCTCCAACGCCGGATTGATCGTCGGCCCCGACTACATGCTCGCCATCGACGCGCTGCAGGGACCGATCCCGGCAAAGGATTTCATCACGCGCGCCCGGCAGGCTGGCGGGGGCAAGCCGATTGGACGCCTGATGAACACCCACCATCATGGCGATCACGTCGCGGGCAACCAGTTCTTCACGGGCGCCGAGATCAGCAGCCATCCGTACTGCCGCAACGAGGTGCTGAAAGCGGTCGCCGGCACGCCGAAGACGTGGAACGCGACGCCGAACCTCGCCGACGGCGGCGAGCCGCGCGTGCTCGTGCCTCCCACCGTCACGTTCGTGGACGACGTGACGTATTTCCTCGGCAACACCGAGGTGCAGTACCGCTTCGCGGGGCCGGCGCACACGTGGGGCGACGTGATGGCGTACCTGCCGCAGCACAAGATCCTGTTCGCCGGCGACGTCGCGTTCTTCTGGGTGGCACCGTACGCGAACAACAGCTACATCACGAAGTGGATCGAGACGTGCGACAAGATCGCCGGCTGGGACGTGGACGTCATCGTCCCTGGCCACGGGCCGATCGCGGGCAAGAAGGAGCTCGCCGAGATGGCGAACTACTTCCGCGTGCTCGGCGTCGAGGCGCGCAAGCGCTACGACGCGAAGATGACCGCCGGCGCTGCCGCGGCGGAGATCCGTCTCGGCCGGTTCGACAACTGGGTCGGCCCCGAGCGTCTCATCATGGACACGGTCCGGTGGTACCAGGAGTGGGAGGGGACGCTGACGCCCGACTACGACGGCAACCGCGTCCGCCTGGCCACACTCGAGTACAACGCGATCAAGGCGGGCGCGAAGAAGACCGGCGAGATCATCCCGCTCGAGCGGATGGACTCGCTGGTGGAGGTGTAGAGACGCCGGCGTCGATCCACCGATCGATCTCCCGCCAGACGTCGGGCCGAAGCGACGAGTTGTGCGTGCCGCCCGGCACGAGGATCAGCCGCTTCGGCCCTGCCAGCGCCGCGTAGATACGCCGCGAGTGATCCGGCGGCGTATCGACGTCCGAGTCTCCATGAATCAGGAGCACCGGGACGTGGATGCCTGCGGCCGCCCGCGAGGGGCTCACCGCGTCGATGTCGAAATGTCCGTCGCGTGCCGCGCGCTCGAACGCGCGCCGCAGCGTGCCGGCCGTGAAGAGTCGCGGCGCACGTTCGGTCGCGACCGTCCGCAGGTCCGAAAACGTTTCCGCGGCGACCACTACCGTGATGCGCGGGTCGTCCGCGGCCTCCTGCAGCGCGACCGCGCCGCCAAGTGAATCGCTAGCGATTAGACACCGCCCGTTTCCCTCCGGCGACTGAGCGATCTACGATACGCGCCATGATGAATACGTTGTTCCGGCACGCCGCGGTTTCAGTGCTTGTCGTGTGCGGAATCGCTACAGTGGCAGCGGCCCAATCCGCTCCCGTCAGGTCCGACCAGGACATCCTGATTCAGCTCGAGCGCGACTGGGACGCCGCCTTCCATCGCCACGATGCCGCATTCATCGACCGCGTCCTCGCCGACGAGTTCGTCGTCACGTACGACAACGGCGTGCGGGCGGATCGCAAGCTGGAACTGGAACTGGCCACGTCGGCCAACGAGAACATCGAGTCGTCCGAGATGGACGAGTTCATCGTCAAGGAGTTCGGCAACACGGCGGTCGTCTGGTTCACGCTGCACCTGATCGGACCCGTCAACGGCCAGCGCGTGCAGAACGACTATCGGTTCACGGACGTCTTCGTGCTGCGCGACGGCCGCTGGCAGTGCGTGTCGAGCCAGAGCACCAAGGTCGGCAGGCCTTAGCCGGCTTCAGTCACGCCAGGGGAGATCGACGCTGCCACAATCGGGCGGCGCCGCCGCGTGCGCCCTGCTGGTCAGCAAGTTGGCCGCCGCGATCCACGCGGTCCATCGCCACGGCTGAACCGCGACGGCGAGACGCTCGCCGCTGGCCGCAAGGGCGCCGTCAGTGCGCAGTCTCTCGACGGTCACCGCCTCAGTGACGCGGTGCTTCAATAGCCCAACAGCCTGACCTCAGGGCGCTTCGGTACTATTGCGTTATTGCCAGGTCGTCAGCGTCAGCGTGAACGGATGCGTCGCGTCCGGCTCCATGTTGACCACGCGCAACTCGTAGTCCATCGGCTCGAGGCCGACGCGGCGGAAGGTGATCGTCGGCGTGCCGCCGCGCGGCGCGAGGTCCTCGTGCACCAGGCCCGCACCGGCGCGGTACAACTGGATCAGCATCGCGCGCGCGCCGCCCTGCCACGACAGCGTGACTTCCACGGCATCGTCCTGCGGCAGCAGCGTGAAGCGATACCGCTCGCACGCGTACAGGCCGACATAGCAGGGAGCCTGGTAGCTCGCGAGCGGGCCGACGTTCCCGGTAATCACGCGCTCGGTGGGGACGAGGCCGGTGGGCACGTCGGGGCCAACCGCGTGAGTCGGCGGCGGCGCCGGTGTGGATGAGACGGTCGTCTGCGGCGTCTGCGTCGCGGACGGCGCGGTGGGAGAGACGGTCGTGAAACCGCCACAGCCTGCGAGCAGGAGCGACAGTCCGGCGGCGGCGATCCCTCGACTGTGCGCGGGGCAACCCCTGGGTTCGGTCATGGCCGCGCTGGACTGCAAGTTCCGATCACTGCCGAACTGTGCAATCGGGCCGTCGAGTTGGAAGCCAACGACCAGTTAATCCCACTCGGCTTCCGCTCGCGCGGACTTCGCTTCCCTGCGGCGCGCCTTTAATCACGCCGCTCACGCCGGGTGAGGCCGTACATCGTCGGCGGTTTTGCCGCGGCTGTTACGGCAAGCCTGGCGATGTGGCTGATCCGCATGACGCTCCAGGTGCGCTCGATCCCTGAACGAGTGCTGGAGTGGTCGTTGCTGTTCGTTCCGCTGGATGTGTTCGAGTCCGCGCTGCAGCGCTTCGGCTTCAGCGCCAAGCGCTACGGGCTGTACTTCGGCATCGTGATCATGCTGGCGCTGCTG
>Ga0137418_10002704_pt1 | contig 16219 bp, 16 predicted proteins | sample CZODoug3_1_2_16f_FD_122242 | JGI IMG/M metagenome (GOLD analysis project Ga0137418, IMG submission 122242) | Vadose zone soil fungal communities from Angelo Coast Range Reserve, California, USA - CZODoug3_1_2_16fungal (Hybrid Assembly) | ecosystem: Environmental > Terrestrial > Soil > Vadose... | reverse complement strand
TGCTGATCACGCACTTTGGCGCGGGCCCCTTGAGCCTCGACGCGCGGCGGCCAGCGACGTTCTAGGCCTCAGCGCCGCGGCCGGCGGCGCTCCATGTGCCGGGCCATGATCCGCATGAGCTCGGCATTGGTCCACGGCTGCCAGCCGTGCGGCTTCATGGGGCGCCCGTACGCGAACTCCGCGTCGGCCGCGGGGCGCGCTCCCTTGAGGAACTCCTCGAGCCTGTACACCGCGAGGTTCAGGTAGAAGGTGTCCATGTCGCCCGTGAAGACGTGGATCTGGCCCTTGAGCTTGGGCCCGAGGGTCGACCAGTTCCGCTCCAGATAATCGCGCAGGTCGTAGTCGTGGGCCCGGAAGTACTCGGCCACGCTGCGGCCGACCGTTCCAGTGCGGAGGTCCCACAACTCGGCCGGGTAGCCGTCCGGCGCCACGGGACCGTACGTTGCCTCCCAGATCGCGAACTGCTCGCCCGAGCGCGCGCGGCTGCCGAGCACCGCCTCGAACTGGCTCTCCTGCCGAATGCTGATGCGCGGCTGGCCGGTGACTTCCTGCTCGGCGGGCACGTCGGCGGTCATCCATTCCGCCACCCGATGCACGAACGCGTTCGTGTCGCTGTAAATGTCGGGGATCTCGTAGTGTCGGAAGTCCACCGGGTCCGGGTACAGCACCCACGTCCCGCCGAAGAAGTCCGGGTGGTACACCTGGAGCGCCAGCGCCTCCCAGCCGCCGGTCGAGCCGCCCGTCAGCCCGCGCGCCCATGGCTGCCGGATCATCCGGAACTGCTCCTCGAGATAGGGAATGAGCTCCTGCAGCAGCGCGTCTCCGTACGGGCCATTGTTCGCCGAATTCACCGCGTACGAGTCGTCGAAGTACGGCGTCGGATGCTGGAACGTCACGGCGATCAGGGGCGGGAAATTGGGAGCGCTCCACGCCCGGTAGAACTCGAACCCGGGCTCGCGCGCGGTGCGCGCCAGTCGCGCCGCCCGCTGCTCGGGGGTCTCGGGAGTGCTGTCGGTCGAAAACCCGAACGGGGGATTGAGATTGAAATGCCCCTGCTCATACACGGTAGGGTAGCGACGGGCGGTATCCGTGTCGTACCCACGCGGGAGCAACACCGTCGCGCCGAGATAGATCGGACGTCCCCACCAGGCGGTCAGCAGCTTGCTCTGAATTTTGATGTGCTTGACCCACTTCGTGTCCGGCGGCAGGTCGATCGGCGGGAGCACGCGGGTGAGCTCGAGCCGGATCGTGTCCGATCCGGCCGGATCGAGACGCACCTTCCGGACCGCGCTCACCAGATTCCCCGGCGCCTTGTTGAACTGCTGGCCCTCCCACCGATCGTCGTGCAGCCACAGCGTGTGCCCGTCGGCGCGGGGGAACTGCGAGTACACGTTGAGCAACCCTTGCACGTAATAGTCGCCCGCGGGGATCTCCTTGAGGCTCGACACGGGATAGCCGAGGGTAGTGCCGTCGATCACCCCGGGCGCGCCGGGGCCGAGCTGTAGGACGTCGACGCCGAAAAACGGCGTGACGTCGCTCTCGTGGCGCACCTGAAGGCGCGGCTCGACGTCGTCGTGCCGCGTCACGAACACGTACATGCGTCCGGTCACCGGTGCGCCGCGGAGCGCCACTGGCACCGTGATCTCGACCCGGGGGCCTGGGGAACCTTGCGCGGCCGCGGGGGAAGCCCATGCGGCGGCGGCGATGAGCGGAGCGACCGTACCGAAACGCAACAGAAGATCCTGAAGAGGGCGGGCTAGAGTGACCTCACGCGCGCTGGTTCGCAAGATGTGGCGTGGGGAGCGCCGGGATGCGGGGCGACGATGCGTGCCCTGGCGGCGGTCCGTAGACGATCGGCGGCCCGCACGGGCACAGACCGCTGCGCGGAATGGCTGCGGGCGCGGCGGGGGTCGGTAACCGGTACGAGATGTAGCTCGGATCGCCGATGAACCCGCCGCAGGCGTGACAGTGAATTTCCATCAGGTCCTCACCCCTTGTAAAGAAAGAGGGCGGACTATGCCGCCCCCTCCTTCGAAACAGACGAGTCCGCTTAGGGCAGACGAGTCGACTTTAGCTGCGAGCGGCGATCTTGTGGAACGTCGAGTTGGATACGTCGAAGCTGGCAACCCGGGGCGTTCCCTCGAGCACCTTCGCCAGACCCTTCAGCACTTCGGGATACGTCTCGCGGTCATAGGCTTCAGCGCTCTCTTTGCGGTCCCACAGGCTGATGGCAAGGGCTTCCTTGCCGTCCTGCGCGACGAACGTGATCTCGTCGGCGAAGCCGGTCCGCTTCCGGAGCAGGGGCAGGATGTCCTTCTCGAGCGTCTGCGTGAACTCACCCGCCGTATTGGGCTTCAACTGCATCGTAACGTTGCGTGCGTACATTATTGCGACTCCTTGGCAACCACCATGAACCTCGGCAATCGACTGGCACTGCTTGAGCTTGCCCAACGTACCGTACTTTACTAGATTTGTCAAGTCAGGATTTCAATGTGAATAGCCGATTCACTATTTCTTGTTAACGAGCAGTAGGAGAGGAACTCGCGTGGACGTGCCCTTCGTGATTCGCCACCGGTTGGAGGAATTGGGGCTGGAGCAACGCGATCTCGCTCGCGCCGCCCGGGTGACCGAGTCCTACATCTCCCAGCTGCTGACACGGCGCAAGGCGCCCCCCGCCCCGAACCGCACGGACATCTATGACCGGATGGACAAGTTCCTGCGGCTGCCCAGGGGGGAGCTGGCGAAGCTGGCGGAGCTGCAGCGCAAAGAGCAGCTGAAGCGGGAGCTGGGCGACGAACCCACTGCGCTCCTCGGGGGAGTCCGCGATTTGATCTTGCGCAAGTGTGACCCCGACAAGGAGGCCGAGATTCGGGCGATCTTCGAGCGGCAGCCGCTCGGCGAGCTGGAGCGCCTGGTCACCTCGAAGGTGTTGGAGGTGGCGAAGCAGGTGGCCCGGCAGGAATTGGACAACGAGTACTGGGTCCGCATGATAGCCCAGCTCGGCGGCCGCAGCTACGAAGAGATGCGCGTGATCGTGCTCGAGTTCCTCGACACGGACATCTTCCACGTGTCGGCCGAGAACTGCCTCTCGTTTCTGGATCCGCTGATCGAGTCGTGGGACGTGGATCTCACGACCTTCGGGTTGGAAATCGTCCTCAACCGACGGGTTGCGGCCGAGCACGTGAAGCGCTTCGAGTTTGTCGAACGGGAATTCGACGACCGCGTGGTGAAAGAGCCGGGGCTGACGGAGTTCCTGCGGGACCCTGCCCTCAGCGGCACCGCAACCGCGGAGGAAGTCGCGTTCCTTAAGGGCCTGCGGTTCGCAGGTAAGCGGCCTACAGCGCTCTTTTATTACCGGGAGCTACAGGGCTTGAGAGACCCCCTGCATTTTCGGACCCCGCAAGAGCCGGCACGCCACTAGCGGCGGCCGGAGCGGCGCGCTCGCTCTCCCGCACCTGCACGTACGCGCGGTACCCGCATCCGCACGATTCCGTGGTTCGACCGAGGCGATCGGTCCCGAACGCGAGACGCCGAGTGCATTGGGGGCAGCGGGGCGGGCCGCCGTCTTTGACGAGGCCCGTGCGCGCCAGGGCCCGGTTCACTTGTACCGGTAGGTGATACGCCCGCGTGTGAGGTCGTAGGGGGACACCGCGAGCGTGACCCGATCGCCGGCGAGCACGCGGATGCGGAAGCGCCGCATCTTGCCCGCGATGGTCGCGAGCACATAGTGACCGTTCTCGAGCAGGACCCGGAACGTGGTGTTCGGGAGCACCTGCTCGACGGTGCCATTGATCTCGATCGCTTCTTCCTTTGCCATCGGTCCGCCCGTGTAAGGGGGGAAACGAAAAGGCGGGACCGGCGCATTGGCCAAGTCCCGCCTTGACGTACAACGCTCGATGAAGGCTAGCGGTCCGGACAGGTGAAGTCAAACAGGAACTCTGGACGGCAATCTCACGGCGACGTTTCTTACCATCACGAGCGCGTTCTCCCAGTATGAAGGAGGGTAGATGACGCAGAGTGATCATGACAAGCGGGTCGACTACATCGAGTTCGGCGCGACCGATATCGACCGGACCAAGCGGTTCTATGAACAGGTTTTCGGTTGGCGGTTCCAGGATTACGGACCCGACTATACGAGCTTCCAGGATGGCCGCCTGAGCGGCGGCTTCACGAAGGACGCGCCCGTCCGGCCCGCCAATCCCTTGGTGGTGATCTACACCGTCCAGCTCGACGCGATCGAAGCGAAGATCAAGCAGGTCGGGGGGAAGATCGTCCGAAAGACCTACCCGTTCCCGGGCGGCCGCCGCTTCCACTTCAGCGATCCGAGCGGGAACGAGCTGGCCGTGTGGACGGACCTGTGAGCAGTACGCCGTGCATGACGACGGCGACCGCGATCGCCACGCCGAACGCGGCCGCCGTGCCCCGCCGATCAAGCAGCTCCGCCAGGACGAGGAAGAACGCCGCGAACGTGAACGACGCGAGCCCCATCCCGCGGATCAGTCGGATGACGGCATGATCGCCATCCAGACGCTGTGTGAAGATGGAGAGGACGGCTCCGGTTACTGGAAACGGCGCGAGCAGACCGCTCAGGCGCGGGCCGAGGGTATGCGCGAGCGCGGTCAAGGCGATCACAACGGCCGTGGCCGTGACCATCCGGAAGGGGATGTCCCACGCAGGGGCGCGCAGGGCCACCGCCGCGAGGAGGTACGCACACCACCCCGCGGCGGCGCAGGCAGGCCAGCGCGCCCGCTGCGCCAGCAGCCCGTAGGCGAGATAGAAGGAACCCAGAGGCACCAGTCCGACCAGCACGCCTACTGCGCTCTGGGCGGCAAAGGCGGTGCCGTGCTCGAGCGCGAGCAGGAATACCACGGGCGCGGACGTGAGCGGAAGACCGACCAGCACGCCGGCCACGGCCGGCCCCCAGCGCCGGCCGGCGAGGGTCACCGCGGCCATCAAGGATGGCACGAGCAGCAGCTTGAGCCAGAGCACGCCCCTCACCCGCTCGCGCCCGCATACCGCTTGAGCGCTGCGCGCCACAGCGCCCGCGCCAGCGCGAACGCGAGCCCGGCGACGAGCGCGGCCGCGAGCGCGATCGCCGGCCGCAGCCGGCCGATGAGCGCCGACGCCGGGATGGTCGTGGTCCACGCGATCGGGATCAGGTACACGAACAGGAACCGCAGCGCGCCCGGATACGCCGAGACGGGATAGCGCGCGCCCTCGTACACCGCGTCGAACAGCACGGCGATGTTTTCGACCGACACGAACCAGAACGCCAGGCTCATGAGCACCACCCAGATGGCGTAGACGACCACCGCTGCAGCCGCAAGCGCCAGGGCGAACGCCGCAAGTTGCGCTACCGAGGGTATCCGGCCCAGGCGCGTGAGCGCATATCCCGCGAGCGCGAGCCCGAGCACGACGTCCGACAGGCGCCAGAGGTCGAGCCGGCGAAACGAGACGAACCCTTGGGCGTCTACCGGCTTCACCAGCACCAAGTCCAGCTCACCGCTGCGCACCTCGCCGGCCAGCTGGCCGATCCCCGGCCGCAGCACCGCTTCGATCACACCGGTGAGGGCGTTGAACACGCCGAGCAGCACGACGATCTCCCAGTAGTCCCAGCCGCCCAGGCTTGTGGTGTGGTGAAAGAAGAGGGAGAGCGTGAGGAGTGCAGTCGCCATGGAGAACAGGGTGCCCAGCACGCTGGCGACGAAATTGGCGCGGTACTGGAGCTCTTCGGCGACGTTGAGCCGCCAGAAGGCCCCCAACACGTGGATCACCCGACGCGTCCCGCTCATCCGCCCACCGCCCCGTACTTTCGAATGCCGCGAGTCCACGCGATCCGGTACGCCACGATCCAGACACCGAGCCAGGCGATCTGCCCGCCGAGCCCCCGCAGCACCGCGGCCGGGCCGTGCACCGCGCCCGTGAGGAGATCCACCGGGAAGGCGAGCATGGAGCGGAACCACAGCACTCCCGCGACGCTGGCGACGGCAGGAGGCAGCAATGCGAGCGGCGCGATCCGCCCCGCGAGGAACAGGGACACCCCCGCGTGCAGCTCCATGATCGCCGTGGCGCGCGTCGTCCAAAACGCCAGTAGGCCCGTGGTGAAACTGATGAAGAACCGCATCGCGGCCGCGAGCAGCACGGCTACGGCCGTGATCGCCCAGCGGCCGGGGTCGAACGGCAGTCGCACGGCGGGCCACGCCGCAGCGACGAGCAGCCAGACCACGAGGATGACGCTGGCGGTGCGCGCCTTGTACGCGATGTTCTCGGCCACGGCCTCGTGCGCGGGGTGCAGCGGGCGGGCGAGCCGGTAGTTGAGATCCCCTTCGCGGATCCAGCGGTCCAGATACCAGGAATCCCACGCGATGGTCAGCTGGTTGATGAGCATGACCGCGAAGAAGTAGCGGGCGAAGTCGTCGCGCGCGTACCCGGCGACCGACCCGTCGCCCGCGATCGCCCACCAGATGCCGAGCGCGATCGCCGGCTCGGTCACACCCCACAGCAACCACAGCACGATCGACGCCCGGTACTGGAGGTCGACCAGCCAGGCGTTACGGATCAACGCCGCGTAACGCTTGATCACTCGCCCTCCTCCACGCCGCGGGCGAACGCGAGCCGGATGACTTCCTCGATCGGTGGATCCTCGATCGACAGATCGGCTACGGGGAACGCGGCCAGGATGCGGGCGCTCGTCGCGGGCGCCTCTTCACGCCGCACCTCGAGCACCGCGTTCGGGAAGCGGAAGGTCTTGACCTCACCGAACGCGGCCAGGGCCTCGGCCGTGACGCGATTCCCGTCACCCCCGCCGAGCACGAGCTCGATCCGCTTGGTGCGCGCGATCCGCGCCACGAGGACTTCGAGCGCCCCGTCGTACAGCAGGCGGCCGCGGTTGATCATCAGCACCCGCGACGCGAGCGCGGTCACGTCCTGCATATAGTGCGACGTGAGCAGCACGGTCGCGCCGTGCCGCTCACGGTACTCGATGAGGAAGCGGCGGATCGCGTCCTGGGCGGTCACGTCGAGCCCCAAGGTCGGCTCATCCAGAAACAGGAGCGGCGGGCGATGCAGCAGCGACGCCACGAGCTCGCACTTCATCCGCTCGCCGAGCGAGAGCTGGCGCACCGGCTTCGTGAGCACGTCGCCCAGCTCGAGCAGAGCTACGAGCTCGGCCAGCCGCTCACGGTAATCCGCCTCCGGGATGTCGTAGATCGCCCGGTTGAGCAGGAACGTCTCCTCAGGGGGGAGATCCCACACGAGCTGCTGCCGGTTGCCGAGCACGAGCGCGATGTGCCGCTTGAACGGGGGTCCGCCGGTCCAGGGCACGAACCCCGCGACCTCCACCCGCCCGCTGGTCGGGTACAGCAAGCCCGTGAGCGTCTTGAGCGTCGTGGTCTTTCCTGCGCCGTTCGGGCCCAGGAACGCGACGATCTCGCCCGGCTCGATCCGGAACGTCACGTCGCGCACCGCGTGCACGTCGCGATAGCGCGGCCGGAAGAGTGCCCGCACGGCGCCGCGCAGTCCGGGATCGCGCACCTTCACCTGGAACGTCTTGCTCAGCCGCTCGGCCGTGACGATGGAGGGCATGGACGTGGAGGAAATCTACTTGGGGACAAGCGGCGGCTTCGGCCGCGACCGTCGCTGCTGGCTGGCCCTGCCTGGCGGGGCTACTTTCCCGGCATCTTGCCGACCACCCGTCTCCTTGCCGGCCGCCCCCAGCGCGATCCCTCCCTCGAGGGGCCCGGCGAGCACCTGCGGAATGCCTTGCAGCTGTTCGGACAGCTGCCGTTCGCCGGCGATCCGGTGTTCGACGCCGCCGTGGCCCGGTTGCGGAGCGCGCTGGAGCTCCTCGAGCAACGGCACTAGCGGTGTACCGGATCCGCCGAGCCACCGCCGCCGACGCGGGCGTTCTCGCGCGTCATCGGGCGGAGATGTTCCGCGACATGGGCGAGCTGCCGGACGGCCTGTACGATACCCTGGTCGAGGCCGCCCGCGCCTACTACACACCGGCCATCGCCGATGGCCGCTACCTTGGTTGGGTCGCCGAGCTGGACGATCGGTCGGGAGGCATCATCGCAGGCGCGGGCCTCCAGCTGCGGGAGCTCTTGCCCCGACCCGACGTCGCCCGCGAGCGGCTGGTTCGCGGGCCGCAAGGATTGGTCGTCAACGTCTACACCGAGCGGGCGTGGCGGCGCCGGGGAGTGGCCGACGGGCTGATGCGGGAGCTCTTGCGGTGGTGCCGGGCGAACAGGATCGAGAGCGTCGTTTTGCACGCGTCGGGCGAGGGGCGGCCGCTCTACGAGAAGCTCGGCTTCACCCCGACGAACGAGATGCGGTACGACGGGAGCCTATGAGGCCGCCGCGCGCCGGGTGTAGGATCCGTCCGACTCGAGGCTCCACGCGCTGGGCTCGGCGAGCTCGAGCTCGAGGATGCGGTCGAGCCGGGCCCGCGCCGCCGGGTCGTCCACCGGCGTGATGACTTCCACCCGGCGCCGCAGGTTGCGGGGTCGCCAATCCGCGGAGCCGATGTAGTACTCCGGCGCGCCGGCGTTGGCGAAGTGGTAGATGCGCGCGTGCTCGAGGAATCGGCCGAGGACGCTCACCACGCGGATCCGCTCCGAGAGCCCGGGAATCCCCGGGCGCAGCATGCAGATTCCCCGGACCACGAGGTCGACCTCGACGCCGGCCTGCGCGGCGCGATACAGCGCGCCGATCACGGTGCAGTCGGCGAGACCGTTGAGCTTGGCGCGGATGCGCCCGCCGCGGCCGGCGCGCGCGTGGTCCGCCTCGCGCGCGATGAGGGCGAGGAACCGGTCCAGCATGTCGGTCGGCGCGACGAGCAGCTGGCGAAACGCAGCCTGCGGCGGGCGCGACGAGCCGGTCAGCTCGTTGAAGAGCGCGTGGAGTTCTTCAGTGATCCCCTCGTCCGCCGTAAGCAGGCCGACGTCGGTGTACAACCTCGCGGTGTCTGGATTGTAGTTGCCGCTCCCCACGTGCGCGTAGCGTCGGGTGCGCCCCGCCGCCCTTCGCACGACGAGCGCGACCTTCGCGTGGATCTTCAGGGTGGCGAGACCCGTGATCACGTGGATGCCCGCCGCCTCCAGGCTCTGCGCCCAGCCGATGTTGAGCTCCTCGTCGAACCGCGCCTTGAGCTCCACGAATACCGAGACATCCTTGCCGCCGGCAGCCGCGCGGCGCAGGGCCTCGGCGATGCGCGACGGTCCCCCGGGACGGTACAGCGTGAGCTTGATCGCGGCGACGTCCGGGTCGTCGGCCGCCTCGGCGATGAAGCGCTCGACGCTGGCGCTGAAGGAATCGTCGGGATGGTGCACGAGCACGTCGCCGCGGTCGAGCACGTCGAACACACCACGCTCGCCGGCAAAGGGGTCGCGCGGTGTGAACGGCGGATAGTCGAGGTCGGGGTGCGCCGCGCCGCCCGCCAGCTCGCCGAGCCCGCCAAGGTCGAGCGGGCCGTCCGCCTCGTACACGTCCGACGGGCCCAGCACGCTCTGCAGGGCGCTCTCTTCGAACCGCAGCTCGCGTTGCAGCAGCTCGCGCAACAGCGGCGGCATCGTACGCTCCACCTCGATCCGCACCACGGGCCCCCAGGGCCGCCGCCGCAGCTCGTCCGCGATGGCTTGAGCGAAGCTCGCCGTACCCAGCTCGTCGAGCTGGATATCCCCACTGCGGGTGACCCGGAAGGCATGCGCCTCGATCACCTCCCGGCCGGGGAACAGCGCGCCGAGATGGGCGCGCACCATCGACTCGAGCGGCACCACCCCACCGGCGGCCGCAGCCACGAGCCGGGGCAGGGAAGAGGGGCACTCGACCGAGGCGAAATGGAGCGGGCCATCCGGCCCATCGCGCAGCATGACGGCGAGGCTCAGTCGCCGGTCGCCCAGATGCGGGAACGGGTGGCCGGGCGCGCGGGTGAGCGCCTTGGGCGTGAGGACCGGAGCCACGTCTGCGGCGAACCAGCGCTCGAGCGAGGCGCGCTCGCCTGGCGCCAGCTCGCCCCAGTCGCGGATCCGGGCCCCCTCCGCGGCCAACGCCTGCGCCACCGCGCGGAAGCAGCGGTACTGGTGCGCCACGAGCGGCCGCAGCCGGATCGCGATCGCGTCGAGCTGCTCCGCCGGCGTCAGCCCGTCCGGCGAGCGCTCAGAGATTCCCGTTGCCACCTGGTGCTTCAGGGAGCCGACGTCGACCATGAAGAACTGATCGAGGTTGGTGCTGAAAATCCCGAGGAAGCGGAGACGGGCGAGGAGGGGGGTCCGGGGATCCTCGGCCAGCGCGAGCACTCGCGCATTGAACTCGAGCGCGGACAAGAGACCGTTGATGAACTGGTCCGCGGCGGGACGGGCGGCGTCGAGGGTCTTCGCGGGAAGCGTCGGCACCCGCAGCTCGCTCAGCGTGAGCCGGCTGGTCTCATCGGTGGTGCCGCGGACGGCCGGGGAATTTCCGACGAGCGGTGCGGCTGACCACTCCGGCACGAGCTCCGAGCGGGCGGCCACCGCCAGTGCCGCCAGCGTCGCGGCGTCCCGGAGCACCGGGGAGCCCACTCGCGCGACGATGTCCTGGGGGGCGAACCACTGCAGACCACCGGGAGGCACGGCCGTGAGGTCGCGCCGCAGGCGCCGCACCAGCCACACTTCGATCGCCGCGCGGCGGTCGGCCGCCGGCACGACGCCAAGCAACCGCACCTCTCCTTCCACGTTCCCGAACACGCGCCGCATCGCCCGGCGGCACGCGTCCTCGCCGCCTCCTTCCTCGAGCGGCAGGCGTAACGCGGCACCGCTGCTGCACAGCGCCAGACGCCCGTGCGCGACCGCGAGCACGGCGGTCTGCCGGGCAATGGAGGGAGGCGCCGCACGGAGCGCGGTGGCGCGCGTGACCTGATCGGCCGACGCCCGGGACACACGGTACCGTTGCTCGATCGCCCGCGCGAATCGTGCGGTCGGGATCACGCTCCACGAGCGGCGCCATACTGCCAGCTCGTAGAACTCGTACGGCGGTCCCGCCTCACCCCCGCGCGCGGTGATGGTATCGTACGCCAGCACGAACTGCGGCACCGGAACGAGGGGGAGACGCGCCGGGCGTAGCCGTCGCTCGATCTCGAGCTCGACCTGCAGCACGAGACGGCCGGGATCGACGATCGCGCGAAGCCGGCGCGCCGGCTCCGCGTCGCCGCCGAAGATGTGCCGTGGCTCGAGCTCGACCACGCGCGACTCGCACCGCGCGACGCCCGCGACGTCGAGCGCGAGCGCGCGACGATCGTCCACGTCGAACCGCAGCCGGCAGGTCGCACCGCGCCGGTGCAGATCGCCGTCGGGCGTATCGAAGTAGAGATCGCGGTGGAACGTGCGCCGGGCCGGCCCGGCGCGGAGGGCGAGCGGCGGGGACGCGGCGATCAGCTCAGCCAGGCGTTCGGCGCTCCGCACCTCCCACCGAATCACTTCTGGCACGACCGCATGAATTCCTGACGTGCCCGGCCCGGGTCGCTGATCATCTTGTAGAACTCGTCGTAGTAGTCGAGCGCCTGTTTCACGCGCTTGGGCTCCAGGCCCTCCGGCTCGAGGCCGTGGTACAGCGCGTAGATCGCTTCCTTCTGCGCGTTGAACCGCGCGAACACGGCGGCCAGCTCCTCGGGCGCGAGGCACATGCCGCGGAAGGTGCGCTGGCGCACGGTCTGGATGGGGAGCCGGGCATCGGGTCGGGCATAGGGAGTCCAGATGACCCCGGACCAGTCGAAATCGTAGGGGACCGGGTACACGATGCCGACCGAATCCTGGATGAGCACAATGTTGTGCAGCGCGGTCACGGCAAAGTCCGTGTTGCCGATCATGTACTGGAACACCATCGCCAGGCCCGTCTGCTCGAAGTCGAGCTCGCCCTGGGTGACCCCCTTCTGCACGAACAGCTTCACGTGGTTGCGCCGCGCCATGCGCTCGTCGTCCTCGACGAAGAACGCGTGACGTGTCTCAGGAGGATTCTTTCCCGTGGCGTCCACGTACGTCACCCGCGCGAGACGCGCGCGGAAGCTCCGGTCGGTCAGCAGGTTGTAGGCACGGTAGATGAGGTACTCTTCGAGCAGATAGTTCGCGTACGACTGTCCGCCGCGGCACTGCACCGTGAGCTTGAGGCTCGAGCTCTCGTGGGCGAAAATGGTGTGCGCCGTCTGCGCCTTGTCGAGCACGACTTTGAGCGGCGGATACTGACAGATGTTGAGCCGGAAGTGGCCGCGCGTGCGGAGCTGCACGTCGAGCCTGACCGAGTCGCCCGTCGCCGCGACGTAGGAGAGAACGCCCGGCAGGTTTTTCTTCTCGGTCCCTCGCTGCTTGGCGATCGCCCCGAAATCCGCCGTGAGCGTGAGCACGAGCGGGTCTGCGGCGTCGAACAGCCGGGCACGCACGCGCGACTCGGTCGAGTCGCCCGGCGCCTCCCGGCCGACGGCTTGTGCCTCGAGGATCGCGGCCGTACGGGGTGCTACGCACATTGCCGCCAGGGCGGTGAGCGCGGCCCCAGCCCCCCACCGGCGCCTCACCAGGTCAAGGTTCACGCAGCAATTCTACGGGCCTGCATATTCCCTTCAAGGGGAGGGGGAGGCGCGCATGACTCGAATGAGGGTCTTAACCCTGCTCGCGCTGCTGCCGATCGGCGGCGCCGCGCAGCGCGGCGACTGGCCCATGCCGGGCAAGGACTACGCGGCCACGCGCTACAGCGACCTGAGGGAGATCACGGGCGCTACCGCGGGCCGCCTGCGCCCGGTGTGGACCTTCTCGACCGGGGTGCTGGGCGGGCACGAAGGTCAGCCGCTCGTGGTCGACAACACCATGTACGTCGTCACGCCGTACCCGAACGTGCTGTACGCCTTCGACCTCACCCGGGAGGGCTTCCCGCTGAAGTGGAAGTATCGTCCGGCCGTCGATCCCAATGCCCTCGGCATCGCCTGCTGCGATGCGATCAACCGCGGCGCCTTCTACGCCGACGGAAAGATCGTGTACAATCTGCTGGATGGGCACACCGTCGCGGTCGCGGCGGCGACGGGCAAGGAGCTGTGGAAGACCAGGATCGCGGACCTCTCCCAGGGTGAGACCACGCCCGTCGCCCCCCTCGTCGTGAAGCACCGGGTCATCGTCGGCGCGTCCGGCGGCGAGTTCGGCATCCACGGCTGGCTGAAGGGACTCGATCTCGAGACGGGCCGGATCGTCTGGACGGCGTACAACATCGGCCCCGACAGCGAGGTGCTGGCGAAGCCGGGGAGCTTCCAGCCGTTCTACGATCGGGGTGCCGAGCTGGCGCTCACGAGCTGGCCCGCCGACGTGTGGAAGAACGGCGGCGCGCCGGTGTGGGGATGGATGTCCTACGATCCCGACCTCGATCTCCTCTATTACGGTACCGGCAATCCGGCGCCGTATAACCCCGACCAGCGCGCCGGCGACAACAAGTGGACCGCCAGCGTCCTGGCCCGCCGGCCCGAGGACGGCACGTTGGTGTGGGCGTATCAGTTCACGCCGCACGACAGCTGGGATTATGACGCCGCCTCGGAGATGATTCTTGCCGACCTGGCCGTGAACGGCCGGCCGCGGAAGGTCCTGGTCCACTTCGACAAGAACGGCTTCGCCTATACGATGGATCGCGCCACGGGCGAGGTGTTGGTGGCCCAGCCGTTCGTGGACGTCAATTGGGCGAAGCGGGTGGACGTCGCGACCGGCCGTCCGGTGATCGATTCCACCAAGCTGACGGGCGCGTCGCGCGGGAACGTCAAGGATGTCTGCCCCTCGCTGGAAGGCGGCAAGAGTCCGGCGTCGCCGGCCGCGTACTCACCGCGCACGGGCCTCTTCTATCTCGCCACGAATAACATGTGCATGGATTACCAGGCGACGCAGGCGACCCGCATTGCCGGGACGCCCTTCATCGGCGCGAACACGCCCTACCACGCGGGCCGCGGCGGGCATCTCGGAGCGTTCATCGCCTGGGATGCGGGCGCCGGGAAGAAGGTGTGGCAGACGACGGAGCGCTACCCCGTCTGGAGCGGCGCCGTCGTCACCGCGGGCGGCGTCGTGTTCTACGGAACGCTCGACGGCTGGTTCAAAGCGGCCGACGCGAGGACCGGCGAGGTCCTGTGGCGGTTCAAGGTCGGATCGGGAGTGGTGGGAAACCCGATCACATACACGGGCTCCGACGGCAAGCAGTACGTGGCCGTGTACGCGGGCATCGGCGGCGACTGGTTCCTCCTGGCGGGGGACGTCCGGTCGGATGACCCGGCGGACGTGCGGCCGCCGGCGGACTTCATGCCGGACATCGGCCGGCATACGAGCCAGGGAGGCATCGTATGGATCTTCGCCCTCTAGTACTGGCTCTGGGCGTCAGCGCGTCATGCAGGGGACGTGAGGCCACGCCCCAGGCCCGATACGAGGCGCGCGTTTTCGCGGGCGGCGTCGCGCCGCCGGCGGGCGCCCAGCAGACCGGCCAGAATCCGTTCCGGGGAGACCGGCAGTCGGCGGTCGAGGGCGAGCGGACGTTCGGCGTGATGAACTGCGACGGTTGTCACGGCGGCGGGGCGGTGGGCTGGGTGGGCCCCAGCCTGCGCGACGGTCGCTGGCGCTACGGCGGCTCCGATGGCGAGATCTTCCAGTCGATCTATTACGGCCAGCCGCACGGCATGCCGGCATACGGCGGTCTGCTGCCGCCGGGCGCCATCTGGAAACTCGTGACCTACCTCCAGTCGCTCGAGCCACCGGCCAACGTGCCGACGCAGTCGTGGAAATAGCCATGCGATGGCTGAGTGGTCTCGCCGGCGCGATGCTGCTCGCCGTGGTGCTGTGGGATGCGTTCGAGACGATCATCCTGCCGCGTCGCGTGAGCGGACGAATCCGACTCACCAAGCTGTTCTATCGGTCCACCTGGATTCCCTGGCGCGGTGCCGCGCGGCTCCTGGCGGGGCGGCGGCGTGACGCGTTTCTCTCCTTCTACGGACCGCTCTCACTGATCTTTCTGCTCGCCCTGTGGGCGCTGGGTAGCGTCTTCTCCTTCGGCCTGCTGCAGTGGGCCGCCGGCTCCGCGATGACGGTGGTGGGGGGCGGCGCGACCGGGTTCTGGGCCGACGCGTACATGAGCGGCACGACATTCTTCACGCTCGGCTTGGGTGACGTGGTGCCGCGCACCACGATCGCGAAGGCGCTCACGGTGGTGGAGGCAGGAACTGGGTTCGCCTTTCTCGCGGCGGTCATCGGGTATTTCCCGGTGATCTATCAGGCGTTTTCCCGCCGCGAGGTCGCGATCTCGCTGCTCGACGCCCGGGCGGGCTCGCCGCCCAGCGCGTCCGAGCTGTTGTGGCGGCACCGCGGAGATCCAGGTACGGCGGCGCTCACCGACTTGCTGCGCGACTGGGAGCGCTGGGCGGCCGATGTGCTCGAGAGCCACCTGTCGTATCCGCCGCTCGCCTACTTCAGGTCGCAGCACTACAACGAGTCATGGCTCGCGGCGCTCACCACGATCCTCGACGCGAGCGCGGTCATCATCGTGGGCCTCGAGGGGTGGTCGGCGCGCCAAGCAGAGCTGACGTTCGCCATGGCGCGCCACGCGGTGGTGGACCTGGCGCAGGTGTTCAGCACGCCGCCACGCGACGTGGAAGAACGCCTTTCGTCGGCTCAGCTGACCAGGCTGCGCGAGCGCCTCGCGAGCGGCGGACTGGCCTTGCGAGCCCGGCCCGACTTCGAGTCGCGGCTCAGCGAGTTGCGCCGCATGTACGAGCCCTACGTCGAAGCATTGGCGCATCATCTCGCGGTGCCGCTGCCCCCGTGGGTGCGCGAGGTCGAACGCCCCGACAACTGGCAGACGAGCGCCTGGGACCGGGTGGTCCGGTTACCGGCGCGGGGGCGGGGAGCTGGGGTCGAGGAGGAGCACTTCTAAGGGCTTTGGGTCCGCACCCCGACCTCGTCGAGGTGTTCCAGGAGATCAGCGGGGTCCTGATACACCCGGTACGCCCCGGCGCGCTCCAGCTCCTCCTCTCCATAGCCACCGGACAGCAATCCCACGCCGAGCGCGCGGGCGCGGCGCGCCGCGAGCAGGTCCCATACGCTGTCTCCAACCACCACGGACTCGTCGATCGGTACCCCCAGTCGCTTGGCGCCCGCGAGGAACAAATCGGGATCGGGCTTGGCGTGCTCTACCTGGTCGCGGGTCACGATCGGAACGCCAGCGGGGATGCCGAGCATGTCGA
>Ga0137418_10002701_pt1 | contig 16231 bp, 9 predicted proteins | sample CZODoug3_1_2_16f_FD_122242 | JGI IMG/M metagenome (GOLD analysis project Ga0137418, IMG submission 122242) | Vadose zone soil fungal communities from Angelo Coast Range Reserve, California, USA - CZODoug3_1_2_16fungal (Hybrid Assembly) | ecosystem: Environmental > Terrestrial > Soil > Vadose... | reverse complement strand
CGGTGGTAGCCGCACTCCGTACAAGCGCTCTCATTTTCAGCAAGCTGGACATCTGGCCTGCGCTCACGGAACGCGCCACAGCCGCGCGCGTTCCGGTCGGCGTCATCAGCGCGACGCTGCCCGAATCGTCGGGCCGTCGTGGCCTTCTTGCCCGGGCGGTGCTCGGCGATGCGTATCGTGCGCTCGATCGGGTCGGCGCCATCGATGAGACGGACGCGGAGCGACTCCGCGAGCAAGGCGTACGAGGCGACCGCATCAGCGTGACAGGCGACACGCGTTTTGACCAGGTGTGGGCGCGCGCACAGCACGGCGTTGTCCCTCTCGTTCAGTGGCTGCGCTCGGCGCGACCGACGCTCGTCGCCGGCTCTACATGGCCTTCCGATGAAGAACACCTGCTCCCCGCCTGGGTGACGGTTCGCGACAAGATTCCCGACGCTCGGCTTATCATCGCTCCCCATGAAACGAGCAGCGGGCATCTGCGATCGATCGAGGGCTGGGCGCGCTCGCAGGCGTTGAGAACCGCGCGCATCGACGCCACCGGCGCTCAGGAAGCCGACGTTATCCTCGTCGATCGGTACGGACTGCTCGGCGACCTCTACGCGCTAGCGGATGTCGCCTACGTCGGGGGCGGATTTCGTTCAGCGGGACTTCACTCGATCCTCGAGCCCGCCGCGTTCGGTGCTCCGGTGGTGTTCGGGCCACGACACGAGAAGAGCCGCGAGGCAGCGAAGCTCGTTCAGGCGGGAGGCGGAGCCACGATCACGGGAGTGGCCGATCTCACGATTCGTCTTGGCTACTGGCTTGGATCTGTTCCAGCCCGGGACGCGGCCGGGTCGTCAGCGCGAGCGATGGTTCGGGATGGTCTCGGCGCGGCGGAGCGATCGTTCCAACTGGTTACGGCTCTACTTCCCCGGTGAGTGCCGGCGCCGGATGCACGGCCGGCCGATAGGTCACTGCGTTCGTGCTCGGCTTGTGGACGAAAAAGCCTTGCACGAGGTGAACGCCAAGTGATTTCACCATGTCGTACTCTTCCTTGCGCTCGACGCCTTCGGCGATGACCATCGCGCCGTGCTCGTTGGCGAAGCGCACCATCGTCTCGACCAGATTCTGCTTGATGAAGTTCTGGTCGATGCAGTTGATGAGCGACATGTCCAGCTTGATGAAATCAGGCTCGAGATTGGCGATCGATCCGAGGCCGGCGTAGCCGCTGCCGGCGTCGTCGACGGCGAAGCGATAGCCCTCGTCGCGGAATTCCTTCAGGCGGCCGCGAAACTTCGGGTAATCCTTGATCGCGGTGCGCTCCGTGATCTCGATCACGACCCGCGTCGGGTCCTTGACGTTGAGCGCTTTCACATCGAATGAAGGATCCGCGAAGTCCGCCGGGTCCACGTTCATGAACAGAAGCTCGCCGTCCTTGAGAAGTCTCCCCATGCCTTCGATCGCGCGCTCACGGCAGAGCCGGCTCAGGTCCCAGATCAGATCCGACTGCGCGGCAATTTCGAACATCACCTCCGGGCTGCGCATGCTGCGCATCGTCCCCCGCGCGAGTGCCTCGTAGCCGAACACTCTCTGGGTGTCGGTGATGACGATCGGGTGATACTCGATGTAGAGACCGCGGGTCCGAAGGGTCTCGCGAAGGTCTGAGACTTTCTTTGCCTCCTCGCGGTGCTCGAGGCTCTTGGACGCGTTCGCGGCTTCGCGAATGCCGCGATAGATCTGCCGCTCGAGCCGGAGCTTCGGATTGTAGACGACGAGTGTGCGTCCGACGAAGATGTCGAAGAGAGCGGCGATGTCCTCTCCGTGCACGCGCTCTATCTCCGTGGACACGGCTTCCTTGAGCCCGGCCGTGATTTCAGTAATCTCCGCATCCGTGGCCGCTGGAGTATCGTCCTGCGGCACGTGGAAGAAAACGAAATCGTCGTCGTTGGGAAACGCAACCATGAGCTTCGATGATGCGAGCGCGCTCTTGCTCAGGAAAGTGCGCATCGCCTCACCGGTGGTCTCGAGCACGCTGTCGAGCTTTTCCCATCCGTAAACCTCTTCAACTTTCGAGTACCGGTCGAAGTTGAAGTAGAGAATGACGATCTCGCCCCTGTCCTGGACCGCCTTTCGGATGCTGTCGACCGTTGCTGCCACGGTCGGCAGGCGGGTGAGCGAGTCGCGGAGAAGCTGGTGGTAATCCACGCTCAGCGTGTCGGGTTGGAGTGCGAAGCGCCGCTGGCGGCGTTCGGCGCAATCTGCTTCATGTTGCGCTCGACGGTCGCAACCAGCTTCGACAGCTCGAATGGCTTCTCGACGAAATCGTCGGCTCCCGTCTGAAGTGCCTGCCTCTTGTTCACCCAGTCATCGAGCGCAGTTACCATGATGACCCGCACGTTGCGGCCGAGGGTTGGGTGCTGCTTCATCTCGCGGCAGACCTGCCAGCCGTCGCGCCCCGGCATCATCACGTCGAGAAGAACGAGGGCCGGCTTTACCTCTTCGAACGCCTTGAGCGCGTCATCGCCATTGTAGGCGACGGTGATCGGATACCCGCGCGCCTCCAGGTAGTCACGGATGATGTGCGCGTTGTCCGCGTTATCGTCGACCACCAGGATCGGGGGATGAGAGGTATCAGTCATAAGGTCTTGTCTGAAATGATGTTATGACCATTAGCGGGCAATTCGCAAGCCAGAGCTGAAGGCGCCGTAGTGGCTCCGCAGCCTATCGCTGACCCGAGCTTGACAACGGATGTCACCGAGCGCACCGTGAATAAGTAATCTCTCACAGGGGAACGCTGCATGAGCGATCGCGCCAGACTCTCAATTCTTCTGAGCGCTGCGCTAATGTTTGCAACTGGTTTCAGTTGTCGTGATCTGTACGCACAAAGTCAGTCCGTCCAGTCCGCGGGGCCGTTCACCGTTAGCGGTATCGTGACCGACGAAAGCAAGGAACCGATTGCGAGCGTCGAGCTTGTCCTCACCAGGCAGGGTGAAAACCGTCGCATTTTTCACACGACGGATGATGGTCGGTTTTCGTTTGATGGCGTTCCCCCCGGCCCCGTTTCACTGACCGCGCGCCGACTTGGTTACCGCGCCCACACGCTCCTGCTGGAAGTCACAGGTGCGACGCCCCTCAATCCGCTCTCGTTGATTCTGCAAATCGTTCCTGGCGACGTTGCCCCCGTATTTGTCGAGGGAAACGACAGCCGGCTTGATCCGTTTTACATGCACAAGCGGCAAAATAATTTCGGCCATTTCATCGAGCGCACCGAGATCGAGCGGAAGGGACCCGTATTTGTAAGCGAGCTCTTTCGCACCATTCCAGGGGCGACCGTCAAGGCTTCGGGGCGCGTGGGAAACCTTGTCAGACTGCGCGGCTGTCAACCCATGATTTGGGTCGATGGCATGCGCGTTCCCAACGCAGAACTCGACGACGTCGCCAATCCAATGGACGTCGGCGGCATCGAAGTCTACAACTCGTGGTCGACACTTCCCGGAGAATACATGGATCGCGCCGGGGCGGGCTGTGGCGCTATCGTTGTCTGGACAAAGAGTCGATAGCCTTCAAGGTAATAACGTGAAAAAGCCCCTCAATTCGAGGGGCTTTTTCATTTGTCGAACGAGCAGTTCTCTACGGCGCTGGAGCTTGCCCGCGGATACCACATGCCGCGAACCATGTCGGAGAGTTCTGTGGTTTCGTATCCCAGTACATCCGGGTTTCGAATTTATCTGCCCCCTGGTCGGCAATCGCCGCGTTGACGTTTGCACCGTTCACCGATACTTCGGTGATCGAGTACTCGAGCCGTCGCGGGATATTGCTGGCAAGGGCTGCCGGACCGGGCTGTACTGTCGCCGGCTGGCACGTGCGTCGCCACTCCGCCCACGCCTGACCGCCATCAGTGAACAGCGTGATGTATTTCTGATCGGCGATTTGAATGAGACCCGGAGTGCCGCCAGCATATGCAACACCTGCCTGGCCCAGGTACGATGCAATGGCCGTTGCGTCTGTCACGCCCCACATCTGCATCGACGCTGTGACACCTGCGGTATAGTAAACGGCTGCTTGTGCCGGTGTGAGTCCGCCGATACCACGCTCCGCGGCCTCGGCCAGGATGAAGTTGACCTCGGCAGCCGTCAGCATGAACGAGGGAAAACTCGACCCGCAGCAGCCGAAAGTGCCGTAGACGGTCGCGCCCGGATAAATGAATACGCCCGGACGCGACGCACCTGTCAGGTACGCGGTGACGTCGGCAGCAAGAAGAGCGTTCGGCGCACCCGTGTACGTACCATCATCCTGATTCGGCTGCGCGAAAATTGGAACCCGCGGGTCGTTGTGTGCCTTCATCAGGTTCATGAGCACGATCGACATTCGATGATCGTCGCGCGTCTTGAAATTGTCGGCCCACGGATTGTCGTATACTCCGTCGCCCGGCCAGGTCAATATGGCGTTGTCGGCGTTGGAGGTAATGAGTCCGCCTGGCGCGGAGCGAGCAGCCTGCAACTCGGCACTCGCGGTGGCTGGATCCACGTTGATGAGCCGCAGCGCGAACCGCGCACGCAAGGAATTCGCAAACTTCTGCCACTTGCCCAGATCACCGCCGTAGATCGGATCTCCCGAGCCGAGATTCCCTGCAGCGGACGACGAGGCCATGTCCTTGCCGGCCTGGTCGAGCACCTTGAAGAAGTCGGCGTAAATGAGCTTCTGCTGGTCATACTTGGGACCGAGCGAGCCGCCGACACTGTCACCCTTCAGGGCATCGAAGTACGGAATGTCGCCCCAGGTATCGGTCAGGTACCCGAAACCCCAGGTGCGCAGGGCAAGTGCGGGCCCATATAACCCCGCTTGGCTTGCTGCTCGGCCCTTTGCGATGACTTTCTGCAAATCCTCGAGCTCGGATACGTATGCCGGATCGAACATGTACGTCGTAGATCCACCAGTGAGACGGGCATAACGATCCTCATCTGGATACTGCACTTCAGCAAGGTGCTGTACCAGAAACTCGGCTCCGCGGAGATCGTAGCCTCCGCCGAGCCACCGGCTGACGATGCTTTCGGACGCCGTCGTGAAGAGAGTAGGCGCAGGTACGTCCTCGGGACTGTTCGGATTCTTGTTTAGAGCCGTGAGCTTGTCGGAGTTGCAGGCAACAACGCCAATGGCGAGCGCGAGACCCGAGCTGACGGCTAAAAGGTTTCTATTCATCATTTTGGCTTTATCTCGGTTATGAGCTATGGCGTCACGCGGAGATTGATGCCAATCGACCGCGCCGTGGGAAGTGCTGCGAATTCGATCCCCTGGAAGTTTCCACTCTGAAATGCGAACTCAGGATCAATGTTTGGAACCTTCGTCCAGGTGTGCAGGTTCCGTCCCGACACCGCAATGTTTATCGCGCGGGCATTGAACACGCTCGCAAAGCGCTGCGGCAGATCGAGTCCGAGGCGGACCTCTCGCAGCTTCACATAGCTCGCGTCATAGATATACGGCTCATTGACCGGGAAGATGTTCTGCAAATACTGCTCGGTCGTGACGTTGACTGTGTTCGGCTGGCCGGTAACGTCGTCGATGCCTTTGACGACAACGCCGGGTTTGTTCCAATCGACCTCGCGCCCCTTTAGAGTCTGCGCCAGCACTCCGGTATAATCGCCAAAATAGTTGGTGATGCTGAAGATGTCCCCGCCGCGCTTGATATCGAGCAGGGCGTTCAAACTGAAGCTCTTGTAATTGAATTGGTTCGCCCAGCCTCCGGTCCATCTTGGCTGGATGTTGCCGAGCACCTTGCGGGGGCCGACCTGCGTTATTCCGTTGTGTAGGAGCAGCTGCCCAGTCGCACTATCGCGCAGGAACGAGTATCCGAAAAGAGAGCCATAAGGCTCACCCGCTCGCGCCTCGACGTTGGTGTACCAGGTGCTTCCGATGATGTAGGTCTTGATGCCCGGAGCGAGGGTCGTAACCATGCTCTTGTTACGCGAGTAATTGAACGTCGACGTCCAGGAGAACCCGTTCGCGCTCTGGATCGGAGTGATACCGAGCAGGAACTCGCCACCCTTATTCGTGATCTCACCAGCGTTAACAGACTTGGTGGAAAACCCCGACGCGGGTGAAACAGGAATCGTGAAGATCTGATTCCTCGTCGCTTTGGTGTACAGGCTCCCGTCGAACGTCGCGCGCCCGTCGAACAAACTCATTTCCAAACCGAATTCACCGGCGCTCGTTTTCTCCGGCTTCAGGTCTCCGTTGGCCAGTGCGTCTTGGAGAGTGAATTGCGGGAGCGACCCGAACTTTGTCGAGAGACCGCTATAGGTCGTACGCAGCTTGTATGGATCGGCGTCGTTACCGACTTTGGCGGTGGAAGCGCGCAGCTTCAGGTACGAAATCGCCTTGTTCTTGATGGCAGGTAACGCGTCCGTGACTACAATCGACGTGTTGAGCGAAGGATAAAAATACGAGTTGCTTCCAGCGGGAAGAGTCGACGACCAGTCGTTTCGGGCCGTTCCTTCGACCGTCCACCAGTTGTTCAAAGTGATCGCGGCGGAGCCGAAGACACTGTTGACCTCTCTTCGCGACGAGAACTGGGTATTCTGTGGCGTTACCGCTGCGTTGGAGACGTTGTAGATACCCGGCACCGATATGCCGGTGGTCGAGACATTCGTGTCGTTGAATACTTCTTTGCGGTTGTTTCCGCCGAAGGTTCCGGTAAACTGCAAATGACCGCCGACCGCTCTGTCGGCGTTCAACAGAATGCTCGAGTTGTTCTGATTGCTGTATTCGTTGTAGAGACTGAACGCGCCGAAGTACGCCGGATCAACACCGTTCCCTTCGACGTTTCCCTGCGCGAAATCGTGATCGACGTTGAAGCGATAGACGTCAGAGCCGGTTCGGGCAACCGCGCTGAGCCAATCAGTAAGCTTGTACGTCGCCCCGACGGTTCCGATCACACGATCGCGCACGTCCTGCAGTGGATTCTGGTACTGCATCCAGATCGGATTGTTGTGGAAGTTGTAGTTCCAGTTGAACTCGCGGTTGGACGGCCCGTTGTTGACAGTCGCACCCTGCTGATAATTCCTCAGGGCGTTCATGTCCACCTGACGTCCAAACCAGACGAACAATCCTTCCATGATGCTGTTTGCGTATCCGACACCCGGACGATTCATCGCCGCGTTGTGGATGTATTGCACGCTCGCATCGGTAGTGAGCGCGTCGGTAATTCTCAACGATCCGTTGAGCAATCCTGACGTCTTGGAGAATTGGTTGTTCGGGATGAATCCTGTGATGTTGTCTCTGCCTAGCGAGAGCCGCGCATTGGCGCGATCTGTCCCGCCACTGACGGCGATAGTCGTGGACCTCGTATGCCCCGTATTGAAGAAGCTCTCCACGTTGTCGGGATGAGCAATCCAAGGCGCACCAACGGTCGGACTTGTGAATTGAGTGCAGGGCTGAGTCTGATCATAGGTGGTAGTGTTCTTAATGAATGTGCAGCCCATTGTGCGGCCATCTAGCCGCGGCCCATAGCTCTGGTCGTTAAAGTCGTTGTTGCCGCCGCCCTGGCCGTCAACGTATTGGAATTGTCCACCGGCACCCTGCCCGTAGAGATTCTGGAAATCCGGCAGGATCGATGGCTTGTCAAACGAGTACGAGGTGTTGATCTCGGTGTTGGCGTGGGCGCCGGTCGAAGTACCCTTCTTGGTCGTGATGATGATGACACCGTTCGCCGCCCGTGATCCGTACAAAGCCGCGGCATTGGGACCCTTGAGCACCGACATGGACGCTATGTCGCTTGGGTTGATGTCGCTGATCGCACTTCCCAGATCGTAGCCGCTGTTTGAGCTGCCGCCATGATCCTGGTTGGAGATCGGCACGCCGTCGACGACGAAGACCGGCTGATTATTACCGGTAATCGAGTTCGCACCACGGATGATGATGTTGGCCGATCCGCCTTGAGTGCTCGCACCGGTGATTGTGACACCCGAGATCTTGCCCTCGAGTTGCTCGACTACGTTCAGCGCCTTGGTCTGATTGATTTCGTTGCTGCTGAGCTGCTGCTGAGCCGTTCCAAGACGACTCTTCTCTCTTGTGAGGCCGAGGGCCGTAACCACGATGCCCTGCAGTTCGGTAGCGGCGGTTGAGAGACTGAAGTTCTGGGTTACCGGCGCGCCGGTAACCGTGACGGACGCCGAGCTCGGCGTATAGCCGAGTCGTCGCGCCAGCAGCGTGACCGTGGTGCCGTTCACGGTGGCGGGCACAGTGAACGAGTACTTACCGGCTTCGTCACTGAAGGCACCCACGCGCAGCGTTGGAATGCTCACGCTGGCACCGGCAACTGGCTCTCCTCCAGTACCGGTGACCTGTCCACTGATGGTTGTTCCCTGCGCCTGGGCAAGTGCCGGGGCAATCCCGAGCACGACACCCGCTATCGCAAGGAAGCGAGAGATCTTACCTGTCATTCCCATACAACACCTCGCAGAAAGTGAAACTGGGATGGGACGGTGTCCGCTCGTCGTACGTCAGGTCGACGACCTGTCCGCGATGGCGGCTATGTTGGCTGCACCCATGAGGGCGCGTCGAGCAGAGTCACTCGCCGCGACTGTGATGCAGAAGACGAATGCCGCAACTCCCTCAGCCCGGGGGACTCGCGGAAAATGTCCCGTATTGCCCTAACTTAGGGCGGTTGCAACGAATATGTCAACAAACGGGACACGGGCACTGCCTGCCGGGCTGTTGTGGTGAGGATAACCCGGCACAAAAAAGCGTCGGTGCCGACACATTGCCTCGCATTATCGGAGGGCGCGCTACAGGGTTCTGGCAGGGTTCCAAGGTATCCGCAAGGTTGGTGTAGCGCCGACGAACCCCTCACCTTGACTATCAAACACCGGTGCCCGATCATATTGAACGCCGACCCATATTTGCTTCCCAACCGCCCAGGACAAGACTGATGAAAAAGCTTTGTTTGCTTGGTGTTGCTGCAGTGTTTGTCGCGTGCAACAACGACAAGATGACGGACGTGCTGAACCAGTCGCAGTTCTTTTTCGTTAGAGTCGATCCACAGGCGGTGACGCTTGCTCAGGGAGGTACCCAGACCCTTACCGTGACTGCGTACGACGCCAGCTGCACTGGAACGAGTTGCAATCCATTGGCGCCAGGAAACCCGCTCACCGTAAATGGAATCCCGACGTTTCGGTCTACGGATACAACAGTAGCGACGGTGACTGCCGCCGGTGTCATAACCGCCAAAGCAAAGGCGGGAACCGTCAACATCATCGGCACTCTTCAGAACATTCCGGGCGCGCCCAGCATTCCTTCGGTCACGCTCTCGGATACGACACCGGTCACGGTTCTTGCAACCGGGGCAACGCCACCCGTCGTCGCCAACATGACGCTGACATCCTTGCGTTCGACCAACGGCGCCGGATCAAATGACACCCTCACCATCACCTATACTGACGCCTCGGGCGCGACGGTCGCGACGCAGCGCGGAGCCACCAACGCCTCAGGAATTGGCCGGCCCGCATTCTTTACCAGCGATCCGTCAGTCGCGACAGTGGGTGCGACGGGGATCGTCGCCGGTGTGAAGCCGGGCATAACGACGATTACCGCCAGCAATTCGGTCGGCGGGGTAACCAAGACCGCGACATTCCCAATCACGATCACGGATCCGGTCACTGCTACTTTCTCGATCACCACCGCGACGTCTGGAACCGGCATCATCTTCTTCCCGTCGACGATCACCGTCTCGGCGACAGAAGCAGTTGCCGAAGGACGGCCCAACACAACAACGCCCGGTGTAGTTGTGTCGTTCGGCGTCTTCGGCACGACACTCTTCCCCAACACCTTTACCGCGACGACCACGCCGAACAGCACGGATTGCTTCAATGTCACGTTCGCGACTATCGCCCCCGTCGCCGCCCCGGCCGCGCCGCAGGGCTCTACGGTTCCGGCCGGAAATGCGGGCAACATCGGACGCGGTGCCGCAGGCAGCACGGATCCGCCGCTCTGCAGCGTGCCGACAGGATCGAACGCGTTCGGTAAGGATGCGCAGTCGAGGCTCTTCACAACCCCGGGGACCTACACGTTCACCAGTACCACGAACGGAGCAGCCGGAACGATCATAGTGAAATAGCTTCATGCCGCTTGCGCTACACCAAGGAGCCGGCTGTTATCAACAGCCGGCTCCCTCTTTTTCTGGTTTCCGGCAGTACCAGGTCCGGCGAATTCTTGCACTATGACGGGATACCTCCTAGTCTCTAGCAGTCTCTAGCAAGAACGCGCTCCGCCTCGCGAGCGAGACGAAGGCGCGGTGATGTTTTGGCGGAATCGAGGGCACCCTGGAAGAGGAGGCTGATTGACCAAGACTCTCAGGACTTGGCTTCAGGTCGTGCTCGCAATACCCTGCCTGGCGTCCGGCAGTCTTGCGCAGTCTGTATTCCTGGGCAGCGTGATGGCCGATGGCGATCCCTCTCCCCCTCTGCCCGGAGCCGAAATCACAATTCCCGTCCTCAACCTCGCGGCGCGCACAGACTCACTCGGCCGATTCCTGTTCAAGGGCATTCCGAAAGGTGTGTTCCGGGTAAATATCCGTCGCGTTGGATACAATGCGTTCGCCATCAACGCGCGCTTCTCCGGCACAGACACACTGGCAGCTGATTTCGCGTTGACCCAGGCCGCCGTGTCCCTCGATACAGTGAATGTGGCCGGCATGACCAACCACCATGGAAAATTTCTGGAGTTCGAAGACCGAAGGGCACACGGAGGCGGCGCGTTTCTGACCCGGGCGGATCTCGAGAAGGAAAAAGATCATCAGCTCGGAGAAATAGTGGCGAGGCTCCCCGGAGTTCGAATAAACCGGTACGGGGCAGAGAGTGCAGTCGCGAGCTCACGAACCGGCTTTGGTGCAGGACGTAGCGGCGACGCGATGGACCGGAGGAAGGGTGCTCCGCGCGCCTGCTACTCACAGGTCTACGTCGATAACGTGCGCGTGTTCGGGTCAGATGTCGGAGAAGCTCTTTTCAACATCAACTCGATTCCACCGTCGACGATTCAAGGTATCGAGTACTATGCAAGCCGGGACGAGACTCCTATTCAGTACGCGTCCAACCGAGCCGAGTGCGGTACGATGTTGATCTGGACGCGGATCGAATAAGCAATCGCTCGGCGAGCTTGTCGGGGGCAAATAAGAAGAGGGGAGTCGTGTCTGACTCCCCTCTTCGCACTATCCGCAGTTGGAGGTTACGGGTTCCGATCCAGACAGCCCTTGAACTGTGGGTTGTTTCGCTCGGCCAGCGGAATGACCAGGAACTTGTCCGTGCCGTAGGACCCACCTTTAGCGTATGGTCCATTGGGAAACACTGCATTCTCCGCTCGTCCAAAGCCACCATCGGCGACCGGGCGAACGAGCCTGCGGAGATCCGCCAGGCGGTGCGCGGTGCTCCACAGCCAGAAGGCGCGCTCACGGAAGAGAAGGTCTACTTCTGAGTCGAATGTACCCGGATCAACTAGGGGAGGCAGTGCTCCTCCGACCGCAACCGGTGGGCAGCCATTCACTTGCGTAGTCGCGGAGCACGGGTCGGATGGCTGCTTGAAGATGTCGAAGTTGGCACGCAAGAAATTGAGCTTCGCCATGAACGTCGCAACATCGCCGCTCCTTAGCGCGACCTCCGCTTCTATCAGACGCGCTTCGGTTCCGGACGCGATCGCGACATTGGCCTCGCGTGTGGGAAAAACGAGCTGAACCAGGAATGAGCCGGCCCCGACGCTGTTGTCGAACGATGTCGTTCGCGTCTGGTTCGGATCGAACGTCTTGCACGCCGCGCTTCCACCGATGCAGACAGGAACGCGCGGGTCGTTCGCGGTTAGAGGATTCAGGCCAAGCGGTCCTTCGTTGTTCGATACCATCCACCGGCCAGCGCTGTTGTTCAGAGCCCAGATCTGATTGTCCTGAATCACCTGCGTGTAAGACATGTTGAACTTGAAGGCGTCCGGAACAGTGTTGGCGCTAATTGTCGCGCCAGCTCCCGCGAAATTACCGAGGTCGAGCTGAACTCTGGCCTTTTCGATTCCGGACAACCACTTGACGGTATCCGCACGTTTGTCGCCCGCCGGCGCATTCTGTATCGCGGTGTCGAAGGTGGCAATCGCCCGGCCGTAAATCTTTACGTTCGTCTCCGGATCGCCAAAGACGATGTTGTTGCTCGCATCGAGAGAGCTGATCGGTGAGCCATTGCAGAAATTCTCCGCAATCGACATTTCGGCCCAACCGCGGATCCAGTACATCTGACCGACATCAGATACGTTGTTGGGTTTCCATTTCTGGAGAACCGGTATCGCTTGAATCGCAGCCACGCGCGCGCGGTTGAGGCCTCGCGCTTCCAGAGTCATGGCCGTATTCGCCTCCGTGATCGAGCGCGAATCGGCCTCATCGCGTTGCACGAATGTGTCAGTCGAGCGCCATTCGTCCGCGACTACGCCGCTGAAATGGAAGATGCCCTCGTTCAGCGAGCCGTTTCCCTGAAGTCCCCCCGTCACGTCAGACAGTCGTGTGATCGCTCCGAGACGAAGCGCTTCTGCCGCTTCTGGTGAAGCCGCAGCGTCGGGAGGGATAATATCGGGATCGGTTATGGTCAGAATTTTATCTCTGTTGCACGCTGCAAGTGTGCCTGCCACCGTCACCATGGCTACCACTCGTTTGAAGCGCGCTAGATAGTTCACGTTTGCCATTATTTATCCTATTTGTAGGCGCTAGCGCGCGTCAGAAGCCGAGGTTGAAACGGAGAGTGACGTATCTGGGTGGTGCTACGGCTTGGAACGGGTCCTCTACCTCTACGCCCGTGCCGCCCGGGGCAGTCACTGCTTCAGGATCAATGCCGGTGTACTGAGTCCACGTCTTCAGGTTTCTCCCGGCCAGCGTCACGCTGAGCCTGTTGCCGGGTATGAACCGATGCTCCAGCATGCTGCTGGGCGCATTGAAAGTGAGGGCGAGCTCACGGAGCTTCGTGTAATCGCCCCTTTCGAAGAATGCGCCCTCGGTTCTCGACGGACTGAGCCGCAAAGCTACCACGCGAGCCTGCTCCCAGAGCGGAGCCCCCGGGTTCGCCAGGCCACTGCAATTCAAGCGCTGATTGCAGCGGATGCGCTCGTTGGAGTTCTTGAGCCAATATCCACCCTTGTGATCGAAGTTTGCGGTCAACCTGAACATGCCATTCCACAAATCCACGCCCGGCGTAAAGCTCATTTCGACGTGCGGGGTCGAGCGACCAATGAACATCGCGGAATCACTCACGATGACTTCGTTCGCGGTCAGAATGCCGTCGCCGTTGATGTCCTTGAAGTTGAGGATCCTTCTCTGCCAGACACCGAACAACGGATAGCCGGGAACCTCGCGAATATCGGCCCCGATGATCGGGGGCACGGTACCAAGGCTGATGAGCTTGTTGTTGTTGATAGCCCAGTTCAGAAGACCGTCAATGCCGATCATGCGTGACTGAAAGACCTGCGCCCTCAAGCTGGTCTCAAACCCGCTGTTCTGCACGGAGCCGAGGTTTTGAAACCGCGAGGTAGACACGCCGGCTGACGGGGGAAGAATTACCTGCACCAGAGCGTCGCGTGTCTTTTTCTTATATCCGGTAAGCGTGATCGATGCGCGGTTGTCGAAGAGGTCGATGTCCATGCCGCCCTCAAACTCACCCGCTCGCTCTGGCTTCAGGTCCGGGTTTCCGATCGCGCTGAAAACGATCGCTGCCGATCCTTGATCCGCGATATTCGCGGTGTTGCCAAGGAAGAACGGCAAGGCGTCGTTCGAGCCGGGTGAAACACCCGACTGGCCGAAAGCGGTGCGCAAGCGGAGCTGGCTGAGGAAAGCTGGTTTCGGGAAGAACGATTCATCTGAAACCACCCAGGAGACGCTTCCCTTCGGATAGAAAGCCGAATGCGTCTTCGTTCCGAATGTGCTGTTGTCGTCTACCCTGAACGCGCCGGTGACGAACAGCCTGTCTCGAAACGCGAAGGTCTGCTCCATGAACGTGCCGGCGTTGATCTTGAATGTTGAGGCTTCGTCTCCGCCTTGCACCGCGCCCGCATTAACCGTCGTCGCGCCAGGCGGCAGCACGGAGGAAAATGCTCCGTTGCGGGCAAAAATGCTCCGGAAGTACTGCGCTCCCGCCGTCGTCTTCGAAGTGATCGCCTGGTTTAGATGGAACTGAGCAGTTCCACTGGCGTCAAAGGTGTACTGGAAGAAGTTGGTGCGGTCATTCGTCTTGAATCCCTGACGACTCGTTCCGAAGTCAGAGCACTGACCCTGTCGGCAGATGTCGGAATCAACGCGGTTCACGAAATCGATCCCAAAGTTGCCCCGCGCCGTCAGCCAGCTAAGCGGGCGCCAGTTGGGACTGATGCTTCCGATAAACCGATTGATATCCTGGCCGACGCTCTCCTGGAACATGTCTCCGGGAGTGAAGGCTCTGTAGCCGTTGAGGAACTGCGTCGTTCCCGAGATGAAGCCATTGGTTCTGTACCCCGGGCCGCCGTACGCACTCGACGTGAGACCGGTAGTGTTGTTCTCCGTCTGCGGAAGACGCTGCGAGCTGGAGATGAAGCCCGTAGACACCGCCACGTCCGCCAGCGGAGAAAGCTGAAGATTGAAGTTTCCGCGGAAAGTTGCACGCGTCAGAGCATTCGGTCGCATCTGCGCACCGGGGATGGAGCCGTTCCTGGCAAGCAGACGAGTTACATCGAACTGCGGTACTTTATACAAGCCCTGTTCGCCACTGTAGTTCCCCTGCAGGAAGTAGCGAAGAGTCTCCGTGCCCCCCGATACGCCGGCACCGTACTCCTCTTGATAAGAGGGCGTGAGCGGCGTGAGATCCTTCTCGGCGAAGAGGTTGAGTGCAGCGACGCTGTCCAGAATGCAGGTACCCGCGGAGATCGTCGGCAAGTTGCAGTTGCCCAACACGGTCGTGCGAAGCGCCCCCGTCGGGGAGTGTCCGAAATCAGTATACGCCGTAGGATAAGTGTTATGATCGCTCAACCTGCCGTGCTGGAGATACGTGTCCCATCTCGCGCCCCCGACCTGTCCACGCTTGGTGGTGATGACGAGCACTCCGTTCGCGGCATCAGTACCGTAAAGCGTGGAGGCGGAGGGCCCCTTCACAATTTCAATGCTCTGGATCTGATTCGGGTCGATGTCGCTCAGGCGGCTTGGATTCGACCCGCCGATGCCAATGGCCGAAGAGCCGGTCGAGCTCTCCATTCTGATCCCGTCGATGATGACAATTGGATCGTTCGATAGAGAAAGACTGTTTACACCGCGGATGCGGATGCGCTGGCCAGTTCCGGTCATCGAACCAGCCAGGACTTCGACGCCAGGCGCTCTCGCGTTAAGGAGGTCGGTGATATTCGCCACCGGCTGAGTCTCGACGGTTCGCGCTGCATTGATGCGCGGGATGTCGTTGCCGACCTCGACCTTTCGCTGCTCACCGGTTGCGGTCGTGACAACTTGCTCGAGCTGGATCGCGGTCGGGGTGAGAGTGAAGTCGAGAGTCGCCGATCCGCCGGCCGGGACTGTCACGGCGAGCTTCTGCGCGGCGTGTCCAAGCGCGAGCACTCGAATTTCCTGAGCACCCGCCGGCGCGGCGCGTATGATGTACGTGCCGTCATCTCGCGATGGCACTGAGATGCCGGTTCCGACGACCGTCACGCGCGCGTTGGATATCGGTCGGCCCGAACCCTCCTCGCGCAGCACGCCGGTAATTGTGCCTGTGGTACCCTGGGCGATCGCCAGCACCGGGATAAACACGGCGACTGCGAACGACACTATCTGGCGTAGACGAATCATTGCCCCGTTTTTCTCCTTTCGCAGATGGTCACTCGCCTTCTGGTCGGACGAAATGCAAAACGGCGAGGTACGGCAGCGAGCCGCGTCTCGCGGATGCATCGTGCTTGCCCGGACAGACGAGGGCCGGGTGGTCCTACGCGCTAAATACTATATATGGAAAGGGGGAGCCGCCACCACAGCATCGGGGGCGGGCGGCAGTCTGGCGGCGGCGAGAATTACCGCCTCGTCGGTCAACTCGCGGCGGTGGCCTTCTCCGTCACGACCCGCACCACGTTGTTCAGCACCTGCATGAACCCGCCGCTCACCTTGAAGTGGCGGTCGGAGCCGCCCCCGAGCCTCAGCTCGCCGTCACCGAGGAGTGCCATCAACGGCGCATGTCCGGTAAGGATTCCAACCTCTCCATCATACGCGGCCGCGACCACCGAATCTGCGTCG
>Ga0137418_10002700_pt1 | contig 16231 bp, 10 predicted proteins | sample CZODoug3_1_2_16f_FD_122242 | JGI IMG/M metagenome (GOLD analysis project Ga0137418, IMG submission 122242) | Vadose zone soil fungal communities from Angelo Coast Range Reserve, California, USA - CZODoug3_1_2_16fungal (Hybrid Assembly) | ecosystem: Environmental > Terrestrial > Soil > Vadose... | reverse complement strand
GACCAAAGCTCCTGTCGTCGTCGCTCCGGCGATGAATGTGAACATGTGGGAGCACCCGGCGACACAGGCGAACCTGGCGGTGCTGCACGGGCGTGGTGTTCGCATTGTGGAGCCGGGCAGCGGATACCTGGCCTGTGGCATGACCGGCCCGGGGCGGCTGGCTGCGAATGAGGCGATTGTGAGCGTGGTGCTGGAGACACTGGGCGCGGCCCAGGATCTGGCGGGGCGGACGGTATTGATTACGGCGGGCCCGACGCGGGAGAAGATTGATCCGGTGCGGTACCTGACCAACCGCTCCAGCGGGCGCATGGGATACGCGCTTGCGGAAATGGCGCTCCGGCGTGGGGCGCGGGTACTGTTGGTCTCCGGCCCGGTGGCGATTGCGCCGCCTGCGGGTGTGGAAGTCACGCGCGTAGAAACCGCGGCGGAGATGCGGGAGGCGGTTCTGCGCTTGCTGCCGGAATCTCAGCTCGTGATTATGGCGGCGGCGGTGGGGGACTACCGGGCGAAGGCTCCGTCGGAGCAGAAGATCAAGCGCAAGGGGCCGATGACGCTGGAATTGGAACCGAATGTCGATATTTTGGAAGAATTAGCGCGGCGGAAAACCAACCAAGTCATGGTTGGGTTTGCGGCGGAGACGGAAAACGTTCTTGAGAACGCCCGCAAAAAACTCGCTGCCAAGGTGCTGGACGCGATTGTGGTGAACGATGTTTCGCGCGAGGGTATAGGATTTGATTCCGAACGCAACGCCGTAACCATCCTGACGCACGCGGATGTGGTCGAGGTTCCGGAAATGTCGAAGCGCGACGTGGCTCAACGCGTGTTGGATGCTGTGGCGGGATTGCGGGCTTCCGCTGTCACCGCTGTTTGAGTTCAGCCGATACCTGGGTCACTTGGCGGGCAGCTTCAGTGCGGTTGGGTGCTTGGGCTGATAAAGACCGATCTCGCCCCCGCTGGGAAGCTGAATCCTGCTGAGCGAACCCCACCTTTCCTCTTGCACATTCGAACACTGGACTCCTTTCTGCCTGAGCCTTTCCAGCTCTGATTTGAGATCGTCGCACAGGAAGTAGAGCTTGTGCAGGTTTTGCTCCCCCCAGGGCGGGTCGGCGGGATGCACCGCCACTTCAGCTGGCGGCAGGGCAAAGATCAACCATCCGTGTCCCGCATCGACGGATACAAAACCGAGAACGTCGCGCAAGAAGACGCGATCCGCGGTGGCATCGTTGCTGTAAAGGACGACGTGCGCGCCAGAGATCACGGTGTCCTCCCTTGCTCGCCTGATTTTGCCACAGGTGCAGGCTTGTGGCCAGGCTGAGTCCGCAGTTTTACCTGATCGTTTCCGCAACCTGATAAGCTTCTCTATCGATGTCTCAGACGCTCAATCCTCAGATGAAGGAAGCCCTGGCCGCGCGGGTGCGTTATTACCGCGAGTTGGGGATTTACGACTTCTATCGCCGGGATGTGGCGTCGGCACTCGGTTTAGACGTACCGAGGGCGGCTTCTGAGGCGAACCTGGCGTCCCAAGATTCCTTTGCACCTCATCCTGTAGAAGAACGAGATGACATGGCTCGAAAAACGGTGGCTGCGCCGGTGGCGTCGGATGTAACGCTGGTGGTGTCGAAGGCGGAGAAAGATGTCGCGGATCCCGTCGCGGCGCTGCAGTTGATTCGCGAAGACATCGGCGATTGCAAGCGCTGCAAGTTGTCCGAACAGGGGCGGAAGCAGATCGTGTTCGGTGTCGGTGATGCACGCGCGGAACTCATGTTTGTCGGTGAGGCTCCGGGTGCGGATGAAGACCAGCAAGGAGAACCCTTCGTGGGGCGGGCCGGGCAGTTGCTCAACAACATGATTAGGGCCATGGGGATTGCGCGCGAACAGGTATATATCGCGAACGTGGTCAAGTGCCGTCCGCCGTCGAATCGGACGCCCGAGCGGGATGAGTGCGATACGTGCTCTCCGTTCTTGATGCGGCAGATTGCGGTGGTGCAGCCCAAGGTGATTGTAGCGCTGGGCGCGGTGGCGGCGAAGAATCTGTTGGCGGTGCAGTCGTCGCTGGGAGACCTGCGCGGGCGGTGGTTTGAGTATCGCGGGTGCAAGCTGGCGGTGACGTACCATCCGGCATTTCTGCTGCGCGATCCGCGGCAAAAGGCGGAGGCCTGGAAGGATTTGCAGATGGTGATGAAGGAGTTGGGGCTGAAAGCTCCCGTCAACAGTGAGACCAAAGGCGAAGCATAAAGTCGCGCGCGGCCTCCTGATTTATCCTGGCAAGGCGTGCCCGAAGAAATCCAAGGACAATTGAAGCTCGCGACACCGCCCGAAGCAGGGTCGGGGGGGGCCCTCGCCTTCTGCGACGTGGCGTTACCGGTGCCGCTGGACACGGTGTTCACCTATCGCGTTTCGCAAGGCCTGTTGCCGGTTGTGGGGGGGCGCGTGCTGGTCCCGTTCCGGCAGCAGCGTTTATCGGGCATCGTGGTGGAGTTGCACGACCGTGAGCCTTCGGTGACGACCAAGAGCATTCTCAGTGTCCTCGATCGAACTCCCGTGCTGGATGACGCGTTGCTGAAGTTGGGGCGTTGGATCGCGGATTATTATCTTGCGCCACCGGGCGAGGTGCTGCGGACGATGTTGCCACTGGGCGCGGAGTTCCAGAAGACGATTGCATACCGCATCACCGAGACCGGCCAGATGGCGTTGCATTCGGCAGGGGTCGCCGGGTCGTCGAGGCGGGCGCAGCGACCTGCAGAAGAGCAGAGGATCGAGTTCCAAGTACTGGACTATTTGGCGGCGCGGGATTGGGTGAAAGAAGCGGTGTTGCGGAGCGCGACCGGAGCCTCGACGAGTCGGGTGGCGCGCGATCTGCTGGCAGGGATGTCGCGGAAGAAGTGGATTGAACGGCGGGATTTCTCGGATGCAAAAGATGCCGCACGCGTGGTGCAGATTGCGGTGCTTCAAGGTGAACAAGGAAAGCTGAATCCGAACCAGCGGACGTTGCTGGCTGCGTTGGCGGAAACTGGGGGGCGGTTGCCGGTGGCTTCCTTGCGGCAACTTGAGGTGCCGCGTTCTACTCTGACAACCCTGGTCAAGCGCGGACTGGTCGAAATTGCAGAGGAACCGGCGGAGTTTGTGGCGCCTCAGTTCAAGCCGCGGCGGTCGCCCTTCGATTTTCAGTTGACGGCGGCGCAGAAAACGGCGGTGGATTCGATCCGCGCCGCAGTGGATGGGGGGAGCTTCCGCGGAGTCTTACTGCACGGCGTGACGGGCTCGGGCAAAACGGCCGTCTACCTCACGGCGATGCACGCCGTGCTCGAAGCGGGCCGGTCTTCCATCCTGCTGGTGCCGGAGATTGGCTTGACGCCGGCGGTGGCCGCGGACTTGCATCAGATTTTCGGCGAGGAAGTCGCAATTTTACATTCTGCGCTGACCGGCAAAGAGCGGGCGGAACAGTGGCATCGTATCCGTAGCGGCGCGGCGCGCGTAGTGGTGGGCACCCGGTCCGCGATCTTCGCTCCGGTGCCGGACTTGGCCCTGATTGTGGTCGATGAAGAGCAGGACTCATCTTATAAGCAGGAAGAAACGCCACGGTATCACGCCCGCGACGTCGCCGTGGTGCGGGCAAAAATGTCCGGGGCGACGGTTGTACTGGGGTCGGCGACGCCGTCCTTAGAGTCGTACTTCAACGCGCTGGGGAGGAAAGGCGCGCCCAGTAAATACGCGCTGATCGAGCTGCCAGATCGGGTGGAGTCACGTCCTCTTCCGGAAGTGGAAATCCTGGACATGCGGCGAGAGTTCCAGGAAACCGGGCAGGAGCAGGTGATCTCGCGCAAGCTGTACGCGGAAATCGCGGAGCGCTTGGAGCGCAACGAGCAGGTCATGGTATTGCTCAACCGCCGCGGATATTCTCCGGTGGTGCTTTGCCGGGCATGCGGCAAGACGCTGGAGTGTATCAACTGCGCCATCGCCATGACGCACCACAAGCGCTCCCACCGTATGGAGTGCCACTATTGCGGCTACACGGCTCGTGTTCCCGACAAGTGCGCGCAGTGCGGCAGCGAGTACGTGTATTTCCTGGGGACTGGCTCCGAGAAGCTGGAAGAGTTGCTGCACGCGCTGTTTCCCCGGGCGCGGATTGGGCGTTTGGATCGCGATACGGTGCGCGGGCGCTACGATTTCGAGCGTGTTCTCGGTGCCTTAAACGCGGGCGAGTTGGATATCCTGGTAGGCACGCAGATGATTGCCAAAGGTCATGACATTCATGGTGTGACGCTGGTGGGAGTGGTGGGAGCGGACACGGCCTTGGGCTTGCCGGACTTTCGCGCCGCCGAGCGCACGTTTCAGTTGCTCACGCAGGTGGCAGGGCGTGCTGGACGTGGAGACAGTCCTGGGAAAGTCGTGCTGCAAACCTTTTTCCCCGATCACTCTGCGGTGCAATACGCCGCGCACCATGACTACAGCGGGTTTTACGACAAGGAGCTGCGCTTCCGGAGTTGGATGCACTATCCACCGTACAGCGCCCTGTCGAACGTCTTGGTTCGCGCCGCCAAACTCGACGACGCACTTCGCTGGTCGGGGACGCTGGGAAGGTGGTTCGAGAAGACGCGGCACGAGGGCGTGCGCGTGCTCGGCCCGGCAGCTGCTCCCATCGTGCGGCTGAAGCAGGATTTTCGCTATCACTTCGTCTTGAAGTCGGAAAGCCGGGAAAAGATGCACCGCCTGCTGCGGGCGATGCTGGCGCACTCTGCGGTGGAAAAAATCCCCCGCACGAATCTGGTGGTAGATGTGGATGCGTTGTGGCTGATGTAGGAGAATCAAGACAGAGTCTTTGCGTTCAGAACGAAAGTTATCTGCCGGTGCTAAGAATCCCGTCGTCGCCCGGTAGAGCCGCCCGGTAGAATTGAAGTGACACGCCCGCGCCCCCAGTACAGTCAAGAATCGTTTCGTGCGGAGAGGTGAATGAAGCCAAAGCAAAACACACCGGTGATCGCATATTTCTCCATGGAGATTGCGCTCGATCCGAACATTCCGACCTATAGCGGCGGCTTGGGGATGCTGGCGGGGGACACGCTGCGCTCGGTGGCGGATTTAGCTGTGCCTCTGGTCGCGGTTTCGCTGGTGTATCGCCGCGGGTACTTCCGGCAGCTTCTCGACGGCAACGGGCAGCAGACCGAGCAGCCGCAGCCGTGGGATCCGGATCGCATGCTCGAGGCTGTAGAGGCGCGGGCGACGGTGGAGATTGAAGGGCGGCAGGTCGCAGTGCGCGCCTGGAAATACACGGTGGTTGGTGTAACCGGCGCGACCGTTGCCGTCTATCTGCTGGATACAGACTTACCCGAGAACGCGCCTTCCGATCGCGAGCTGACCAACTCGCTGTATGGCGGCGGCTCGCATTACCGGCTCTGTCAGGAGATTGTGCTGGGGCTGGGCGGGCTGCAGATTCTGCAGCAGATGGGCTACAACGTACATCGCTACCACATGAATGAGGGCCATGCGGCGCTGCTGGCGTTAGGTTTGTTGGAACGACGCCTCAGCCAGAGCTTTGCCGGGCGCGTGAAGCAACTCGACGTGGATAGCGTGCGCAGCCTGTGCATCTTCACCACGCACACGCCGGTTCCGGCGGGCCATGATGAATTCACACGCGAACTCGCCCAGCATGTTCTGGGCACGGAGCGCACCGCGCTACTCACCGAAGCCAGCGTGTGGAAGGGCGATGTGCTGAACATGACCTACCTGGCGCTGCAGTTCTCCGGTTATGTCAACGGAGTGGCGATGCGCCACGGGGAAGTGTCGCGGGACATGTTTCCGGCCTACGTGATCAGTGCCATCACCAATGGCGTCCATGCGCTGACCTGGGCGGCACCTTCGTTCAAAGAGTTGTTCGACCGCTACATTCCAGCTTGGCGGACGGATAACAACTATCTGCGCTATGCCATCAGTATTCCGCTGGACGATATCCGCGAAGCCCACATGCGTGCCAAGAAGCGGCTGTTTGGGGAAATCAAAGACCGCATGGATGTGGAGCTGGATCCTAATATTTTTACCATCGGATTTGCCCGGCGGGCCAGCACCTACAAGCGCGCGGCGCTGCTATTTCAGGATCCGGAGCGGCTGCGAAGGATTGCGCGGGATGTCGGGCCGATGCAATTGGTCTATGGCGGCAAGGCGCACCCTCGCGACGAAGGCGGCAAGAAGCTGATTCGCGACGTGTTTGGTGGGGCGTCCTCGGTGAAGGACCTCATTCGCACTGTATATGTTGAAAACTATGACATGCACTGGGGAGCGCTCATCACTGCTGGCGTCGATGTGTGGCTGAACAATCCCATGCGCCCGCAAGAAGCCTCTGGCACCAGCGGCATGAAATCGGCGCTGAACGGCGTGCCCAGCTTCAGTGTCCGCGATGGCTGGTGGATTGAAGGACACATTGAAGGCGTAACGGGATGGTCGGTAGGAAACTCTGAAGACGAGGAGGACCACGATTCCGAAGTGAACTCGCTCTATACCAAGCTTGCGGCCGATATCATTCCCATGTACTACCGGCTCCCGGAACGTTACACCAACGTGATGCGCATGTCCATTGCTCTGAATGCGTCGTTCTTTAACACGCAGCGCATGGTGCAGCAGTATGTCACCAATGCCTACAGCGTGCGCGGGGAAGGTCGGCCGGCAGTGCCGCGTAAGGGCGAAGCAGAGTAGATCCAGCCGCTTTTCGCGCTCACTTAGTTGCTTTTTTGGCGTCTGGCAAACAGGGCCGGGAACAGGTCCGCAGCTCCCATCCCAACGACGGGAACCGGCGTGAGGGTGGCCAGAAGAACGAAGACCATGAGCAGCGCCAGCAGTCTGCGTTTGCCGTCCAGACCGGGCCAAGACGGAACCGGAGGATGCCGCCGTCCGGTGGCCAGCAATATCACAGCCCAAATCCACCATCCCACCGATTGCAGACCCAGCGGAATCAAGACCGCCACGGTGAGCAGCGTGATCCAGCGGTGTCCGCGAGGAAAGACTGCGTAGATGATGTGGCCGCCGTCGAGTTGGCCTCCCGGCAGAAGGTTGAGCGACGTGACGACCATGCCGACCCACGCGGCGAAGGCGATGGGGTGGAGGTAAACGCGGTGGAGAGGCAGCAGATAGAGAGGAGTGTGGCGGAGAGCCGCCAGCACGTGTTGGGCAGCGTCAAAAATGAAAGGGTGTCCAAATTCGATGTCGGGTGGAACCAGAAAGCCTGCGCTCGGTTTGGAAAGGCTCAGCCCCACAAATAGAGCGGCCAGGGCGGGAATGAAGCCGGCGATGGGTCCGGCGATTCCAATATCGAACAGCGCCGCGCGTGAGCGGATGGCGCTGCGGATACGGATGAACGCGCCCATGGTTCCGGCCAGGCTGGGAAATGGAATGAAATAGGGGAGGCTCGCCCAGACCCGGTATCGCAGGCAATAGAGGTAGTGGCCCATTTCGTGGCAGAGCAGGATCAACAGAAGCGTCGAGGAAAAGGGAATTCCAAGTAACAGTCGCGCGGGGTGGTGGAGGACCCACTGCCAGGGAAAAAAAGGGGCGGCATGTTCGTCGGCTGAATAGGCAGCGAAATTGTTCTGGAAATTGAATTGCATGCCCGCTCCGACCGTGAGCGTCGTCAAAATGGTGGCTAACAGCAGGATTGCGTGCAGCCAGTAGCGCTCCCGCAGGGGATGCACGACGGTTACTTCGGCCGCCATCGGCAAAAGCGGCGTGAGGTTCCGAGCCAAGGCGGGGGCAGTGTCGGATACTGGGTCGGACGTTGGTTCAGACGTTGGTTCGGACGTTGGTTCGGACATCAGCTTAGGAGATTGATCGACGAGAGGCGTACCGGTTCAGCAGGTCCTGAGAACACTGTAACGGAGAGTGGATGCGCTGCGCCAGCGGCCCCCCATCGGACTAGGTTGGGGCGAGGTGCAAGCGTTCGCGGAGGACGCGGAGAACCTTCCCGTGAGTTTCCGCCGGTGTGCCGCGAGCGTCGATGAGGGCAACGCGTTTGGGCTCGCGCCTGGCGATCGCAAGGAACGCATCGTGAACGCGGCCAAAGAACGCACGGCTCTCCATCTCAAACCGGTTTTCGTCTCCGTGCCCGGAGGCGTTGGTTGTGAGGTTTCGCTGCCGGGCGCGGGCCAGGCTGACGCTGAGGTCGCAGTCGAGTAGAAGTGTCAGATCGGGCTGGATGTTGTCGCAAAGAGTGCGGTGCATCGTTCGCACGACCTCACTGCCCAATTCGCGGCCTCCCCCCTGGTAGGCTTCCGTCGAATCGGTAAAACGGTCGCAAAGGACATAGTGGCCATGGGTCAGAGCCGGCAGAATCAACTCGCGCAGATGTTGCGCGCGCGCGGCGAACATCAGTGCCATCTCTGTATGCGGAAGTAGCCCTTGGGTCCCGGAGTCCAGCAGCATGTGACGAATCGACTCACCAATGGATGTGCCTCCGGGTTCCCGGGTGAGCAGCACCTCCAAGTGAACGGATCGCAACGCTCCCGCCAGCTTTTCGATCTGCGTGCTCTTCCCAGAGCCATCCAAGCCCTCAAAAGTGATGAAGCGTCCGCGGAGGTGGTGCACGCGTTTATGGTAGCAGGGGGATATGGACTGCGGGCGATCCGCTTCGCGTGTAGCCGGGCACACTGGTATATTCGAGGGTCGCGAAGACAGACTGAAAGAATCCGAGGAGCTGCCAAGATGAGATGCTGTGGATGGCACGTCGCTGCATGCGGGTTGCTGTTCTCGGCGCTAGCCGGTGCGGAATCGAAGCTAACGGCAGCGAAACCCGCGCCCACCGTCATGCTCGCACTGGACGCGACCGAAGCCCCGCGTAAGATACTTCACGCCCGGCTGACCATCCCCGCGAAACCCGGTTCCCTGACTCTTTACTACCCCAAATGGATCCCGGGCGAGCATGAGCCCTCCGGGCCGATCGCCAACATGACGGGCTTGCACTTCCGCGCCAATGGCCAGGAGCTGGCTTGGCGGCGTGATCTTCTTGATGCATGGACGTTTCACGTGGACGTGCCCGCCGGCGTGAACAGCGTGGACGCGGCACTCGACTATCTTTACCCGGCGGTGCTCGAAAGCGGATTCAGCTCGGGTTCGTCGGCGACGGAAAAGATGGCGGTGGTCAGTTGGAACCAGGTCCTGCTCTACCCGGCCGGGTGGACGTCGGATGAATTGAAGTATGAGGCGTCGATGCGTATCCCCGCCGGCTGGAAGTTTGCTTCTCCTTTGCCCGTCGCATCGCAGGAGGGTGCAGAGGTTCGTTTTGCGCCGGCCTCGTTGACCACTTTGGTCGATTCTCCGGTGTTGACTGGCCAGTACATGCGTATGGAGCCCACCGGCGAAAATCCGCCCCACGAGCTGGATTTGGCGGCCGATAGCGCGGCCGCTCTGGACGGCCCGCCCGATTTCTTCGCGCACCAACGCGAACTCGCCACCCAGGCGCAAAAGCTCTTCGGCGCGTACCACTATCCGCACTATCACTTTCTGTATAGCTTGAGCGATCACGTGGCGCATTTCGGTCTCGAGCATCACGCCTCCGACGACAGTCGCGTGGATGAACGCGGCATTGTCGATCCTTTGAAACGTAAACTCTTTGCAGGACTGTTGCCCCACGAGTTCGTGCACTCGTGGAATGGAAAATTTCGTCGCCCGGCGGATTTGGCTACGCCGGATTACCAGAAGCCGATGCAAACCGATTTGCTCTGGGTCTACGAAGGCTTGACGTCGTATCTGGGGGACCTGTTAAGCGCGCGCAGCGCCATCCGCACCCCGGAGGAAGCCCGCGATAACCTCGCCGCGATTGCCGCCGATCTTCAATACCGTCCCGGCCGTTCATGGCGCAACCTGCAAGATACGGCCGATGCCGTGCCTGCCATGGAAGACTTTACTCCGACGTGGCAGTCGTGGCGGCGCGGCCTCGACTACTACGACGAGGATGTCCTGAACTGGCTTTGGGTGGACGTGCTGCTCCGCCAACAGACCGGTGGCGCGAAGTCGATGGACGATTTCTGCCACGCATTCCACGGCGGCGCTAGCGGTGCGGCGGAAGTGAAAACATACACGTTCGAAGATATCGTCAACACGCTTGCGGGCATTGCACCCTACGACTGGCGCAAGTTTTGGAGCGAGCGCCTGACCAATCACGGGCCGGGAGCTCCGCTCACGGGCCTCGAAAACAGCGGGTGGAAACTCGTTTTCAGCGACATACCTTCCGATTTGACACGAGCCACAGAAGAGGACCGCGAATGGATCGACTCGAGATTTTCTCTCGGACTCCATCTGCGCGCCGATGGGGGTATTGTCGATACGATTGAAGGCCTGCCCGCGGCGAAAGCCGGAATCGGACCGGGAATGAAAGTGCTCGCGGTCAATGGACGCAAGTTTTCGAAAAATGTATATCGCGATGCGCTGAAGTCTGCCAGGAGCAGCTCGGAGCCCATCGACCTACTGGTGGAGAACACGGACTACTTCCGCACCTTCAAGATCGATTATCACGATGGCGAGAAGTTCCCGCATCTCGAGAGAGATGCTTCGAAGCCTGATCTGCTGAGCGCAATCTATACAGCGAAGTAAATGCCAATGGCGCCGCTTATCGTTCCGGCGCCATGTTACCCCGCGAATGCCTTAGACTCCGACGGCCTGATACTCCGCGTACACACCCCTGAAGTCGGTGATCTTGTGGTCGTTCTCGAAGTGCCAAATGCGGGTGGCGACTTCGTCGATCAGATCGTGATCGTGCGTTACGATCAGCACCGTTCCTGGATAACGCTGCAAAGCAATGTTGAGCGCGTTGATCGATTCGAGATCCAGGTGGTTCGTGGGCTCGTCGAGAACGAGGATATTCGGCTTCTGCAGCATAAGTTTGCAAAAGAGCAAGCGAGCCGCTTCGCCACCGGAGAGGGCTTCTGTTTTCTTGTTGCCTTCTTCCTTCTGGAAGAGCATTTGCCCCAGCAGTCCGCGAATTTCTTCGGTCGAAGCTCCGGGTTCCCACTGGTGCAGCCAATCGAAAACATTCGATCCTTTTTGAATCAGCTGCCGGTGATCCTGTGCGAAATAGCCCACTGAAGCTTCGTGTCCCCAAGTCACCTTGCCGCTGGAAATAAAGGCGCCGTCATAGCCGCTGGTCTGACGCAGTTCGGACTCAGGAATGGTCGGTGAATTCGCCAGCAGCGCGTTGAGTAATGTAGTTTTCCCCGCGCCGTTGCGTCCGATGAGCGCGACTTTGTCGCCGCGCAGCATGCTCGCCGTGAAGTCCTGGATGACTTCCTGGTCGCCGTAAGATTTCGCCAAGCCTTCAAATTCCAGCACATGCTTGCCCGAAGGTCGCTTCTGTTCGAACTTGATGTAAGGCCGGGCGATGTTCGAGCGCGCCAGGTCCGTAACCTGTAGCCGCTCGACTTCCTTGCGCCGAGACTGCACCTGGCTTGACCGCGTTCCGGCCGAGAAACGTGCGATGAATTCGTTAAGCTGCGAAATCTTCTTCTCTCGCTGCGCGTTCTGCGATTCGATCTGCGACCGAATCTGCGTCTTCGCAAGCACCATATCATCGTAGGTGCCGGTGTAGGTGATGATGGTCTCGTAATCGATGTCGGCGATGTGGGTGCAAACGCTGTTGAGGAAGTGACGGTCGTGAGAGATCACGATTAGGACACCGTCGTAATCGTTCAGGAAAGCCTGCAACCAGTGGATCGAGTCCAAGTCGAGGTGGTTCGTAGGCTCGTCAAGCAGCAGAGCTTGCGGATGCCCGAACAGCGCCTGCGCCAATAGGACGCGCACTTTCTGCCCACCCTGAATTTCGCCCATCTTGCGCTCATGCAGTTCGTCGGGAATGTCCAGCCCTTGCAGCAGGATGGCGGCGTCCGCTTCGGCGGAGTAACCGTCCTCCTCGCCAACGATGCCTTCGAGTTCGCCCACGCGCATGCCGTCTTCATCTGACATTTCCGGCTTAAGGTAAATCTTGTCCCGCTCTTCCAGTGCCGTCCACAGGCGCTTGTTGCCCATGATTACGGTGTCGACGACCCGGTAAGCGTCGAACGCAAATTGGTCCTGGCTCAAGACGCCAAACTTACGCGGCCGGACGACCGTGCCCTTCTGCGGGTCCAGTTCGCCCGTCAGCAGCTTCATGAAAGTGGATTTACCGGAGCCGTTCGGGCCCGTCAGGCCGTAGCGCTTCCCCGGCGTGAAGGCCGTGGACACCTCTTCAAACAGGACTTTGGCGCCGTAGCGCATGGACACATTGCTGACAGAAATCATGAGGTTACAGGGAACTTCCAGGGAAAATTGCCGACTGCGAGGGATCGCAGCGATCTCTTCAAGAATACCACGTACCCCGGATTTTAGCGGCAAATCCACACACCGGAGAGCGCGAGCGTGGTAGCCTTTTCGTTCTGCTTTGTTGCATCGGAACCACTCCCGACAGCGTTGCCAAGGAACCTATGAGTCCGAATCCTGTTCACGTCGATTTGCAAGCCATGGCCCGGCAAGTTCTGCGGCAAAACGGGTTTGATCCCGATTTCCCCCCTGCCGCGAAACAGCAGGTGGTGCAGTTGCAAGCCCACCCTCCGCAAATCTCCGGCGCCGGTGGCACGCGGGATTTACGGAATTTGCTTTGGTCTTCCATCGACAATGACACCTCGCGCGATCTCGACCAGATCGAATACGCGGAACGGTTGCCGGACGGTTCCACCAAAGTTCTCGTCGGGATCGCTGATGTCGATATCTACGTGCCGAAGAATTCTCCTATTGACCAGCACGCGGCGCAGCAAACCTGCACGCTTTATACCGGCGTGCACAATTTCTCAATGATTCCGGACGAGCTTTCCACCGGCCTCACATCGCTACTCGAAGGCAGCGACAAGCTTTGTCGCGTTACAGAATACGTCGTCGGCGCCGATGGACATATCGCGTCAAGCGATTTCTATTCCGCGCTGATTCGGAACCAAGCGCAGCTTACCTATAACGCCGTGGGAGCATGGCTGGAAGGCCGGGGCCCCACCCCGGAAAAGGTTGCCGCCTCTCCGGAACTGCAAGCCCAACTTAAGCTGCAGGACGAAGTGGCGCAGACCTTGCGCGCGCAGCGTTTTCTCCACGGGGCATTGAACCTCGACACCAATGAGGTCCATCCCGTCATCGTGAACGACGAAGTAGTTGACATCCAGAAACAGAACAGAAATCACGCCACCGATCTGATTGAAGACTTCATGATTGCCGCCAACGGAGCGGTGGCACGCAAACTGGAACCGGTTTCCTCCATTCGCCGCATAGTAAAAACGCCCGAACGTTGGGATCGCATTGTGCAATTGGCTGCCTCGCTGGGCGGCCATCTGCCCGGGGAGCCGAATTCCAAAGCCCTGAACGACTTCTTACTCCAACGCAAAGCTTCCGATCCGGTTCACTTCGCTGACCTTTCTTTGGCCGTAGTCAAGTTGATCGGTCCAGGCGAATATGTGGTGGAACGACCCGGCGATACCGTGTCTGGCCATTTCGGCCTTGCCGTTCAGGATTACACGCACTCCACTGCGCCCAACCGGCGCTTCCCGGATTTGGTTACGCAGCGCATCCTGAAAGCTGTGTTGGCTGGCGGGCCACCCGCATATAGCGACGCCGAACTTACGGCCATCGCGGCCAACTGCACCGTGAAAGGCAATGCCGCACGCAAGGTGGAACGCGGGATGGCTAAGCGCCTGGCGGCCATCGCAATGAGCAACCGGATTGGCCAGGTCTTCGACGCCCTCGTTACCGGAGTGAATGAACACGGGACTTTCGTGCGCGTGATCACGCCCCATATCGACGGCATGCTGGTACGCGGCGAAGAGGGGTTAGACGTCGGCGACAAAGTACGCGTTCGGCTCGTTCGCACTGACGCGAGCCAGGGCTATATCGACTTCGAGAAGGTGTAGGCGTTGGGAGTTGCTGGCACCACCGTCACTATTTCGCCCTGTAAATTTCGCTCAACGTGTCCGGCTTGGAGGGATCCCGTTCAAGATGGGGGAACTTCTCTCCCTCGTGATAGTCGATCTTGAAGGTCCGGTAGTAGTCGGTGTTCTCGACCAGCAATTCAATCGACTCGGTATCGCTCTTTGCCGCTTTGAGCGCATCGCGGTAGACATTCCTGGAAAACTTGCGCCCGTTCACCGCCAACACTTTCATCCCGGGTCCAATACCCGCTTGCGCTGCGGGCAGTCCCTCAATTGTGTCCACAATGCCGCCATCGGCGCGCAGATTGAGCCCAAGGGAAAATCTCGAGTCGACCATTTCGCGGTCCTCTTCAAGCGTATGTGTCAAGTCGGAAGGGATCTCATTGAAAATCAGTTTCCATCCGCTGTTCTCAAGGCCCGTGAGGGGGGCCCCCGGCCCGTGATTTGTCAGGCGCTCCGTCCAGAATTTGCGCCAGTCGTAAGGAGCGATGCCGTTGAGGGTGTTGACCACGTCCTCAAAAGTATAGGTCTTCACTTCCGCTGTGCCGCTCGGACCGCCGTGGAAGGCGTGGCAAAAATCGTCCATCGACTTCGCGCCGCCGGTCTGTTGCCGTAGAAGAACGTCCACCCAAAGCCAGTTCAAGACATCTTCGTCGTAGTAGTCGAGTCCGCGACGCCAGGACTGCCAAGTGGAAGTGAAGTCTTCCATGGCGGGCACGGCATCGGCCGTGTCTTGCAGGTTCCGCCAAGAACGGCCAGGGCGGTACTCGAGATCGGCGGCGATGGCGGCCAGATTGTCGCGGGCTTCGTCCGGGTTGCGAATCGCACTACGCGCGCTCAACAGATCTCCCAGATACGACGTCAATCCTTCGTAAACCCACAGCAAATCGGTTTGCATCGGCTTCTGGTAGTCCGGCGTGGTCAAATCGGCTGGCCGACGAAATTTTCCATTCCAGGAATGCACAAACTCGTGAGGCAGCAGACCGGCGAAAAGCTTGCGCTTCGCTGGATCGACAATACCGCGTTCGTCTACCCGGCTATCATCGGACGCGTGGTGCTCGAGACCGAAATGCGCCACATGGTCGCTCAAGCTATAGAGAAAGTGATAGTTCGGATAGTGGTAAGTACCGAACAGTTTCTGCGCCTGGGCCGCCAGGTTGCGCTGGTGCTCGAAGAAATCCGGCGGACCATCCAGAGCGGCAGCGCTATCGGCCGCCAAATCCAACTCGTGGTGCGGATTTTCTCCGGTCGGCTCCATGCGCATGTACTGGCCGGTCAGCACCGGGGAATCGACCAAAGTGGTCAGGGACGCCTGAGCGAAGTGGACCTCCGCTCCTGACTGCGAGGCAACCGGCAGAGGTGAAGCAAATTTCCAGCCCGCTGGTATGCGCATGGACGCGTCGAATCTCAACTCATCCGTTGTCCACCCCGACGGGTACAGCAGAACTTGGTTCCAACTGATAACCGCCATTTTCTCGGTTGCGGAGGAACCGGAACTGAAACCGCTCTCCAAAACGGCCGGAAATAGATAGTCGAGCGCCACATCCACGCTGGTCGCTCCGGTGGGCACATCCATATGAAATGTCCACGCGTCCAGCAAGTCGCGTCGCCAAGTGATCTCCTGGCCATTGGCCTGGAAGTGCAGGCCGGTCAAGTTCGCGATAGGGCCGGACGGCTCATGTTCGCCGGGGATCCACTTGGGGTAATAAAGCGTAAGCGCGCCCGCTTTCGCAGGAATGGTGAGTTTTGCGTGGAGAATCTTTCGCGGCGCTTCCGTCGCGTCCAGTGCGATGGTGACCGTGGGAGCAGCTTTCGCCGTCGATTTCGATTCGGCGGCGGACAACGTCGACAGCAGCAAACCACATACGGCGATGATCAACCCGAACCGTCGAGTCATTCAAGCTCCTGGACTTCTTCAGTAGTTGCGACCCTCGAATATACCAGCGTGCAGAGCTGTGCGCGAACCGGACGAAAGTCGCGTCCGATAATCCGGCCCTGCTACCATAATCGACGTGGAAATCGATGGGAATGAGCAGCGCGGACGTTTCATTACCTTTGAGGGCCTGGACGGCTCCGGCAAGAGCACACAGATTGAGAAGCTAGCGGGCGCATTGCGCTCCCTGCGCCTGGAAGTTCTGCTGACCCGCGAACCCGGCGGCACATTGATCGGCGAGTCCATTCGTCACATACTGCTCGACTCTGGAACTCAGGGGCTCCTTCCGGAAACGGAGATGACACTGATGTTTGCCGCTCGCGTGCAACATCTCCGCGAATTGATTCTGCCGGCTCTGGCCCAAGGCCACTACGTCCTTTGC
>Ga0137418_10002698_pt1 | contig 16239 bp, 13 predicted proteins | sample CZODoug3_1_2_16f_FD_122242 | JGI IMG/M metagenome (GOLD analysis project Ga0137418, IMG submission 122242) | Vadose zone soil fungal communities from Angelo Coast Range Reserve, California, USA - CZODoug3_1_2_16fungal (Hybrid Assembly) | ecosystem: Environmental > Terrestrial > Soil > Vadose... | reverse complement strand
CGCGCTCCTGCTCCGCCCGCTTGCGCTCAGTCACGTCCATCACGGTGCCGACGAATTCCAAGAGATCACCGGATGGGCTGAGAACGGGATGACCGATCACGTGGATGTTTCTAATCTCGCCGCAGGGATGGATGATTCGATACTCCATCTCGTACTCTGTCTTCTCACGGCGTGCCTTCTCTGTTATTTCCCTGCCCCTGGCTTGATCATCCGGATGGATGCGTTGCAAGAACGTTTCGTATCGCGGTTGTCCATCGCTCGGATCAAAACCTAGTACACGGCAGAATTCTTCGGACGAATACTTCATCTCGTCGGTCGTGGCATCTCGCGCAAAGCTGCCGGTGTGGCTGAGTCTCTGCGCCTCCGCCAGATAACCTTCGCTGCGCCGCAGTCGATTTTCGACTTGTATCCGTTCCCGGCTCTCCGCTCGCAATGCCTCATTGGTCCGCTGGATTTCCTGAAGCCTTACTTTCAGTTCGTCGCGCGCGCGTCGGAGCGATTCCGTGGCGCTTCTTTGCGCCACGCTCAGTAACCCGACAAATAGCGCTGATGTCATGAAGACGAGAAGACGTGGTATTTCGTCAGGCTTCGCACCCAACGAATGGATCGGAGGTAAGAAGAAATAATAGAAAGTGAAACCGGAAAGGGCCGTCGCGAGCAATCCCGGCCAGATTCCACCGAACCATGCGCTCAATATGACAGCGCAAAGAAAAAGTGATACGGGAGAATCCTGCAAATGAAGGGCCGGCCATCGTGAAATTGTCAGGGCCGCCGCAACTGACAAAACTGCAATCGTATGGCTCCAAATCGCAGGCGGCTTGGGCCACAGAAGAGGATTGAACCTCGGCATATTTCCGCTCCTGCAAAGCAGGGTGTTGCTCCCTGCAGTCGAAATCTTAGCACCAGACAGTGTCCAGCTCTGTCCAAGTCGATGATCTGGGGCATGTCAGGCTTCTCTCGCGAAGCAGCAGCCCCACAGAATCCAGCCCGCTGGACGGAATGCCAACACCCCGACAGGTTAGCGAATGGACTGACGTGGCCGAGGCGCGCCCGATTGCGCTTATCTCCTATTCCGCCAGTCACTTCCAAGCTGCATTCGTTAGGCACAGTCTCTGGCTCTCCGATTGCTTTTCCTTAGTGGCAGCTAACGTTTCCCCGGTGAATCGACGTTAAGACCCGCGATCGGCAGCACGACGGCGAGACCGGAGCAAGAGACGGGACGCAGAAAGGAATACAACGATGAAACCTCCATCCATTCTGAGCTGGTATCGCATTCTGCGCAGCCAGCGTCACTGGACGATATTCCAGTCCATTCGGTACGCGGTGTGGCTAGCGCGATAGTTAGTTTCTCTGACTTCTGTACCGCAGCGGCGGTGGAGGATTGTATTCATGACGACGTCTCGTACAAGCAGTGCGAACAAGCATTCCGACGAAGGGTTAGTGGATGCGACGAAGCGCGGAGACACGCAGGCGTTCGAGGAATTGGTTCTTCGTCACCGGCGGAAAGTTGTCGCCGTGGCGCAACGCATAACGAATAACCGGGAGGATGCCGAAGATGTGGCGCAGGAGAGTTTTCACAAAGCTTTCCTTCATCTCGAGGCCTTTCAAGAGAAGTCACGGTTCTCTACGTGGCTTACGCGCATCGCCATGAATGAAGCGTTCATGTTGCTCCGGCGCAGACGGGGAATTGTCGAAGTGTTGCCGGAGAACCCTGACGATGACATCCGCTCCAATTGGGAAGCGTTCGTTGACCGCAGTCCAAATCCTGAAGAGTCCTACCTGCAGCGCGAGCGAACAGAATTCTTGACCGAAGCAATCAATCGTTTAGGGTCAAAAGTTCGAACAACGATGCTGCTTCGTGACATGGAAGAGCGATCCGTGGAGGAAACGGCGCGGATTCTTGGCACGTCAATTGCCGCCGTAAAAGCGCGGGTTTTTCAAGGACGTCGAAAGTTACGTAGGACAATGAATTCTAGGTTCCTGCGCGGACTTTACACGGCCCGTCAACGGGAGGCACAGCGCTGTTGACATCTGAAGCCGACCGTTTCGCGAGGCGATGGGTCGGGTGTGGTTTTCATCGACGCTACTGTCCTCGCCAAGTGAATTCGCAGCCGCGCGAGATCGTTCAAGGAAAGCTTTCCTTCGGCCGGCTTCAGGGCGAGCGAACTTGCCGCAGCAATCGCATGAATATGTCACGTCTATCAGGCCCCATCCCAATTCCGGCATACGCCACTTGGATCACCGGAACATTTTTCCTCTGCGGGTCCCGAAAAAACGGAAACGGGCTCGGCGCGCCTACAGCCCAGAAGAAATCCGCCTGCGTGCCCTGCATTTCGTCGGGCAAGTTGAAGTGGTTCACCGTCGCTAGATCGAGCGGGATACGGCCCTGCGCCTCAAACACGTAAAACGTGAGCCCGTTCGCCTCCACTTTTTCCATCGGCGTCAGATAAAACTCCGGATAAATTCCGCCTGCGCGCCCCACTCCATTCGTGACTTGAAACAACACGCCGGGGCTCACCTGCCCTGAGTAAAAGCCAGCTAGCGTAGGTGGATGCTTGCAGTCGGTACGAATACTCAAATCCGGCGAAACGGCAGTCTGATCCGGCGATTCTGCCTGCCTCTTTGCTTTCTTGTAAGCCTCCGAGCCTCCATCCAAGCAATCCCGCGGTGGCGAAAAGAAAAAGTAGAATAGAAAATCCGCCAGGCCGTTGCCCGAACCTGCGGCGCTATGCATCTGCACATCCAATGCGACCTCATCGCCTCCCAGGAACGGATTGGTGGTCGTTGCAATCCGCAAGGCCGAATGCATCCTCGGATTTTCCAACGCCATGAATTCCAAGAACGTCACTTGCGGAGCGAACGGCGCCAGCCTCGGCGAAGGCGGCAGCGGCATCTGCTCGCGCTCGACCCAGTCCGGGGAGACATCGACCGAGATTCCGCTCAAGAGGGAAAATTGCTTCAACACCACCTGCGGCTGTGTTTGCGACGGCCGTGAACTTTGTCTGGTCCCGCGCTCGGGCGATGGCGGACTCTGCTGCGACATTTGCGCCGCCAGTCCTGGCACCAGGAATCCAAATAGGATCATTCTGACGATTCTGCCAAGATTCATAACCACCACCCTCGTCTCGTTCGCCATCACCCCATTTGATGCGCGCGCCATCGCAACGCTACGGCTTTCTCCGCAAGAGTGTGGAAGCTCTTGCCCCCGATTTTGCTTTTCCTGTCGGACGCCAGCGCTGGCCGGTCTCGGTTCCTTTAGGTTCATCCAACGCTGACCGCCTCGGGCTCAGCAGTTTCGCGGGCCGGCGGAGCCATGAATCCCGGCCCGACTGGGTTGCGAATATTTTCGCGAAGAATGGCGTCGATAGCGGCGAAATCGCTTTTTCCCAGAGACCAGCCGATCACCTCCCTGATAGGAGCGAGTTGTTCCGGACGGCGCGCACCCCATAGAGCGACTCCAACACCTGGTTGGTCGAGTAGCCAGCGCACCGCTAAATGAATTACACGCTTGCCATAGTTCTCGCGAGCGAAGGCATCAAGCATGCTGACTACATTAAGGTATTCGGCAAAATGCGGAGTCTGAAACTTCGGATCTGTGGTCTTCCGCATGTCGTCTTTGGCAAACTGACGATCGGTGCGCATGGCGCCGCTCAACAATCCGCGGCAGAGGGCGCCGTAGGTAAGCGAGGTGAGGCCGTGGCTAAGAGCGAATGGTAGAACGTCGCGTTCTATCTCCCGTTCAAAGAGATTGTAAGGGGGCTGGATGGTGTGAAGCGGCGCGACGGCTCTGAAACGTGCCATTTCTTCGGGCGAATAATTGCTAACACCGATGGCGCGAATCTTGCCTTGTTCGTAGAGTTCGCGAAGAGTGGCCGCTGTCTCCTCGATGGGGACGAGGGGGTCAGGCCAATGCACCTGGTAGATATCGAGGTAGTCCGTTTGGAGACGACGGAGGGAATCCTCAAGCTCCTGGAGAATGCGTTGGCGCGTGCAGTTGCGTTCGATCTTGCCATTCGTCCAATCGAGCCCGACTTTGGTGGCAAGGATAATACTCTCTCTCCGACCATGCTGACGCAGGGCCTCACCGACGATTTCTTCAGAACGGCCAAAGCCGTAAACGGGCGCTGTGTCGACTAGGTTGACGCCCTGGTCTAATGCGGCATGAATGGTGCGGATGGATTCTTTTTCGTCGGTTCCGCCCCACATCCAGCCGCCGATGGCCCAGGTGCCGAGAGCAATTCGCGCACTAATAAGATTTGTACCAGGGATGTTCATGTATTCCAGCATGGTTATCCTTCTCTTTTCTTTGATCAGAGATCGTCACATTTCCGGCCAAGCCAGTACGCGTTAGCAACAGTGCTGTCTGACTCCTGGTTAGCCATACAAAGTTCGGACCAACTTTCCCGCCAATTCGACGCCGGATTACGTCCGGCCACTGCCGTTGGAACCTAGATGCGCACGCTTTTCCATTTGCAGAATCACCGCCGAAAAGTCTTGTTCCGCTCCTTCGTCCGATTGCCTCGCGTTGATCTCAAAAGCGGCTTCTGTTGCGGGCATTCGCGCTCCAACGGTAGACGCGAGCTCGAGAATCAATCCGAAATCCTTGTTCATTAGCCGAATCGGAAATTGTGGGCGGTAATCGCGGCTCATCGCCCTTTGCAGTTTGCCCACGTGCGCTGGGGCGACGACAGCAGTCTGGGACAGCACATCCAGCAAACGAGTGCGGTCAAGACCAGCCTTCTCACCAAGTGCAACAGCTTCGGCAATCGCCTGCATTCCGATTCCGAGTAAGCTGTTCACCACAAGCTTCATCGTCGCTCCCGAGCCGCTCGGCCCGAGATAGAACTGCTTTTTGGAGATGACGCGAAAGATCGACGCGGCTGCGTCGAAGCGCTCTTTGTTTCCGCCCCCGAAAAGGGTTAGCAGCCCATTTTCCGCGGTGGGAGTACTCCCTGAGATGGTCACATCAAGCATCTCAATTCCACTCTGTGAACCCAGTCTCGAAATTTCTTGCGAGATTGTCGGATACACTGTGCTCATATCGATCACCAGCGAACCGCCATGCGCGTGTGCGAACACGCCATCCGGTCCCTTGTAAGTGTCTAACACCGCTTCATCGCTCGGTAAGCAAGACAACACCACGTTGCAACTTGAGGAAAGTTCCGCAACGCTCTCTGCGACGCTGCCACCATATTGAATTAGCTCCTCCGCCTTGCCGCGGTCCCGGTCGTAAGCCGTCACCTTGAAGCCAGATTCAAGCAGCCGCCGTGCGATCGGTCGGCCCATGTAGCCGATCCCGACAAATCCAAGGCTATCGTTTTCCTGCGTGATAGGTTTCATGATGAATCGCCTTTCCGTTGACTTGCGATTTCAATTTCAACTGCCACGATGGAGAAAGCACGCGTTGTGCCGTTTAGTGAGGAGGGCCGGGTATTCATGCAAGATGTTGGTAGTAAGGGGAATACGGCGCTTACTTGAAGGAGCTAAGGTCCAGCCGGCGAAAGTCATCTGTCGAATTTCTTGGACAGTGCCAGCCTATTGGAAATTGGGCCGTATTTGTAGGGACTTGATTGCGCGGGACCGAGGAGGCCTAGACTCATTCCGGCAGTTCTGAGTGGGGTCCAAACTGCGGTCCAACTTGCCCGCTTTTGGTGGCCACCGCCAGATCAGCGTGCTAGGGTTAATTAGAGGAAGCTTGGGAAGCGTCTGTCCTGCCACTGAACTACGCCCGCACGATGTCTCCCATTGCACCTAACAACAGGACCGCGGTCATGCGGCTGCGGCCGTGAGCAACTTTGCGCTTAGGCGAATCTCTGTACCGGCCAGCGCCTTCGATACGGGACAGTTCTGTTTTGAATCATGAGCAATTTTCTGGAACGTCGCATCGTCTATCCCAGGAATGTCGGCTTCCGTCTGAAGCTCAACGCGCGTGATCGCGAACGCTTCACCAACTTTGTCCAGTTTGACGTTAGCGACCGTGTGGATCCGTTTCGGCGTGATTCCCTTTTGTGACAGTTCCGCGGTGAGGGCCATGGTGAAGCAGCCAGCATGCGCAGCACCGATCAACTCTTCTGGATTGGTCGCCGATTGCCCTTCTTCAAGCCTAGACCTAAACGAGTACGGCCCGTCGAAGGCCCCGCTACCGACCTTTAGGCGGCCGGCCCCTTCAATGAGATTTCCTTTCCATTCCGCTTCTGCTTTTCGTATTGGCATAAGTTTTCTCCTTAACGTGATGCTCTGAATTCGGTGCTGCTGACTTTATCCCGCAACGGCTCAATAGTCCCGAACGGAGGATGCACCGAACGTAGGAAGATTAGATACATTCCAGCCTCCTCCCAGCGCTTTGACTAGGAGCACGCTGGCGTCCAATCGACGGCGCTGAATATCAATGGCGTTTCGCTCGTTAGCTAACTCGATGGTCTGAGCGGTGATGACCTGAAGGTATGTGTCGACACCGCCCTTGTAACGATTCGTAAAAAGTTGAAGAGATTCCTCCGATGACGCAACGGCCTGCTGTTGCTGTTGCGTTTCGTTCTCGAGAATGCGCAAGGCGGCGACGTTGTCCTCGACTTCCTGGAACGCTGTCAGTGAAGTCTGACGATACGTTGCGACCGTGGCATCGTAGTTCGCGCGCGCCGATTCGGACGTGGAACGACGACGCCCTGCGTCGAACAGAGTCTGGGCAAGGGCGGGACCGACGGCCCAGAAGCCGCTCGGCCAGGTAAACCAGTTTGAGCCCTGCGTGCCGGCGAATCCTGCCGTTCCCCCGAGGGTCACGGCGGGAAAATACGCCGCGCGGGCGATGCCGATCTGCTGATTGGCCTCCGCCACTCGGCGCTCCGCAGCGGCGATGTCCGGACGGCGCTGCAACAATTCAGAAGGGAGCCCAATCGGAATGCTGGGAGGTTGGTAGTTGAGCGGCGCGGCTGTGAGGCTGAAGTCCGCTGGCGGCTTTCCGATGAGAATCGCGATGGCGTGTTCGAATTGCGCTCGTTGTACGGTGACATCCGTATCCTGCACGCGAGTCGTATCAAGCTGGGTTTGCGCTTGTGCAACATCGGCCTTAGGGGCTACGCCCCCCTTGAAGCGATTGAGCGTGAGCTGCAGATTGTCGATATAGGCTGTTACCGTATCGTCGAGAAGCTGCTTCTGAGCGTCAGCGCTGCGCAATTCGAAATAGTCCAAGGCGAGTTCCGCCTCGAGGCTGAGCTTTGCGGTCTCGTAGTCGGCAGCGGTCGCCTGCGCTTCTTCCCGCGCGGCAGCAACGCTACGCCGCACGCGGCCCCAAAGGTCTAGCTCATAGGAAAGATCAAAGGGCAGCACGAAATCGCCCTTGCTGGACTGTTGGATCCTCGACGGAAAGTTCGGCGAAAAGTCTGAACTCTTGACATAGCTGGCGCTCGGCGCAGTGGCAATGGTTGGAAACTGTGAGGCCCGATTGAAGCGAATCGCTGCGCGAGCTTCGCGGAAGCGCGCCTCCGCTACTTTCAGGTTCTGGTTGGAACTGGCGATCTGCTCTTCCAGCTTGTTGAGTTTCGGATCGCCGAAAATCTCCCACCAGTTTCCGCGGCTCGTCTGATCTGAAGGATGTGCGGGCTGCCATTGGTCTGACTCCTTGAATGAGCCTGGTGCATCTTCCTTATAGTTCGGCGTTGTAGGCACGGTGGGCTTGACGTATTTGGGGCCGACCGTACAACCCGCGAGCAACAGCACGAGAAGCAGTGCAAAGATACTGGTGACGATGAAACGCATGACGGCAAAGAAGTACCTCATCGCCCGGACCCTCCTGCCGGTTTGTTGCTCAGGCGCACTTCCATGCCTGCGACCAAAGAATCGGATGGGTCGACAATGACGGCGTCCGTTGGTTGCAAGCCTGAAACAATTTCTACGCTATTGCCGTAGTCGCGGCCGATCTTGACGGGAACCAACTCGGCTTTGTCATTGCGAACCAGTCCGACCTGCAAGCCCTCCTTGCGGAAGATCAACGTATTCGATGGAATGGTTACCGAGCGGGTTTGGTCAGGCAGCTTGAGGTGCACAAAGATGTAAGCACCCGGCAGGAGTTGGCCGGTCGGATTGTCGACATCGACTTCGACAAGCAGCGTGCGCGAGGCGATGTCAATGGAGTTGGCGTTGCGAACGAGAGTGCCATGGAAGGTTTGGCCAGGGAATTCATCGAGGGTCAAGGTGGCCGACGCACCAGAGCGCGCGGCACGGGAATACACCTCGGGAACCGCGACGTAAAGGCGCAGCTTGCGAATGGCGGCGATGTGAAAGAGTTCCCTCGGCTGTGTGCTGGCCCCCGCATCGATGAGTGCTCCGACGTCCGTGTTGCGGGCGGTGATGATGCCGTCGAAGGGGGCATAGACTTTCTCAAACGCTTGCAACTGCTCCAGGCGTCGCACATTTGCGGCACTGGATTCGGCCGCAGCTGTCACCGCGCTGAGATTGCTGACCGCCTGATCGGTTTCCTGCTGGGACACGGAGCCCGTGCTCACCAAGTCTTGCCAGCGGGCAGCGGTGATTTTGGCGATGTTCAGGTTGGCCTGCGCGGTATGCAGGTCCGCGCGAGCCTGCTGCAGCTGCTGGTCGACTTCGGGAGTTTCAATTTCCGCGAGCAATTGGCCCTTCTGGACATGCGCGCCAATATCGAAATACCAGCGCTTGAGATAGCCGCTGGTTCGCGCATAGATCGGCGCGTCGCTGAATGCCTGCGTGTTGCCGGGCAGGACAATTTCCTGCGTGGGGGCACCCTCGCGAGGAAAGACCACGGCGACGGTGGGAATGGCGGCTTCTTCCGTTCGTTGCTTGAGCCGCGATTCGGCTGCTGCTCGCGAATGGATGCCGGAGTAAATCAGGAAAGCAAGAGCAGCGAACGCGGCCGCGGCGACAAGGATTGCGATTCGGTGCCAGGCTCCCAGGCGAGGGTGAAATCCATCCGGGCTCGGCTGCACGGCCTGCACTTCGATCATTTCTGGTTCGGGGTTGGTCGTCACATTTTCCTCGCTCGATGTCATTGGTTTTCCTTTGACTCATGCTGAAATTGGTTCAGGGTTGCTCTCGGAGTGTTCTTGGGCGACAGACGGATCGCGCCGCCGGTGAAGCAAACTGAAGACCGCAGGAACGAAGATCAGGGTCGCCACCGTTGCGCACAACAAGCCGCCAATGACGGCGCGCCCGAGCGGTGCGTTCTGCTCGCCGCCCTCGCCCAGACCGAGCGCCATGGGAATCATGCCGATGATCATGGCCAAAGCGGTCATGAGCACGGGGCGAAACCGGGTGAAGCCGGCTTCAATGGCCGCTCTGACGGGATCTCCGTGCTGCAGCAGCAGTTCTTTGGCAAAAGAAACCACGAGAATACTGTTCGCCGTTCCGACGCCCATGCACATAATGGCGCCCATCAAGGCGGGAACGCTGAGTGTTGTATGCGTGAGGAACAAGAATCCGACGATGCCGGCAAGCGCGGCAGGAAGTGCGGTGATGATGATGAAGGGGTCGAGCCAGGACTGAAAGTTCACCACGATCAGGAGGTAGACGAGAACGATGGAAAAGACGAGTCCGCCCAGCAACCCGAGGTAAGAGCTGCGCATCGTTTGCAGTTGGCCCCGAACGGTGATGAAGCTGCCGCGCGGCAAGTACTTGCGGTTGGCATCCACAATGCGCGTGACCTCAGTGCCCACCGCACCCAAGTCTCGGCCCTGCACGGCAGCGTAAATATCGACCACGCGCCGGATGTTGTAGTGCGAGATTACTTGCATCTCGTTCGTTCGTTGTATAGAAGCGACATCCGCCAGAATTTCAGGGCGCGCGGCAGCTGCCGCATTGAGTGGAGTGTTCTGAAGATCTTGCAGGGATTGGATCGAATATTGCGGAGTCTGAGTCACCAGGTTGTAGCTGACGCCGTTCTTGAAATTCAGGAAAAACATCGGGGTGATCTGGAAACTACCGCTGAGTGAGTTCAACAGGCTATTGGCTACGTCGCGCTGAGTGTAGCCACCCTGAGCCGCCTTGGTACGGTCTACTGTCACATCGAACTCCGGGTAATCAAACGCTTGCTGTATGCGCGCATCAGCAATACCCGGAACCAGCTCGATTTCATGCAGCATGCGGGCTGCGACTTCGCGATTGCCCTCGATGTCGGTTCCCTCGATTTGGATATCGATGGGCGCCGGCAAACCAAAATTCAAAACCTGAGTGACGATGTCCGAGGGTAGGAAGTAAAAGGTCGTACCAGGGTATTCCCGGGGCAGCGTCTCTCGCAGGCGCTCAACATAGTCTGCCGTGGCGTGATGGTCTTCTTTGAGAGATACCAGAATATCGGCGTCGCCTGCTCCGATAAGGCCCGATGTGCTGTGCATGAAATTGATGGCGCTGTAGGGCAGGCCGATATTGTCCAGGATGTTGTCCACCTCGCGCTCGGGAATCTCACGCCGAATCGAGCCTTCGACGAGATCGCACAACTTCGCGGTCTCTTCGATCCGCGTGCCGCTCTTGGCTCGGAGATGGAGGATGAATTGACCGCTGTCCGTATTCGGAAAGAAGTCCTGACCAAGCCACGGCACCAGGAAAAATGCCGCGGCGCAGGTCAGAAGAAAGATGGGGACGAAGAGGACCCGCCGATGGACGAGCACTGCGAGCAGGGCCTGGTAGGAATTCCGAAGCCGTTCGAACCCGCGCTCGAATGCTCGCTGGAACCGCACGAGAGGATTGCGTGAACTGGCTGTGTTTCCCTGCTTTGCTTTGAGCAGGTACATCGCCAGTGTAGGCACCAGCGTCCGGGACAAAATGTACGATGCGAGCATGGCGAATACAACAGCCTCGGCGAGAGGGACAAAGAGGTAACGGGCCACGCCGCTCAGCAGGAACATCGGCAAGAACACGATGCAGATGCATAGCGTGGATACCAGAGCGGGAACCGCGATTTGCGCCGCACCTTCGAGGATGGCATCGCGCTGGCCATGTCCCTCTTCGAAATACCGCTCGATGTTTTCGATCGTAACCGTGGCGTCATCCACAAGAATTCCAACGGCGAGTGCCAATCCTCCGAGAGTCATGATGTTGATGGTTTCTCCGAGAAAGCTGAGGGTCATGACGGACGTCAAGATGGATAGCGGAATGGAGATGGCGATGATTAAGGTGCTGCGCCAGCTCCCCAAGAACAACAAAATCATCAAACCCGTGAGACACGCAGCGATGATGGCCTCGCGAATGACGCCGTTCACAGAGCCTCGAACGAAGATGGACTGATCGGACAGAGGCAGAATCTTTAGTTCGGGGGGCAGCGTCTGCGCGACACGCGGAAGCAGGCCGCGTATGCCCTTCACGACGTCGAGCGTGGAAGCATTGCCGGCCTTGAGGACGGAGACCAGAGCGCCGCGACGACCATCCTGGCGCACAATGTTGGTTTGCGGCGAAAAGCCGTCCCGCACATTCGCCACATCACGAAGATATATCGTGGAATTCCCAACGACCTTGACTGGGAGATCGTTTAGCTCAGGGACCGTTCTCGGACTGGCGTTTAGTTTAACGTCGTACTCGAAGGGACCCATCTTTGCTGTCCCGGACGGCAAAATCAGATTTTGCTGCTGGACTGCGCTGAGAACGTCTTGGGGAGCAAGTCCCTTCGACTGCACCAAGCCCGGATTCAAATCGATCATGATTTGGCGTTGCTTCCCGCCATATAGGAATGGAATGACGGCTCCAGGAACCGTCACCAGTTGGGGCCTCAGGAAATTCTGCCCGAGGTCGTTCAACTGCTGCTCGGTGAGTCCGTTTCCGGACAGGCCCAACTGCAGAATGGGCACGCTCGAAGCGCTATAGTTGATGATTAGGGGAGGTAAGGTCCCCGGTGGCAATTGCCGAAGGGCGGTTTGGGATATGGCGGTCACCTGGGCATTCGCGGTGTCCAAACTCGCGCCGTGTTGCAGGAAAATCTTGACGATGGCCTGACCATTTACCGTGGTCGATTCGATGTGCTCGATGTTGTCGACCGTTGTGGTCAATACTCGTTCATACCCGCTCGTGAGCCGGCCTTCTAATTCTTCGGGATTCATGCCGGTGAACTGCCATGCCACCGCAATCACCGGGATATCGATGTTTGGGAAAATATCGGTCGGCGTGCGCAAGATCATGATCGGGCTCAGCACCAAAATGAGCACGGCAAGAACAATGAACGTGTACGGCCGGTCCAGAGCGACTCGAACAATCCACATAAGTAGAACTCCCTACATTCCAACCGCGAACTGATCGCGTGAAGTACAAGCATCAGATGAGACCGCACGGTCTCTTGCTGCAACAAATCGTCGCGCTACGGTGCGACCGGAAAGTCTGTTTTCGGGACATCCAGCCGGCTGAGTGGCCCGTTAGAGAGCCCGGAACCAACGCTCATCGGGACATCAGGACCGGGAGGCCCGCCTCGTACAGAACCGTCCGCGTGACGCCGCCGAACATCCACTCTCTAACCTGGGAGTGGCCATAGGCGCCCATGACGAGGAGATCGGCGCCGAAAGCGGCAGCCTGCGACAGCAGCAGGCGACCCACATCTTTTCCGCCGGATGACAGACGTCGTACCTCCACTTGCACACCATGACGCGCCAAGTGGCGCGCGATGTCCGCCCCCGGCTCCTGGCCGTGACCGGCTCGATTGCGTTCATGGTCGGCGACCAAGACCTCGACCGCCTTGGCCTTCACAAGCAATGGCAGGGCGTCCGCCACGGCGCGGATGGACTCGCGCGTGGCATTCCACGCCACGACGATGCGGTGGACTTGGGATACGGTGCCGCGTGGTGGAAACACGATGATCGGCCGGCCGGAGCTCAGGACAAGGGACTCTGCGAGGCCGGGAGGGCCGGCCGTCTGGCCCGCAGATTCCGGACGGGCGATCACCACCAAGTCCGCGTAGTACGCATGCACGCCCACCTCGCTGCTCAAATAGGGCAATGATCTCCACTCTGACTCCGACCGGATTCCGTGACGACGGACGATGTCCTCGAACTGAGCGCGGTGCTCGGCCTCGATCCGCTCGAGTTGTGCTCGGTGCACCTCGATCGTGCTCTGCATGCCTTTGCCGCGCGCGAATGTCTCCGCCGGGGTAGTTGCCGGCTCGGGCTGCATAAATACGCTGATTATTCGCGCGCCGTGCTCCTGGGCGAGTATGCCGGCGAACTCCAAGATGCCTGGAGTCTCGGTGCGCCCATCGATGAAAACCACGATTTCCCGCAGTTCAGCAGCGCCCTTGCCAATGCTCAAGGGGGCGGGCTCAGGTGGAGACCACGTCGATTGCTTGTTGGCCATAACTATTCCTCCTTTTCGCCGTGCGTTCCCTCAGTAAGAGGGCCGAAGCTCGAAAATCGTCCGTGGACGATCACGAACCGATCTCTTCGTTCGTAACGCCTGGTTTCCGTACGTTCGCGCGGACTCGACGTAACGCTTCAACGTCTTGCGCAACTTCCTCCGCCCGTGGAACACTCGCGCCTTCACTGCTCCCACCGACAGACCCATGACTTGGGCAGTTTCTCCTGTGGATAGCTCGCCAAGCTCCCGCAATTCGATTGCTTCCCGCATTCCTGGTGTTAACTCATTTACTGCTGCGGAGAGAATTCGCTCCTGCTCTCGCTGCAAACAACTGTCCTCAGGGTTCGGGCCCGAGTCCGGAATATCAAGCGGCAGCGCAGTTTCCTCCGTAGTTGTTTCCGCGATCGGCACCTCACGCGACCCGCGCTTTCTGCGCAACAACATAAGTGCCTCGTTGATCGCGATTCGTGTTAACCAGGTGGAGAACAAGGACTCGCCCTCGAACTTCTTCAAATGAATGAACGCTTTTTGGAAGCTCTGCTGCACGACGTCTTCGGCGTCCTCCCGATTGCGGGTCATGCGATAAGCCAATGAAAAAATCTTCCCCTCGTGCCGTTGGACCAGTAGCTCAAACGCGCGAGCATCCCCGGTTTTCGCGCCAGCAACCAGTGCTGCGTCTTCCTGTGCAACCAAACGATCGGCGGGAGCGCTCGTCGCATTCGCTCCGTCGATCGCGTCCATGACTTCTGCTGGCATAGTGCTTCTCCTTCTCTGCTCGCATTCAAACTGCCGTCGGTTTGCCGGTCTTCTGATTAGCTAAATTTCATCGCAACCTGGAGTCCTCTTTCACTTTCGGTTTGGCCAGGCGCTAGGAACTAACTTCCAAGTTTGAAATAAACCGTGACTTCCATTTCGATGGCAACAGGCGTGCCATTAAGCAGCGTTGGCTCATATTTCCACTGCAGCACCGCTTTCAATGCGGCGGGTATCAACAGCGGATGGCCGCTCAAAGCGTGCGCTTGCACCACGTTTCCCTGCTCATCGATCACCGCGTTGACTACCACGGCGCCTGAAATGCGCTCTTGCTTCGCGAGTATCGGATACTCGGGTTGGACCGCATAGACCTGCCGTGGTCCTTTGAGATTGGAGCCTACGCGAACAATTCGCTTCGCTGCAGGCCGCTGAGGAGGCGGTATCGGTACGGAGGTCCCCGTCCCACCAAGAACTCCGCCGAGTGAGCCGCCGAGTTGTCCCCCTGGTAGGCCGCCAGGGACGCCACCCTCGACACCTCCCAAGTCCGTCGCGGCAGCTTCGCTATCCAGCGAGACCGTCTTCGGAATCGACGCTGGCGCCGTTACTTTTCCTAACGTGTAGGTGAGATTCTGGCGCTTAGATGTTATGTGCGGAGCCACTGCCCGTCCCGCCGCTGGTGGAGGCGGGGGCGGCGCAGCAGGAGGGGCTGCCAAGCGAGTAGCGTCGTACTTGCCCAGTTGAATCGTCTCGGTTGTGTACAACGGCACGATGATCAGCGCCGCGAGAATCACAATGTGCAAACCGGTCGCGACGGCCCACTGGAGAGGACTCCTTCGTACGGTCTTTGTCGTGCCGGTCTCGAGCACCGCGTTCAGAAAAATATCATTCCGCGTCGTTGGAGACAGACGAACGGGCTGCGCGGGCTTTCCTGCGAGACCCTTTAGGGCTGGATCAAAGAGATGCATCGGATGGGTAGTCATTGGTCCTCCTCTCTTGCAATTGTTCAAGCACATGCTTGACGTACATACCCCTGGCTATAAGCTGCGCGCCTTTCTTGGACATGGCCCGCAGCAGTCGTTCCCCGCTTTTGTCGATGAACGTGACGTCATTGAGGTCGATAATGCAGGCTCGCTTGTCCTGGCTCCTGTGCCCCCTCTTCCAGGTTGTTCTCAGCTCGCTGACCCACGGCCCAACCAAGCGTCCCTGCACGATCCATCTCCTATCTGTTGGCGTCTCCGTGATGGTGATCTTCAGCACGTCTACCTCTCAGGCCTGCCAAAACGAGCCCTCACGCGCTCAGCTCCGTGCCAGCCACAGCCCGTAACGCACGGACTCAAACAGTCCAAATCCTTTGCCGTAGCGCAGAACGCGGTACCACCTGTTCCACTCGCGGGTGAAAATCAGAATCATTGACATAGCGCCCCTCCGCTCATCTGCGTTCTATTCGGGCCACACTGGGAAAGGCAACACGAGTGCCAGAACGTAACTTGTTTCAGCGACGACGGAACTCATTGATTTGTCTTGAGATAGCCGCAATGCGAGAGGTTTGTAAGATCAGAGTGCTGGCGTGCTACTGCCAACCGTTTAGCAGACTGCTAATTTCCTCGCACACGAAAACAGCGGTGTCAGGAGTGGCAGTCCTTGCGAAAAGGCACTGAAGTAAGAAATGAAACCGTGGGATTATGCAGAATCGCGTGAGATTCCGAGTTTGCGTATTCTTACTTGGAGGGTCGATCGATTCATTCCAAGACGTGCCGCCGCACCATTGGGACCTGCAACAACCCAGTCACACTCCTTGAGCGTTTGGAGAATCTGCTGACGTTCGGTTTCCTCCAGGAGATTGTGCAGTGCGCCGTTTGTTGTGGAATTCGGAGCAGCGGCTCTTTCTTCCGGATGGCTGACCTTGGGAAATTTCAGATCGGCTACATCGACGCTCAGCGCCGGACCAGCCGAGATAATTACCGCGCGCTCGATCACATTCTGGAGTTCTCGTATGTTCCCCGGCCAATGGTAGCGGCTCAGGGCATCCATTGCCGCAGATGGAATCGTCTCAATCACTCTGCTCATACGGCGGGAAAACTGCTGCGTGAAGTGCCGCACCAGGAGAGGAATGTCTCCCTGGCGTTCCCGCAAGGGCGGGACGTGGACGGGAAAAACATTCAAGCGAAAGAAGAGATCGGATCGGAACTTCTG
>Ga0137418_10002696_pt1 | contig 16252 bp, 15 predicted proteins | sample CZODoug3_1_2_16f_FD_122242 | JGI IMG/M metagenome (GOLD analysis project Ga0137418, IMG submission 122242) | Vadose zone soil fungal communities from Angelo Coast Range Reserve, California, USA - CZODoug3_1_2_16fungal (Hybrid Assembly) | ecosystem: Environmental > Terrestrial > Soil > Vadose... | reverse complement strand
GCGGTCATGGCGACATGGGGACTTACTTTTTCAATCCCTCGGCTCTGGCCACTGACATCTGGCGCTTGAGTCTGGGTCTTGGTTACCGCTTCAGCCCGAACCTTTTGAGAACGATGCTGCCCGACCCTTTTTTATTAACTTGCTGCCAGAATCAGAAATTCGAAAATTAATTGCTCAAAAAATAGGAATTTCAGAACAGAACGATTTTGGGCTACTGGCAGCAATCGGTGGTGAATGTGCCGGTGCCATGCCAGAAATGCGGTCGCAAAGACGTCAACCCTACGACCAAGGTCCTTGCCGCGCATTCCGTCGCTGACACGACATCAACAATCGCGCCGTCCGCGTGTGAACAACGACACAGACGTCTTGATGTCGTTGACTGGTCTCCTTCCGGCGGCGAATCGGATCGGAGGCCGCTCAACGCCCGCACAACTTTTCAGAGGGCACGCGACGACTGGCCCAACATCTGAACCGACATCTCCCATAGGCGCTTGGCATTCTCAGGATCGAGCGCATAGGCGGCAACCCCGCGCATCGCGGACTCGCCGCTGGCCACCACTTCGGCTTCGTTGCAATCCTCGAAGTAGCGGCCGCCGATGTCGGCGAGCTGTGGTGAGGTGGCGACGAAGACGCTTGTCGCCGCGCCTTGTTCGATCGTCTTGTATTTCATCTGTGGCCCGTCAAATGTCTGCCCGTACGGGGCTGAGGCTTGGAGGGCCGTCAAGGCGTCAGGGTCCAGGTGTCGCGCCAGGTTGGTGGCCGCAATCGCTCCCGGGTGGACCGCGTTGGCGGTGATGCCGTCGCGACCCCAGCGGCGTGTCGCCTCGACGGCGAACAGGACGTTGGCGGTCTTGGACTGTCCGTAGGCGAGCCGCATGTCGTAGGGACGGGAGGTGAAGTGCAGGTCGTCGAAGATCACCGGTGAGCGCCGGTGCCCGATGGAGCTGAGCGACACGATCCGCGCGTCGCCGGCGGCGGCGAGTGCGTCGTGCAGGCCGAGCGCGAGCGCGAAATGCCCAAGATGATTGGTGGCGAACTGCATCTCCCACCCTTCGGGCGTCCGTTGCAGATTTGGCAGTGCCATGACCCCGGCGTTGTTGACAAGAACGTGGAGCGGCCCATCCCACGCGTCCACGAAGCGCGCGATCGATGCCCGGTCCGTGAGCTCGAGCGCCTCGACGCGCGGAGCCGGCCGGCCGGTGCTGGCGGCGATGCCGGCCGCCACTCGTGCGCCCGCGTGCGTGTCCCGAACCGCCAGCGTGACGTCCGCGCCGATGGCCGTCAGCGCCCGGGCGGTTTCGATGCCGATGCCTGATGCGGCGCCCGTCACGATCGCGCGCATGCCGGCCAGACTGATGCCCTGTGACACATCGACAGCGGTTGACTGCGCGGCGAACGGGGACGTGATGCGAGAATCCAGTGTAGACTTCATAAGCGGAGGATCCTCCGGAACAGACTATACCGGAGGAACCTCCGCTTAGTCAAACTCACAGGAGGAACGCGTGCCAGATGCGAGAGGTCGGACGCGGCGCCCGCGAGCGGATGCCGAACGAAATCGGGAGCGGCTATTGGCCGCGGCGGTCAAGGCTTTTGCGCAGTCGGCCGAGGTGCCACTCGAGGACGTCGCACGTCGAGCGCACGTGGGGATCGGAACGCTGTACCGTCACTTTCCGACGCGGGCCGCGCTCATCGAGGCGGCCTATCGGCACGAGGTGATCCGATTGTGCGCGCCCTTGGCGGGGCCGTCGAGGACCCTCGGTCCCGAGACGGCGCTGCGGGCGTGGATGGAACGTTTCATCCAGTACGTCGCGGCCAAGCGCGGAATGATCGACGCGCTGCGCTCAGTGCTGTCGGCTGACTCGGAACTCTATGCGCACACACGCGAGCAGATCGTCACGGCTCTCCGATCGCTCCTCAGCGAGGCGGCGGCGAGCGGCGCGATCCGTAGCGATGCCGATGCGGAAGACGTGTTGCGGGCATTGCAGGGAGTCTGGCAGGTCACGTCCGAAGCGGAGTGGCAGGACAAGGCGCGGCGCCTCTTGAATCTGCTGATGGATGGCCTGCGCTACGGGGCGCCAGGCGCGCGGACGCGGGCGCGTTGAAACTTTCGGAAACCGCACGCCGGCATCGTGAGCAGCAATGTAGTCGATGGCGGCTACATGATCCGTTGATGGTGGACTGCGCCGTGCGACAGCGAAGGCGACGCACCGGGGTTTGTGCTCAGCCCTGACGCTCCAGCTACACCTCTTTGAGGCGCCCGGCTGCGTACTTGTGCAGCAGACTGGCGATCAACGTCTGATACGGCAAGCCTTCAGCGAGCGCTCGCTTCTGGATCGCCTCCAGGTCCTTGCTCGACAGACGAATGTTCAGCCGACGATCCTTGCGAAACGTGGCCTTGGCGTAGCGGGAGTACCGAGCTCGCTCCCGCTTGCCGCCGCCGGCGGACTTCCATTCACCGCGCTCGACGGACTCGAGCAACTCCTTCTCGTCCGCATCAATCTTCATGGTCGGACTCCTCACCGAGGTACTGCTTCGTGGCCTTCCGGCTTGGGATGATCGTCTTCAGGAACACCGTGTGCTCGTCCTCGACGAACGGCACCAGGTACACGTAGTCCTCGCGCTGGACGACGAAGATGCGCTGGCCGGCGTACCGGTCGGGGTTCGGGTGTTCCAGGATGTCGAGCAGGTCGCCACGCTCGATGTGGAAAACGACGTCCTCGAACCCGATGCCGCGATCCGCCTTGAGCTTCGCGTTCTTCGCGTCGTCCCAGGCGAAGTACTTCACTGCTGTCAGCGTAGCACAACGTGTGCCCAAAAGGCACACGTTGGCATCGGCTTGAGTGTGCCCAGGAGTGTGCCCAAACGCGGTCCAAGAACCATCATTCCGCAGCCAACGCCAACCAAGGTCCCAATAAAAAACGGGCCTGAAATCATCGATTTCAGGCCCGTTCTGGGATTCCCGGCAGCCTTAGCAAACCGCCGCCTTCAGCCTCTCGGCCACCTCACCGCGGCGAGAAACCTAAGTATACGACAGGCTTTGAGTTACGGGAATCCTCCTCTTCCTCAAATTGTCCCTGAAATTGTCCCTGCCAACATTCGGAAACGGCCGCTGAACGGCGCCTCGCGGGTGCTCGAAGCGCTTTTCCGAGTGCGGCGGTTTTTCTCCGACAACCATGCCGGCAACTACTTGGCACGCGCCGCTTCACTGGCATGAGCCAGCGTCCACATATCTGGTCGGTCGTGCGTCGTGACGCCGCTGTGTCCGGCGTCTAGTGTGCTGAGTCAGAAAACAGTGAAACAATAATACGGTCGAATTCGTACGTGGTGTACAAGCTGGAGGACACCACATGCGACTTGGCCGCCCGGTTCCGAAGTTCGTCCTGAGCCCGTCTGAACGCACCACGCTTGAGCAGTATGCGCGTCGGCCCACGACGGTGCAGGGACTGGCGCTGCGCGCGCGAATCGTCTTGCGATGCGCGACCGGCGCCACGCACACGGCCATCGCGGCCGATCTGGACGTGACGATCCAGACCGTCGGCAAGTGGCGCACGCGGTTCGTGGCGAACCGGATTGCCGGGTTGCTCGATGAGCCACGGCCTGGAGCGCCGCGCAAGATTACCGACGCACAGATTGAACGCGCGATCGCCACGACGCTCGAGTCGACCCCCCGCGATGCGACCCAGTGGAGCACGCGCGACTTGGCGAAACACGAAGGCCTGAGTCAGTCGGCGGTGGCGCGCATCTGGAAAGCCTTTGCGCTGCAACCGCACCGGACCGAGACCTTCAAGCTCTCGAAAGATCCGTTGTTCATTGACAAGGTGCGCGACATCGTCGGGTTGTATTTGCATCCGCCGGATCGGGCCTTGGTGCTCTGCGTCGACGAGAAGAGCCAGATTCAGGCCCTCGATCGCACGGCGCCGCTCTTGCCGATGCGTCCAGGCTTGCCGACGCGCCGCACGCACGACTACGTGCGGCACGGCACGACGTCGCTCTTCGCGGCGTTGGACGTCAAAGCGGGGACGGTGATTGGGGCCTGCCATGCGCGGCACCGAGCCCAGGAGTTTCGTCAGTTTCTGAACCGCATCGATGCGGCCGTCCCGCCCGACCTCGACATGCATCTCATCCTCGACAACTACGCGACCCACAAAACGCCGGCCATCCATCGGTGGCTGTTGCGGCATCCGCGCTACCACCTGCACTTCACCCCGACCAGCGCGTCATGGCTGAATCTTGTGGAGCGGTGGTTTGTGGAGCTTACTCGGAAGCAGATCAAACGCGGGTCGCACCGCAGTCCCCAGGCCCTCCGCGACGCGATCCTCACGTATATTGACCTCGGGAACGACACCCCCAAGCCCTTCGTCTGGTCGAAAACGGCCGACGAAATCCTGGAAAGCGTCGCCCGATTTTGTACGCGAATCTCTGAATCACGACACTAGCAGCCCGTGGTACAAGTGGCGTTTTCAGTCACCGACAATAGATACGTTCGCCAGTGGCGCCGATGGTCTCGGACCATCAGCCTGACTCCAGACCGGCGCGATCGCGTCGTACACGAGGGTCCAAAGCGTACTGAGTACTGCACCGACCGCGGCCAGGCGGCCCTGGAGGCTGCGTGGCGTGCCGATGCCGAAGAGCGTTCGCATCCACAGCCCGAGATTGAAGGCGCCCGCGTGCACGACCAGCCGCTTGAGTACGTTCTCGTGCCCGCGCACGTGGAGGCGCCGGAGACCACCGGTCTCGTACAGATGCGCACACGGTCGCTCGAGCAATTCACCGCGTTTCCGGAGGAGCCGTTTCCCGCGATCGCCGCGAATCCGACGTCGATTCGCATAGACCGCGTCGCGTTCTGCCTCTTGCTCGATCCACGACTGTGGCCCGCGATCCGGCTCGCTGATGTAGGTGCGGATCTCCAGCGTCTCCAGATCGTGCACCGTCGTGCGGCTGTGATAGCCCTTGTCCGCCACGACCTCCTCGATCACCGCGACGCCGTCATCCGTGACGGCCGCGACGGCTTCGAGTTGCTCCGCAGCTTCTGGCAGCGTCTGTTGGATCGTCGTCGTGTCGCCCTCATCGGCGCCTTGGACGGTCACGCCGACGATCGCCCCTGTCTCCAGATCGATGGCGTGCTCGGCCTTGTGGGCCAAATGGGTCCGGCCATCCTTCATCTTCGTGATTTTCGCGTCGGGATCGTGCGGATGGGTCCAGTCGTCATTCGACCCCTTCTTCGTGCGTTTGCGATCGATCCGCGCCAAATCGGCCCGCGTCGGCGTCCCGATCCCGGAGGCTTTCGCGAGCGTCGTCAGAAACTCCTCGTAGCTCTCGCCGCTGTCGCGCCGGACGATGGTCCGCAACGCGGCGTTCGCTTCGAGCGTGGTGGCATCGATGCCGATCGTCTTCCCCTTGACCAAGCCGGCCGTGCTCAGGCACTGCAGCACCCACGTGAAGACGGCGCGATGTGTTTCGAGATCGATCAGCCGCCGCGTGCGCGAAATCGTGGAGTGGTCCGGCGGCGCCTGGTCCAGACCGACGCCCAGAAAATCGCGCAACGCCAACGAGTCCGCCGCGCGCCAGGCGATGCCGCGCTCGGAGTCAATGCCCTCGAAATAGCCAATCAGCAGCAACCTGAAATACACACCCGGCGGCAGGCCGGGCCGGCCCATCATCTCGGCGTAGAAGCTGGCGCACTGGCTTTCGGCGAAGTCGTCGAATCCATGCTCCCGCAATAGCTGATTCAAGCATCGGTAGAACGGATGGCTCGCGGCCGTCGGCAAGTCCGTGGTCGTGATCCACATCGGCGGCTGTCGATCGCGTTCGCGTTTGCCCATCGCCATGGGACGCATTGTAGTACGGCTTGACACGCGGCACATTATTACTACAATGTAGGCACTGTCAAATGGCTGATCACCTCGGTGCCTTCGAACAAGCCGTGCTCCTCGCAATCGTGAGGCTCGCCGAAAACGCGTATGGTCGCGCGATTCTGAAGGAAGTGCAGACACGTCTGGAGCGTGACGTGGCGGCTGGTGCCGTCCACACTACCCTCGAACGGCTCGAGAGGAAGAGAGTCGTATCATCTCGACTCGGACCTGGCACGCCGATTCGTGGCGGCCGGGCGCGACGCTTCTATCGCCTGCAGCCCAAAGGGTTACGCGCACTCAACGACGCACGTGCCGCCGTTGATAGCCTGTGGCAAGGCCTCAAGTGGCCACTGAAAGGATATGTATGACTCCGACACCTCCCAATTGGGCTGAAGCGTTGCTGCGAGTATTCCTCCCACCTGCCGATTTCGACAGTGTGTCGGGAGATCTGCTCGAAGAATACCGAGACAGTATTCGTCCAGTCCGTGGGGAGTCAGCTGCGGACGCATGGTACGTGATGCAGGTGCTCGGCTTCGTATGGCGCAGCGCCCGTATCTGGGCCGTGCTCTTTGCTGCGGCGTTTGTCACGCGAACGGCGCTCGACTGGCTTGCGCCGCCGGTCGATTTTCACACTCGGTCCACTGTTTCAACCTTTCTTGGTATCGGGCTCCTGCTGTCCGCGGGGCTGTGGGCATCCATGCGCTCGGGTTCGTTCTTCGCGGGCACACTTGCCGGCGTTGCCGCGACTGCGCTCGGCGCGGTGATCAGCGTTATCGGCGCCGCGGGCCTTCTGGCGATCCGGCACGACGCGGGTACGATGGCCGCAATCCGCGCCAGTGGCGGCCTCGGTGAAGTGTTCGAGTTACCCGTGATGATGGTCATCCCCGGAGCGGTGCTCGGCACGATTGGAGGTGTCGTTGGCGCGACAATCAAGCGGCTGCGTTCGGCGTAGTATCACCGTTAGCTTTAGCCACTTTCACCACGGGCTGCTAGCGGGCGCGTCAGTCTTACCTCGCCTGTCTGCTCGGCGAGAAGCCTCTGCTCTCTCAGGTGCTGCAGGATCGCCACCATGAAGAGCGGATTGCCCTCGGAGCGGCCATAGATCAATCCAGTCAGGCAGTCAGGAACTGCGGCACCTCCCAACTCGCCAGCGAGGTATTCGGCGACCTCATCTTCTTCGAGTGGTGGTAGCGCGATCTCATGGCACAAGTGATGAACCAACAGATCCTGCTTGAGCGGCTTCAAGGGGTGCGCTGCAAGCGTGAGGTCCACAGGCCGATACGTGCCGATGAGCATCAATTTGGCGGACTGTCGGCGGCGGGCCAACGCCGAAATGAGATCGACCGTGGAATGATCCGCCCAATGCAGATCCTCAAGGATGACTACGAGCGCTCGTTCAGATGCGATCGTCTCCAGCGCCTCGCCGATTTCGCGGAGCATGCGATCGTGCGTGGCTCCCAGGATCTCGCGTTGCAGCGTGTGGCGATGTTCGTTGCTTAGCAGCGCCGGAAACTGGACCAGCCACGTGGGTGCTTGCCGTGCCAACGTGTCGACGACCGAGTCTCCACCCGACGCGCGGCACAACTGCTCCACCGCTTCGAGCACCGGGTAATACGCCTCTTTGCCTCCATACCCTTCGACGCATTGCCCGCGGATCATGCAAATGCCCGGTGCAGCAGCCCGTGTCTGGCGCTGGAATTCGTCGACCAAAGTCGTTTTCCCTATGCCTGGCTCCCCCGTGATGAAGAGGACCTGGCGCTGTTTGCGCTGCGCTCGCAACAGGTAGTCGCCCAACTCGGCTAGCTCTGATTTGCGGCCGACGATCCTGTTTATCCGTTCTGGGGACAACGTCCCAGCGGGGCTATCGTCGATCACGGACGCGACAAACTGATATCCCCGCTTGGGTCGGGTTTCAATGAACACAGGGTTAACGGGCCGGTCTCCGAGAGCTCGCCGGATTTCCAGGACGTACTTTCTGAGGACTTCGGGGTTGATATAGGTGCCAGGCCAGAGCGCCTCGAGAAGCTCCTGTTGGGTCACCAACCGCCCTGCGTGTTCCACGAGGTAACACAGCACACCAAAGGCTTTCGGCGTGAGGTCAACTCGAGCCTCTCGATGCCAAAGGAACTGATTTTCGGTATCGAGCCGGAATGATTGAAACCGTTTCATAGCGGACCGACAAATTCTGCTACGGGGGAATGGAGGGCCCGACTGTCAGAGCGAGCCGATCATACAGCCGGAACGTTCGCCCTCCCAGACGACCGTCGCGCCATGTGACCTGCCGCCCCGCGTCTGCCGCCTAGGACCCTTCCCTCTGCCGAACTCGAGCCGACACAACAGCGTGGAATACGCGTCACGAAAACTCAACGGGAACGACACACCTTGCCTTCGGAAATACCCTATTCTCACTGCATGGAGCGAGTATTCGTTGTTCGTCTCGGATCCAACACGGAACCCACACAAGGGCGGCTCGACGGATTGGTGGAAGACGTTGATACCGGACAGGAGCTGAGGTTCCGGTCTGCAGACGAATTGCTGAGATTCTTGGGGCAGTGCTTCGACGAAGCCCTCCGTCGCCAACACAGTCCGGACCCTTTGTGACCACCGCCCTGGCCGCCCCCCTGATCGAGATCGCCGATGTGCCAAACACGTGATGCGCTGCACGCGCGACCGTCTCTAGATCACTGAATCGTCTTTTGCTCAGCCACAACTCGCCCGGTGTGAGGCGCCAGGCGGAGCGCGAACGGAGTCGACGACGAGCGGTGTTGGTAGGTCTGCACGTCCTATGGGGGGCTGAACGGAAGACGAGAGAAGGGGCGGTGATGCGGTAGCACACATCACACGATGACCGTTTCTATCGAGTAGATGGGGGGCAGCCAATTGAGAATCACGTTCCAGCTGTCGCCGCCGTCACGGCTCGCGAGAATTTGTCCGCCCTGCGTGCCGACGTAAACCCCTGGCGTCTCGTGCGCGTCGGTCGCCATCGCCATTCGCATCACGTGCACATAGGCATCCGATTGGGGAAGGCCCTTCGTCAGCAACTGCCAGGACGCTCCCCGATTCTGGCTCCGGTAGATGCCGAGGCGCGCGTCGGGCGTCATGCGCGATTCGCTGCCTTCCTCGGGAATGATGAAAATCGTGTCGCCATCGTGCGGAAGCACCGCGAGAGCAAACCCAAACCGCGTCGGCAGGCCCGGGGAGATGTCGCTCCACGTGTCCCCCCCATCGTCGCTGCGATAGACGCCACAATGATTCTGCTGGTAGATGACATTTGAGTATTGCGGGTGCATCTCCATGTGGTGCACGCACTGACCCACGTCGGGAAACTTGACTGCGGGGGCGCCCGCCCAAGCAGGAAGAAAGTCCGCGCGAAGGCCGTTGTTTTTCGGTGCCCAGCTCCGGCCGTCGTCATCTGACCGGAACACGCCGGCCGACGATATCCCGACGGTCAGCCGCGTCGGGAGCGACCGGTCGAACACGATCGAATGCACCATCAATCCCCCGGCGCCGGGAAACCATTTCGCGCGCGTCGGATGATCGGTGAGGGCCGCGATTTCGTGCCAGGTGTCACCGCGATCGTTGCTGACGAAGAGCGCGGCGGGATCGACGCCGGCGTACACACGCCCAAGAACGCGCGGATCCGCTTTGACGAACCAGATGCGCTCGACCGAACGGCCACGCCCCTCGTCGAACCGGATGGCCTCCTGCGGATTGCGCCACGTCTGGCCCCAGTCTTCTGAGATTTGAACGGCTGGCCCCCACCACACGCTCTTTCCCGCGACGATGATACGGTCGCCGCCGAGAGGCGAGACGTGGTTGACCTCGTTGCCCTTGAGGATCGGTCCGGCGAGCGTCCACACGCGGCGGGCACCGTCGCTCTCCGCGATGAAGCCCCCTTTGCGCGTACCAATCAACAGTAGCGTTTTCATAGGCCTCTGTGCCTCGCACACGACCGCTTGTCTTTGCGCTCTTGGCAAGGATTCGAAGCGTGCCTTGGATCGGTGCGCGGTGACGGCTTCGCCACGTTCCGCTGCTCCGTTGAAATGCGTCAACGCGTCGGTCTACTACGAACACCGGGAGACGCGGAAACGCCACTGTTCGTCGACCAGACATCTCCGGAGCGAGTGGACGTCGGCCGGGACAAGTCGTCCGGATTCAACGCCTTCTCGGCCAGCTACGCTACTCAGGCCGACCGAGCGGCACAAGAGAATTCTCAGGGGGACCCTTGGCATCTCCGCCGTCAAAGTTTCCCCTGATGCATCACACCTTGCCCGCGCGTCTCCGCTGTGTGCCCGAAGGCATATTGAGGGTTCCTAACGACATGGATTTCATCGGTGGCCTGCGCGTCGAGCAACCACAGCTGTGGTCCCAGTCGACTTGCCAGGGACGCAACGATGTCCGAATAAACGTCACGAAAATTCAACGGGAACGACACACCTTGCCTTCGGAAGCACCCTATTGTCAGCTGTTATGGACCCAACATTCGTTGTTCGGCTTGAACCCAACACGGAACCCACGCTGGCGCGGTTCGAAGGACGAGCGGAAGGAGAAAATCACCATGGATCGTGACCTTGACCGTCAGGAGTACGAGACCTGGGATCGAGTGTTGACGAACGTCGTCGCACACGATCACATCGTGCAGCTGTATCAAGACCAGGATTTTCTCAACCGCGCCGTCTGTCGGTTCGCGGGTGCTGGTCTCGCGAACGGAGAGGGCGTCATCCTGGTCTCGACGCTCTCGCATTGGAACGGTTTTCACGCACAGCTCGAGGCCGAAAACGTGGACGTGCGCGCGGCACAGAAACGCGGACAGCTAACCGTGGTCGACGCCGCGGAGCTCCTGCCCCGCTTCATGCGGGACGCCATGCCGGACCCGGCCATATTCCCTGGCGTCTTCGGGAACGTCGTCGCAGAGGCCCGTGCTCGAGGGGGCTACCCAAAAGTGCGTGTGTGGGGAGAGATGGTGAATGTCCTTTGGGAACGCGGAGACGTCGACGCCAGCATGAACCTGGAGGACCAATTCGATCAGCTCATTAAAAAGCGTGACATCGCGGTCTTCTGCTCGTTCCTGATGGACAACTTCAACGACGACGTCCATGCGCGCATGCTGCCCAGGCTCGGGACGAACCACTCTCACCTCATTCCCGTGGAGGACTATGCTCGGCTGGAGCGAGCCGTAGCCGATGCGCTCCGGAAGACGGTCGGCCCGGACGAGGGCCGTGTCCTTGAAAGTCAGCTGCTCTCACGCTACCGACCGCCATTCAACATGCCGCGATCCCAAGCGTTGCTGCTGGCACTGCGTCAATTTCTCCCGACGGTCGCCGACTCCGTCCTCCAACGGAGCCGCGAGCTGTACGCAGCTTCCGGGACCGCCTGAAATGACTGCTCGACCCACCGGCGGGACTGGTTTTCGAGCGGTCAACCGGGACGAGACGGCGGTAGATGCGGACACGGCCGATCTGATCGACATCCTCGATGCCGTTGAAGTTCCGATCGTCGTCTTGCGACGCGACTTCGCGATCGCGCGCTTCAACAAGGCGGCGGAGGATGTGCTTCGCCTCGCCCCTTCGGACACTGGTCGGCTCTTCCGCGATGTTCTGGTCTTCGCCGGCCTGCCCCGGCTGGAAGAGCAATGCAGCCAGGTCATCGCAAGCGGAGTCGAGTCCCGGGCGGATCTTCGTGATGGGGACAGGTCGTTCGTAGTCCGCATATCACCCTACGCAAACGGTGATCGCCAGGTCACCGGCACCGTGCTGACGTTCACGAATGTGACTGCGTTGCGCGCAAGCATCGATCAGGTCATCTACGAGCGCGAATGCACCAAGGGCATCCTCAACGCGGTTGCCGATCCTCTCGTCGTGCTGAGCGCTGACCAGCGAATCCACTCCGGCAATCGCGCCTTCTACACGATGTTCTTTGAACTTGCCTCGTTGCGTACGAAACTCAACGACATGCTTGCCGGGAGTGGTGCGCTCCAGCCCGTTGAAGTGCATCAGGTCTTCCCGGGAGAGGGTCGACGGACGCTGGCGCTTCACGCCCGTCCTCTTTCGTTGCCGGGGCATCCAGAGCGCAGGGTCCTGGTGACTTTCCAGGACATCACGGAGCGCAAACAGGTAGAAGGGGCGAATGATCTGCGTGCCATCGCAGAACGCAAAGAAGGATTGCAGCGTAGCGAAGCATTTCTCGCAGAGGCTCAACGCCTCAGCCTGACCGGCAGCTTCTCCTGGCGAGTAACGACAGACGAATTCACGTGGTCAGACCAGCTCTATCGCATTTTCGAGCTTGAGCAGGGTACGCCCGTGACGCTCGAACTGATCGGCACTCGCGTCCACCCGGAAGACATCCCGTTGCTGCATGGCATGATCGAGCGGGCACGAGCCGCCGGCACCGACTTCGAGTGTGAGCACCGACTGCAGATGGCCGACCAGTCGATCAAGTACCTGCACATAGTTGCTCACGGCACCCGAAACGAGGACGGCCGACTGGAGTACATCGGGGCCGTACAGGACGTAACAGCACGGCGATTGGCCGAAGAGGAACTGCGCCGGAGCGAAGCCGATCTGCACGAAGCGCAGCGTTTAAGCCATATCGGCAGCTGGAAGCTCGATCTCTCATCCGGCAGCGTCACTGTGTCGCCGGAGGTGTTTCGGATCTACGCCGTTAACCCGGATAAGGAGATCGCGACCTCGGACTTCTGGTTCGACAGAATTCATCCCGAAGACAGGCAGCGCGTCCGCGAGCGCTTCGAACGATGCGTAGCCGAGAGACTCGAATATGAAGCAGACTACCGCATTGTTCTTCCTGATGGAACGATCAAGTACCAGCACGCAATCGGCCATCCAGTCTTGGATCAGTCCGGTGCACTCAAGGACTTTCTCGGAACGGCGATGGATGTCACACAACAGGTGCAGTCGCGAATCGCACTGGAGAATGCGTTCGAGGAAATCACACGCCTGAAAGACCGTCTCCACGATGAGAATCTCGCACTGAAAGAAGAGATCGCTCAGGCGTCGATGTTCGAGGAGGTTGTCGGTGCATCCGCGGCTTTGAGAGCCGTGCTGTCTCGAGTCACGAAAGTCGCGCCCACGGACTCGACCGTCCTGCTGACCGGTGAAACGGGAACAGGCAAGGAGCTGATCGCTCGCGCCATCCACCAGCGGTCGCAGCGGTGCTCGCACGCGTTCGTGAGTGTGAATTGCGCGGCCATCCCCGTATCGCTGATCGCCTCGGAGTTGTTTGGGCACGAGAAGGGCGCATTCACCGGCGCAACAGGGCGACGCCTCGGTCGTTTTGAGCTGGCGGAAGGGGGCACCATCTTTCTCGACGAGGTTGGCGAACTACCAGCCGAAACGCAGGTGGCTCTCCTACGGGTGCTGCAGGAACGTGAGTTCGAGCGCGTCGGCGGCAATCAACCGATCCGAACCAACGCGCGGGTTGTCGCGGCAACGAATCGCGATCTGGACGCGGCCATCGCAGCGGGCACCTTCCGGAGGGATCTGTTTTACCGGCTCAACGTGTTCCCCATTGAGATTCCCCCGCTGCGGGAACGAAGAGAGGACATCCCGCTGCTGGTTGAGTACTACATTGCGCGTTTCGCGCGGAAAGCTGGAAAGCGCATCCGCGGAATCAGCAAAAACACGCTGGGTCTACTCGTGTCATATCCGTGGCCAGGCAACATTCGCGAGTTGCAGAATGTTGTTGAGCGATCGGTGGTCGTTTGCGAAACAGAGACTTTCGCGGTGGATGAAAGTTGGCTCTCGAGACAACCTCAATCACGGCAGCCAGAAGCCCACCTCGACCTGGGCAAGCTAGTCTTTCAGGAAAGAGAAATCATCGAGGTCGCCTTACGCGAAAGCCGTGGGCGGGTGTCCGGACCATCCGGTGCCGCCACCAAGCTGGGTATTCCAGGAAGCACTCTGGAATCAAAGATCAAGTCGTTACGAATCAATAAGAACCGCTTCAAAACGTAACGCGCCGCTGGGGCTGCCTGCGACTTTCCGCAAGATTGCGAGAAGTCGTCATCAAGTTCTGAGCCAAAGTCCCCAAAATCAATCAGTTCGAGGTGGAGTCGGAATTGCCATGCATTCCGGCGATCGGCGCACTCTTGCGGCGATGCCAGCGAAATCTTTCGGAAAGGAACGATGCTCAGGATCACCTGGGACACGAACGGGGAGATCGTCTTCAAAGTGAGCGGTCGATTGGACGCTGAGAACGTGGGCGACCTGAAGGCGCTCTTCAGCTCGGAGGCGAACGGGCGACGGATCGTTTTGAACCTGCTCGAGCTGACCCTCGTGGATCGAGACGCTGTCCGTTTTCTCGAGGGCTGTGAAGCGGATGGCATCGAGCTCCGGAATTGCCCAACATACGTCCGTGAGTGGATCACGAGAGAGCGACGCGGAAGTTAGCGCGTGGTAGGGCTTCGATGTCCGAGGGGCTAACAGTCGACTTTTGGTTCGAGAAAAACACATCGTGGTGCGGGTGGCCAGGAATAAGGTGCGAAGACGGCTCTGCTATCGGGTAAGAGGGTATAACTGGCGTCTTCTTTTGCGCTTGGCGATCCTCTGCGCTCTTCTTGAATCCGCTTACGCGGCATCCGTCACCAACGCAGACTACCGGACTCCCGCGAGAAACGCAGCCGACAGCATGCCAGATGCGCGGATCGACTCTCTTCCCGTCAAGATACCTGTAGTCGACGGACAAGATATTCGATTCAGGCGGCTTTCTGAAACCGCCGGGTTATCGCAGACTCGAGTTTCCTCTGCGGTGCAGGACAATCTGGGTTTTATCTGGTTTGGAACTCAGTATGGATTGAATCGATATGACGGTTATCGATCGAAGGTATTCAAGCACGACCCCGGACGCTCAGACAGCCTAAGCTGTGTATATATTCGAAGCCTTTTCGTAGATCGTTCCAGTACGCTATGGATCGGTTGCGATAGATTTCTCGATAAGTTTGAACCGGCCACCGAAACCTTTGTTCACTATCGAATCGACAAAGAGGTTCCTGGCCGTCTTCCAACCCCTATCGATCGTATCAATGAAGATGACGCCGGAATACTATGGTTGGCAACTCAGAGAGGACTTTACAGGTTTGACCCCGCTTCGGGTGGAACCATCAGATATGCCCATGACTCAGATGACCCTACTAGCATCGGTGGGAACAACATAAACTTCGCAGGGGAAGATCGGGCGAGACGATTCTGGATAGCGAATAGCGGCGGATTGGACGAATTCGATCGCAAAAGAGGAAAGGTCATAAGGCACATACCATTCCGATCATGGGTTGGCCACTTACACGAAGACAAGTATGGCGTCTTCTGGATCACGAGCAGCTCTTCATACTGCGCTCTCGCGACTTTGAATCGGAAGACGAATCTCGTCACTTGTCATTCCGTCGACTACAAATCGCGTGGGGTGACATCTCAGGTCGGCATCTCTGGAATTCTAGAATCCCGCGACGGAACGATGTGGCTGGGTTCGTCGGTTGGGCTACTCAAGCTCGATCGGGAACATAAGCAGTTCATTCGTTATCACAACCACCCTTCAGACAACGAGAGCCTGGAATCAGACAACGTCATTTACATGTATCAAGATAACGAGGGAAATATATGGACGTGTTTTCAGGAGACCGAACCAAACTATTTTTCTGAAAGGCCACAGGCGTTTGAGAATTTCACATATCAGCGAGGCAGGTTGGCCAACGCACTGGTTACATCGATCTATGAAGATCACAATGGCATTCTGTGGATCGGCTCTATGGGAGGGCTTAACCGCATCGATCGGCGCAATGGGAAGAACACGGTGCCAGCCGGATCGGGATCCGCCAGCGTCTTCGGCGAACGCGTCAGCGCGAGCAAGTAGATGGACAGACCCGCCAGCATTAGGCCAAGCAACAATTGCAATAGACTCACGATCGATATCAGGGGAGAACGCTGCATATTCGTATCCATGTTGTTCGCTCCTCGACGACCTCAGTCGCGCTTCTTCTCCTGGTCAATCAAAGGCGGTCAGAACTTCCCCGCCACCGGCTTATCCGGATTCGCGTAATCATAAAACCCGCGGCCGCTTTTTCTCCCATACCATCCCGCCATCACCAGCCGCTTCAAAAGGGGAGGCGACGCAAATCGCCGCTCCTTAAACTCGTCATACATTACATGCGTGATGTAGTAAGTCGTGTCGAGCCCCACAAAATCCAGCAAAGTGAACGGCCCCATCGGATACCCGCAGCCCAGCTTCATCGCGTTATCGATATCCTCGATCGAGCCAACCCCCTCTTCATACGCGCGGATCGCATCGAGCAAATACGGCACCAGCAGCCGGTTCACGATGAATCCAGTCTTGTCCGATGTCCGCACCGGGACTTTGCCGAGTTTCTTTGCGAACTCGTATGCCGACTCGTA
>Ga0137418_10002693_pt1 | contig 16254 bp, 16 predicted proteins | sample CZODoug3_1_2_16f_FD_122242 | JGI IMG/M metagenome (GOLD analysis project Ga0137418, IMG submission 122242) | Vadose zone soil fungal communities from Angelo Coast Range Reserve, California, USA - CZODoug3_1_2_16fungal (Hybrid Assembly) | ecosystem: Environmental > Terrestrial > Soil > Vadose... | reverse complement strand
ATGCTTCGAGAGCCAGGACTACGTCGAAGGCCGCAGAGCCTTCATGGAGAAGCGCAAGCCCGTGTTTCAGGGAAAATGAAGCGCCCTCAGTGGCGCGGTGAGAAGAGGAGAAAGAGCATGAAGATCACCATCGCGCTCGTTTCGGCGCTCGCCATCACCGCAAACGCAGCGGCCCAGACCTATCCAAGCCGGCCGATCACCGTTGTCGTCGGCTTCGCGCCGGGCGGCGGGACCGACACCGTCGCGCGTGTCATGCAGAAGCGGCTCGCCGAGTATCTCGGCCAGACCATCGTAGTCGAGAATCGCGCCGGCGCCGGCGGAACAATCGCGGCCGACGTAGTGGCCAGGGCGAACCCGGACGGCTACACGATTCTGCTCGCCACCATTGCGGCGCTCGCCGTTGCGCCGCATCTCAACTCGAAATTGCCGTACAACCCGCTGCGCGACTTCGCGCCCATCTCCATGGCGACGGTTTCCGGCAACGTGCTCGTGGTGCACCCATCGGTGCAGGCGAAGACCCTCGCAGAGTACGTGAAGGAGGCGAACAGCCGGCCCGGTGGCATTCCCTACGGGACCTCCGGGGTTGGCAGCGCCGGGAACCTCGCCGGGGAGCTGTTCCGGCTGACCGCGAAGGCCAACCTCGTCCACGTGCCGTACAAGGGCGGCGGACCGGCGATGAGCGACTTGCTCGGCGGACAGATCCCGTCGGTGTTCGCCTCGGCGACCACGGCGACCCCGCAGGTGAAAGCGGGCAAGCTGCGCGCGCTCGGAACGACCGCCGCGAAGCGCTCGGCGACCATGCCCGACGTCCCTACGATAGCGGAGCAGGGCTACCCGGGATATGAAGCGACGAACTGGTACGCGTTCGTGGGCCCCGCGAAGATCCCGAAGGACATCGTCGCCCGGCTGAATCGGGAAATAGTGAAAACGCTGCGCGATCCCGAAACCCACGACGCGATCTTCAAGCAGGGCGAGGAACCGACGCCGTCAACCCCCGAGGAACTCGCGCAGCACATCGCGCGCGAGTACGCCACCTGGGGCCGCGTGATCAAGGAAGCCGGAATCCCCGTCGAGCAGTAACGGTAGTTCAGCCTGGGATGCGCACCGCGATCTTGCCGAGGTGCGCGTTGGATTCCATGTAGGCCTTCGCCGCCGGAAGTTCGGAGAAAGGGAAGACGCGGTCGATCACCGGCCGGATCTTCCCCGCCGCGATGAAGGGGAGGATATCGGCGGCGAATCCCCGCACGGTTACGGCGCGCTGCTCGGCGTTGCGCAGCCGGTTGCTGACGCCGAATAAGGTGAGACGCTTGGTGTGCAGCGCCTCGATGTCGATCTCGCTTTTCAGCACGCCGTCCACGTAGCCGACGGTCGCGTGCCTGCCCTCGTAGGCGAGCGCGCGGATGGTCTCGGCGAAGACCGAGCCGCCGACGTTGTTCACGACGAGGTTGACCCCCTTGCCTCCGGTCGCCTTCATGACGGCGTCTGCAAAGTCGCCGGAGCGGGTCCGGATACCGACGTCGAGCCCGAGCGTTTTGAGCCTGTCGAGCTTCTCCGCCGACCCCGAGGTCCCGATCACCTTCGCACCCAGCGCCTTGGCGGTTTGCAGCGCGGCGACGCCGACGCCCGCCGAGATGCCGGTGACGAGCAGCCATTCCCCGGACTTGAGCTTGCCCTGGGCGATCAGCATGTCGTGCACCACCATGAAGGCGAGCGGGATCGATCCCGCTTCCTCCCAGGAAAGATTCGCAGGCATCGCGATCGCCTCGCGCGCGTCCATGAGCGCGTGCTCGGCGAAGGCCCCCGTGCAGCGCCCCATGACGCGCTCGCCCGTCTTGAAGCCGGTGACTCCCGCCCCGAGCTTGGCGACCTCGCCCGCGCCTTCGTTGCCGGCGGCTTTTGCCGCGCCGCCCGCCTTGACGCTGTGCCCCACGATCAGCTCGCCGCGGTTCAAGCCCGCCGCGTGCATGCGCACCAGCAGTTGTCCCGGGCCGGGTTCCGGCACTGGCGCCTCACGCAGCTCGAGAGCCGTTGTCCCCGATTCAGGGCGGATCCAATACGATTTCATTTCATTGCCTCCCGTGCAGCCCCGGTGAGCCGCAGAATGTGCATGCCGGTGTTGGCGCGGTCGACCGCGTAGATGTAGCCGCGTTCGTCGACCTCGACGTTGTTGGTCTGGATCGCGATCTTGCAGCGCTCCTCCGCCCCCTTGCCGACGCAGCGCTTCTCGGTCCTCGCCGTGACGGCGGGAATGTAATAGGCGATCTCCGTGGGATGGAAGGGATCGCGGATGTCCAGTGCGCGCACCCCGGCGTTGAAATGGGCGAAGAACATGATGCGCCTGTAATACGCGGGAGCGAAGCTCTCGTTCGAGGAGTGCGTGCCGAAGCGTCCGCCGCGGCTGCAGAAGTCCCCGCTTTTCTCGGGCACGGCCCAGCTCGACACGCCGACCGGCCGCGTCTCGTCGGTGACGTCGACGAAGATGACCATCTGGCGGGCCTCCTGGCACTCGTTGCGGAAGGTTTCGCCGGTCACGACGACGAAATCGCGCTTGCGCGCATCCTTGTCCTTCGCGAATTCCGCGATCTCCATGCCGAGCACCGGAAAGCTCGTGTGCGCGCCGAACTGCGGCGGGAAGTCGAGGCGCGCGATCTGCGGATGGACGAGGTTCCCGGGCGTGGGCTCCTTCGGGCCGTTCAGGAGCTTTTCCCGGTCGACGATCTGCAATACCCCTTTGCTGTTTGCACCGTAGGCGAAATAGACGCGGTTGTGTTTCGCGCCGGTCGAAATGGGTCCGTGCAGCGTGCTCGGCACGGGGCCGCTCGCGCCCGGCTCGTGCCCTGGAAGCCCGAAATTGCGGATGAAACGGGGTTTCGCCGGATCGCTCAGATCGTAGACTTGCGGATGGCGGCGCGCCCGCCAGCCTTCGGCGCCCGAGACGAGAAACGCGATGCCCGTGTCGCACTCCCACCAGCTCTTGTGGGTGCCCTCGAGCTTGTCGACGACTGTCGAGAGGCGCGCGGGCTTCGCCGGGTCGGTGACTTCCCAGATCTCGTGCGCCGTGTCGCCGTAGTTGCGCAGCAGATACACCTTGCTCTTGTCGCCCTTGGGCAGCTCCGAGCCGTCGCACACCCGCACCATCTGCGCGCCGCCCGCCTCGTCCTTTCCCGCCTCGCCTGGAATATGGGCGAGGTAGCGCGGGCTCTTGGGATCGCTCACATCCAGGATCGAAGTGCCGTTCGGCTCCTCCGCGCCGCTGAGAGGATTTCGCGAGCGGCCGCCGTGATGCCCGATGTACGCGATCCAGCGGTCGCCTTGCCGATGCACGAGCGGCTGGTAGGCGCTGCGGCCCTGGAGGTCGTGCTGGCCAACCAATTCCATATCGTGCCCTTCGGCCTTCGCCGCGGGTTGGGCGAACGCGCTCCCACACGACACGAGCACTGCGAAGATCCAGTACCGATAGGCCATGCGCTCCTCCTCAATCGACCTTCGCGCCGACTTCCTTCACGAGCTTCGCGTACTTCGCGTATTCGCCGCGGATTTCCGCGGCGAACACCTCGGGCGTGGTGATCCAGGGCTCGACGCCGCCGGCGTTGGAAAGCTTTTCCTTTACGTCCGGCAGCAGGAGCGTCTTGTTCACTTCCGCGCGCAGGCGCGCGAGCGCGGCTTCCGGGGTGCCGGCCGGCGCGAACAAGCCGTACCACTGCACCATGACGAAATCGGGATAGAACTCGGCGATCGTCGGAACCTCGGGCAGCACCCGCGAGCGCTGCGGTCCGGTGAAAGCGAGCGCGCGCAGGCGGCCCGCCTTGATCTGCGGCGCGGTGGAGGTGCCCGACATCATCACCGCGACTTCGCCCGCGACGGTCGCCGTCGTTGCCGGCGCGCCTCCCTTGTACGGGACGTGAACCATGTCGATCCCGGCGCGCGCCTTCAAGCGCTCCATGGTGAGGTGATGCTGGCTGCCGTTGCCGCCCGAGGCGTACTGCAGCGGCGGGTTGGCACGGCGCGCGTATTCGATGAACTCCGGAAATGTCTGCGCCGGTACCGAGGGATTGATGGCCATGAAAAACCCGTTCGAGACGAGGCTCGCCACCGGAACGAGGTCCCTCTGCGGATCGAAGGGCATCGTGGCGTAAAGGTGCGGGTTGATCACCATCAAGCTGTCCATGCCGAGGAGCAGCGTATGGCCGTCCGCGGGCGATCTTGCGACCAGCTCGCCGGCGAGATTGCCGTTGCCGCCGACGCGGTTCTCCACCACCACGGGCTGGCCGAGCGCATCGCCGAGCTTGGGCGCGATCAGGCGCGCGACGATGTCCGGGCCGCCCCCGGGCGGAATGGGCACGAGCAGGCGGATGGGCTTCGTCGGGTACTGGGCCGCCACGCTGCAGCTGAGAAGCGCGGAGAGAAGTGCGAAAAGAGAGAGGCGGCCCACCGAACTAACGTTTTGCGTGAGTGCGGTGCTCGCTTTTTCGTGTGTCCGCTCCACGCAATTGCTAGAGGCTAGAGTCAGGGTCAATTAGAGCCTCGCGAAAGAACGGCAACCCAAGTTGTTTGGGGTCGATAAGAGCCCGGTGAACGTTTGCAAAATCAAAGTCGGTCCTCTGGCTTTGCAACAGCCCAACGTCTCGTTCCATCTGATCGGAGACCACGAAATATCCACCCCCTGGAACACTCATTCCGAATACATTCTTGCCATATGCAGCGACGGATAGGAACTGCCCGAGATAGGTTGCACGTCCTTCTGCAACAGAGAAAGGAATTGAGAACGCAATATTTGATCTAAATGTAGTGCTCCCAAGCTGTCCGCGAAACTGGGATAATTCAAAACGAAATATCTCGTATTCAGCAGGGGCAAGTTGAGCGAAGAATACGATGCCTCGAGTCTCCGCCTCCGAAAAATTAGGGAATCCAGACCGCTGGGATCCATGGACGTAGGAAAAGGCCCGAGAAATTTCGTACCCTTTTCCTCGATAGAGTAACATTGTTGACGTGTAGGGGGAGCGTCCAAGGTACCCCAAGGATCCAAAAACGACACCGTGTTTTTCTGGCACCTCAGTCATGTAGGTCCTGTAGAGGGGGTCTCGTGTATTCAGAGACGCGCAACCTGACGCCGCAAGGGCAATCAGAGACAGAAATTCGCGACGTTTCATCGTAGTCTCCAACATACGAATCGATTCGAGCACGTCGGGCGGCGCTCCACGGTCATTGCGCTATCGGAACAAGCTTCAGCGCCCACTCAACCGATCCCCAGCTTCTCCGATGCCGTTCAGATACATCTCCCACACCACGAGGTTCTTCTCGCAGGCCGCGACGACGGCGTCTTCCATGTGCAGCTGCTTGGCGAAACGCTCGACCGCGCGCCAGCCCGCGTCGGAATGTTCGATGTCCGCCTCCTCGTGCAGTTCGAAGAATTCGAGATCGTCGTCGGAAAGCTTGAACAGTTTTCCCCAGCGCTCGCGCTCCAAGCCGAACCAGCCGTGCTTTTTCATGATGCCGGTGCCGTAGCCGGGTACGTTCGCGCGTTCCGCGCAGGTATTGGCGACGATTCCCTCCAGCCAATGCCGGTTCGCCATGAGGCCCTCCCAGGCGACCCAGGCGAGCTGCGTCGTGGGAATGGGCGTCGCCGCGCGGATCTCGCTGCGCTTCAGACCGATTCGCGCTCCCAGATCTTCCAGGATCTCCCAGTGAGCCCTTCCGCCGCCGTGCTCGTGGTCTGCGATCACCTCTTCGCTGCATGCGCGGATGATGCCGATGCGCGTGTCCCAGTCGGGGCAGTTGGTTGCGACCTTGAGCTTCAGCACGGAATTGCGCTCGCGCGTGTTGAGCCGGTGCTGCATGGCGAACATGCGCGCCCGGCCCTTCGTCATCTCCTCGTGAAAATAGCGCGTGCGCCGGGAGAAATCATCGACCACCCGGTCCAGCCGCGCGAGGACGCTTCTCCCGGCCATGGTCTCTTCAGAATTTCGCGATGCCGCGGGCGGCACCGGTGACCTGCAGGATGTGCATCCCGGTGTTCGCGCGATCGACGATATAGATGTAGCCGCGGTCGTCGACCTCGAGGTTGTTGGTCTGGATCGCCACCTTGCAGCGCTCCTTGCCGTCCGAGAGCTTCACGCAGCGCTTGTCGGTCTTGCCGGTCTTTGCCGGAATGTAGTAGCCGACTTCCCTGGGATTGTAGGGATCGCGGATGTCGATGGCGCGCACGCCGGCGTTGAACCAGGCGACGAACACCAGGCGCTTCGCGTACATCGGCGGCTGGTTTTCGTTGGGAGAGTGAGCGCCGAAGCGGCCGCCGCGGGAGCAGAAATTGCCGCTCGCCTCCGGCACGTTGAAATTCGAGACGTTGAAGGGCTTCGCCTCGGCCGTCACGTCCACGATCCACACTCTCTGGCGCGTTTCACGGCACTCGTTCACGATCTGCTCGTTGACGACCATCACGAAATCGCCCACCGCGCCCTGCGCGTCTTTTGCGAACTCGGGGACGGGCATGCGCAAGAGCGGCAGCGTGGTATGCGCGCCGTTGGTGGGCTGCAGCTCGAGCCTGCCCACCTGCGGGTAGAGCAGGTTCTCGTTGGTCGGCTCCTTGGGGCCGTTCAAGAGCTTCTCGCGGTCGACGATCTGCAGCACCCCGTCCTTGTTCGTGCTGTAGCCGAAATAGATGCGGTTGCCCTTGGGGCCGGTGGAGATGGGGCCGTGCAGATCGGCCGGCGCTTCCCCGGGCGATCCCGCCTGCTGCCCGGGCAGCCCGAAATTGCGGATGAACACCGGCTTCGCGGGGTCGGAGAGGTCGTACACCTGGGTCATGCGCCGCACGCGCCAGCCTTCGATCCCGGAGACGAGGTAGGCGATGCCGCTGTCGCACTCCCACCAGTTTTTGTGAGTACCCTTCAAGCCCTTGATGATCGTGGTGAGCAAGCCCGGCTTCGCCGGATCGGTCACGTCCCAGATCTCGTGCGCGGCATTGCCGAAAGTGCGAAGCAGGTACACCTTGCTCTTGTCGCCCTTGGGCAGCTCCCTGCCGTCGCATACGCGCACCATCTGCGCCCCGCCCGCCTCCGCCAATCCAGGCTCGCCGGGAATGTGGGCCAGGTAGCCGGGTTTTTTCGGATCGGTCACATCGACGATGGACGTGCCGTTGTCTTCCTTCTTTCCCGTGAGGGGGTTCAGGATGTTGTCGCCGTGGTGGCCGACATAGGCGATCCAGCGGTTCCCCTGCTTGTGGATGACGGGCTGGTAGGCACTGCGGCCCTGGAGGTCGTGGTAGCCGACGAGCTCCATGTTGTGCTTCTCGGCCTTGTTCTGCGCCAGCGCCTGACCGCCGAGCGCCACACCGAGCGCCGCAAGCCCGCCGACTGACCTCATGAAACCCTTTCCCATGATTCTCTCCTCTGCTTGGTTTTTGCGGACTTGTTCTATTTTCTTCTCGCCGAGCGGCGCGCCTTGCGTCTGCGTCCCGGCGCGGCCCTGTGCGCGAGCTTCCTCGGCACGTAGCCGATTGCCTCGACTTCGAGCCCGCAGTCCATCGGCGTGCGCCCAGCCTGGATGCGCGTCCTCGCGGGCAGCGTCTCGCGGCCCGAGAAATACGTGCGGTAGATCCGGTCGAACTCCTCGGCATCGCGCTGATCGCGCAGCCACACGATGACCTTCAGCAGGCAATCCATGTTCGAGCCGGCCGCCTCCACCAGCTTTTTCATGTTGTCCATCACGAGGCGCGCTTGCTCTGCGAAGGGTGGATTGGGAAAAGGCGGAATCGCGCGCCCTTGTTCGCGGGCCTCGCGTACGGCCCGGGAGAACGCCTCGTCGAAAGGCGGCAACCCCGAAATAAAGATCAGGTCGCCGTAGCGCACGCACAGGTTGAAGGGCGCATTCGTCGCCGGCAGGCCGGCGTCGTAATTGTACTTTTCCATCGTCTCCTCCCCTGCGCCGAATGGTATGACGCCCCCGGCGCACGCGCAACAATTTGCAAGCCCGTCCCGGATTGCCTACGATTCCGCTCTGATGAAAACGGATTCCGCGCGGCGCGACTTTCTTCGGACCGGTGTCTGCGCGTTGGGAGCTCTGCTCATGCCTGTCGAATCACCCGCGGCGAACGGCCCGCTCGCGCGGCGCATCCCGAAAACCGGCGAAGCCATCCCCGCAGTCGGGCTGGGCACCTGGCAGGTGTTCGACGTCGCCTCCGATGCAAAGGAGAAAGCGCAGGCCCAAGAGACCCTGAAGGTCTTCGTCGAGCTGGGCGGCCGCGTGATCGACAGCTCCCCGATGTACGGCTCCTCCGAATCCGTCACCGGCGAGCTCGCTGCAGCGCTCGGCCTCAAGGCCAAGCTTTTCGTCGCGACCAAGGTCTGGACGAGCGGCAGGCTGGCGGGCATCCGTCAGATGGAGGACTCGATGAGGAAGCTTCGCGTGGAGCGCCTCGACCTGATGCAGGTGCACAATCTGGTGGACGCGCCCACGCATCTCGCGACGCTGCGCGAGTGGAAAAATGCCGGCCGCGTCCGCTACCTCGGCGTGACGCACTATCACTCCGGTGCGCACGCCGACCTGGAAAAATTCATCCGGCCGGGGGACATCGATTTCGTCCAGGTGAACTACTCGCTCGCCGAGCCCGAGGCCGAGCGGCGCCTGCTCGCCGCCGCCGCCGACGCCCGCACCGCGGTGATCGCCAACCGGCCCTTCGCCGAAGGCGCGATGTTCCGCCGCGTCCGCGACAAGCCGCTGCCCGCGTGGGCCGAGGAGATCGGCTGCGCGAGCTGGGCGCAGTTCTTCCTGAAATGGATCCTCGGGCATCCCGCGGTGACCTGCGCCATTCCCGGCACGCGCAATCCGAAGCACGTCGCGGACAACCTCGGTGCGGCCTCCGGGCCTCTCCCGGACGAGGCGATGCGCAGGCGAATGTCGGTATACTTCGAATCCCTCTGAGCGGAACCAATTGCCGACGAAACTTCCCGGCCCTGCGGCCGGGAAGGGAAGCCTTAGCGTGCGCACGCTCTATTTCCTGATCTTCATTACCCTGCTGAACCACTGCGTGTTTGCGGGAACGCGCGTGTCGGTATCGCTCTACGCCATCCACCTCCAGGCGACGCCGTTCACGGTCGGCGTATTGATGGCCCTGTACGCCTTGCTGCCGATGCTGTTCGCAGTGAGCATGGGACGCCTGACCGACCGCATCGGTTGGCGCGCGCCGATGCTTGTCGGATCGGTCGCGATCGCGGCCGGCGCGATTCTCCCCTTCCTCTGGCAGAACCTGCTTGCGCTCTATCCCACGAGCGTCCTGATCGGCTCGGGCTTCATGATGTACCAGGTGGCCGCCCAGCACATCCTCGGCTACATCGGCCGCCCCGAGGACCGGCCGATGAACTTCAGCTTGAGCGCTCTGGGATTCTCGGTCTCCGGATTCATCGGACCCATGATCGCCGGGTTCGGGATCGACGCATTCGGGCATGTCGCCACCTTTGCGGCCTTGGCTGCATTTCCGCTCGTGCCGATCGCCGTGCTGGGACTGAACAAGCTGCACCTGCCGCGGCCGCACGCTCACGCGCCGCCGCCCGACCCGGGCCGCAGCGTCATCGATCTCCTGCGCCACCGCGAGCTGCGCCATGTTTTTGTCGCGAGCGCGCTCCTGGCCGCGGCGTGGGACATGTTTACCTTTGCGATTCCGATCTACGGCTCGCGCATCGGATTATCGGCGTCGAGCATCGGCCTGGTGCTTGGCTCGTTTTCCGCGGCGACCTTTGTCATCCGGGGGCTTCTGCCTGCGATATCGCGGCGGCTGAGCGCATGGCCGCTCCTCACGGTATCCCTCGCGACGGCGGCGGCGGCATTCCTTCTGTTTCCGCTGCTGGAGCGCGCGACCTTCTTGATGGCGGTCGCGTTCCTGCTCGGTCTGGGGCTCGGCATGTCGCAGCCCATGGTCATGTCCTTGCTGCATAACGCGGTGCCTCCGGGCCGGGTCGGCGAAGCGATAGGCGTACGCATGAGCCTGGTCAACATGAGCCAGATCACGATGCCGCTCCTGTTCGGTGCCCTCGGCACGGTACTGGGCATGGTCCCCGTCTTCTGGGCGACAGCGCTGCTGCTCTCCGCCGGCAGCTTGTATGCGCGCCGCCGCAGGTAGAATTCCCGCTATGGATCTCGCCGCCCTGCGTCAGGAATACATGCGCGCCGGTCTGCATGAGAAAGATCTCCAGGCGGATCCGCTTGCGCAGTTCGGCAACTGGTTCGACGAGGCCCTGCAATCCGGCATCGCTTTGCCCAACGCGATGACGCTGGCAACCGCGACGAAAAAGGGGCGTCCTTCCGCGCGTGCCGTGTTGCTGAAGGGCTTCGACGCGCTCGGCTTCGTCTTCTACACGCACTACCGCAGCCGCAAGGGCCGCGAGCTCGAGGAAAATCCTCGGGCGATGCTGCTTTTCTGCTGGGAGGAACTGGAGCGCCAGGTGGGAATCGAGGGCCGCGTCACGCGGGTGTCCGCGGCGGAATCCGACGAGTATTTCGCAACTCGGCCCCTGGGGAGCCGCCTGTCGGCCGTCGTCTCGCCGCAAAGCGAGCCGGTGGCGAGCCGGGAGGCGCTCGAAACCGCGCTGGAAGAGGCCTCCAAGCGCTGGCGCGACTCGCCGCCCCGCCCGGCGCATTGGGGCGGCTACCGTCTCGAGCCGGAACGATTCGAATTCTGGCAGGGCCGCAAAGACCGCCTGCACGACCGCCTGTGTTACCGGAAGGTGGGAGGGGCCTGGAAAATCGAACGGCTGGCGCCCTGAGGGGCAACCAGCCGGTTCGTGGGGGGGCGACGGCTTGGAGGCGCCGCCCGGCCCCGGAAAAACCTCGTTTAGACGCGCTCGGTCAGCGCGTGGCTACGATCACCTGCTTTTGGAATTCCGCGGCTGTGTAGCTGGCCGGGAGTGCGCCCAGGCCGTTGTCCTGTTTTTCCCCGGCAACTTGGTAACCCCGCTGGAATTCCGCCGCCGTATAGGAGGGAGACAGATCGCCCAGGCCGCTGTCGAGCGACTCGCCGGCAACCCGGTAGCCGCGTTGGAACTCCGCCGCCGTATAGGAGGGAGACAGATCGCCCAGGCCGCTGTCGAGCGATTCGCCCAGCACCTGGAAGGAATTGTCCATGAAATCGGATGCCGTATCGGCGCTGAACGCAGCGGGCGAGAAAAGCATCGCGACCATCGAAACCAGAGTCAGAACTTTGCGTGTGCTCATTGCAGTCTCCTTGTTCCTGTCGGTTGTTCCTCAGGGGTGTTGTCGGGGCGACAAGATCGCTCTTGACCGCCAGTCCAACCCAACATCCGCCATCCGTCTTCCCTACACCCACCTATGAGCAAGACCGATGCCAGGAAGAGTGTGGCTTTTTACCGCCGCCTCCAGGGAGCCGCACCGCCGTTTGATACGATTGGCCGGCATGGCCCAATCGTCGAGCGGCGGCTCGAGCTTCGCGCACGCCGCGCTGAACCGCATCGTCCGGATCGACCGGAGCGAGGTCGCCGCGTCGCTGTGGTCGTTCGCCTGCTTCTTCTCCCTGTTGTGCGGCTACTATGTCCTGCGGCCGCTGCGCGACGAGATGGGCGTACAGGGCGGTGTTGAAAACCTTCCCTGGCTCTTTTCTGCGACCTTCGCGGCCATGCTGGGAGTGGCGCCTCTTTTCGGTTGGGCTGCGGCGCGTCTGCCGCGCCGGCGCCTCGTTCCCTGGACCTATCTATTCTTCATCGCCAACGTGCTCGTCTTCTACGCCCTGTTCGCGCTCGGCGTCGCGCCGCCTGCGGTGGCGCGCGCTTTCTTCGTCTGGGTGAGCGTTTTCAACCTGTTCGTGGTGTCGCTTTTCTGGAGTCTCATGGCCGACTTGTTCCGCCCGGAGCAGTCGGCACGGCTGTTCGGCTTTCTTTCGGCCGGCGGCAGTTGCGGCGCCCTGGCGGGGCCGGCGTTTACGGCCCTGCTCGCCGCGCCGCTCGGGACGGCAAATCTGCTGCTGGTGTCCTGCGGTTTTCTCGGCCTTGCGCTCCTCTGCATTACTGCGCTCATCCGCGGCGCCGGAACGGGCGCCCCGGCCGGCCCCGTCCGACCTCGCGCCGAGCCGGGCGACTCGATCGGCGGCACCGCCTGGTCGGGCATTGCGGAGATTCCCCGCTCGCCTTATCTCCTCGGCATCGTGGCGTACGTGCTTCTCTACACCGTGCTGTCCGGCTTCGCCTACTTCGAGCTCGCGCGGATGGTGTCTGTGACTTACACCGACTCCGCGCAACGTACCGCGCTCTTCGCGCAGATGGACCTCGCGGTCAACGTAATCACCCTGCTCGGCCAGCTCCTCGTCGTGGCGAAGTTTGTCGAAAAGCTCGGTGTCGGCGCCGCGCTGGCGCTGCTGCCTGCGCTCGGGCTTGTGGGATTCGCCGCCATCGGGTTCGCGCCGGTGCTCGCCGTCCTGATCGCGTTCCAGATCCTGCGCCGCGCCGCCGACTATGCCATCGCACGGCCTGCGCGCGAGATGCTTTTCACCGTGCTCACGCGCGAGGCAAAGTACAAATCCAAGAACTTCATCGACACGGTCGTGTTCCGGAGCGGCGACGCCGCAAGCGGCTGGGTCTACGCCGCGCTGAAAAGCCTGGGGCTCGGCCTTGCCGGCCTTGCCGCGGCGGCGATCCCCGGCGTGATCCTGTGGCTTGTCCTGGGGCTGTGGCTCGGGCGGCAGTACGCGCGGAAAAGCTCGAGCAGCCCGGGCGCCGAAGGAAACTAGCTCACCCGGTCACCGCTTCCGCGAGTTCATCCTTGGGCGCATGGGGTTCGGAGCCGCCCAGAACGTGGCGCACGAGCTCCATGCGACCGTCGAGATGCTCGACGATGGCCGTGCAGTTGTCCACCCAGTCGCCGCAATTGAGATAGAGAACGCGGTCGAGCCGCTTGACCGCTGGGGTGTGGATATGGCCGCAGATGACGCCGTCCACGCGGAGCGCCTCGCCGTATCGTGCGACCGCCCGCTCGAAACCTGAAATGAAGCTCGCCGCTCCCTGCACTTTGCTCTTGGCGTAGTCGGCCAGGGACCAGTGGCCCCGGAGCCTCAGCTTGCGGCGCGTCCAGGAGAGTGCGCGGTTCAGGTCCACGAGCAGGTTGTAGGAAACGTCCCCCAATAGCGAAAGCCAGCGCGCGCAGGTTGCGACCTGGTCGTATTGGTCGCCGTGCAGCAGAGCGTAGCGCTTCCCGTCGGCGGCGACGTGAACATGGTCTTTCCTCACCCGGATGTTTCCGAAAGAGGAATCGAGGTAGTCGCGCAGCGCTTCGTCGTGGTTGCCGGGAATGTAGAAGATCTTGACACGGTGCCGGGCGCGGCGCAGCAGTTTCTGCACCACGGTGTTGTGGCTTGCGGGCCAATACACGCTCCGCTTCAGCGCCCAGAAATCGACGATGTCACCGAGCAGGAATAGGGTGTCGCACTCGTATTCCTTGAGGAATTCGAGCAGACGCTCCGCCTGGCAGGCGCGCGAGCCCAGATGGATGTCCGACAGGAACAGCGCGCGGACCCGGGTCACTACAGGCCTTGCCCCATCGTCTCCTCCGTTGTTCGGAAAATGGCCGCCAGACTAGGGGACCCAGTTTCGGAAATGTGACGGATCGCAGCCGAGGCGCCAAAAAAAATGCCCGTCGGTCATGACGGGCATTTATGGAGGAGTGATACGGTGTGCCTCGAAGAGAGGCCACGTTGAGCATACCCGGTGATTCCTACAATTTCGTTACAGCGCCCCGGGAACGAGGGCTCGCTCCAAGCTCTCATCCCGAAACGGCCCTTACGAGACCCAGCGCAGGAACTCGGGCTCGGTCCCATGGTGGGCCAAGAACGCTACGGCGCCTTCCTCGCCCATATAGCGCGCAAGGACCCGCGGCTCCGAGGCGCGAAGATCGACCATGACGAGCCCGTCGAGCGCATCGCTGAACTGGTCGTCCGCGTTGAAGCCGAGGAGGCGCCCGCCGAGCTTCACGTACTGTTTGAGCAGAATCGGAACGCCCTTGTTGTCGCCCTCGATGCGCGCGATAACGCGCGACAGATCCTCGATGTCCTTCAAGCTTGCGAGCTCTACTTCGTCCCAGACCGTCGATCGCTTCGCGCGAAATGGGTGCCGCGCCTTTACGTGGCGAGCAAGCTCCGTTTCGCTGTTGTTCGTCCGCAGGTAGTCGACCATCAGCTTGCGCGAGATCGGCGCGTAGCTGTTGCTGATGCTGACCGGTCCGAAAAGGACCGCGTATTGCGGCGAGCGCAGGATGAACCGGCCGATTCCCCGCCACAGGAGCATGAGCGGGGAGAAGCTGCGCTGATATTCCGCGCGCACGAACGAGCGGCCGAGCTCGATCGCCGGATTGAGGGTCTGCAGTAGCCGGGACCCGTACTTGAACAGAGATTGCGTATAGAGGCCCCGCTTGCCGTAGCGTGAGAGGATTTCGTCGGCGAGGCCCATCCGGTACGCGCCTACGATCTTTTCAGCCTGCGAGTCCCATACGAAGAGGTGCAGGTAGTAGGAATCGAAAAGATCCATGTCCGAGGTCTTATTTGTGCCTTCGCCGACCGCGCGAAAGCTCAGCTCGCGCAGCCGTCCGATTTCCTGGAGGCACCATGGAATCTGGGCGGCGCGTGCGTACTGGACGACGAAATTTCCGCTTGCGACCAGTCGCTGCTCCACGGGCAGGCATTCGATTTCCGCTTTGAGGAGAGCGCGCGGTATCGCGGGCGCAATCGGCATCGGGTAGGCGATATCCGCCTCGCCGGGGCAGCGTCCCGGGACGAGCCCGGCGAGCATGCGTCCGAAACTTCGCCCGGCGAAGCGGGCGAAGTCCGGAAGCGACTCCATCGATAAGCTGCCGTCCCGCGCAAGCATCGAGTTCTGAGGTGTCAGTTCCATTCAATATGTCTCCAAGGCGGGATGCGAAGCTGGACGCCGCGCGAGAATGGCGGCGATCGTGTCGCGCGCCTCGCGCGCGAGCTCCTTGCGGCTTCGCCCGGGCGTCGCGAGCGGCGCGGCGAACGCAAGGCGCACGGTGATGCGCCCGGACCGGCAAATCGCACAGATCGACTGCCACAGGGTCATGCCGTCGATGAACGCTGCGTCGGCGCTCGGGTTGCCATCCTCGTCGTAGAAGGCGATGGCGACGGCCTGCACCGGCCGCGTGCAGTCGACGGCGGCCTGCAGCAGTCCGGAACGAAACGGCAGCACGCGCGCGCCGTCGCTGGTGGTGCCTTCCGGAAAGATCGCGACGTTGCGGCCTTCGAGCAGCAGCGCCGCAATGCGGTTCTTGACCCGCAGCAGGGAGCGACCGCTGGAGCGCTTCAGAAACAGTGCCTGGGCGCGCGCGGCGAGCCAGCCGATGGCGGGCCAGTCCCGCACCTCCGACTTGGCGACGAAGACCGCGGGCGCGTGGCTGGCGACGGCGAGGATATCGAGCCAGGAGACGTGATTCGCGACGAGCAGCGCGCCAGGTGCAGCCGCTTCGCCTTCCACGCACAGGCGCGCGCCGAGCGCACGAATCATCCCTCGCGCCCAACGCTGCGAGAGAGCAAGCCGCGCGGCGGACGGAGCAAATGGAAACACCAGCGCTGCCGCAAGGAGGCCGCTCGCGAGAGTCGCTCCGATCGCCAGCAGACGCCCGGTATGGAGCCGCACTGCCGCGTAGCGTGCGTATGCCGCATGGGGTGTCGTCTCGGGGTAATAAGCGTACATCGTTGCCGCGCAAGGTACGGGAACGAGGTTGCGCCGGTGTTGCGGCGCGATGACAATTTCGTGAATGGGCAACGCCCCCCAAAAAAACGCCCGGAGCGAGCGCCCCGGGCGCGGTCGAGAGTTTCGGTCAGGCGGTCAGCGGTCGCGGTCTTCCTCAAAATCGAACATGTCGAAGAGATCACCGATCGCCGGCATGTTGGCCGGGACGTAGTGATCGTGCCGGTGAACCGGGTTCGGCAGGTTGTCGCGGCTGCGCGCGGTGAGCGGCGCGAGGCGCCAGTTGCGCTCGATGAATTTCAGGATCGAGACGTGATCGGTGTAGCTGTGGCTCAGCTTGCCGCCGCGCGAGAACTCCGAGATCACGAGGAACGGAATGCGCGGGCCGTCGCCGAAGAAGTCGAGCGGCTGCAGGAATCCCGAATCCCAGTAGCCGCCGCCTTCGTCGAACACCACGAACACCGCTGTCTTCGCTTTCAGCTTCGGGTTCTGGTCGAGCCGGTCGAGGATGTTCTGCAGATAAGCTTCGAAGAGACCGAGCTTGGACGATTGCGGATGC
>Ga0137418_10002692_pt1 | contig 16265 bp, 16 predicted proteins | sample CZODoug3_1_2_16f_FD_122242 | JGI IMG/M metagenome (GOLD analysis project Ga0137418, IMG submission 122242) | Vadose zone soil fungal communities from Angelo Coast Range Reserve, California, USA - CZODoug3_1_2_16fungal (Hybrid Assembly) | ecosystem: Environmental > Terrestrial > Soil > Vadose... | reverse complement strand
GCGTCGAAAAAGGTCCAATGCTGGCCTTCGCCGGTGACGAACGTGTCGAGTCCGGCAGCCGCGGCCTGGGGAATGAGAGAGCCCCCTGCCCCGGTGACGATCCCGACGCGCCGTACTTGTGATGGACCGAATGGGAGGACGCGTGGCGTGGCGCCGAGCGTCGTCGCGAGCGTGCGGGAGAGATCGTCGCGCGACGCGTTCAGCTCACCCCACACGCCGATCGGTGCGCCTCGATGCGACCCGAACTCGCCGCGCGGAGCGACACCGAGCAGCTGGGCCAAGCGGGCGTTGTTGCCGACGTCGGGGTGGCGATCCAATGGAAGGTGGGCGGCATAGAGCGCGATGTTCCGCGCAATCAGCCCGGCGACGCGGCGGTATGCCGGCCCCACGAGCGGCCGGAGCCCGCCCCAGAAGAGGCCGTGGTGGACGATGAGGCAATCCGCTCGCTCCTGGTCGGCCATCCGGATCGTCGCCTCGCAGAGATCGACCGCTGCCGCGAGTCGCGTCACCTCACCACCGTTCGCCACCTGAAGCCCATTCAGCGCCTCGGGCGGATCGGCGACTTCGTCGCGGAGACGGAGATAGTCGTCCAGGTAGCCAACGAGTTCGTCCAGGCGCATCAAGACACCGTGGCGACAGTATGGACCCATCGGCCCAATCTTCCACACGACAGCGGCTTGTAAACTATTGGTATTAAACGAAATAGATAATCCACACGCGTGAAACGCTGCCGTGTGGATAATCCCTGATGCTGCCTAGAACGTGGTCGACGCGGCTTGCCGCCCGGGGCGCTGGCCGCGCTGCGGCGGCTGGCCTGCGTCCTCGCCCATCCGCAGCACGCCGTTGATTTCCCCGCCTTCTTGGACGAACAACCGCTTGGTCGCAACGTCGCCGTGGACGACGCTGGTCGCTTGCAGCTCGACGCGCTCTTCGGCGTAGATCCCGCCGCGCACTTCCCCGCCGATGATCGCCTCGCGGCTCACGACGTCGCCCTCCACTTCCCCGCCCTTGGCGACGAGAACTTGCTTCGCGGCCTGCACCGTGCCGACCACGGTCCCTTCTATCTTGACGACGCCGTCGGCGGAGATGTCACCCACGACGCGCATGCCGGCGCCGATGATCGACAGTCCCGTGACCCCGTCGCCGCCGGCTCCACCCTTCTCGGTGAACAGCGCCATCTCAGTTGCCCTCCTTCACGAACGTGAGCGGATCGAGCGACTTCCTGTCGCGCCGAATCTCGAAGTGCAGATGGGGTGCGGTCGACCGCCCCGAGTTGCCCGACAGGGCGATCACCTGCCCCGCCTGGACGTCGTCGCCTTCCACCACGATAAGGCGGGAGGCGTGTCCATACATCGTCTCATACCCGGCCGGATGGCGCAAGAGCACGAACAGTCCGTAGTCAGGATCGTACCCCGTGGCCGCGACCGTGCCCCCACCGGAGGCGCGCACCGGCGTGCCCGCGGGCACGGCGATGTCGATCCCGGGATGCGACTCGGCCGCGTCCCCGGCGCGCACCTGGCCGCGCGTCACGAAGCCGGGGACGTCGATGGGCCAATGAGTCGGCGCGGACGATCCCAGCTCGTAGCGCGACGCCACCCCGGGCGATGTGGCGCGGATCGGCACCGCCCGCATCCCGACGGGGATGTTTCCAGCGGCGCTGCCGGCGCCGCGGGGCCCGGGAGAGGGGGGCGCTTTGGCCCCGAGGATCTGGCGCAGCTCCTGGTAGTTGGCCTCGGCGCGGGTGAGCGCGGCGGCCAGCTGTTGCACCCGGCTGTTCTCCGCGCGCAGCCGCGCGACCTCCCGCTCGAGCCCCGGCACCCTCGCGGCGTTACGTGAAATGGGTCCAGCGAAGGCGAAGAACAGGACGGCGAGAATCGCGACCGCGATCGCCGTCGCTTTCCCCACCTGGACCACTCGGAGTGGGACTCGGTACTGCCGCGAGTTGAGATCGCCGTCGGTGTGGACGACGATCGTCACGTGCCGCTGACTCATCCGTCGAACGGCGCTCCCAGCATCAGCTCGAGCACGCGCGCCAGATCCTCGTTCGAGTAGAACGCCACGTGGATCTGCCCCTTACCCTTGGCCCGCAGGGTGACGCGCACGTCGGTACCGAGTCGGCGGCGCAGGGCGTCTTCGACGCGCCGCACCTCGGGCGCCGGACCAACCCCGCGCTTCATCCTCGGCCGGCGCTCCGGCGCGCGGCCGCCCCGCACGCGGTCTTCCACCTCGCGCACCGAGAGCCCCTGCGCCACCGCCTCGCGGGCGAGGGTCGTTACGACCTTGGGATCCTCGAGGGCAAGCAGCGCGCGCGCGTGGCCCACCGACAACTGACCCTCGTGTAGCATCTGCAGGACTGCGGCCGGCAGTTTCAACAGACGCAACGCGTTGGCGACCGTGGAGCGGTCGCGCCCAACGGCGTCCGCCACGTCCTGCTGCGCCAGGCTGAACTCGGCAATCAGGCGGTCATAGCCGCGGGCTTCATCGACCGGTGAGAGATCGTCGCGCTGCAGGTTCTCGATCAGCGCCAGTGTCAGCAACGTGCGGTCATCAGCGTCGCGCTGCACCGCCGGAATGCGCTCCCACCCGAGCTGCTGGCAGGCGCGCAGGCGGCGCTCGCCGGCGATCAGCTCGTAGCCTCCGTTGGCGCGGCGCACGACGACGGGCTGGAGTAGCCCCGCCTGCTTGATGGACGAGACCAGCTCTTCGAGCGCGGCGGGATCCACGTCCTGGCGTGGCTGGAACGGATTGGGACGAATGTCCTTGATGGGCAGCTCGACGAGGTTGCCTTCGCGCTCCGCTTCCTCGCGGGTCGGGCCGAGCAACGCCTCGAGCCCCCGGCCGAGGCGGCGCCGTCCTGCAGCGGTCTCCGTCATGCGGACACCTCCGGCTGCGGTTCAACGGCGGGCAGGGCGGGGGAGGATGCGCGCTCGACCCGGCGGATCAACTCCTGTGCGACCGCCAGGTAGCTCTTCGCTCCCACCGACTGCACGTCGTACAGCACGATCGGCTTCCCAAAGCTCGGCGCCTCGGCGAGCCGCACATTGCGCGGAATCGTGACGGCGAACATCCGAGCGCCGAAGTACTCCTTGGCTTCTTCGGCTACTTGCTTGCAGAGGTTCAGCCGGGCGTCGTACATCGTGAGCAGCCCGCCTTCGATGGCGAGCGCCGGGTTGAAATTCCGCTGTACCAGCTTGACGGTGTTGAGGAGCTGGGACAGGCCTTCCAGCGCGTAGTACTCGCACTGGATCGGGATGATCAGGCTGTCGGCCGCGGTCAGCATGTTGAGCGTGATGAGACCGAGGGACGGCGGGCAGTCGATGATGACGTACTGGTATTCCTCGCGCACGTCGCGCAGGGCCTGCCGCATCATGGTTTCGCGCGACGACTGGTTGACGAGCTCGAGTTCCGCGCCCACCAGGTCTTGCGTCGCGGGGACCACGTCGAGATACGGGAAGTGCACGTGGGGAAAGCGTGCGTCGGTGATGGCGCGGCCATCGAGCAGGGCGTCGTAGAGCGAATAGCGAATGCGGTCGCGCTCGATGCCGACGCCGCTGGTCGAGTTGCCCTGCGGGTCGGCGTCGATTAGCAACGTCTTCCGCTCCGCCGTGGCAAGCGATGCGGCGAGGTTGACGGCGGTCGTCGTCTTTCCGACGCCGCCTTTTTGATTGGCGATAGCGATTACGCGTGACATCGTAAGTTATTTAGTGACAATAAGTTATATAGTACGTCCCATGCGAGCGACCAATATACCCCAGTTTCACGTGAAACGAAAGAGCCAAGTTTCACGTGAAACTGCAACCTAGGCGACGCGGCGCCGCCAACGCGTAGCCTCGACGACGAGGTTGTGCAGGTCGCTGGGCGACACGCCGGGCACGCGGGCCGCCTGCGCCAGCGACGTGGGTCGGACCTGGTCGAGCTTCTGACGCGCCTCCGTTGCGAGGCTATGCAGCTCGAGGTAGGGCAGGTCGGGCGGGAGCGCGAACGACGCCAACTCCGCCAGCCGCGCCGCGGCCTCCCGCTCGCGCTGTAGATACCCGTCATACTTGATCTCGATTTCTGCCGCGAGCACGGCATCGGGCGCAAACTCTTCACCTACTCCAGCCGCCTCGAGCAGCGCACCGAGTGATACGCCGGGACGCTTCGCGACGACCGCGATCCGCTCGCCCGCCGCAAGCGTCGTCCCGCTCCCCGCCAATGGACCCGTAGCCCGAGCGGGCGTGATTGATGTCTCACGGGCGAGGCTGAGAACCGACTCTTCGCTCTCGAGACGCTTGTTCGCATCCCGGAGCTCGAGCGGAGACAGCAATCCGAGGCGCTCGGCGAGGGGCAGGAGTCGGCGCAGCGCGTTATCCTGGCGGAGCAGCAGCCGAAACTCGGAGCGCGACGTGAACAGCCGGTATGGCTCGTCCACACCCCGCGTCACCAGGTCGTCCACCAGCACACCGACATAGGCATCGTCTCGTCCCAAGACGACCGGCTCGTGGCCGCGGATGCGGCGCACGGCATTGATGCCCGCAACCACGCCCTGTCCGGCCGCTTCTTCATAACCCGTCGTTCCGTTGATCTGCCCGGCAAAGAAGAGATGCTCGATCGCCTTCACCTCGAGCCATGGGGTCAGCTGCGTGGGAGGGTAGTAGTCGTACTCGATGGCGTACCCCGGGCGCGTCATGTGCGCCCGCTCGAGTCCCGGGACGGCGTGCAGGAACTCCAGCTGGACGGCGACGGGCAGGGAAGTGGACAGCCCATTCACGTACAGCTCGGACGTGTCCAAACCCTCGGGCTCGAGGAAAACCTGGTGACGCTTCGCCTCCGGGAACTTGACGATCTTATCCTCGACGGACGGGCAGTAGCGCGGTCCGCGCCCGCTGATGGCCCCGCCGTACAGCGCCGACTCCTTGAGATGCCGCTGAATGATTTCCTTCACCTCTTCGCCGGCCCACGTAATCCAGCACGGCACCTGCCGGGGCCGCTCCGCGCGGTCGTGGAACGAGAAGCGGTAGTCGCCCGCGTCTCCGTCCTGCCGGTCAACCTTGGACCAGTCGACGGTCCGGCCATCGATGCGCGGAGGGGTACCGGTCTTGAAGCGCGATACTGTAAGTCCAATATTAGCAATGACTTGTGCAAGCTCAACGGACGGCTGATCGCCCGCCCGGCCCGCCGGAATTTGCGTGTCCAGTCCCAGGTGGATGCGGCCCCGGAGGAACGTCCCCGCCGTGATGATGACCGCGCGCGCGCGGAAGCGGCGTCCGTCCGCAGTCTCGACACCGACCACCCGCGGACCACTCGACTGGTCGAGGAGCAGATTTGTGACCATACCCTGAGTCAGCTCGAGTGTCGGGAAGCCCTCGAGCAGGTGCCGGGCCGCGCACCGGTACAGGGTTCGGTCGCACTGCGCGCGGGGAGCCCAGACCGCGGGACCCTTGGAGCGATTGAGCATGCGGAACTGGATGGTGGCGCGGTCGGCGGCGCGGCCCATGAGGCCGCCCAGGGCGTCGACCTCGCGGACGACGGTACCCTTGGCGATGCCGCCGATGGCGGGATTGCAGGACAGCTGGCCGATGGTTTCGAGGTTGGAGGTGAGCAGCAGGGTGCGGGCGCCGAGGCGGGCGGACATGGCGGCGGCCTCAGTGCCGGCGTGGCCGGCGCCGACGATGATGACATCATAGTCGAAGCCCATTGGGACAAGCTACTGAGCGAGGCCATGCAAAGGCTAGGCGCACAGACGCGCCGCGGAAAACCGTCAACGGGTTGCCGGACGACCCGCTAGCCCACTGATCTTTCGCAGTAGTCCGAAAAGCGTCTTGCTAGTCTCGGTGGCGAGGGCCTCGAGCCGGCCGAACTCCGCAGGCTGGAGGTACCCGACGTCCCGCGCGATAGCGAGGGCTGTCTGGACCTCGGCGAGCGACCCCCAGGCGGTATCGAGAAACTTCCGGTAATCTCGCGTGCCCTTCCGGGTCGTCCCCTCCGCGATGTTGAGCGGAATGCTGTAGGAGGCCCTACGCAGCTGATCCGCCAGCGCCTCCTGTTCGAAGTCGGGGAATCGTTGAGCGGCCTTGGAGCACTCGACGGCGAGTCGTTCGGCATGTTGCCATGCCTTGAGCGTGTGGTGGATTGGCATGACGAAGACTAGGGGGAAACAGGACGGGGTACGGAACCATTTGAGCTCGTCCCGTACCCCGTTTACGCGCTCACCGCGGTGCGCCTGTGCGTCTAGCTCTTGCAGGTCCTCGTTTTTCGCCTAGGCCGCTCGCACCCATCGAACGAGCTCCTTGATGTTCGGCCTCTTCCCCGTCATCAGGATCCCCACTCGATAGATGCGTGACGCGACCCACGTCACACCTAGTATCGACACCGCCAGAATCCCGAGCGACAGCGCTACCTCCCCCATTGGCAGATTCCCGGCCGCCCAGCGCACCGGCATCGCGATCGGGGCACTGAAGGGAATCATCGACAGCGTCACCGATAGCGTCGACCCCGGATCATTGAGCATCGCGAACATGCTGATGAACGAGGCGACGAGCAGCATGACCACCGGCTGCTGCGCCTGCCGGGCTTCCTGCTCGTTGGACGACATCGCGCCCACGGCGGAGAACATTGCCGAGTAGAGCAGGAATCCGCCCAGGAAGTACAGGATGAAGACGACGGCCGTGGATGCGGTGACATGAGGAATCTGGAAGATCCCGCCGGCATCGCCCATGCTCCCTCCGCCAGGCAGGTGCCGGCGTTGGGCGATGATGAGCCGCGTGGACACACCCCAGATCAGGAACTGGAAGATCGACACGGCGCCCACGCCAATCACTTTGCCCAGCAGTAATTGGAATGGCCGCAGCGATGAAACCAGCACCTCCACAATCTTCGTGGTCTTCTCTTCCAAGACCGAGCTCATCACGTTGATCCCATAGAGCAGGATCGCCATGTAGAGGATGATGCCCATGAAGTAGGCGAGTGAGAACGACTGACCCGCGCTCTCCCCGGTCTCTTTCCCGCCGGAAACCTTCTTGCTGTCCAGGTTGACGTGGATGCGGGCCTTCGCGACGAGCGCGGGGTTCACCCCTTCCCGCTCGAGCCGCGTCGCGTTGACCGTCTCGCTGATGATGTGCTCGAGCGATCCAATCGTGACGGGCGAAGACACGTTTGATGCGCGGTACATCGCCTTCCCGGAGTCGACCGCAACGTCGCTGATGATCAAGAATCCGTCGATTTCCTTGCGATCGACGGCATTCCTCAGGGAGTCGATGGTTTCGGGGCCAGCCACAACCCGCACCGCGACAAACGACGCCGTATCGGCGTTCAATCGCGTGGTGAGGGTCGCCCCGAACGTCGACGTCGTACCATCCACCACCGCGATGTGCTTCACACCGGTCTTGCCGATGAGCAACGTCGGCAGGATGAAGAGCGCTCCGAAGAACAATGGGCCGAGGACCGCCATCACCCAGAACCAGCGCTGTCGCACGCGCTCCACGAACTCGCGGCGAATGACCGCCAGGACCTTACGCACGGGCCACCTCCGCATCCGGCCGTGCAACGGGGTTCGCCGCGTCGGGACCGACGAGATCGATGAAGATCTTGTTGAGGGAGGGCTCGGCGAGCTCGAAACGCGACAGCCGGGCGCCCGAGGTCACGAGCGCCTTGAGGATCTCCTGCGCGTCGCCCTGTGGCGCAAGCTCGAGCTCCGCGAACTGCCCCGAAACGTCCGCTTTGGCCACTTGGCGCCGATCGGCGAAGATGCGGTCGGCATCGCCGCGCGCGCCGTCGAAATTGACGAGAACATGCCGTCCGCCATGGGTGCGCTTGATGTCGGAGAGCGTGCCGTCCACCAGTTTCTTGCCGCGCGCGATGATGCAGACATGGTCGCACACCTTCTCCGCCTGCTCCATGATGTGCGTGGAGAACAGGATCGTCTTGCCCCGCGCGCGCAGCTCGAGGACAGTGTCTTTCAGGACCTGTGAGTTGACGGGGTCGAGGCCGGAAAACGCCTCGTCCATCACGAGCAGATCCGGCTCGTGGAGAATCGTGGAGATGAACTGCACCTTCTGCTGCATCCCCTTCGACAGCTCGTTGACCTTGCGCATGCGCCAGTCGGAGAGGCCTAGGCGCGCCAGCCAGTCCAGGGCCTTGGGCCGCGCCGCGCGCCGGTCCACACCTTTCAGCTCCGCCAGGAACAGCAGCACATCCAGCACCCGCATCTTCGGGTACAGGCCGCGTTCTTCCGGCAGGTAGCCGATCCGCCCCGAGTGGTCGCGACCCGTTCCGGCCTCGCCGAACAGACGGACGGTGCCGCTATCGGGAGCATAGATGTTCAGGATCATGCGGATGGTGGTGCTCTTCCCGGCGCCGTTCGGCCCGAGCAGCCCGTAGATCACGCCGGGCGGGACCGCCAGGGACAGCGAGTCTACCGCGGTATGGCCGGCGAACCGCTTGGTGATGCGATCGACCGCCACAATGGGTTGTGACATAGCCCCGAAGCTACCGGGGACGAGAAAAGGGGGAAGGGGGACGAGGGAAGACGAGTCAGGCTGGAACGACGCCGAACAGCTCGCCTGCCTTTCGCATCGCCGCCACGAGGGCGTCGACGTCATCGACGTCGTTGTAGATGTAGAACGATGCGCGCGCCGTCGCCGCCACGCCGAGCCGCCGCATCAGCGGTTGCGTGCAGTGATGCCCGGCGCGAATGCACACGCCGTCCCGGTCGAGAATCGTGGCGAGATCGTGCGGATGGATGTCGCCGTACGTGAATGGCACGACGCCGGCACGATGGTCCTTGGGGCCGTACACCGTGACCCCCTCGATATCGCTGAGCCGCTCGATCGCCACGGCCGCGAGCGCCTGCTCGTGCTCGGCGATGCGTTCCATGCCGAGGCGCTCGAGGTAGCCGATCGCGGCCGCGAGCCCGACGGCGCCCTCGACGTTGGGGGTGCCGGCTTCGAACTTGTGCGGAATCTTGTTCCAGGTGGAGTGGTCGTCCCACACCCGCTCGATCATCTCCCCACCGCCGTGGTAGGGGGGCATTTCCTCCAGAAGTGCCGGCTTCGCGATCAACGCTCCGCTGCCCATCGGCCCGAGCATCTTGTGGCCCGACAGCGCATAGAAGTCGCAGCCCAACGCCTGCACGTCGACGCGCAGGTGTGGCGTGGACTGCGCCCCATCCACGACGACGACGGCTCCCGCCGCGTGGGCGAGCCGCGTCAGCTCGGCGGCCGGGTTTACGGTGCCAAGAGAGTTCGAAACGTAGGGGAACGCGACGAGTCGAGGACGCTGCTCGAGCGCCCGCCCGAAGTCGAGCAGATCGATCCGGCCGTCCGCGGTGATCTCGACCATGCGCAGGGTGGCACGCTTCTCCGCGCACAGGATCTGCCAGGGGACGAGGTTCGAGTGGTGATCCATCGCGGTCACCACGACGGTGTCGCCGGCCTTCACGTGCGCCCGCCCCCACGAGCCCGCGACCAGGTTGATCCCCTCAGTGGTGCCCCGGGTGAAGACGACGCCCTCGGGTGCCCAGGCGTTGACGAAGCGCGCCACGGTGCCGCGCGCTGCTTCGTACGCCTCGGTGGCCGCCACCGCGAGGCCGTACGCGCCGCGATGAACGTTGGCGTTGCTGGTGCTGTAGTAGCCGACGATGGCGTCGAGCACCTGCCGCGGCTTCTGCGTCGTCGCGGCATTGTCGAGGTAGACGAGCCGGTGGCCGTGCTCTTGGCGCGCGAGGATCGGGAAGTCGGGGCGGATCTTCCTGGTGTCGAGCATCAGAAGTCTCGCGACGATTCCGTCGTCACCGGATCGGACTGGTTCTGGAGGGCGGCGTGCAGGGCGTGCCATGCAAGGTTGGCGCACTTCACGCGAGCAGGGAAGGCGCGCACGCCGCCGAAGGCGGCCAACTTACCGGGTGCCACCGCGCCGCCCGCGAGCATGCCACGGAATGCTTGGAACAACGCTTCCGCGTCGGCGACCGGCTTCCCTTTCACTGCCGTCGTCATCAGCGACGCCGACGCCTTGGAGATCGCGCATCCCGCGCCGTCGGGCATCTGAAAGCCGATGTCGCCGATCGTGTCGCCATCGACCTGCACGTACACCTTGATCCGGTCGCCGCACAGAGGATTGTGGCCTTCGGCGATCCGGTTCGCAGTCTCGAGCCGCCGGAAGTTGCGCGGATTCCGGTTGTGGTCGAGGATGGTTTGCTGGTAGAGATCGCTGAGGTCGCTCATTACTCCGCCAGGCGGTCGCGCACGATCCGGTCGAGCTGCGCGCGCAGGGGCGCGATGTCCATGCGGTTCAGGATCTCCGCCGCGAACCCGTAGGTCATGAGGCGGCGCGCCTCGACTTCACCAATACCACGGCTCTCGAGGTAGAACAGCGCCTTCGGGTCGAGCGGGCCGACAGTCGAGCCGTGCGTGCACTTCACGTCGTCGGCGTAGATCTCGAGCTGCGGCTGACTGTCGGCGTGCGCGTCGCGCGAGAGCAGGAGATTGTTGTTCGTCTGTTTCGAGTCGGTCTTCTGTGCACCGGGCCGCACGATGATGCGGCCGTTGAAGACGCCGCGCGACCGACCGTCCAGCACGCCGTTGAAATACTCGTGGCTCTCGCAGTGGGGGGCCGCGTGGTCGATCGACGTGTGGTGGTCGGCGTGCTGCTCCCCGGCCAGCACGTAGAGGCCGTTGAGAATCAGGTACCCACCCGGTCCCGCGAGCGTGCCGCGCAGATCGTGGCGCGCCAGCACGCCGCCGAACGACACGGCGTGCAAGTTGACGGTGCTGTCGCGGCCCTGGTGGACGTCGGTCACCGCCACGTGGTACGCGCGGTCGCTCTCGCGCTGGACGCGGTAGCAGTCGACGCGCGCCCCATCGGCCGCGACGACTTCAGTCACCGAGTTGGTCCAATACACGCCCTCCCCAAGCGACGCGTACGTCTCGACCACGGTCGCGCGCGCTTCCCGCTCGACCACAATCAGGTTGCGCGGGTGCGACACGAAGGGCGCGCCGCCGGCTGATGGGGTTGCCACGAACAGCAGCTCGATCGGCTCCTCGATCGTCACCGAGGCAGGCACGTGGACGAACGCCCCGTCGCGCACAAACGCGGTGTTCAGCGCCGCGAAAGGACGATCCGCGAAGCCGGCGTACTTGCCGAGGTGCTCGCGGATGGACGGGTGATTCGCTTTGAGCGCACCCGCGAGGCTCTCGACTCGGGTGCCCGGCGGGAGGCCCGTCGTCCGGGAAAGCGCCGCGCTTAAGTGGCCGTTGATGAAGACGAGGCGAGGCCCGGTGCCGAGGAGCAGTGGCGCGATGTCGGCGGGTGCCGGGTAACGGGCATCGGGAACCGGTGCCAATTCGAATTGGGTTGCCACCAGGGGGGCCACGCTGGTGAAGCGCCACGCTTCTTGCTTGGTGGTGGGAAAGCCGAGCTCGCCGAACCGGGCGATGCCGCCGTCGCGCAGCTCTTTGAGCCACGCCGGGGCGCCCGAGGCGCCGTTCGCCGCAAACGCCCGATATGCTTCGACCAGCCGCTCGACCGCCACCATCACGACACCATGGCGCCAGCCCGCAGCCAGTCGTAGCCCTTTGCCTCGAGCTCGTGCGCCAAATCGGGCCCGCCTGACTTGACGATCCGGCCGTCGGCGAGGACGTGCACGACGTCGGGCGTGATGAAGTTGAGCAGCCGCTGATAGTGCGTGACGATCACGAACGAGCGCTCGGGCGCGCGCAGCTTGTTGACGGCGTTCGCCACGGTCTTCAGGGCGTCGATGTCGAGCCCCGAGTCGGTCTCATCGAGCAGCGCCAGCCGCGGCTCCAGTACCGCGAGCTGCAGAATCTCATTGCGCTTTTTCTCACCACCCGAGAAGCCCTCGTTCACGGGACGGTTCATCAGCGTGTCGTCCCACCCGATCGCCTTGAGCTTCTCTTCGAGCACCTGGAGGAAATCGAGCGGATCGAGCTCCTCCTGGCCGCGGTGCTTCCTCACCGCATTTACCGCCGACCGCAGGAAGTAGGAATTCGTGATGCCGCGAATCTCGACGGGATACTGGAACGCGAGGAACAATCCCTCGCGGGCCCGCTCTTCGGGTTTCAGCGCCAGCAAGTCCTTGCCGTCGTAGGTCGCGGTCCCCGCCGTGACGGTGTACGCCGGATGGCCCGCCAGGACCTGGGTGAGCGTGCTCTTTCCCGAGCCGTTCGGTCCCATGATCGCGTGTACCTCACCAGCTTTGACGGTGAGATCGACGCCCCGCAGGATCTCGGTACCATTGACCGCTACATGAAGCCCCCGGACCTTCAGCATTACCCGACACTCCCTTCGAGACTGATGCCGAGCAGCCGCGTCGCTTCGACAGCGAACTCCATCGGCAGCTCCTTGAAGACTTCCTTACAGAACCCGTTGACGATCATCGACACGGCGTCCTCGGCCGAGAGCCCGCGCTGGCGGAGATAGAAGATCTGATCCTCGCCGATCTTGGACGTGGACGCTTCGTGTTCCATGATCGCCGAGTTGTTACGCACGTCGATGTACGGGAACGTGTGCGCGCCGCACTGGTCCCCGATGAGCATCGAGTCGCACTGCGAATAGTTCCGCGCGCCTTCGGCGCCTTTCATGATCTTCACGAGACCGCGGTACGTGTTCTGCCCGTGTCCCGCCGAAATGCCCTTCGAGACGATCGTAGAGCGCGTGTTCTTGCCGAGGTGGATCATCTTGGTGCCGGTGTCGGCCTGTTGGCGGCGGCTCGTCACGGCCACCGAGTAGAACTCGCCGATCGAGTTGTCACCTTGCAGGATGCAGCCCGGATACTTCCAGGTGATCGCCGAGCCGGTCTCGACCTGGGTCCAAGAGACCTTGGAGTTCTTGCCGGCGCACTTGCCGCGCTTGGTGACGAAGTTGTAGATGCCGCCCTTGCCCTCTTCGTCCCCCGGGTACCAGTTCTGGATCGTGGAGTACTTGATCGTGGCGTTGTCGAGCGCGACGAGCTCGACCACGGCGGCGTGGAGCTGGTTCTCGTCGCGCATCGGCGCCGAGCAGCCCTCGAGGTAGCTCACGTAGCTGCCTTCATCCGCGATGATCAGGGTGCGCTCGAACTGGCCGGTCGAGGAGGCATTGATCCGGAAGTAGGTGGACAGCTCCATCGGGCAGCGCACGCCCTTGGGCACGTACACGAACGAGCCGTCGGTGAATACCGCGGTGTTCAGGGCCGCGAAGAAATTGTCGTTGTGAGGCACCACCGTACCCAGGTACTTCTGGACGAGCTCGGGATGCTCGCGGATCGCCTGGGACATGGGGCAGAAGATGACGCCGTACTTGGCGAGCTCCGCCTGGAAGGTCGTCGCGACCGAGACGCTGTCGAACACAGCGTCCACGGCCACGCCCGTGAGGCGCTTCTGCTCCTCGATCGGGATGCCCAGCTTCTCGAAGGTCGCAACCAGCTTGGGATCGACCTGGTCGAGCGAATCGAGCTTGGGAAGCTTCTTGGGGGCGGCGTAGTAGCTGATCGCCTGGTAGTCGATCGGCCCGTACTTCACGTTGGGCCAATGCGGCTCTTCCATCTTGAGCCAGTTGCGGTAGGCCTTGAGCCGCCAATCGACCATCCAGGCGGGTTCGCCCTTCTTGGCCGAGATCAGTCGGACCACGTCCTCGTTCAAGCCGGGGGGCACCACATCGGAGTCGATGTCGGTGACGAACCCGTACTTGTACGGCTGCTGGACTTGGGCTTCGATACTGGTCATGACAACTCCCGGAAGTGGCGGCGCCACCTTGGTTTAAGCGAATCCTAAGTGACTTAGTCGGGATTGTCAATGAACTGCGAAAGCGGGGCCGTTTCCCGCCTTTTCAGTAGATGTCCCTATTCAACTCCCGTACCAGTCGCTCGTAGTCTTCCGGCGTATTCAGGTCGTCGATCACCGCTGGATCGTCCACGGTCACCGTAGCCACCTCGGCGGCGTGGGCGTGCAGGACCGCCCGGGCCCCGTGGCGCGTGGCGCCGTCACTCGTGAGCAGCTCCTCGAACAGCGCCGCGCCCCAGAGGACGGGATGGCCGCGCCGCTCGGCGAACGTCGGGAGGACCGCGGGCGCCTTACCCCCGCTCAAGCGATAGGCCTCGAGCAGCCGCTCGACCGTGGTGACGCGCACGTGGGGCAGATCTACCGGCCAGGCGAGGAGCCCGCTTGGCTGCACGGGCTGCAGGGCCTTAAGGGCAGCCCGTAACGAGGCGATCGGGCCGCCGTCCACGTCGCCGTTCTCCACGATCAGGCAATCGTGACCCGCCAGGGCGGGCCGGATGCGTGGGGCGTCCGGGCCGACCACGACGACCCGCGTCTTCACTTCGAGGGCTTCGAGCGCCTCGAGGATTCGCACGGCGAAGGGCTGGCCCCGGAAGTCCAGCAGCGCCTTGGGGGACCCCATCCGGGCTGAGCGACCGCCCGCCAACACCACCCCTGCGACGGACATAGCCCCCTACGTTATCCCGAGTTGCACCCCGGCGCCAAATCGCCACATTCCCCACCCCCATGGCCATTCGCCGGATTCGCCAGCTCGGGGACCCGATCCTCCGGGTCCGCTGTGAGCCGGTCCAGGACCCGAAGTCGCCGGCCGTCCGCCTCGTCGCGGACGACCTGCGGGATACACTCCGGTCCGCCCGGACCAAGTACAAGATGGGCCGCGCCATGGCGGCCCCCCAGATCGGCGCGCCGGTGCGCGTCGTGTTCGTGGAGCTCAAGGGGAAGCAACGCTGGACGATGGTCAATCCGGAAATCACGGACGTCGGCTCCGAGGACTTCACCGTGTGGGACGACTGCTTCTCGTTCCCCAACCTGCTGGTCCGCGTGACCCGGGCGTACCGGGTCTCGTTGATGTATCAGGACCTCGAGGGGGAGACCCACACCACGGAGCTCGAGGGACCGATGGCGGAGCTGATGCAGCACGAGATCGACCACCTGGACGGCATCCTCGCCGTGGACCGGGCGAGCGGCCTCGATCCGTTCGCCTTCCGCTCGGAGTGGGAGAAGCTGCACGACACGGCGGAGCGTTACGGCCCGCCCAAGCCGCGCGAGGTCTAGGAGACCAGCGCCTCGGCGATGAGATTGCGCGCGAGCGTGACCTTGTAGGCGTTCTGAGAGAGCGGTTGAGCGGCGGCGACTGCCGCCTCCGCCATACGCCGAGCCCAACCCTTCCCCTTTCCCGATTCTTGGATTTCCACCTCCCACGGCCGCGGCGCGACACCGCCAAGAACCACCCGCGGCATGGACCCGCGCGCCTTCGGCCACACGACAGCGATGCTGACGAGTGCGAAGTCCCACTCGGCGCGCTGTGTCGCCTTGAGATAGATCTGCCGCGCGCCCGCGTACTTCCCCGGCAATCTGACTCGCTCGATCACATCTCCAGCCCGGAGGTTGGTTTCGGAATCGCGGCGCTTGGCGGCATGTCGATACAGGTCGGCGATCGACAGCCGGACCCTTCCAGATCTGGCTGACCGAACGTGTATGGTCGCTTCCAGCGCGGCGAGAGCCACGGCCGGATCGCTCGGATGCGGAGCGTGGCAGGGGCCGCCGCCGAGGATTCCCAGGTACTCATTCAGCCCCTCCACCGCCGGGCAGCCGCGACCGCCGGTCTTGTGACAGGGAACGTTCTGTCGGAAGTACCAGCAGCGAATGCGCTGGCAGAGGTTGCCGCCGAGCGTGGCCATGTTGCGGATCTGCGGTGTGCCGACCGCGTCGCACGCGGCGGCGAGGGCGGGGAACGCTCGCTTCACGCCCGCGTGCGCGGCGACGTCGGCCACCAAGGCCAGTGCCCCCAATGCAGCGCCCGTTCGCGAGGCGCGGATGGCCGCACCGTTCCGAACGGTCTTGAGGTTGACGATGGTGCGCGGCGTAACGAGTCCGTCGCGCATCAAGGGGACCAGGTCCGTGCCGCCCGCGATGAGCACGTCGCGGCGTCCCACCTTGCGGCGGACGTCGGCGAAACGGGTCACCTCGTCGTGCTCGAAGTTCTGCATGTCGCCTTTCGTCGAGTTAGATTTGTGCATTGACAGGGGTGCCCGCTAGTCGGGCTGAGATCACACCCTCAGAACCTGATCCGGTTCGTACCGGCGAAGGGAGTCCGCATGACCTGCCGCACACAGATGTACCACGCCCGTCAGGGCACGATCACCCCCGAGATGCGCCGCGTCGCCGAGCGTGAAGGTCTGGCGCCCGAGACGATTCGTGACGAGGTCGCGATCGGCCGGCTGATCATTCCCGCCAACGAACCACCTCGCCCAGCGTCTCGACCCGATGGCCATCGGGAAGGTCGCGAGCGTC
>Ga0137418_10002691_pt1 | contig 16267 bp, 17 predicted proteins | sample CZODoug3_1_2_16f_FD_122242 | JGI IMG/M metagenome (GOLD analysis project Ga0137418, IMG submission 122242) | Vadose zone soil fungal communities from Angelo Coast Range Reserve, California, USA - CZODoug3_1_2_16fungal (Hybrid Assembly) | ecosystem: Environmental > Terrestrial > Soil > Vadose... | reverse complement strand
CAGATGCCGCTGTTTCCCGGCACCGGCGCCAGCGGCGAGCGCGGCGAGCACGACACCATCGTCAATGCGCCGCTGGCCTCGGAAGACGGCGGCGCCAAGTTCCGCGCCGCCTTCGAAAACGTAATCCTGCCGCAATTGCAGAAATTCAGCCCCGAGCTGATCATCGTCTCCGCCGGCTTTGACGCGCACTACCGGGATCCGCTGGCGTCGCTCAACCTCAAAGCGGAAGATTTCGGCTGGGTCACGCGCAAACTGATGGATGTCGCCGATTCGAGCGCGGGGGGGCGAATTGTGTCGGTGCTCGAGGGCGGCTATGACTTGCAGGGCCTGAAGGAATCGGTGGCGGCACACGTCACAGCATTAATGGGCGGCTGAATTCCCGCCACAATACGTCCGCAAAAATATCTCTGAATCGGCTCCGGCGAGGGCGAATCCTGGGAAGGCGACATGGCTGAAGATACCCAAATGGACGTCAAGAAGCTGAGCTTCGAACGCGCGATGGAGGAGCTTGAGTCGATCGTAACCAAGCTTGAGGGCGGCAAGGTGCCGCTGGAGGAATCCGTCGCCATCTACGAGCGCGGCGAGTCCTTGAAACGGCGGTGCGAGGAACTGCTGCGGCAGGCGGAGGTGCGGGTCGAGAAAATCACCATCGACGCCAACGGCGAGGTCAGCGGTACGGTGCCGCTCGACGTCCAATGAGGCCCGACCACCGGGGTGCGGCCGCTCGTCGCTCCCAGGCAACAGATAGCAACATTAGGTAAAATTAGGCGAATTCGACACCAAGCGCGCCGGACGAGGGCCGAATTAGCTCTTGGCGCGTTACGCGGCCTGTTATAGTCCCCGCCGCTAGTGCCCCATTTTTTCGAAGTTTGTGATACCTTACGGCAATTCTCTGCCACGAGCTTCCGAAACCAAGGGGCGCTGGTAACTCTACATTTCTCTAGTTCCGCACTTCAATTTGAAGTTCCTGCTACGATCTTGCGGCAACCAGTGCAGGAACTTCGAATCGGCGGCACTAGTCCGGGGATCACCAGCAAGTGCGCGTTCAGCACCGCCATATCATCTATGTGCAGGGATACGATCCGCGCGGCCTCGCGCAGTATTACCGCATGTTTCGAACCGAACTGCGGAAGTTCGGCCGGCTGTATCAGCTCGGCGCCACCATCAGCCGTCCGCAAGCAGCGCCCGACGGCGAGACCGCATCCTGGACCATCGAGACCAAGGCCGGCGACTGGCAGACCCACACCCGATACGATTTCCTGCGATGGGAAGACCTGATCAAGCGCGACCTCGCCTCGCCGATCTGGCGCACGGTTTTCCACGCGATGTGGATCTATTGGCGTATGGTCTTCGGCGGCACCGTCGCGCGATTCTGGAGAGCGCATTGGCGGTTTGCGACCTTCATGAGTTACCCGCATTACCTGCTGTTCAATGAAGCGCTGTTGTCGCTGGGCATTGCGTTCGGCTTCGCGGCAGGCTTGGAAGCGCTCGGCATTCCCGGCCCGTTCAGTATCGCCGCGGCCACGGCCGTGTTCGTCGCCGCACTCGGCACCATGCTGAAATATACGGAAAACCAGACCTATTTGCTCTATTTGCTGTCCGACACGATCTGGACCTGGGAATTCTCTCACCGCCGCCGCCCGGAATGGGACCAGCGCATCGACCGATTTGCGCAGCACCTCGCCAACGTCGCACGCAGCAGCGACGCCGAGGAAATCGTTGTCGTCGGCCACAGCTCGGGATCGTTCCTGGGGGCCGAGATTCTGGCGCGCGCGCTCAAGCTTGATCCCGATCTCGGACGGCACGGTCCGCGCATTGTCTTGCTCACGATCGGCGGCAATTTCCCGATCGTCGGTTTCCATGCCGCTTCAAAGGATTTCCGCGATCACCTCCGCCTGCTGGCGATCGAGCCTTCGATCGATTGGATCGACTGCCAGTCGCGCAAGGACGTGATGAATTTCTTTCCGTTCGACCCGATCGCCGGCCACGGCATCGATGTTGGCGCCTCCAGACGCAACCCCACCATCGTGCCGGTCCGGTTCCGGGAAATCATCAAGCCCGAGCACTACAACGTGTTTCGCTGGAAATTCTTTCGGGTCCATTTCCAGTTCGTCATGGCCAACGAGCGGCCTCATGCCTACGATTTTTTCATGATCGTCTGCGGGCCGATACCGCTGACCGAACGCATGGCCTGTCCCGAGGCGGCGCTGGCGGTTGCAACCGGCGACGCCGCTGCCCGTGAATGGGCCTGGAAAAGGCTCGAAACCGCGACCGTCGATCAGGTCGATGCCGCCGATTTAGGCGAAATGGAGCCTGAGATGGAACCAACGGCGCGGCGCAGGGGTTGAAATTCGGCTTTCCGCCGCCTTTATCCATCACGCGCCGAAGCTCCGGTGGGTTGGCTTTGACGGAAACTTTGGTGTAAAGCATTCGTGGCTATGGGCTGTTGAAAGCGCTCTGCCGCCAATTTCTAGTGGCGGTAAGTACTTCAAATAGCTGAATAAATCACTTGAGAAGGGCTGAGCCGCCAAGGGTGATACATATCACAGTGAACAATCCGACGCGCATCTAGGCCTTCAACTCAGGCTTCGGCTGCCCAAGCGGCATCCGGCGTCTTCGTTGCGCTGACATTGCGCGCCCCACCTCACGTCGGACCGTCCGGCCCGACTTGCAAAATTGGAACATCGCCGTGACCGTATTCAGTAAAACGCCGCTTCTCGACACGATCCGCACCCCCGACGATCTGCGCCGGCTCAAGGTGGAACAAATCCGGCAAGTGGCCGACGAGCTTCGCCAGGAAACCATCGACGCGGTTTCGGTCACCGGCGGCCATTTCGGCGCCGGCCTCGGCGTCGTCGAGCTGACCACCGCGATCCATTATATCTTCGATACGCCGCGCGACCGGCTGATCTGGGACGTCGGCCACCAGGCCTACCCGCACAAGATCCTGACCGGCCGCCGCGACCGCATCCGCACCCTCCGCACCGGCGGCGGATTGAGTGGCTTCACCAAGCGCACCGAAAGCGACTACGATCCGTTCGGTGCGGCCCACTCTTCGACCTCGATCTCCGCGGCGCTCGGCATGGCCGTGGCGCGCGATCTCTCCGGCGGCAAGAACAACGTCATCGCCGTGATCGGCGACGGCGCGATGTCGGCGGGCATGGCGTATGAAGCCATGAACAATGCCGGCGCGATGAACTCCCGCCTGATCGTCATTCTCAACGACAACGACATGTCGATCGCGCCTCCGGTCGGCGCGATGTCGGCTTACCTGTCGCGGCTTTACTCCGGCAAGACCTACCGCACGCTGCGCGATGCGGCGAAGCAGATCAACAAGCGTCTACCGAAAATCATCGCCAACCGCGCGAACCGTGTCGAAGAATACTCCCGCGGCTTTATGATGGACGGCGGCACGCTGTTCGAGGAGCTCGGCTTCTATTATGTCGGTCCGATCGACGGCCACAACCTCGACCATTTGCTGCCGGTCTTGAAGAACGTCCGCGACATGCAGGAAGGCCCGATCCTGGTTCACGTCGTCACGCAAAAGGGCAAAGGCTACGGCCCGGCGGAAGCATCCGCCGACAAATATCACGCGGTCGTCAAGTTCGACATCGCCACCGGCGCGCAGGCAAAGGCCAAGCCGAATGCGCCCGCCTATCAGAACGTGTTCGGCCAGAGCCTCGTCAAGGAAGCGGAAAAGGACGAGAAGATCGTCGGCATCACCGCGGCGATGCCGTCGGGAACCGGGATCGACATTTTCAACAAGGCTTTCCCCGACCGCACCTTCGACGTCGGCATCGCCGAGCAGCATGCGGTGACGTTTGCCGCGGGTCTTGCGACCGAGGGCTACAAGCCGTTCTGCGCGATCTATTCGACGTTCCTGCAGCGTGGTTATGACCAGATCGTCCATGACGTGGCGATCCAGAGCCTGCCGGTGCGCTTCGCGATCGATCGCGCCGGCCTTGTCGGCGCCGATGGCGCTACTCATGCCGGCTCGTTCGACAACGCCTATCTCGGCTGCCTGCCCAATTTCGTCATCATGGCGGCATCGGATGAGGCCGAACTGGTGCACATGGTTGCGACCCAGGTCGCGATCAACGATCGTCCCAGCGCGCTTCGCTATCCGCGCGGCGAAGGCCGCGGCATCGAGATGCCCGAATTCGGCGTTCCCCTCGAGATCGGAAAAGGGCGCATCGTTCGCGAGGGAAGCAAGATCGCATTGCTGTCGTTCGGCACCCGTCTGGCCGAATGCGAAAAGGCCGCGGACGAACTGGCGGCGCTCGGACTGTCCACCACCATTGCCGACGCACGCTTCATGAAGCCGCTCGACGTCGACCTGGTGCTGAAGCTTGCGCGCGAGCACGAAATCCTGCTCACCATCGAGGAAGGCGCAATCGGCGGCTTCGGCTCCCATGTCATGCAGACGCTGGCAGAGCACGGCATGCTCGACGGCGGCTTGCGGATGCGGTCGATGGTGCTGCCCGATGAATTCCTCGATCACGACACGCCGAATGCGATGTATGCCCGCGCCGGCCTCGACGCCAAGGGCATCGTCGCCAAGGTGTTCGAAGTGTTGGGCAAGGACTTCAAGACCGAAACGGTAAAGCTGGCCTGACAACTCGGCCACCGCAGGTAAGACTTGTCTGAACCTGCGGTTGGCTTGCGGCTTTGCGGATTGACGCTTTGCCAACCCTGTTTTGCCGCTTTGCTCAGATATTGCCGTCGCAAGACCTTCAATCGTGCGCAGAATCCGCGCAATTGGAAATGAAGATTTACCTGGCCGGCCCCGACGTTTTCCTGCACGACGCCGTCGATATCGGACGGCGTAAGGCCGAAATGTGCAGGCGTCATGGCCTGATCGGACTGTATCCGCTGGACAATGCCATCGATCCCGCAGCCGAGGATGCCTCTTTGCAGATATTCCGCGGCAACGAAACCATGATGATCGAGGCCGATGCCATTATCGCAAACCTCACTCCGTTTCGCGGTCCGGGCGCGGATGCCGGCACCGTCTACGAACTCGGCTATATGGCTGGACGGGGCAAGCTCTGCCTCGGCTACTCCAACGATCCCTCGTCGTATGCCGATCGTGTGCGCGAATTCACCGATGTGAATTCGCGCGATGGACGCTTGATCGACGCGCAGGGATTAACCGTGGAGGATTTCGGGTTGACCGATAACCTGATGATGATTCACGCGCTCGATCTGCATGGCTGCGCGCTGGTGACGCCACGGCAACCACCTGCGGACATCTGGCACGATCTGACCGCATTCGAGACGTGCGTGCGCATGGCCGCTGGACGGCAGGCCTCACCGCACACGCGCGCATCGAATTGAACTTGGCGAGCCGCGACCGGAACATGCCCCCTCCCCGCAAGCGCGCGGACCTGTTGCTGGTCGAGCGCGGTCTGTTCGAAAGCCGGGCCCGGGCCCAGGCGGCGATCGAAGCGGGCCTGGTCATGGCCAACGACAAACCGGTGTTGAAACCATCCGAAGGCGTTCCTTCGGACGCCGTGTTGTCTGCGCAACCCGCCCATCCCTTTGTGTCGCGGGGCGGTGTCAAGCTTTCGGGCGCGCTGGACCAATATCCGATCGAAATCGAGAATCACGTCTGTCTCGACGTCGGCGCGTCGACCGGCGGCTTCACCGAGGTATTGCTCGCCAACGGCGCCAGTCTGGTGTTTTCCATCGATGTCGGGCGTGACCAGCTGCACCCATCGCTGCGCGGCCATCCCAAGGTGGTTTCCATGGAGGAGACCGACATCCGCGGATTTGAAGGCAAGCGCCTGCCAATGCGGCCCGATGTCGTCGTCATCGACGTCAGTTTCATCTCATTGAAAGCCGTGCTGCCGGTTGCGCTGTCGCTGGCGGCGGCGCCGATGCATCTGCTGGCATTGATAAAGCCGCAATTCGAAGCGGCGCGAAAGCATTCCAAGCGCGGCATCATTCGCAACGCCATGGTGCACCAGGAGGTCTGCGACGACATCGCGGCGTTCGCGGCGTCGCTCGGATGCACCGACATCCAGGTGTTTCCGTCCTCGATTGCAGGCGGTGATGGCAACATCGAATTCTTCATCGGCGCGCGCCGTGGTTGAACGCCTCGTCATCGATCACGTCGGTCATCGCGGCGACGGCGTCGCCTTTACCGACGGGCAGAGCGTGTATGTGCCGTATACACTTGGCGGCGAGACCGTCGAGGTCGCACCGGTACCGGGTCATCATCCCGACCGGCGGCACCTCTTACAGGTCGAGCGTGCCAGCCCGGAGCGGGTCACGCCATTTTGTCCGCATTTTGGAACTTGCGGGGGATGCGCGATCCAGCATTGGGAAACCGAACGCTATCGCGCCTGGAAACGCAATGTCGTCATCGAGACGCTGGCGCAGGCAAAGCTCTCCTGCGACGTATATCCGCTGATCGATGGCCATGGCCTGGGCCGCCGGCGGATTACCCTCCACGCCCGGATGGGCACCCACGATATCCTCAAGGTGGGCTTTGCCGCGGCAAATTCGCACGACATTATTCCCGTGGATCGCTGTCCCGTTCTCGATCCGGGCATGAGCGGCGCGCTCGATGCGGGGTGGGCCGTGGCCGAGCCGCTAATATCAATCGGAAAGCCGCTCGATATCCAGATCACCGCAACCGACAGCGGCCTCGATATCGATGTGCGCGGCTCGGGACCGCTGCCGGCGCCGATGATCGCAACGCTGTCGCGCGTTGCGGAACAACATCGGCTGGCGCGACTGACACGCCATGGCGAACTGGTGCTGATGCGGACGCCGCCGACGATCACGATCGGCACGGCACAGGTAACATTGCCGCCGGCTTCGTTCCTGCAGGCCACGGCCGCCGGGGAGGAAACACTGGCGGCGCTGGTGGCTGGACATTGCCAGCGCGCCAAACATGTCGCGGATCTGTTTTGCGGGGTCGGACCGTTCGCGCTGCGTCTGGCGGCGAAGGCGCGGATTGCGGCCTTCGACAACGATGAGGGCGCTGTAACGGCGCTGCAGAAGGCGGCGACATCGACGTCCGGACTGAAGCCGGTCAAGGCTGCCGCCCGCGATCTGTTCCGGCGGCCGCTGATGCCGCAGGAACTGCGCGACTGCGAAGCGATCGTGTTCGATCCGCCGCGGCAGGGCGCGCAGGCGCAAGTCCTCCAACTCGCGGCCAGCAAAGTTCCTGTGGTGGTTGCGGTGTCCTGCAATGTCGCGACCTTTGCACGCGACGCGCGGATTCTGATCGATGGTGGCTACAGGCTCGAGGGCGTGACGCCGGTCGACCAGTTCCGCCACACCCCGCATGTGGAACTGGTGGCGCGATTTGTGCTGAAGCGTTGAACCTCCCTTGCCGCCGGATGACCTACCGGAGTGAAGGAGTGACAGAGGCGATCTGCCTCTATTCGAGCGACCGCCCTGCCGGTCGTCCGCACGACGCGGACACGCCACCTCATTGAAGATGTCTGACATTCAAGGGAGGCCATCATGGACGTCAATCCCGACAAGCTAAATTCATTCATCGGAAAGATGCTGGGCGACGTCGGTGCGGCGATGAACGCCTCGCTGATGTTGATCGGCGACAAGCTCGGTCTCTACAAGACGCTTGCCGCAAAAGGACCCATGAATTCTTCGGAACTTGCGAAGGCCACCGGTACCAGCGAGCGCTATGTCCGCGAATGGCTCGCGGCGCAGGCTGCGTCCGGCTATGTCGAATACGATGCGGCTTCGGGCAAATTCTCGATGACGCCGGAGCAGAATATGGTTTTCGGCGACGAGGACAGCCCGGTGTTCATGGGAGCGGTCGGCAGTCTGGTTTCAGCGACGTTCCTCGACGAATCGAAGATTTCCGAGGCGTTCAAAACCGGCAATGGCGTCGGCTGGAACCGGCGCAGCGAATGCCTGTTCTGCGGAACCGCGCGGTTCTTTCGCACCGGTTACAAGCACCATCTGATGTAGGAGTGGCTGCCGGCGCTTGATGGCGTCGTCGAAAAACTAAAGCGCGGCGCCAAGGTCGCCGATGTCGGCTGCGGCCATGGCATATCGACGCGGCTGATGGCGGAGGCGTTTCCGAACTCGCGTTTCTTCGGATTCGACTATCACCCGGCCTCGATCGAGGCCGCACGCCAGACAGCAAAGGATGCGGGGCTCGGCGATCGCGTGCGCTTCGACGTCCAGTCTGCCAAGACGTATCCGGCGGAGGGCTATGACCTCGTTTGCTTTTTCGACTGCCTGCACGACATGGGCGATCCAGTCGGTGCGATGAAACACGTGCGCGAAACCATGGCTAATGACGGCACCTGCCTGCTGGTCGAGCCATTTGCCAACGACCGCCTGGAGGACAACCTCAATCCAATCGGGCGTATCTACTATGCGGCTTCGACCGTGGTCTGCACGCCCGCCTCACTCGATCAGGAAGTCGGCATGGCACTCGGCGCGCAGGCCGGCGAAGCGCGGCTTCGCGACGTCGCCAACAAGGGCGGCCTGACGCGATTCCGCCGCGCCACCGAAACGGCGTTCAATCTGATCCTGGAGGCGCGGGCCTAGGCCCAGCTCACCGCCCCCACCTGTCCTGCCAGATTTTCTCGCCAATCATGCAGGACACGCGCGGCTCCTTCTCGGCCACCGGGACGACCCGGCGCCCGGGCGTCCGGCCTGCGACCTCAAGCAGCAGCTTGGTCCGGATCGCTTCCTTGAACTTGTCGCGATCCTTGATCGTCACCACGAACGAGCCCGGGCCGCCGATGACGCAGTCCTCGTAATAGAAGTCGAGATTGTCGATATCCATCGTTGAGTAGGATGGTTCCTTCACCATGATCGGCAGGCCGTTGATGGTGATGCCCTTCTCCAGCGCCGCGTCGCGGGCGACGGTGACCGGCGAACCGTTGTTGTTGGGACCGTCACCGGAAATATCGATGACGCGTCGCAAGCCCCGATACGGGTTCTCGTCGAACAGAGGCATCGCGAAATTGATCGCGCCGGAGATCGAGGTGCGCGACGCCCGGCGGATCGGCGTCTTCATGATCTCGTTGGCGACGGCGTCCGCGGTTTCCGGACCGTCGATCACCCGCCACGGGATGATGATCTTCTGGTCGCTCGACGCCGCCCATTCGAAATAGGTCACCGAAATCTTGCCGTTCGGACCGGTCTTCAGCGCCTGCAGGAATTCCTTCGAGACAATGGCCTGGGCGTACCCCTCGCGCTGGATCGCCAGTTCATCCATATCCATCGAATAGGAGACATCGACGGCGATGACCAGTTCGACATCGACCGACGGAAGGTTCTCGGACAATTGAGGGCCCGCTTGATTCCCGGGGTTCGGCGCGGCGATACCCGCGATGTCACCTCCGGCCATCGCCCCCGCGACAAGCACCGCTCCGATCGAGACACACCAGCGCATAGCGCCCTCCCGTCTTGAGACGCGATGGTGACACGCAAACAAGCCTTCGAAAAGCAGGAACATGGATTGTTCTTCACATTCAAGTTAGTCCGATTGCCTTAATTTCACCCAGCCTTCCGCTTCGCCGATCCCTTTCCCCGAACCAACCAACAGCCGGACCGACGACACGCACATGTGCCGCCGCTGCAATGAAGCCATCCCGGAACTGCCGGTTTCGCGACAGATCGAGAAGTTGTAATCTTTTTCGAACGGCCCGTAACGTCAGGAGGCGCCGCCGGAATGATCGATACCGTCACCAAGCCGCAAACCAAGGTTAAAACCAAGACCGAGCGGCCGCGCCTGCACAAGGTCATCCTCGTCAACGACGACTTCACGCCCCGCGAATTTGTCGTCACCGTCCTGAAGGCGGAATTCCGCATGACCGAGGACCAGGCCCACAAGGTCATGATCACCGCGCACCGCCGCGGCGTTTGCGTGGTCGCGGTCTTCACCAAGGACGTCGCCGAGACCAAGGCGACCCGCGCCACCGACGCCGGCCGCGCCAAGGGTTATCCGCTGCTGTTCACCACCGAGCCGGAGGAATAGCAGGCCGCAGCGATGCTCATCGTGCAGTGAGCAGATTCCTTGCAATGATCAATTGCTGGATCTCGCTGGTGCCATCGAATATCCGGAACGCACGCGAATGCCTGAATAGGCGTTCCACTGTCGTTCCCTTGACCACCCCAAGCCCGCCAAAAATCTGCACGGCCTGATCGATCACCTCGAAGGCAGCCTCGGTCGAATACAGTTTCGCGATTGCCGCCTCCCGCGCGATTGAAACGTCGCTGGTGTCGTGTTGCCACGCCGCGCGGTAGACCAGCAGTGCAGCGGCGTCGACCCGGACCGCCATGTCGGCAAGTTTGGCCTGAACAAGCTGGTGTTCCGAGATTGGCTTACCGAACGCCGTGCGGCGGGTGCTTTGGCTGATGGCCTCCGCCATGGCACGGCGCGCGAGGCCCAGGGTGGCGGCGCCCACCGTCGGACGGAAGAGCTCAAGAACGTTCATTGCGATCCTGAGGCCCTGCCCGGGTTCTCCGATCAGCCGATCCGGCGGGATCCGGCAATTGTTCAGGGTCCACGTTCCCACGGTGTGCGGTGACGACACCTCGACCCTTTGTTCGAGCAGCAGCCCTTCGGCGTTGCCGTCGATGGCAAACGCCGAAATTCCGCCGTCATCGCCTCGGCCCACCATCCGCGCGAAAACCACATAGAGGTCGGCTAATCCGGAATTGGAGGTCCAGGTCTTGCGGCCGTTGATGACGTAATGATCGCCATCCAGATGCGCTGATGTCGCGATGGCACCTGCATCCGATCCTGCGTCCGGCTCGGAAAGCGCAAAAGCCGGCAACAGATCGCCGGACAAGTATTTCGAAAGGTAAAATTCCCGCAACGCCGGCGATCCGTACAGCGCGATGGGCAGGATGCCAAGCCACGGCTCCGACAGGGCAACATCGGCGATGGCGGACGAATAGGCGGAAATCTCCCGCAACAGACAGACGCTTCGCAGATCGATTTTCGCAGGATCGTGCGGTGCCGCTGGCGCCGGAAGCGTCTGCTTCAGCCAGCCGGATCGCGCCAGAAGTTCGAAAATCTTCCGCGCGGCACGTCCGTCATTGCCCTCGTCCCGTTCGAATTCTCCAAGATGAACCGATACCCACCGATCCAGCTCCGACGCAAATTCGCGGTGGATGGGCCCGAAAAACGGCCATGCAAGATGCGCGTACTTCATGGCCCAGGACAATCAGGGATACGGCCGGGGCGGTCAATATCGCCGAAACAAGGACTTCTCACCATCCGGCCGCATTGGTTCAGGGCGATAAAGGCACACCCGGTATTTGTCGCCGATACACGACGCAAACTGAAGCATCCTGCATCCGCGTCTGAACGGCTAAAAATATGCCGTCAGCCCGGCGCCGGAGCCGGAGCTGTTCTGCAGCGACGACATCGCGCGGTAGTTCTGCATGATCCTGTTGGCGAATTCGTCGGTAAAGCCGAGCACCTTCTTTTCCTCGGCGCTCATGGTCGAATATTGCTGCAGCAGCGCCTGGGTGCTTGCCTTGAGGCCACCGCCTGAACCTGGATCGAAGGCATTCAGTACGCCGCTGCGGGTGCGCTGATTGAGCTCCGCCTTGGCGGCGTTTGCTTCTTCGACCGAGAACGATGCGTCGGCATTCAGCGCCACGATCGCCAGCGACCTGTTGTCGAACTCGGTGAAATCCACCTGTTGCCCGGTTTTCCTGCCGCTGTTGAAAACCAGCTCCTTGCCGTTATCTCTGGCGCCGCTCGCTTGCGCATCGAGTGGTTAGAGATTGGCCGGTCAAAGAATTATGGACCGGCATTCGAGAGGCTAGGTCCCGCTGTGATCAGGTACAGGCGCGGCACCATTCGCGCTTACCTTAAGGAACGTGAATTTTCTCATACTGCTCAATATAGAAAGCCGCGCAAGCGCGCCTCTGTGGTGGAGGGGTGAGATGTCAACAGAATTTTGGTTGCGCGACATCCTGTTTGTCGGAACTGCGCGCGCCACAGGCGGATTCAGTAATCCTGGCGGCGCCCTCGACGCTGCTGCACACCCTGCTGCTCCACGGCCTGCTGCCACAGGAGGCGCCGGTTGACAACGCACAAAGTGTTCCATCGCCCGGATGCCGACGCCAGGCATTGGTCTCGTGTCTGATAGGAGCAGTCGCCGGAATAGCCGAGCTCCCCACCCATGACGCACCAAGGGTAATCATATGAGACAGGAGAGGCGGAGGCGGAGCCGGCGAAAGCGGCCGTCGTCCCGGCTGCTAACAAGGCCAAAATGGCTAACATTGTGCGCATGATCATGTTTCCTCTCGTGCAGTCTTCGTACCGCAGTACGGGTTACTTTAGACTTTTTTTTACCCACCCCAGTTCTTAAAACGCTCTTCATACGGTTTTGTGTACGGTCCCGGCTGGTAGCCCGGCGCGTAGCCGAAACCCGAAGCGGAAGGATCAAGGGCTTGGGAACGAACGATGGCGTGCCGCCGGTGTGCGTGATTTCATCGAAAGAGAAACACTGGGGACGGCGCAAGCTGAAGCGGGACGAGTGATGAACTGAAAAAGTGCAGCCCCGAATCGCGGGACGGGGCTGCACGAACCAAACGTTTAACCAGGCCCGCCAACCTTCGAACCCTCGCAAACCGAGACCGAGCTGCAGCCTGGCGGCGTCACGATGCCGGTTCTTCATCCAGCAGCCCGTAGACCCGCTCGGCCTTTGAAAAGCCTGATATCGGAAACTCGCCAAGCTCAGTCCAGCCGCCCGCGCATATGCCGGCGAATCCCGCCGAAGCCACGATCGTGCGGTTGAGGCGGCCGGCGATTTTTTCCAGCCGCGCCGCGAGATTGACGGCGGGACCGATGCAAGTGAAGTCGAGCCGGTTGCCGCCGCCGATATTGCCGTACAGGATTCGCCCCACATGCAGCGCGACCCCGAAGCGGAAGCGCTCGACGGCATCGCCAATCGGGAAATGCATCGCTTCCACGCTGGCGCGGGATTCGCGCGCGGCTTCCAGCACGCGCGAACAGACCTGCCTGACATCGCCGACATACTCATCGATCGGAAACACCGCGAGCAGCCCGTCGCCCATGAACTTCAGAACTTCCCCGCCATGGGTTCGGATCGCGGACACCTGGCAGTCAAAATAGCAATTGAGAATCTCGACCACGGTCTCGGCCGGCAGCCGGTCCGACAGCGCGGTGAAGCCGCGCAGATCCGACAGCCAGATCGCGGCATCCATGGTATCGGTGTGGCCGCGGCGAATTTGTCCGCCGAGAATCCGCTCACCGGCGCGGTTGCCGACATAGGTGTCGAGCAGGAGCGCGGCGGTGCGGCGCAGGCTGACGATTTCGATCACCCGCGCCAGCGGCGGGATCAGCGACCGCAGCGCGCTCAGTTGTTGGTCGCTGAAGCCGCCCGGCTGCTTCGTGGTCCAGCTCGAGGCGTGGATCGAGCCGTCGATGAACAGCAGCGGCAACGCGATGTAGTCGGTGACGCCTTCGGCATGCAGATCGGCGAAAATCGGAAAGCGTCCGCTCTGCAGTTCGTCGAGGCGGCCCCTGACCTCTTTTCCTTCGGTGAAGACGATCGCCAGCGGACTGTTCATGAATCCCGGCGAATCCAGCACGTCGAAATCGACCGTGCCCATCTCGACCTGTTCGCCCAGCCGCCAGATGAAATTGCGGCCGAAAATATCGGGATGCAGCGTCCGGATGAAGACGCCGACCCGCCACAACGGCAAGCCCGCCTGCACCATGCGCTCGCCGGTTTCCGCCATCATCCGGGGCGGGCTGGCCGCAGACCTCGCGCCATCGATCAGCCAGTCGGTGAGTTTCTGCAGATCTGAAATGTTCATGAGAACATTTGCGGCGCAAGTTCCTGCAACGTCAAGACGAAGCAAATGCTTTGACCCGGAACGGACGAATCTGGGGCCAAGAGTTCGAATCTCCTCGGGCGCGCCATTTCGGTACAGCGAAGGCCTCGCTGGCATGTGCGGCTTCAGGCGGGATATCTCTCAGCGCGTCACGGTGGCTCCCAACCAAAAATATCGAAAACAACCCCATGCAAAGTAGCAGGCGGTCGCCGGTAAGGACGCCTTGGGTCAATACTTGACACGTCGGGCAAATCAACGGCACTCCTTCATCATCGCACAATCCATTAAGCACCCGTGGGCCCGCAATGGCGCGCCGTTTGGTGTGATTTGGGCGAAAATCCCTACCCACGATTGAATTTGCATTGGCTCGTGAAGTTTTGAATGCTTTCTCGGTTCGAGCGGCACCAGGCCGCTTCATACGGTGCCGCTGCAGTGCCATCCAAAACCATGTGCAGACAAACACTTACGACCCCCGACGGCACGGAGCGACACCGTCGCTTTTATCTTGCTGTCACTCGGCCTCTGGGGCGCTGTCGTTTCTGCTAGCGATATTGATACAGTTCAGCGAACGTCGGATTGGTAGATTTCAAGCATGTCAACAAGCATCTCCCTAACAGATCTTCAAAGCGCACTGAAGGCCGCGCAGATTCGGCTTAAACGTGCAGTGCAAGCTCTCGCGCCTAAACATAAGGGTGGAGAGCTTGAGGAGTTTGCCGCGGCCCAGGAGGCTTTGCTTGAAGCGGAGCGCGCCCTCGCAGCAGCGCAGAACGAACCGCATGCCGTTCCAATTGAGTTTCCGGTGCAATGGGACACCGGTGCTCCGCTTCCTTATTTGCTCCGGAACGACTATCGGACGTTTCTCGTGTTCTTCTTGCGCGACGTTGACCCAGAGTGGGATGGAACCTACGTCAACATTCGTCATGCTGATGATCCTAGTTCAAGCAACCTTGCAGTTGTCGAGTTCAAGCGTTGCGTATGCACAAAGATGGGGACACCAAACGAAGAGGTGTTTCATGGCCATCCGCTGAACGGCAAGGGCTTGGAAGGGTATAGCCCGCTACGAGTGAAGAATTCTCTTTGGATCAAGGAACTGGAGGCGATCAATTCAATACATAGCGGCTACAGACCCGAATCCTGGCGCAGTCTTAACCACTACATCTTCGGATTCCACGACTGCACCTTCGAATGTGTCGCGGAATCGTTCCTCGTTGAGGCAAGAGCGACGACTGTTCCGGAATTGCTGACAGAAATATGCGGCAAACTTGTCCAATAGGAGCCGCCTCGACAGTTCGAGTCCCTCCGTTCCTCCAAAGGCGCGTAGCGCCAGTGGGCAGCGAAGCGCACCGCAGCCGGCGGCTGCGTGGTATTGAAGGCCGCATCATAGCGCCACGGCGAAGCAATAGTGCCCATCTTCATCGGCCGTGGCGCGCCACTCTGGAATACGCTATCGGCGCCGAATGCCGCCGATTTCGCTCCTCGGTCTGGAGGCAGTACCCGCGGAGAAAACTGCGCCGGTGGCGCTGTCGATGAACTCGGTCAATGCCTCCTGGGCCTCGGCTTCAGCGCGGCAGCACGCACGGAACGATCTGCCGGCCGTGCCGCCGGTAGATGCGGAAATCGCCGTCCGTCGTCAGCAGTACGGGATCATTCAGCGTCTCGGTCATGCGGACAAGGCAGGCATCCGCGAAACTCATCGGCACGTCGGCATATTTCTCCAACAGCTTCAGGACGGCATCCATGTCGTCGGCGAAACGATAGTCGCAGACGAGAGCGCCTCGGCGAAGCAGTGATGCGACGCTTAGGGTTCCGAGCCCCCCGAGCAGATGAGAAGCCTCCGACAGCACCGCTTCGCAAGTCGCCCAGGGAGGCGGCAAGCGCGGCGCCTGCGCGGCGGCCCACCCATGGTTGGCATCGCGGCGACTGAGGAGCGCCACCAGAAAACCGGCATCAACGAGTGCGCTTTTCGCCATATCCCGTCGACTTCAGGTACTTTTTCGTCCGCGCGCTCAAATCGCGCGGCAGCCCATCGACCGAGCCGACGACGTCAGCGATGGCGTCGAGTAACGCCGGCCGTCGCCGGCGAGATCCCTCTCCCCCCGTCAATCGCTCGCGCACCACGTCGGATTTCGACAGCTTGCGCCGGCGCGACTCGGCTTCGATTTGGGCGACCAAGGCTTCGGGCAATCGAACCGTCAATGTCTTCATGACGCTATCGTATTACATCTCCGGCATATGCGCAATACACTACTCCCCGGTGGCAGGGCTATCGCATATGGAATTTTCAATGAGTCGTCCCTGCGAACGCAGGGACCCATACGGCGCGGGCTTTCGTTCCGGCACTGGAGCCGAGGCCTTTTTTCACTTTTGAGGCCAGGGGTGATGATGGTGTGGACGGCCCCCTACGGCATCGCGATGTGCCAGAATGAGGTTGTTGCAAATCTCAGAC
>Ga0137418_10002690_pt1 | contig 16274 bp, 14 predicted proteins | sample CZODoug3_1_2_16f_FD_122242 | JGI IMG/M metagenome (GOLD analysis project Ga0137418, IMG submission 122242) | Vadose zone soil fungal communities from Angelo Coast Range Reserve, California, USA - CZODoug3_1_2_16fungal (Hybrid Assembly) | ecosystem: Environmental > Terrestrial > Soil > Vadose... | reverse complement strand
GGCACCGGCACAACCGTCTGGTTCAAGCCCGACACGCAGATCTTCACCGAGACGCGCTTCGACTACGCCACGCTGGCCAACCGGCTGCGTGAGCTCGCGTTCCTGAACAAAGCGCTCACGATCACGCTCAAGGACGAGCGCAAGGGACAGCTCAAGCAGGAGACCTTCTTCTACAAGGGGGGGCTCGCCGAGTTCGTGAAGTACCTACTGGGCAACCGCAAGTCGCTCCACCCCAAGCCGATCACCTTCGAGACGACGCGAGAAGGGGTCGAAGTCGAGGGCGCGGTCCAGTACGACGACGGTTATAACGACAACACGTTCTCGTTCGTCAACAACATCAACACGCACGAAGGCGGCACGCACCTCACGGGATTCCGCGCGGCGCTCACCCGCACGATCAACGAGTGGGCGAAGAAGGACGGTCTCCTCAAGAAGGAAGAGTTCACCCTCACGGGGGACGACATTCGCGAGGGCCTGACCGCGGTGCTGCACGTCAAGGTCAAGGACCCGCAGTTCGAGGGGCAGACCAAGACCAAGCTCGGCAACTCCGAAGTCGAGGGGATCGTGAAGACCGTGGTCAACGACGCCCTGGGCGCGTTCTTCGACAAGACGCCGAGCGTGGCGCGCACCATCATCGCCAAGGCCCTGAGCGCGGCGCGGGCACGGGAGGCGGCGCGCAAGGCGCGCGAGCTGGTCCGCAAGAAGAGCGGGCTCGAGGGCGGGTTGCTCCCCGGGAAGCTCGCCGACTGCTCGGTCTCCGACCCCAAGCTCACGGAGCTGTATCTCGTCGAGGGCGATTCCGCCGGCGGGTCGGCCAAGCAGGGTCGCGACCGCAGCTTCCAGGCGATCCTCCCGCTGCGGGGCAAGATCCTCAACGTGCAGAAGGCCCGGATCGACAAGATCCTCTCCAACGAGGAGATCCGGACGATCATCACGGCGATCGGCACGGGTGTGGGCGAGGATTTCAAGCTCGACGACGCGCGCTACCACAAGATCATCATCATGACGGACGCCGACGTGGACGGCGCCCACATCCGCACCCTGCTCCTCACGTTCTTCTACAAGGAGATGAAGTTCCTGATCGACGCCGGGTACATCTACATCGCGCAGCCGCCGCTATACCGCGTCGCCAAGGGCAAGGAGGAGTTCTACGCCTACGACGAGAAGGAGCGCGACGCCTATGTGAAGCGGCTGACGAACGGCGAACCCGGGGCGAGCCACGGCAACGCCATGATTCAGCGCTATAAGGGGTTGGGGGAAATGAATCCCGACCAACTGCGCAACACCACGATGGACCCGGCGCGCCGCACCCTCCTCAAGGTGACCATGGAGGACGCGTTCGAGGCGTCGACGCTGTTCGAGACGCTGATGGGCGACGAAGTGGAGCCGCGGCGGAAGTTCATCGAGGAAAACGCGAAGTTCGTGCGAAACCTCGACATCTAGGGTCTAGCGCTTCAGCTCCTCGACGCCGTCCTTCGTCACCCGGTGGGAGATCAGCGGCAGCGGCTTGTCGGTGAGCTTATCGCCGATCACGATCGCCTGCTGCAGCGCCTCGAACCCCAGCTTGATCCCCGCCGGATCCTTCGCGAACACCGAGGCGATCGGCTCTCCCGCCGGGATCTTGTCCCCCGGGTTCACGGTGATGACGAACCCGACCGTGGGGTCCACCGCATCTTCCACCGCGATACGCCCGCCGCCCATCGCGACGACGGCCCGGCCGATGATCTTCGGCTCCACGCGCTGGACCACGCCCGTGCGGGGCGCGTTGTACACCTCTACCTCCAGGGCCTGCGGGAGCACGGACGCATCCTCGACGACCTTGGGGTTGCCGCCTTGGGCCTCGATCACCCGCTCGAATTTCTCGGCGGCGAGGCCCGATCCGAGCGCGTTCTCGAGACGCTGGCGCGCCTTCTTCGACGTCTTCTCCACGCCGGCGGCGAGCAGCATCTCGACGCCCAGGGCGTACGTCACCTCCATTAGATCCGCCGGCCCCTCACCGCGCAGCGCGAGGATCGCTTCCTCGGTTTCGAGGGCATTGCCGCAGGCGCGCCCCAGCGGGCGGTCCATGGCAGTGAGCAGCGCGACCGTGGGGCAGCCGCGGTCCTCGCCGAGCGCGATCATCGTCTGCGCGAGCTCGAGACTCTGGTCGAGCTTGGTGAGAAACGCCCCACTTCCCCGCTTCACGTCGAGGATGAGCGCGTTCAGCCCCTCGGCGAGCTTCTTCGACATGATACTGGCGGCGATCAGCGGAATGGCGGCGACGGTGCCCGTCACGTCGCGCAGCGCGTACAGCCGGCGGTCGGCGGGGGCGATCTCGGGCGTCTGCCCGATCATCGCGCACCCCAGCTTCATCACCTGTGCCTTCGCCTCGGCGAGCGACAGTCCGGTGCGGAATCCGGGGATCGCCTCGAGCTTGTCGAGCGTGCCGCCGGTGTGGCCCAGGCCCCGGCCGGACATCATCGGCACGGCCACGCCGCACGCGGCGACGAGCGGCGCGAGCACCAGCGACACCTTGTCGCCGACGCCGCCCGTCGAGTGCTTGTCGACGCGCGGTGTCCCCCACGAGTCGAACGCGAGCCGCTGGCCCGAGGCGAGCATCGCGTCGGTGAGGGCGGCGAGCTCCTGGCGCTCAAGCCCGCGGAGCAGCACCGCCATCAGCAGCGCCGACATCTGGTAGTCGGGGATTCGGTCCGCGGTGTACGCGGCGACCAGGGCGGACCACTCTTCCGGCGTGAGGGCGCCGCCGTCGCGCTTGCGCTCGATGAGCGGCACGACCAACATTAGCGGCCCCCCTCCTTACGGAGTCCTCGATGCGCGGTCCCGCGTGCCTGCTGATCTGTCTCGCCGTTCCCGCGCTGCTCGCCGCCCAGGCGCAGCCCACGGTGGCAGAGCACATCGCGCTCGGCGACAGCGCGCACGCGGCCCTCGCGCCGCAGCAGGCCCTGGGGCACTATCGCGCCGCGCTCGCTCACGACTCCACGAACTACGCCGCCCTGTGGAAGGCGGGGCGCGAGGCCGTCGACATCGCGAAGCAGATCGAGGGTAAGGACGACTCCTCGAAACAGGTCCGCGACAGCCTCTACGTCCTGGCGCGGGCGTACGGCGAGGCCGCGGTGCGCGTGAATCCCAACGGGGCGGACGGGCACTTCACGGTCGCCCAGGCCATGGGCCGCCTGTCGCGCACCAAGGGAGGCAAAGAGCGGGTCCGCTTCGCCAAGCTCATCTACGACGAAGGCATGAAAGCCTTGGAGCTCGACTCGACGCACGACGGCGCGAATCACCTGATCGGGGCGTGGCATGCCGAGGTCAAGCGGCTGTCGGGGTTCCAGAAGTTCTTCGCCAAGACGTTGTTCGGCGGCGGCTTCCTGGACAAGGGCAACTGGGAAGACGCACAGCGGTACCTCGAAAAGGCTGTCGCCCTGAAGCCGCAGAACATTTTCCACCGCCTCGAGCTCGGCGAGGTGTACGTCGACGTCGGCAAGTACTCCAAGGCACGGGCGGAGTTCACGGCCATCGACCCGCTGCCGATCGCCGACGTGCTCGACCACGAGTACAAGCAGGAGGCCAAGCAGGTCCTCGCAGACATCAAAGGCGAGAAAGACGAGACCTAGCGCCGTCCCATCAGGCGCTCGATCTCGGCTGTGGTCTTCGGCGCCTTGGCGGAGAGCCACTCCGCCCCGGTCGCCGTCACCAGCACGTCGTCCTCGATCCGCACGCCGAGCGCTTCCTGCGCTAGGTAAATCCCGGGCTCGATCGTGAGCACCATCCCAGCCTTGAGCGGCGTACTGTAGTCGCCCACGTCGTGCACGTCCATGCCGAGCCAGTGCGACAGGCCGTGAATGAAGTAGGCGTCGCAGGTCTGCGTACCGCACAGCGTGCCGGAATGCGTGCGCATGTAGTCGCGCGCGACCCGGTTGAGCTGCGCGATGGTCGCGCCGGGACGGGTGGAATCGAACGCGGCCTGCTGGGTCGCCAGCACGAGGTCGTAAATCGCCTTCTGGCGCGGCGTGAACTTGCCGTTCACGGGGAAGGTGCGGGTCACGTCGGCGGTGTACTGTCCCCACTCTGCCCCCGCGTCCACCACGATCAGGTCGCCGTCCCGCGTCTGGCGCCGGTTGACGTCGTAGTGGAGCGTGGTGCTGTTGGGACCGCTGCCCACGATGGACGGATAGCCCACGCGATCGGCGCCATTCCTCCGGAATTCCGCCTCGAGCGCGGCCTCGATCTCGTACTCCCACACGCCCGGGCGGGCCGCCTGCATCGCCGTGACGTGCCCGAGCACCGAGATCTCGACCGCCTTCCGCATGCGAGCCACCTCATCCGCGTCCTTCACGAGTCGCATTGAGTCGGCGGAGGGGCGGAGGTTGCGCACGTCGCGCCCCGAGAAGAGCAGGTCGCGGAACCGCGGCTCGTCGCGGGTGGTCTGGTCGAGGGGCACGTACAGGGGACCGCGGGCGCGGACCAGCGCGGCGGAGAGCACCGGGTCGAGGGAGTCGGTGGGGAGGACGCGCGCGATGCCGGTAAGGCGGACCGCCGTGGTATCCGGCCCCAGGCGCAGGCCGGTCCAACGCTCCTGAAGCGGATCGCGGGGCGGCAGGAACAGCATGGTCTCGCCGGCGCCGCCAGCCACCAGGAGGAGCCACGCGTCCTGGGTCTCGAGCTCGGTGAAATAGAAGAACGTGTTGCTCTGGCGGAAGTCGTTGTCCTGCACGTAGTCGCGCTCGAGCTCGCGCTCGTGGGCCGCGGGCACCAGCACGACGCCGCGGCCGAGGCGGGCCAGCAGCACGCGCCGCCGCGCGGCGACGGTCGCGGTGTCGACCGGGCGGCCCATGCCCGGCAACTCCGGCACCGGCGTCCAGGCCCCGAGCGGAGGCGGCGCAGAACTCGGGCGCGCCTGCGCGGCGAGCGCGGGCGCGGCGACGCAAACGGCGAGGATGAGCGATCGCATGGGCTCCGAAGCTATCGCGCGCGCACGCGCGCGGCAACTTGACGCCGCATCCGCCGGGGACGCAAACTATGCCATGACTCTCCCCTCCGCACTCGAGGCGCGCGTTGCCGAGCTCGAGCGCGAGCGCAAGCATCTGCTCGCCATCATCGAGATCCTCAAGGACGTCTCCACCTCGCTCCACTTCATTGACATCCTGCAGGCCATTGCACGCAAGCTCGGCGAGGCGTTCGGGCTGGACCGCTGCTCGATCTTTCTCGCCGAGCGCGGCGGCCGGTCCGTGCGGCTGGTCGCCTCCTACGAAGATCCGACCATTCGCAATTACGTGGTGGACCTCGAGCGCTACCCCGAACTGAAGCGCGCGATGCAGAGCGGCGAGACGGTCTTCATCCCCGATGCGGCCACCGATCCGAGCCTGAAGCACGTGAAGGGCGAGCTCATCAGCCGCCGCGTGAAGTCCATCACGGTGGTGCCGATCACCTGGAGGGGTGTGGCGATCGGAGCGATTTTTCTGCGCACCTTCCGCGACGGCCCCACGTTCTCCGACGAGGATGTGCGATTCGTGCAGGTGGTCGCCTCGATCACGGCGCAGGCCCTGCGCAACGCGCACCGCTACGAGCGTCTGGCGCAGCGGCAGCAAGAGACCGGTGAGACCATGCGGCGCATGGAGCTCGAGCGCGTCGCGCTGCTGTCGTTCCTGCGCCGCCTGCTCGGGGCGTTCGGCGAGCGCGAGGGCGCCTGGGCCGAAGGGCTCCTGCCGCGCGCCTCGGCCGACGAGCTCGACCGGCTGGTCGGCGTCGCGATGGCCGTCATTCAAGAGGAAGCCAAGGGTCGGTGAAGCGTCTTGCCGCACGAGCCGCCGAGCTGCGGCGGCTCATCGAGCGCGCCAACCACGCTTACTACGTACTCGACAAGCCGGAGATGTCCGACGCCGAGTACGACCGCCTGTTTCGCGAGCTGCAGGAGCTCGAGGCCAAACATCCCGAGCTCCGCACCCCCGACAGTCCCACGCAGCGCGTCGGCGCGGAGCCCGCGACGGCGTTCAAGAAGCACCGCCACCTGGTGCCGATGCTGTCGCTCGCCAACGCCTTCAACGAGGCGGAGCTCGCCGAATGGGAGAATCGCAACGCCCGGCTGGTCCCGGAGGTGCGCACCGCCGGGCTTACGCTCGAAGTGAAGATCGACGGCGCCGCGGTGAGCCTCACCTATGAGAAGGGGCTGTTCGTCGGCGGCGCCACGCGCGGGAACGGCCTGGTGGGAGAAGACGTCACCGCCAACCTCCGCACCGTGGTCGACGTCCCGCTGCGACTCACGGGCAAAGCCTGGCCTAAGCTGATGGAGGTGCGCGGCGAGGTCTATTTCTCCAAGTCACGCTTCGCCGAGCTCAACCGCGAGCGCGAGCAGGCCGGCGAGACCACGTTCGCGAACCCGCGGAACGCCGCCGCGGGATCGCTGCGCCAGCTCGACCCCAAGATCACCCGCAGCCGCGGCCTGCGGATCTTCTGCTTCCACGTCGAAGCGCCCGGCCAGAAGCTCCCCGTCGCGACGCAGCACGACCTGCTCGAGCAGCTCACCGCGTGGGGATTCCCGGTCGAGGAGCACCACACCCTCGTCCCCGACCTGCCGCACGCCAACACGGACATCGCCAAGCTCGAGCAGGCTCTCCCCACCCTCGACTATGGCGCCGACGGCGTGGTGGTGAAGGTCAACCCGCTCACGCTGCACGCCGAGCTGGGCACGGTGGGGAACCGCGAGCCGCGTTGGGCCATCGCGCGCAAGTTCGCACCCGAGGTCCAGATCACCAAGCTCAAAGAGATCCGGATCAACGTGGGCCGCACCGGCGCGCTCAACCCGTACGCGGTGCTCGAGCCCGTAGAGATCGGGGGCGTCACGGTCACCACCGCCACGCTCCACAACTTCGACCTGATCGAGGCGAAGGACATTCGCGAGGGCGACTGGGTGGAAGTCACCCGCGCGGGCGAAGTCATCCCGCAAGTGCTGGGGCCCGTGCGCGAGCGCCGTACCGGGAAGGAGCGGAAGTTCAAGCCCCCGGAGCGCTGCCCCGTGTGCCACGCGAAGGTCGAGTACCCGGCGGACGAGGTGATGGCGTACTGCTCCAACGTCTCGTGCCCGGGACGGATCCTCGAGAGCATCGTCCACTTCGCCGCCGTGATGGACATCCGCGGCCTCGGGTACGAGCGGGTGCGCGCGCTGCTCGATGCCAAGCTCATCAAGGACGTCGCCGATCTGTACGAGCTGACGCCGGCGCGGCTGCTCACGCTCGAAGGGTTCGCGGAGAAATCGGCCCAGCAGCTCGTCGACGCGATCCAGGCATCGAAGCAGCAGCCGCTCTCGACGCTGCTCAACGCGCTGGGGCTACGCCACGTGGGAGCGCAGGTGGCGAAGCTGCTCGCCCGCCATTTCGGCACCATGAAGGCGCTCCGGAACGCGTCGCCCGACGACATCAGCCGGATCCGCGGGGTCGGACCGGCGATTGCCGAGGCCGTGGCGGGGTTCTTCGACGAGCCTCGGAACCGCAAGCTGCTCGAGCGCCTGGAGAAGCTCGGACTGAACTTCACCGAGCCGACCGTGGTCGAGGGGGAGGGGGGTGGCCCGCTCGCCGGACAGACCTACGTGGTGACCGGCACCCTCCCGTCGCTCTCCCGCGCGCAGGCGGCCGAGCTGATCGAGGCGGCGGGCGGGCACGTCGCCGACAGTGTGTCGAAGAAGACGACGGCCGTCGTCGTCGGTGCGGACGCGGGGTCGAAGCTCGAGAAGGCGAAAGCGCTCGGTATCCCGATCATCGACGAGGCGGAACTCTTGCGCCGCGCACGGGCCAAACCCTAAGTTGCCGTCCCAGATGACCGCGCCCTCCGCTCCCGCCGCCGCGACCGAGGCCCTCACGATCGGGCGCACCGCCCTGCGGCAGCTGCACGACAGTCTGCTCCGGGATGCGCCTGACTTCACGGTCCCCATCCTGCAAGAAGTCGGTTTCGCCGCCGGCGCAGGCGTGTTTCAAGCGTTTTGCGATTGGCTGCCCGCCGTGACGGGCGTCGCGCGGCCCGACGACCTCGACGCCGGCCGGCTGAATGACGTCCTGTCCGCATTCTTCCGCGCGACGGGGTGGGGCTCGGTCAGCGTCGCGCCGCTCGGCAATGCAGCGCTCGTCGTGGACTCGAGCGACTGGGCCGAAGCAGCCCCCGGGAGCGCTCAGGAGCCGATGTGCTTCTTCTCCTCGGGCATGCTCGCGGATTTTTTCGGCCGTCTGTCGGGGGAGCCCGTCGCCGTGATGGAGGTCGAGTGCCGGTCTCGGAACGACGAACGGTGCCGGTTCTTGTCCGCATCTCCCGATACGCTGAACGAGGTGTACGAGCGGATGACGCAAGGGACGGGGTACGAGCAGGCGCTCGGGGCGAAGTAGCCGCTGACTCAAGGCGAAGAGCCGATCCGCGAAATCGTCCAGCGGGAAACCCGCGCCTGGGACACCCAGGATGCGGACCTCTTGGTTTCCTGCTTTCACCCGGCCATGGTCTGGCCCTGGCCTCCCACCGCACAGTCGCACGATCCGATGACGTGGGTCATGGTGTGGGGTCGTTTCAACGCGGAGCGTTGGAAACGCGGGTGGCAAGCGCTGTTCGACACCCACACGCTGCTGCACAACCGGCGCGACATCAGGAAGATCGTCCTCTCGGCCGAAGGCGACGGGGCGTTTGCGGTGGTGGACGTCGACACACTGTGGCGGCACAAGCAGACCGGCGTGGAGCAGCACTGGAAGGGACGGACCTGCAAGATCTACACGCAGGTCGGGACGCAGTGGAAGATGGTTGCTCAAACGGGCGTCCTCGCGTACTAGCGGCGGGCGACGCTCACCCCCTCGAACAGCACCGACGGCGCGCAACGGGACCCGGTCCAGCGCGCGTCGTTTCCGAAGCCGGCGACTCGCTTCCACAGCTCGTACGCGTTCCCCGCCACCGCGGCATCCTTCACGCGACCCGTGATCTCCCCCCGCTCGATTCGGTACGCCAGCGCAACCGGATGGCTGAACGCTCCACCCGTCACGTTCCCCTGCCCCACCCCGATCAGCTCGTCGACCAACAGGCCTTCCGGGATCTCTCCCAGGAGACCGCCGCCCAACTGTAGGGGCGCAGGCCGCGCCGCTGCGTCGTTCAGGACAATGTTGGTGTATGCCGGCACCGGCTTCCCGAAGATCCCGCGCGCCCCGTGTCCCGTGCTCTTGGTCTTCGCACGCGCCGCCGTCTCGAGGTCGTAGATGAACCGTCGCACGACTCCTCGTTCCACGAGACACGTGGTCCGGGAGGGCACGCACTCATCGTCCAGCGGACGAGACGCGGTGCGACCGACGCGCAGGGGATCGTCGGTGAGCGAGACCCGGGCGTCGAACACCTGCTCCCCGACCTTCGCCCCGAGGGGCGAAATCCCCTGCAGCACCGCCTTCCCGGAGAGGCCCTGTGTCACGGGAAGCATCAGCGCGGACAGGCCGGCGGGAGTGAAGACGACGGGGAGGGCACCGTCGGGCGATGCGACGACGCGCAGCGCGTGATCGAGGCGCGCGTTGATCGAGACGACCAGGGCCGCCAGCGCCTCGTCCGACGGAAGATCCGCTCCCTCGAGCGCATCCGAGACCACGAGCACGTCGTCGCCGGCGATGCGCCAGACGTCCGCGCTCACACCGCATCCCGTGCCGCGATACTCGCCGCCGGCCCCCGCGGTGTTGGCGACCCGCGTCGCCGTGGCTTCGCGCTCGATCGCGACGTTGACCCGGCATCCGTCGCGCTCGAGCCGGGCCAGGAGCGAGCGCCCGATGCCGATCAGATCGTCGAGGGGGGCATTCGCTGCTCGGTCGAAGAACGTGGTGAGCGGCGGAAGGGGAGCCTGCGTCGGAAACGCGAGGTCCAGCTCCTCGCCCAGCTCGGCCGACGCGAGCGCACGAGCGACGAGCTCGTCGGGTGCAGCATCGGTGGCGGTGGTTCCCGCGACCCCAACGCGCCCGCGGTCGCGCACCCGCAGATTCGCTCCCGCTTCCTCGGTGGTACCGGCCGACTTGAGCCGCCCCCATTCGAACGCGACCGTGGTACGTTCGAAGCGACGCCACAGCGCATCGGCGCCGCCGTCCGCGCGGCGCCGGGCCGCTTCGATGAGCTGGGCGATCATGGCGCCACGTCTCCGCCGACCAGCGCCTCCTCGATGCGAACGTGCGGTGCCCCCTCAGTGACGGGGAGGGGGAACTGGCCGGCCTTGCCGCAACCGCCGCCCATCTGGTTCCAGCGGAAGTCGCCGGCGATGTGATCGATGCGGTCGAGCGTCTGGAACAGATTCCCCGCGAGCACGACGTCCTTCACCAGCTCCGCCACCCGCCCGTCGCGGATCATGCGGCCGTAGGCCGCCGTAAACGAGAAGTTCTCGAGCATCGTCTGGCCGCCGAACGCGCCGCATGCGTACACGCCGAGCTTCACGTCCCCGATCAGGTCCTCGAAGCTTCCCCGACCGCCCGCGATGTAGGTGTTCGTCATGCGCACGATCGGCGGGTGCCGGAACGATATCGCGCGCCCGTTGCCCGTTGGCCGCTCGCCCATCGCCGCGGCGGTCTCGCGCGAGTGCAGCCGGCCGACCAGAATCCCTTCCTTGATGAGCGTGGTGTCCCGGGTGGGTGTGCCTTCGTCGTCGAACGGCAGCGTGCCGCGCAAGCCGGGGGCCGCGCCGTTGTCCCCCACGTTGAGGACCGGCTTCCCGAAGCGGCGGCCGAGGGTCATCATCTCGCGCGCCTGCGGGTTCTCGTACACGAAGTCCGCTTCGGAGAGGTGTCCGAACGCCTCGTGGATGAACACACCCGCCAGCTCGGGGTCGAGGATCACGGGATAGGTGCCGCCCTTCACCATAGGCGCGTCGAGCAGCTGGACCGCGCGCTCCGCGACCTCGCGGAACCCGGGCGCCCTGTCCTGCACCGAGTTCCAGCCGCGGCGCATCCCGGTCGACTCGAGTCCCTTCTCGATCGTGCCGTCGCGGCGCGCCACGGCGGTCCCGGAGAGCGTGACGTCAGGCCGCAGCTCGTGCAGGATCGTGCCCTGCGAGTTCACGTACCAGTACTCGCTCACTTCGTCGCGGTACACGGCGAGCGTGTCGACGATCCGGTCACTCACGCCGAGCATGGCGCCGTTGTACGCCTCGAGCAGCCGCTTCTTCTCCGCGATGGGCACGCCGCGCACATCGCCGTCGAGATCGAGCACGGCGTCGGCCTGATGCGGGGGGACGTCGGCGAGGCGGATGGGTGGCTCAACCCGCACGGCGCGCGACAGCTCGCCGGCGCGCGACACCATCGCCTCGAGCCGGTCGAGCGATGTGAAGGAGGCAACGCCCCACCCGCCGGCTGCGTGCAGCGCGCGCACGAAACCGCCCTGGTCCTCGCTCGCGGTGGCGGATTCGAGGCGCCGGCCGCGGAAAGTCACGGCGGTGCTCCAGGTGCGTTCGACGCGGATTTCGGTGTAGTCGGCGCGGGAGCGGGAAAGCGCCGCGGTCAGCCGGTCGATCAACCGCCGAGTTCCTTGAGCTTCACGGCGTAGTCGGGCCGCATGACGATCTCCCCGTCGATGATGACCTCACGGTCCCAGGGAAGAATGATGAAGTTGTCGGTCTCGAGCGCGTAAAAGTCCGGCCGGAACTCGCCGGTGCGGAACGAGACGGCGGTTTTCACGGCCGTGGGCTTCAACTCGCGCACCGCGTTGAGGGCGAGTTTCATGGTGGCCCCGGTGTCGCAGGTCTCATCCACGATCAGCACCCGCCGGCCGGTCACCAGGCGGGTCGGTCCGGCGATGACCACCGGTCGGCCCCCGGTTTCCGTACGGGTGATGGCCATGGAGGCGAAGTCGCGCTGCAGGATGCTCGCCACCACCGCTCCCGGAATCACACCCGCCCGGGCGATACCGATCACCACGTCCGGGTCGTATTCCCGGAAGATCTTGAGCGCCAGCGCCCGGCACATCTCGCCGAAAAACGGCCAATCCACCTCGAGGACGCCGTGCGGCGCCTTGCGGGCGGTGCGCGCGTTCCGAGGCCGGGGGGCCGGCGGGGGCTGTGGAGGCGGGGGCGTCCGGGGGGGCGGGGCCGGCATGGGGTGTGAAGCTACATTGCACAGTCGCGAGGCCGCAAGCTATTTTCGGCCCATGGGTTTCTGGCGCCGCCTCTTCGGCGGCTCGGGCGCCGACGACATCAACCCCCAGCGCCTCGACTATTTGAACGAGGCGCTCGCCCTCGAACGCCAGGGCGACTACGATGCGGCCCTCACGTCGTATCGCCTGGCGCTGCGCGACCATCCCAACGACGCGCGCATTCTCCAGAACATGGCCATCGCGTTCACCAAGACGCGGCGCATCGACGAGGCGATCCGACACTACCGCCGCGCGCTGGAGCTCGACCGCGAGCTGGCGGGCGCGCACTACGGGCTCGCGTTCCTGCTGCTCAAGCGCGGCGATCCGGACGGCGCAGCCCAGCACCTTCGCGCGTTCCTGGCGCACCCGCCCAAAGGGCCCGACGCGCAGAAATGGATCGAGCACGCGACACAGGCGCTGCGCGACCTCGGCGCCTCGGGACCCACACAAGCCGCCGCGGCGGAGGCGCCCTGACCGCCCGGCCCCCGGGTGGGGGCCGGGCGGGCGGTGTCGTCGTTCTGCTCGTGGCGGCTCTGGCCTGCAACAAATTCGGCCCGGGGGACTTGAGCCGCGTGATCGCGCTCGAAGTCACCGCCCCCGACAGCCTCGAGGAGTACGACAGCCTCACCCCGCACGCCCGCGTGCTGGACGGCCACGGCGACTCGGTCGCGGCGACCATCCTCTGGGCCACGGCCGACACCGCCCCAATCCTCACCGTGCTCGACAGCCTCACCGGCCGGACGGTGGCGAACCGCATCGGCCAGACGGGGCGACTGCTGGCGCGGTCGGACGGCCTCATCAGTAATCCAGTCTCGATCCGCACCCTCGCGGCCGCGGATACGCTGTTCGCGATCGGAGCGACGGTGGATACGGTGCCGCTACCGGCGGACTCGGTCTCCGATTCCCTCAGGGTAGAGGTGGCGGACACGATCGAATCGGCGAGCGGAGGTGATTCGCTGACGGTTCCCCTGGCCGGCCGGCCGGTCGTCTACTCGATCACGTATCCGGTGTCCCCAGGGCCGGTCACACTTGTCATGAACGACACAACCTACAACCTGGTCACGACCGACACGGTGACGACCGGCGCGTCGGGATTTGCTTTCGTCAAAGTGCGGCTCCTGGGTTCCCCGGTTCCCGACAGCATCGTCGTAAAGGCAACTGCGCGGCGCGCCGTGGGAGACACGGTGCCGGGCTCGCCCGCCACTTTCGTCGTGAGGTTCCGACCATGAGCGCCCGTACGCTGACCGAGCTGTTCTTCGACGCCGTGCAAGCCTACGGGCAGCATGCGGCCGCGTTCCGCTACAAGGCCGATGGCGCGTGGCGCGACGTCACGCATCAGGAAGCGGCGGCGCGGGTGCAGGCGCTCTCGCTCGGCCTGCGCGAGCTCGGGCTCGTGGCGGGCGAGAAGGTCGCGATCCTGGCGGAAACGCGCCTCGAGTGGGCCCTCACCGACTACGCCTGCCTGTGTGCCCGCACCCCCGACGTGCCCATCTACCCGACCCTCCCGGCCAATCAGGTGGAATACATTCTGCACGATGCGGGCGCGGCGGCGGTGGTCTGCTCGACGGCGGCCCAGGTGGAGAAAATCCGCGCCGTGCGCGGCGGGTTGCCGTCGCTCCGCCACGTGATCGTATTCGATGCGACCGGGGGAGCTGAAGGCGACGGGGTGCTCACGCTGGCCGAGCTGGAGGCGCGCGGCCGGGCGGCCGCCGCCAAGTATCCGCGCTTCAAAGAGGAGGCGCTCGCCGTCCGGCCCGACGATCTCGCGACCCTGATCTACACCTCGGGGACGACGGGCCAGCCCAAAGGGGTGATGCTCACGCACGACAACATCTGCTCCAATGTGCGCGGCTCGGTGGAAACGCTCCGGGTCAGCGAAGACGACAGCTGTCTCGCGCTGCTCCCGCTGTCGCACATCCTCGAGCGAATGGTGGACTACTATTTCGTCCACGTGGGCGTGACCATCAACTACGCCGAGTCGGTGGACGCGTTCGCGCAGAACCTCCAGGAGGTCCGGCCGACGGTCGTCGCCGCGGTGCCGCGCGTATACGAGAAGGTGTATGCGCGCGTGCTCGAGAACGCCATGACGGGCGGCGCGGCCAAGCGCCGCATCTTCCAGTGGGCGAAACGCGTCGGCGAGCGGTGGGCCGCGCACCGCCTCGCCGGCGTCGCCGTGCCGCTCGGGCTCAAGCTCACGCACGCGATCGCGGATCGCCTGGTGTTCTCGAAGCTACGGGCGCGCACCGGCGGGCGGATCAAGCTGTTCGTATCGGGCGGCGCGCCGCTCTCGGCTGAGATCGGGCGGTTCTTCTACAGCGCCGGGCTCACGGTCATCGAGGGGTACGGGCTGACGGAAACGTCGCCGGTGCTGACCCTGAATCCGCTCCAGCGGCCCAAATTCGGCACGGTCGGCAAGCCCATCCCGGGAGTCCAAATCAAGATCGCGGCCGACGGCGAGATCCTCGCCAAGGGCGCCAACATCATGCAGGGCTACTACAACAAGCCGGCGGAGACCCGCGAGGCGATCGATGCCGACGGCTGGTTCCACACGGGGGACATCGGCGAGGTCGACGCCGATGGCTATCTCAAGATCACCGACCGGAAGAAAGACCTGTTGAAGACGGCGGGCGGCAAGTACGTCGCGCCCCAGCCGATCGAGAACACGGTGCGGCTGAACAAGTTCGTGGCGAGCGCCGTGGTGCTCGGCGACCAGCGCAAGTTCCCGATCATCTTGATCGTACCCAACTTCGACCAGCTCGAGGGGTGGGCCAAGGAGCGGAACCTGACCTATGCGTCTCCCGCCGAGCTCATCCGGCTGGCGGACGTCCGGGCCAAGATGGAGCGCGAGGTGATGGGTGGCCTGCGTGACCTCGCCAAGTTCGAGATGCCGAAGAAGGTCGTCCTGATCGAGCGGGACTTCACAATCGAGTCCGGCGAGCTCACCCCGTCGCTCAAGGTCAAGCGCCGCCAGGTCGAAAAGAACTACAAAGACCTGATCGATCGGGTGTACGCGCAGGCCGATCCCACCGCCGCGACCATCGAAGGCTGATCAGCGCCGCTCGCCGACGAACAGGCCGTGCCCGAGCGCCAGCTGCGTGAGTCCCGGCGGCGCGGTGACGCTCTCGCTCTCGATCACCAGCCGCCGCCCCGGGAGGAGCACGCGGCGCGCCTCGGCGAGCCACGTGGCGCCCAGGCGGTCGCGCCCCACGACGGCAGCCCGCACCACGGTCTGTCGCAACGGAATCATGGCCTTGCAGGCGAGCAGGCTCAGCACCGGGAGCTCTTCCACATCGTCCGGTGCGTTCACGCCCACAAAGTGGATGCCGCCCATGAGCCCGGCGAGCCCCACCGCGTGCCGGGCAGCGGAGCCGAGCAGCAGGACATAGCCGCCGGGGCCGGAGAGATCCAGCAGCGCCTGGAGAGTTGCGGTGTCGACAATCGTTGCTCGGTCGTCCTGCACGTTTCCCGCTGCCCCTGTTCCCTTTTCCGAGAAGCGCGCTACTCCTCTGACGATCGGATATTCCTTCCCGCATACCGGACAGCCGAGCAGGCCCGACCGGACCATCCGTCCGAGCATCTCGCCGGTGGACATCACGAGGAATCCCTCCTCGTGCGCCTCCGGGCAGCGAAGCATCTCCGTCAGCTCAATGTGCACCCGAGCCGAACTCCACCCACGTGACGCGGTCGGCCTCGACGCGCACGCGGCGCGTCATGCGCCGCCCGTCCACCGCCACCGCAATCGTGTATTCGCCGGGCTCGACATCCGACACGGCGAAGTGCTCGCGATAATCCGGGTCCGGATGATTGTGCTCGCCGTACGTCTCGGCGTAGGAGTACGGCGTCTCCTGCGGCTCCGCCTTGACCAACCCGTACACGCGCACCTGCGGCGCCGGCCGGCCCTGCGCGTCCCACACCCGCCCCGCCACGATCCCTGTCCCGGGCAGCGGACGGATCCAGAGCTCCGGGTTCACCGTGTACGTCGGGTACCGCTGGTTCGGATCCACGATCAATGGTACGGAGTCGACCGGTGCGGCGTGGATCTCCAGATGTAGATGGTCGTTGGTCGCCCGGCCCGTGTTGCCGACCAGTGCGATCACGTCGCCCGCCTTGACGCGCTGGCCCACCGACACGAGGAGCTGCGCGTTGTGGTAGTAGGTCGAAAAGAT
>Ga0137418_10002689_pt1 | contig 16275 bp, 17 predicted proteins | sample CZODoug3_1_2_16f_FD_122242 | JGI IMG/M metagenome (GOLD analysis project Ga0137418, IMG submission 122242) | Vadose zone soil fungal communities from Angelo Coast Range Reserve, California, USA - CZODoug3_1_2_16fungal (Hybrid Assembly) | ecosystem: Environmental > Terrestrial > Soil > Vadose... | reverse complement strand
ATCTGAAATATGCTTCGAAATCCCCGCAAGATGTGCAAGTAAGGTCGTTTGGGGCGGTTTCAAGGTTAAGAAGATGACTCAAATACATCTCCTCGTGGCCTAAAAATTGTTCTAAGAAGTTGTGTTGGCGCTGTAAATTGTCAGACAAAGATGTTAAAAGAAATGAGAAATTATTCACCAGGGTCTTTCGTTTCTCATACATAGCACCGTCCAAATGGAATGAAGGCTGTCCATTGTCAAATCCTTCCACCTTAGCTCGTTTGACTGGAGAGGAGGATCGTCTACGTGTAGTTGATGGTCCGCCCTTCTTCAACTGACGGCGCGGCGTCTTGTCCTCTTCTAACTTCAAGGTGTCGAATCCCTTCCGACTGACAGTCTCCACAACCTTGAGCTCGCGGAATCCGGTTTTGGGTTTAACTTTTTTGACTCTGGAGGAGAGGGACATGTGGGAAATTATGACGAGATGGTTATGGTAAGAGGATAAGCTGAAAGTGTGCGAAAGTGGGTGGCGTGCGTGTGACGGCAGATGGAAAGTTCCAACCGTCGGGCATCTCAGGGAAGTCGTGGGGGAAGTCGCGCTCTAGTCCCCCTAGAACTCTCCCCTTATGGGAATTCACATGACTGCCGTAACAAAAATCAGTTCTTTTCAAATATCCTAAACTACAAAATAGGCTAAACTACAAAATCACTCGAAAACGACGGCGGCTTCCCCTTGGACGACGTACTTAAAAAGAAGCGATCTTATCTCCCGCCTCACGAACGTCATGTCAGAGTTTCTTAAACCCCAGGGCTCCATCGCCTGGGCAGGAGAAGAAAATTCACTCTAGAATGGGAAATCAGTGGGCAACCTTTGAAAAAGGAATAAAAGGACCTTAACGAGGGTCAACGTAGATTCTGGGTCCTGAAGAAACTTTTTGGCGAAATAGATGGTAAAGCAAGCACAGTCTTTCTCGTTTGGTTGGCGAGGGACCTGAAGAAGTGGATAAATTAAGAGAGAACAAGATTGGAGAGAACAAGATTGGAGATGTCGATTTACCTGAGGGACGTTGGTAGAAATGCGGCCTTCTTTAAAGGGCGTTTCTTCAAAATGTTTCAGAAATATATGTTGAAGCTGTTTTCCTTCTTTCATCCCAAGCGAACTAGTGGGAAGCGAATCAAGAATGTGAAGTATGCTTAGGAAGGAGGTTAGTATGGAAAGCCTCATATTATATGACATCCTCACGTATTTCCCTGAAGAAACTCCCCAGGCTTCTCAATGATTCCGAGCCTCCAATGTAGGCTACAGTGAATATTTGAATCCATAAATTCCATATAGAACGATCGACTGCCTTACTCTTTGAACATGGGCATGAGAGCGAAATCGAATTCCAACAGTTTTTGCTTTCTTCGGTAACCCTCGTGGTAGCCATCAGGATCCTCTGACAACTTTTCCCAAAACGAGGTGTCCATGAGCTTGATCCTTTTGCTGCCCCAAAAGTTACCCTTGGCGCAATTTAGAAGACAATCCCTAGCTCAATATCAGAGAGAACTTAAAATAAAAGCAAAAAAGGCACGCACTGGAGAGCGAGGGTCACATGTGAATCCGACAGCCATCTTTCGTCGTTTTTCAATCGTTCCAAATCCGCCAGCGTAAATTGACCCGAAAATGGAGCTTTCAGTTTAACATGGTTGACTACGGGAGAAGAGCTGCGTTTAACGTAAGTTCAACATAAAATAAACAGCAATCGCGATACTCACTGCGGAGCGCATCTTTCATTCCAAAGAACTAAGGCCTTTTCATATCTGCCGCAACCAATTAGAAGCATCGATGGAAATGGATAATGAAAAATATAAATGACTTACTCGAAACTGTGACATTGACTTGGTGAAAGCAAAGAGCGAAGTTTGTGAATGAAACCGGAATAGTTTGACTTCGAACATTTTGCCTTCATTGTTGCCACGATCCGGTGGCCACATCCAGGTAAGGCTTTTGAATAAATCAACATCCAGGTAGGAATAGATCTCAGAGCAATCTTAAAGTCCAATATGGGGGCTGGGTCTGGCTCCGGAGCCCATTCGCTGCACTGTGGGGTAGATTTTGGCAAAACAGAAAGGTATAGTAGAAAATGGTTCACTGACGTTGAATTCCGCAAGTGATTGGTGAATGTCGACATCTAAGTAAATTGCTTCACTTATGTTGAAAGCCAGGCCCATCCTTTTGGTTCGTTACGATTTTGTTGATTTTGACAATAAATGTAACACTCACCGGCCGCGGCGTTGAGATATTTCGCATTCGTTGATGTCCCCTAGAGTCACTACGTTGTTGTTAAGACAGAGGTAGGAGAAAACAACTTTTTGCAAAACAGCCATGTGGAAGTCGGGAATCAAGAATGAAAATTTCAACATAAAATCACGTGAGCATTTTTAGAAATAAATTTAACCACGTGATCAAATCCCACTGCTGCCATCCAAAGACAAAGCCAAGCCGCCAAAACAAGTTTATAAAGGCAGGGGACTCAAACTTGTTGCCCTGCAACAAATGGAAATATGTTTTTATTCATTTCTATTCATCCGAAGTAGGTATGGTTTAAATACAGGATTCCGACATTGCAGCACCGTGAAACTTGTTGAACAAAAAACGGGAGACGGCTAAGCATTATCTTGATCAATTTTAAGTCTTTACGATGTTTCAGAAGCCAATCCTCTGCGGTACTGAGGTGAATTGAAAGTTTTCTCTCCAAGATCTTAAACCTCTTACCTTTCCCCCTCCTAAAGACCGTCGTCTGAAACCGAATTGGAACATGCATGCCCGGATAAGAAGCAGGCGCTGGGGGCTTCCTTGCATAAAATATCATGGATGGTAATGGGAGAATGCGAAAAAGACAAAAAAATATCGTCAATGGAGCGGCCAGAAATTAAAAATCTGTAACAATCAGGTCATTCATCCATCTGAAATAGATAAACCCATACCTTTCCCCTTTTTTCATATCGTCCTCTGGAGCGGCAGCCGCTGCAGCTTCTCCTTCAATTTTGTTGGGAAATGCATGCCTGGAAGAGAAGCGGGCGCTGGGAGCTTCCTTGCAAGTAATATCATAGGTGGCGATGGGTGAATGCAAATAAGAACAAAAAGCATTGTCGATGGAGCTGTCAGAATTTAAAAATCAGTAACAATCATATCATTCATCTATCTGAAATAGGTAAACCCATACCTTTCCCCTTTTTTGACATCGTCCTCTGGAGTGGCAGCTGCTGCTGCTTCTCCTTTAATTTTGTTGGAATTGTTCTTTTTTCTTTCAATGCAAGGTTCATAGTTAGGAATTTAGTTGCTTACTGCGTCCATGGCGTACGTCTCTCTCTAATAAAAGCGTTGGTGGTGGGCGGAGTTAAGCAAAGAAACATTGAACACGTGTCTTTTGAACAAGTTGTTGAAACTCAGCAGCAGCCATCGCGAAATTGGCAGGTTATTTCCAAAAAGAGAGTAAGAATCAAATTCCGCATAGTTCCGGTTATTGACTAGGAAGATATATACTCCGATTAACCCATCCTGCAGCTTCCACATTCAAACGTTCCCTTACTGTATCCCTCATGAAATGTGCATAGCAGACCCTGTCCCCTGGGCCCCAAGAAGCAACCTCATGCTCGAACACCTTTCCGCATATGTTTGCCACTGTTCCGCTCGAATACTCCAAATCCAGACCAAGATCCTTTATCAGAAGTCTTGGCCTTGCCCCATGCGTAGAATGGCTTACTAGAGTGTCATACCATTCCGGCCTTCCTCCCCTGTCCCGATGTGAGGGGGTGGTCCTGTTTGATATGATAGATACCCCACTGTAGACAGATTGCCATTTCGTTGCTATTTCCTTAGTAGTTTCTAGTTTTCTCAGCTCCTGAAGCATGAGGAGTCCAGATCTGAAGAGATCCGGGTTAATCAGCGACAGAGTGAGGTTTAGGAAGCGTTCGGCTGGCTCAGAGAGTTTCAACCAGTCAGGGGCTCCCAAGTTTGGTTGAATTCGGAGGTTGAGAGATGGAAATAGCTCGTAGTCTTTCGTCTATTGATACAGCAAATTAGCATGAATGCAAAGATTGGAATCGAAACCCACCGCATGACCCTGTGCAAACCAACCTGAGGAGAAATTGACCGCCCCTGGCTCTTGTAAATGATTGTTGCCTTGCGTCAAGAAATTGCCTTGGTGAATCCGCCAGTTTGGATCGGTTTTATTGGGTATTGATTGCTGAATGGACCTCTGTAGCAAAGGCGCAATGCTAGCAGTAGCCTCGCTGATGGAATCCTACGTTTTTATTCAGTCAATCCTTCGACCTGGAGGAAATAAAAAACACAAATACCTCCTCCTCATCTGACATAACTCCCGGAAGATACCAAGCCACTATCCGGTCTTTGACATCCACCACAGTGATCGGCTCCGAATAGCTACCCAAATTAGGGTTGGGGAATCTGACTCGCTTCTTGTCCCGTTTCCCCTTGACGTGCTCGAGGTAGTATTCTTCAACATCCCATGGAATGCGGACTGTCCCTTTTTTGAATATTGTGTTATATTAAAGGTAAATACATCACTCACCAGGGTTGAAAAACGCCTTGCAAACTATTTTTATCAGATTCCTCATCCTTTGACCGTGCCTCCTCTCCCTTGACGGTTTACTCCGCTTCCTAGGGACACTTATCCTTGGTTTATTTTTGGAAGAATCTTCAAGAACGACGGAATTGTCGTCTTCTTCAAGGTATTCCTGTTCAGCCCTTGGGATATTTCAGCCAACAAAAATAAAATAAAATTTAAGATCTCTTACAAATCGTAGCCTTCCCCAAGCAATTCCTGTTCAGCCCTTGAGATATTTCAGCCAACGAAATAAAATCGAAATAAAGATGGCTTACAACTTCCTCTCTTCTTCAATTCTCTCAACCTCATCAGCCCTTGGGATATTTCAGCTAACGAAATAAAATCGAAATCAAGATTACTTACAATTTCTTCTGTTCTGCGATTTTATCCTTTAGTGCCTTCCAAATATCATTATGCAGATTTTCGTTAAGCGTTGGATCCAGAACCAAGCCATCCCTGCGTTTCTTAAAGGGTTCGCTCCCTCTGCAATCCAAATCCATCTGCGCGGCTGCCTCAGGTTCCATTTTCGGTTTTTTGAAGCTGAATTCATTGAGCAGGTCGCTGGATTTTCTTTTTTGCATAAGTGGAAGAAGAAATTTCCGGGCTGATTCGGTGAGGGGTTGAGAAGATAGATGGTTTGCTGGCAGGGGATTTGGTCGCGGAATGCTTAGATAAGCGGCAAATTTCCATTCCCCGTCTTCTTAACGCATTCGGAAAAAGTAATTATCATTTTTTGCAAGAGTGACATAAATTACGATAATGCAAAAGTAGAACATCCAATCACGGCTAAGCCATCAACGCAAAAGGCATAAGTTAAACATTCGAAGAACTGTCTCAGCAAATGTTGAAAGCCAGACTTCGAACGTCCAGCAAACATCGAACATTGAACGTTGAACACCCGGCAGACGTTGAACGTTCGACGATGAACGTCCAGCGAACGTTGAACGTTGAGCGTTTAACATGAACGTCCGGCAAACGTTCAACGTTCAATGTTCGACGCGAACGTCATGGTTTTTGCACCCACAACCACAACCACGACAAATTGAGCGCTTATTATTAAGTTCCCGCGCCTAAACCTTTCATTTCCAATGCATTTCATCACTATAGTAGTTTCAGTTGTAGCCGGTAAGTTTTATATGGCGTTTTTATTCCAATCGCGTACTAATTCTCACCATAAGCCATCCTCGCCACCCTCTACCATCTGCAATGCGAAAAACTTCGGCTTCTCAAACAAGAGTTGCGCAAAACGCATAGGCAGATGGAGAAGCAGAAGGAGATTTTAGAGGGGATGAACAGGCGAATCGCGGGGATGGAGGAGAGTCTGAAAAGCATTCAAGAGGCGGTAGGCGGACGAAGGCGTAAGTTCTGGTCTTTCATTCGTTTTTTTTTTGAGTCCATTGACAAACGCGCAGCGACGTACTCGCATTGCGTCTTCAACAATCCGATAATTACCTCCATTGGAGGTAATTACAATCACTACCATTTGGACGAAACTGGTAAGGGTTTCTTTCTCTTTTAATATGTCATCTGCTGACTTTTCTAAAAATTTAAATCTTTTCCCATTGACTATTTAACAATCTCCTATTTCATTGTAATGCAAACGATGTATGTAATAAATATAGAAAGAAGGAATAAAACTGTTGTTGAGGGCGGTCTGCAAAGTCAAGATCTGTTAGAAGATGTACTGTAATGCTAAAGTAAAATTAGAACTTGTAAGGTCAAAAATTCGGAACGTTCGAGTTGAACGCTCATGTTGAACAACGAACTTGAGTGTTCTACTTGATTGTTCTAGTTCAATGTTCAAGTTCAACTAGAACGTTCGAATGCAACGTTCAAGTTGAACTTGAACGATGAACTAGAACATTCAAGTTGAAGTTGCACTCGAACGTTCTAGTAGAACCTTCGAGCGGAACATTCAAGTTTAGCATTCGAGTTGAATGTTACAATTGAATGTTCACCTTGAACATTCGAATAAAATGCATGATTTGACAATAAATAAGGATGCAGGCAGATGTAAATACCATTCTGCTGCAAATTCATAGCTTGGGTTGTTTCGGTATGGTTCTGGCATCCATAAGTGAAATTGTCTCAGCGACAATAGAATAAAAAACGTCACAGAGAGCCAAGTGCCTCCGCACTCGGCTCTTTGTGACGTTTTTTAATTCTAGTTTCGCTTTAACTCTGCCCCGGAAGAGCTTTTTCACTTACCGTCGTCAACGACGATGGACTTCGACTGGCTTCGGGATTTGAAAGGACGCATTTGTTCGGCAGGGACATTCCTCTTGGTTGAACTGCCTTTGTATATTTGGGATGCGGCTGGGTTTGAACCGCCGCCCAGTTGGCATGTTGAAATCCGATTTGTTCCATTAAGCCAACGAACGGCATGGGTAGTGAGGAAAATGATATATTTGTAGGCTGACCAAAAAAACCATTCAGACATTCAATTGTTCTGTAGTACTCAAGGTGAAGACTAGCCCCTCGCGCGTCGAGTTAAGTTCCTGGGCTGTTTGCTTTGAGCCAATGATTACATAATCACAAAATTTGGGCGTCATTTTTTCCCGATTAACCAATTTATTCACATTACAAACTTATTCGAACACAAATTTTATCAGAAATACAAACGAAGAGAAAAGGGGGTGCTCTGGTTAACTAGAGATGGGGCCCATCATCTCTAGTTAAACAAAGCATCCAAGGAAAAACATCTTCCCTATCCAAAGCTGCGGCTGAATTTTAAACGGCATCAGATTGGTCGGGAAGGGACGAATGTAGCTTACCCGACCGGAAACAAGAATAGTGCCAAAACTGATGGGCAAGTATCCGAGAGGTAATCTTTTAAATGATATCAGATTAGTCGGGAAGGGACGAATGTTGCTTACCCGACCAGAAACAATAATAGTGCCGGAACTGATGGGCAAGTATCCCGAGAGGTAATCTTTGCAATTTTGAGAATCTGAATGGCAGTAATAAGCGAACGGACTTACCGGTTTAACCAAGCGGGAAATCAACTTAAATAATGAACTTGGAATTGGACTTGTCATGAAGTAATGGGTTGAAACGCTGCTGAACCTAAGGAGTGTTAATGCCGTTGGCCATCGAAAAAAATAATGGGATGGGCTTCACTGTTTAATGGAGTCCCTAATGTGAGGACCTGAACAATAGTTGGGTGTTGTGCAACCTAAGCAAATTTTAGCAGTTGTCCCTTGGAAGTAATGGACTTACGCAGATTGTGGCCCAAGCAACATCCCAAAAATGCAAAGGCTATTACGCACATTGCAGCATCCCAAAAATGCAAAGGCTATTACGCACATTGCGGCTCAAGTAACAGAACGGATTGTTCTGAATAAAGGAAAAAATTGGCATGGAACGGTAGCTACCATGCCTATGAAACCAGTGTTTGGATGATTCACATCTACCTCTACACAGTTTTGAAGAACGCGCGTCCGCGTCTTCCTGCGTATTCCGGATGAGGGAAGTTGAATGGCACCTTCACATCGGTTTGTTGGTTTTGAACTGAAAGAAAGAAAGGTCTTTGCCGTTGTTATTCTTAGAAGTCACAATCCGCGGATTGATGACCAATTAGTGTCACTTGGTAAAGTCAGCTGACGACTTTTTGGCCAGAAAGTTAGCATGTGATTGTTCATAACCTGTTGTTCCACACCGTTGTCGTTTGACAACCCTTCCTCTCGACGCGTCACTCAACCTTGAAATGCCTTTCGTGAACACAGTTAAAGATACCGATGGTGTATTACTAACAGGAAGACGCTGGAGGTTGGATCATCCGTTCTTCAACGCTCTCCCTTTTTACTGCGATATCATGCGAAAGGACGAGCTTGCTGGGCCGTTGCGACAAACTTTTAGCGAATGCGGTCAACAGGGATCTTACCGAGAGTTATTGATCGTAAGTTCCTTAATCCTTCCCTGTCCAAACTACTGGAATAACTTTCAATAGAAATTTGGAAAGGGCCTAGACGAGTCGTATCCGTTTAGCGACACTATTAGTGTAGACGTTGTTTTGAGGGAGTCTCGAACTATCCTTTTGCCCGGTTTTCCTCTGGGGAAAAAGAACGCAGCTCGGATATGGGGATATCTGTCGAAATTTGTGACACTTGATCGGTTTTGCAAAGCCTTGGGCGCAGCAGATATCCATCCAGGTATTCCGGTACCCAAGACATTTTGTTCACTAGAATATCTAGGAACCGCTTCAAAGGTGAGTCCTTCCATCTTGCTCAAACCTACCTTTCTTAGGCAATTATCAGGTCCTGGACGATGTCAACCCACCTACAAAGATCTTGCGAAAGTTTCTCCGGGCATGGGGAGATCGCGAGACAACGAGGGCGCATTATTCTACTCATCTATCAATCAAAGATCGAAATCCCGCAGACGTCGCATTAAATCTGTCAAAACGGCTGATTGCGGTAGTGAAAGTGAAAACCATCGTTAATATTGAAGCTGGCTTGGAGATGATAGCTCTCGCCATGGCGATATCCTCAGAAGTAAGCTATTCCCTCAGTTATTATAAAGACTCAATTCCCTTCTCCCGTTAGAACAATGGCATATTTCCGGAAATGGCTAACGATGTAAAAAACGTCCTCGGAAGGTAAGGAATTCATTGGTAAATTTTGTTTGAGGATTAACTGTCATCAAGGATCTGGTCAGATGTAATGGAACCGCAGCAGTTGGAGGAAATCTGCAATGAGATACAGCTATTGCACAAACCTATGAAAAACGCCATCGAAATTGTTTTCGCAACTACTCCCCTCCTAGCACTATCAACCCACAGCTGGTCGCCGCATTCTTTTAATAGCATTTATCTCCTGAGAGTAAGAGATCCTCTCGCTTTTTTATTACCACTTGTTGAATATATTCAAGATTTTTATTGGCCTCGGTAACAACCGCCCTAAAATCCTTGTCGAGTTGGAAGACTGCGTCCTCCGAGCCATTATAGCCATTTCAGAAGGGAAGTCACTTGACCACGAGCTAGATGCCCTCCACTCGCAAATATCATCTCTCGAAAAAGATTTGGCCAACGATGAGGAGGCCTTGGGGTGGTTTAATTTGGTGACGTCCGCCCCGCCCATGCCTCCCACTCCCCCAGCGTCTGCATATCCTTCGACACCTTCAGCTGGTGCGTGTTTTAAATCAATTTAATGCCTTGTCTAATGTTCCAACCACAGCCCCTTCTCTTCTTAAACAGAAGTTCAAAGGTTAGCCCTACGTATCAATAATTGGAGAGCAATCTAAACACTTTCTATTTGACAGGAGGGCTAGCCTCACCTCCGGAGTCACGGAATGCTTCCCCCATCGTCCCTATTGGGGCGACGTCCTCATCGCATGAAAAATCAACGCCTTCTAGACTCAGAAATTTCCAGGCCACAAATGTAGAAGAATTGGAAGTCGATAGCTCGACGACTGAGATGCTTCCGCCAATTCAACAAGATGAACCTGATGGTTCGACATATGAGACACTTCCTCCAAATCTAGAAGAATTTGAAGTCGATAACTCGACGACTGAGATGCTTCAGCCAATCCAACAGCATGAACCTGATTGCTCGATGGATGGGACTCTTCCTCCTTATGAATGCGTTAATCCCCGAGATCTCCATGGCCCTCTCGATGACCAGCTGGGAATCCAGGAGGGGGATAACTCGTCTGACGACGGATGTGGACCATATACCACCGAGCTAGACGGCCTACTTCTGTCGCATAGAAAATCATCCACATTTCCTGCAACATCGGAGAATCACGAAACTCCCGCCCTGGAACGGCGTCTTCCGTCCCATAGGAAATTACCCCCCCTGCCCAAGCTGCCAGCAACGTCCCAGAATCTCGGCACGGCCACGCCGGACCGGCGGCTTCGGTCTCATAGGAAATCACCCTCGCCGTCCGCCTCATCAACTACATCTGAGAGTGAGGAGGAAGGGAACTCCTTGGTAGCCGTCAAGTCCAAGAGGCTTGCTTCGGAGGAGACCGGCGTTGAACCCATTGAGGATGCTAGAGGTGAACCCACGGTGGATACGCAGTCGCAGGGGCAATTGCCGGATTCTTCGGATGATGATGATGCTGAGCCCATTATCAATGAAGGAGGGGAGCCGTCAAAGGAGGTCCCAGGAAGGGAGCTTTCTCCACGTCAGAGGGATGAAGTTTCTTCGGGATCAATGAAGGATGGTGAAGGCGGACTTGTGGAATATGTATCTGAAGATCAGCCGTTCGATTCCATGTTGGTGGATGAAGAACCTCTGCCTATGGGGGTGGTTTCAAAGAACATTGGTGAAATTTTGGAGGATAAGGAAAGCGGTGCCCCAAATGTTAGCATTGAGAAAAACGGGGCGTTGATGGATTCCGGGACGTCTTTCATCCTTGCAGCACCGTTTGAGCCCCGGAGGAGCTCCCGCATTCCAACAAAAAACATGCCTAACTTAAAGGTCGATTCGCCCCGCAGAATGAAGACTGTTCGGAGGAGGCAAGCTTTTAAGAAGGATCACATCCCTCATCCGGCAAGCTTTTCAAAGTCTTCCCATCCAGCTATTGATGCTGACAAAACTTTATTTAGTCTGACTCCGAGGACGGAAGGCCGAAGCTCTCGAATGTTGGGAAGGCTACTGTTTGTTTATATGTTTCATTTTTCTGTTTCAACATTAATCGTGTTTCTTTATAGTACCACCCAACAATCCACGTTGACATCGCGGGATGGGGATCGACAGTCGAGGCTGGCCCCAAACCACACAGATACGTTCCGGTGGAAATCATCCCACCTGGAAAAGTCGCGTCGGTGAGTGAAAGTTGCTTTTTTTTTCAGTTAATAAATAGCCCAACTGATTATTATTAAGACGGGAGATGACGCCGAAACGCTGAGGAGGGTGGAGGCTTGCATCCAAGGCGATTTCAAAAACGGCCTACCCCCCCACCTGCAACCGAATGCCAGAAGTATGGAATACGAGCCAGGGTCAGATCAGTCAAGGATTTTTGTAGCTTCGCATTCGGAATTTACTGGGTTACGGGCTAGGGACATTCAGAAGATTCTCCGCAACCGCCTAATCTTAGTGCATGGAGTTCCTTCGGATTACGACTACGGATGGAACCTTGACAGTTTTGGACGGCTGTATGATGTAGACATGAAAACTCTTGTACAAGGTGGGAGATTAGGACCAATTTAGCCAACTGCAGTCTCTATAACATTTGTTTCAGTATCGAACTTAGTTCATCCGGAAAAGCCCGACGTCCGGCAGCACCGGGGAACATTGCGGGATCTCCATACCATTGCAAGCACCCTCTCAAATAACGATCACCCTCCGCTCAACGCCATATCGCTACCTGCTTATCGTAGGAACTTATATATCCCCCCTCAGTTTGGAAGCCTGGCATCAAACGAAGTAGCGCAATCCCGTGTCCCTAGAGACTACGAAAGCTTGTTCGAGGTGCCTGACATCAGGGGGCGGATGGAGTGGTCCCTTATCGGGACTAGAGGCACCGTCAGTCCCCTCCATGCGGATTCAGATGGTCTTGGAACGGCGGTGGTGGTACTCCACGGCAGCAAATATTGGATCGTCATAACGCGTTTTGGAGAACATGACATCATTTGTTCTTTTGACTCCCTCGGTCCCAATTGGAACCCGTATTTGGTCAACGAGGATGGGGTCGCAAATCGTTTCCGTTTCGAAGGAGTGCATCTGCAGAAAGGGGACATGCTGTAGGTCGCTTTAGGTTTTTGCATTACGAAGCTAATATTTTGTCCAGCATCATGCCAGGGGGCGTCCCCCATTGGGTTTTAGGCACTTCTGAAGCACTTTGCGTAGGCAGGCACTTTTACGGGGCTTCCACGATCAGGTCGTCGGTTGTCTCCATCGTACAAACATTCATCCTAGGGGGAACGGTTACAAATGATGACAATTTACAGACTCGGACTCTTCTTTATCAGATGCTAGTTTTCTGGTCGATGAGAATCGACCTAACTGATGTCGACGGTAGGTAAAAAGCATTAAAGGCCCCAAATCCCGCTAACTGTGAACCGGCTTAGGAGCCCATATTCCAAACATGGCCTCTGAGGATGAATTTTTTGACATCCTATACCTTGGCATTTTCGTCACCCTCTCCCCTGCATTTGACGGTCGCTTCTACCTTGATGCGAACCCTCCGCCTGCCGTAACAGAAGAAATTGCTTATGCAGCAGGGCACTTCCATTCCCTCCTCCTTACTTTCTCCCTCCGTTTCATCATTCTCCTAGACAGAGAACCCGTGGAATATTCCTACGTCGTTGATAGAATGGTCGCTGAGTTTTCTGCTGCTGCCGTGGGTTTCGCGATTGCAGCTTCCAAGCATCAGTCCATAAACGCAGGCAACTTCCAAGGACCGGATGTCATCAGGGGTTCAGCCGTCCGCAGGCGAGTCGAAGATCTTCTTAAGGACTCCTATCCCCACGCCTTTGATTATTACTTGCGTTGCTTGAGTGGTCACCACAAGCATTTCTTATGGTCTGGCCCCACTGTCGAAATCCTCCCCCGTTCGAAGGAGACTGAATCGATGATCGGTATCATGGCGAAGGGTGAAACGTTGGACAGTCCCACCCAGCCAATTTACTCCATCGATCTAGATCCTACACCGACGACCCCGCTCAGCAACGACAGGAAGCGTCAAGATCCTGAGGATGCCATGGATTTGGATGTTCCCCCAAGGAAGCGCGGACGGCAGTCTTGAAAGGGTCCTTTTTATTCGCTATTTAAATTTTGTCGCATTTGCAGTTGTTCTTTTTTTGTAATTGTTTTCTTGTAAAAAAATAATAGAAATAAAAATAATTTGTAACATATCAATGCAGCCGGAGCTCCGTTTGAAGTCGAAAATTTTAACACGCGATCAGGTGACTTTGGTTCGCTTTTTCATCTTCCTGCCACCAACCTATCCAACTATCTTCATTAGCATACTCAATGGCTTTTACTCAGAAGTACGAGAAGATTCTTTCTCCCTTCTTAGAAACTTACAAAACGGCGAAAAATGAGAAAGCAAGAAAGAAAGCATCGAAAAAGGCGGCGGAGGCAGTGAAGAAGAGTAGCGATCTACAGGAGGACAAGGAAGTCCCCCTCCCTAAAGAATTGGAGACGGTTTGTCCTTTTTTCAAGCCTTTTCCCTTTTCAGTGAATGACCACGATTTTAGGCAATACTTCGATACTTTCAAAGAACTCTAAAGAAGGAGGAATCTACCAAAGAGGCTGATGGCCCGCAACCGAATAAGATCAAACAAGTTTACACCATCCGCGACGTCATAAAACAACACTATCGCGAACTAGTTGAAAATGAAATACCTCATAAGACAACTGATAAAGAGTATATTAGCAGCTATCAACGGGCTGTGACAACGGTTTATAACAATATGACGGAAGACGAACTTGCAGAAGCAGAAACCATAATGATGACGTGGAACAGGCTGGGCGCTCCTCAGGACGTCCAACTAAAGTGAGTTTATAAAATTATTATGAACGTTGGCTTTCATTAAACATTTGCTCATTCAGGAGTGCAAAGACTAAACTCCCCAAAGATGTGAGAAAGAAGATTGATGAATGGAAGTTTGGTAGCGGCGCTCTAGTTATGTGCATGGTCGCCTATTCAGATGGACAAGAACTTCAGATCTTTCAGTGAGTCCCCCTAAGTACAAATTTCTTTGGCGTTCCTTCCCTCACCACATTCCCAGCATGGAGAGTGCCCCTTTAGCGGGAAATCCGTTTACAACATCCTGCAGCGACTGGAAGGATGGAACTTACGATATGTTTAGAGATTGGGCCATGAAGCAGTTTGGAACTAAGGAATCAGATTCGGATGAGGAGGGGGAGGTCCGGGCGCATATGAGAAAAGCCAAGGATATAACGTTTGATAGCGACGAACGCGGCGTACTTATTCTCCCACCTCTGAGTGTTTTTCGATTGCTACGTGAGAAGCAGAGGACCATTCGAGCATATGTTGGAGCCATTTATAGTGAGTCTACTTGCTAATTCTTTAATGTCTTCTAATTCGAAGGACAGGGGATTTCATTGGCCATGACGGGGCAGCTTTCCCCTTCATAGAAGCTTCTAAAGCTGACCAAACGATTTACTCAACGGATTGCGCCCCTGAAGGCTTTCGTTTGAGTGACCCTGACCACCTACCTACTGCCCAAGTCAACGCTCTTTACAACCACTGGCTGAACAGACAAAATAATAATTTGTCGCCGTTCATCATTCTCAACGCAGGCCCTCTTCATGTACCAGCTGTGAAGAAGTCGGCAAAAGCAAAGGGAAAGCAGAAGCAGCCATATGAGGATGTGAAGACCGACGATGAGGATGAAGATGGAAATTCAGAAAGTGGGGAAGAAGGGCGGGTAAATGATGGTGCCGGTGAGGACTCAGGAAAGGAGGAAGAGGAGGAGGAAGGTGAGGAGCACCCACCTGCAAAGCTTGGGCCCCCAAATGGGAAGCAGGACGCCGGTCTTCACATCCGGGCTGCCGGACCTTCTTCAAAACCGCCTCCCAAGTCTGGGAAAGCTACAGCCACGAGAGCAGGGGCGTCTTCAAAGCCAGCTGCAAAGGTTAAGACCTTTGTTCAAAAGACTCCACAGGTTAGCTTCGTTTCAGGCTTTCGCTTCTCCATGATGAATAAACAGTATTCCCATCTAGGTTCAGCAGATTGAGACAGAAGAGGGTGGGAGACCCAATACCCGCAGTTTGGCGAAAAGGAAGCCTGGGGAGGATATTAGGAAGGGTGGCGATTCCAAATCAAGGAAGAAAAATGGAAGGGGAGGGAAACCAAAAGGGCGGCTTGATGATCCTCCTAAGGTAAGTGTTCTCATCAATTCAGGAAAGGCATAAGTGAATTCACCCATGCTGCAAGGTAATTGGAGCGAAAAGGAAAGCAGAGGAAGCTGCTGAGTCCTCACCAAAACGAGCCCGTCTCCAGACCCCAGAATCGAATCGGTGCATTTTCTCTATTTTTATTCTTATAATAATGATTGATTTATTCATTAACCCAAGTCAAAAAAGTCCTGCCCTGCCTCACGATTTCCCAGCAGGGAATATCGCAACTAGTGCGGCTCGCATCAAATTTTTGAGTAGCCTCTGCAGCCATCGAAATTTCAGACGTTTATTGGGCGCCGTTAAAACCATGGTGAGATCTTTTCTTTTATGGAGATTTTGTATCTTTTAATCATTTCGATCCAGCCTAAACCTTCCAGCATTCCGCGGGTTTACCCGACTTGGGCTTCTTGGAAACGCAAGGAAACCTTTCTGCCCCCCAGTTTTCATTCAAAAGATTCCTTCAAGAATGTAGTGGCGACGATAAGGGCGGAACTGGGGGATGCTTCTGTGGTGGAAGATCATATAGATGCCCCGTTGCTGTTGCTCGGACTCGTTTATCGAGAGGTTTCCCGTGCGATGGAAGTCGAGCCTGGCGCCACCACATCCGCCCCGTTGCATCTAGTCAATTCGCCCTTAGGAGTAAAAGAATTGGCCGAACTGGATGGACTAATGAATGCTATTGAATTTGTCTAACCCTGACCTTTCTCTTTCCATTGCTTCTTCTAGTTCTGACTTGCTTTTTCTATTCCTTTTGGTTGTTATTTGCTTTTTTTTTGTTATGTAAATCTCAGTTTTTTTTCCTGTTTTTTTTTTTTTTTTTTTTTTTTTATTAAAAAAAAAATAATTTTTTTTTTTTATTTTTTATAAAA
>Ga0137418_10002688_pt1 | contig 16277 bp, 18 predicted proteins | sample CZODoug3_1_2_16f_FD_122242 | JGI IMG/M metagenome (GOLD analysis project Ga0137418, IMG submission 122242) | Vadose zone soil fungal communities from Angelo Coast Range Reserve, California, USA - CZODoug3_1_2_16fungal (Hybrid Assembly) | ecosystem: Environmental > Terrestrial > Soil > Vadose... | reverse complement strand
TCCCTCGTCGCCATCGTCGTCTCCGGCTTGACCTTCGCCTTCGGAGAAGGCGGCTCGAAACGTGTCCTCGCCGGCGTCCTCTTTGGCGTGGGCATGGCTATCGCGGCCGTGAACTTCATGGCCTGGCTCTTTCCGTGAGGCACCGTGGTACGGAGACAAAGCCGTGAACTACACCCGAAGAATCAATCCAGTGCACCGTTCGCTCTCACGCCCGCTCACCATCCTCGGGGCGGAAAGGAAATTGTTTTTCTTCGCGATGTGCCTTGGCGCGGCCACCTTCAATTTGCTCAACAGTCTGTCCGGGGGCGTGCTTATCTTTTTGCTTTTGTACTTCGTCGCGCGTTGGGCCACCGCGACCGACCCGCAGATTCTGAAACTTCTCCTTCGCGCCGCGAAACTTCGCCGGCAATACGATCCCGTCAAACTCACTACCGTTTCCGTGCGGCGAGGAGCACCGTGCTGAACCTCAAGCGTGTTTTCAAAAACTACGAAGAGACCGGCTCGCTCAACGCTATGGTCAACCTCTTCGGCTTCATCGGACCGCAGGTCTTTCTCACGAAATCCGGAGAGGTCGGAATCGCCCTCGAACTACAGGGAGTCGACTACGAATGCCTGGACCAGGCGGCATTGGATGCGCTCACCAAACGCATGGAGTCCGCCTTGCGTCTCTTCGATGAAACCTACCGCGTCTACCAATTGCTCTTCAAACGCAATCGCTCCGCAATCCCGCACACCTATTGCGGAGATGCGGTTGTCGATTCCGCGATTCGCAACCGGATTGCGTACTTCGAGGAAAAAGCCGACTCGCTGTATTCGCTGTCCATTGCTTTTGTTGTGCTGTGCCCGGCGCTGACCGCACGCCGCTCGCTCACCAACACGATCCTCGAATTTCCGGCCAGCCCGAGGCGGTCTATGGGCGAACTGCGGGCGCAGCTCTCTTCACAGGCGTGCGTGCGGCTCGATGACCGCGAGCTTGCCCGCGCGGAATCCGTGCTGCGCCAGAAAGTCGAAAGCTTTCGCACCCAGGTCGGCGACTTTGTCACGACCCGCATTCTTCCGAAAGAAGAAGCATTCGTCGTTCTCAAACGAACTCTGAACTTCGATCCGCTCAAGCTCGATACCGCCAAGCTGAAGCACGACACCTTCCTCGACTACTACCTCTCGGAATCACATCTCGAATGTCACCGAGGGCATCTGCGCCTGGACGACTACTACGTCAAAGTCCTCACGCTGAAAGAACCCTCCGCGCATACCTTTCCCCAGTTGCTCAAAGGCCTTCTCGACGTGCGCGCGAACTTCCACGTTGTGACCGAGTGGAAAAAAGAAGAACCGGGAAACACGCGGCGGAATATTCAAGCCAAGCGACGGCATTTTCATAACACCAAGCGTTCATTCATCAGCCAGGTCAATTTAAACGACGCACCGGCACAGGATGCGTTGCTCGACGACGCCAAAGAATCGCAAGTGCGCGAATTGGGCAAGGGGATTGAGGAGATCGAGTTGCGCGGCAACTACTTCGGGCAGTTTTCCCTGACCGTCGTGCTCTATGACAAAGACCTCGCGACGGTCGAACGCGCCGCCGCCGAATTCTATAAGGTTTTCGGCGTTCATGACGCGCAGTTGTACGACGAACGCTACAACCTGTTGAACGCGTTCCTTGCCGCAGTGCCCGGGAACTACGCGTTCAATCTTCGTTATCTCTATCTCCTGAACACGAACTATGCCGACCTGTCCTTTCTTTTTACCCTGCATTCCGGAAACACCCGTAATCCGCAATTGCGGCACGAATATCTCGCCATCCTCGAAACGAACCACGGCACTCCGTACTTCCTGAACCTGCACTATCGCGATGTGGCCCATTCGATGATTCTCGGTCGCACGGGGAGCGGCAAGTCGTTTCTTCTGAATTTCCTGATTACGAATCTGCAGAAATACAGGCCCTTCACCTTCATCTTTGATCTTGGCGGAAGCTTCGAAAGTCTCACCCACCTGTTCGGCGGAAGCTACCTGCGCGTCGGCGTCGAGTCTTCGGATTTCACCGTCAATCCGTTTTGCCTACCGCCCACCAAAGCCAATCTCGATTTCCTCGCGCTCTTCGTCAAAGTCCTCCTCGGAAGCGCTTTGGGTAAGCTCGACCCTCCGACGGACCGTGAGCTCTACGAACAGATCGAAAACCTGTACTCGCTCGACCCCCCGCTGCGCACGTTGGATGTCCTCGCGAACACGCTCCCCCGGCAGCTCACCTACGCTCTGGGGAAGTGGTTGCGCGGCGGACAGTTCGGTTTTCTTTTCGACAACCCCCAGGACACCATCTCGTTCTCGCGCTTCCAGTGTTTCGACTTCCAGCAGATGAGCCGCTACCCGGAACTTTTGGAACCGCTGCTTTTCTATATGCTGCACCGCGCGAGTGAAGTTATCACCAACCGCGACGTTTCGGCGACCTTCAAGTCCTTTTTCATCGACGAAGCGTGGGTGTTTCTGCGGAATTCCAGCATCCAGCAGTACGTAACCGAGGCCCTCAAGACCTGGCGGAAGCACAACGCCGCCATGATTCTTTCCACGCAATCCCTTGATGAATTGAAACGCTCCGAACTCCTCGACGTAATTATCGAGAGCTGCGCCACCAAGATATTCCTCGCGAATCCAGACATGGATCAGGAGTTGTACCGCCGTCAGTTTCATCTGAACGACACGGAAGTCGGGTTGATCCAGGCGCTGCTTCCCAAACAACAATTTCTCATCAAGACGCCGGAACTGGCCAAAGTCGCCAATCTCAACGTGGACCGCCGCAGCTACTGGCTCTACACCAACGATCCCTACGACAACCGGAAACGGCAGGAAGCATTCGATCAGTACGGTTTCGAAAAGGGACTCGAAGTCCTCGCAGGAGGTCGCCCGTGATCCCTTCCCTTCCGGAGATTCTCGGTCGTTTCGGCGTCAGTGCCGCACTTGTCCCACTCGCACTCGCCGCGGTGCTCACCGCCCTCGTGTTGGTGGCACCCTCCATCTCGCATTGGTTTGAAGATCGAGATTCTTAGCAGCACAGAAACCAACTCAAAGGAGAAAACACAATGTCGTTCGCATTTTCTTTTAAAACCCATCGCCACCTCGGCGGAACTTTGTTTCTCGCTGGCATGCTTCTCAGCGTCGCGACAGGTGGCGTATTTGCCACAGAGACCGGCGCACGCGTCGTCAAATACAGCAGAGAAGATGTCGTTCCAGTGCACGCGAAGCTGCGGTTTTCAACGCTCATCGTCCTGCCCGACGACGAAGAGATTCTCGACTTTACGACCGGCGACCGGGAATTCTGGATCATCAACGGATCCCATAATCTCTGTTACGTCCATCCTGCACAGGCTGGAATCCGCAGCAATCTCAATCTCATCACTGCGACCGGACACGTCTATTCATTTCTTCTGACGGAAATCAGCAGCGACCCCAATGCCCAGCCGGACTTGAAATTGTTTGTCGAACCGAAGGAAGGACAAGTCGCGAGCGCGCCGCTACGCGGTTACGTTCGGGCTACCGACGCGGAAGCCTACAAGAAAGAGCTGGCGGAAATTCGTCAACAGACCGCCGAACAGATTCGCGCCGCGCAGGCGCATGCGACGGATGAAATCAGTCAGTTTCGTTCCAGCTACGCAACAAGACTCCGGTTCGACTACGCTTTCGACGCCAAATCTTCCCGCGAGCCTTTTCTCGTCTCCGCGATCTATCACGACGACAACTTCACTTATATCCGCCTCGCGGCGCGCGAGAAACCGGCGTTCTATGAAATCAAGGATGGAAAACCAAACCTCGTTTCTTTCCAACTTGAAAACGGTGTGTACGTCGTTCCAAAGATTGTCGACAGCGGGTATCTCGCCGTCGGGAAGAAGAAGTTGAATTTCGCTCGGCAGATTGCCGCGCGGTAAGGACACACCATGACTTCACCTTCCGCGATTCAGGACAAAGCACCTAAGCCTCCCGGCCTGCTCCCGAAGAACATACAGTCGTGGCTACTCATCGGCCTCGCCGTGCTCATGGTCCTCATTATGTGGCTGACCGGCGGCAAGAAGCCGACGGCGCCGGCGCGGCCGATTCCCGCCGCTCCCGCCGTTCAGGCACCGCTCGAAGTGAATGAAGCCAAGATCGTCGATTTGCAGAACCGCATTCAAGAGTTGCAACGCGAACAGACCGTGGCGCAAAACGCGCTCGCGCAGCAGGACCGTTCTCTGACCTCCCAAGGAATGGATCCGCAGATCACTTCTGCCTCAGGCGTTGGAAACGGCGCACCACCGGAGCGAGCGGAAGATTCCATCGAAGCGGAGCGAAAAAAACGCAGCTACCTCTCACTCTTCTCCTCGAATGTCGCCCTCAGCTACCGGAAGCCACCCGCCACCGCGACGGAAAAGGAGAACGACCTTCCAACTCCGGTACAACCGGGACTAAGCGCAGCTCAAGTTGCTGAATTGCTGAGACCGCTCGCTCCACCACTGCCTTCGGCGAACGCGCAGGCAGTCAAAGATTCCGCTGCGGAAGGCGAACGAAAGGAGGCTATGCGAAACCCTGTCGCCGCGCCGGCTGGCGCACCCGCCGCGGCGACAGGCAAGACCTATATTCTGTTTGAAGGCACCGTACTTGAAACCGTCTTGATCAACCGGCTCGACGGGCAGATGGCTGGGCCCGTTGAATGTCTTTTGGGCAATGACGTCTATTCCCACGACCGCCAGCATCTGCTCATCCCTGCTGGCACCAAACTCCTTGGGGAAACCCGAAAGGTAGAAAACTTCGGCCAGTCCCGGCTTGCCGTTCTGTTTCATCGCCTGGTCATGCCGGACGGATATTCCGCAAGCCTGGACCACTTCCAGGGCCTCAACCAGACCGGCGATGCCGGTCTCCGCGATCAGGTCAACAATCACTATCTTCGTATTTTCGGAACTTCGCTGGCGATCGGCGCGATTGGTGCCGTCGCCGAAGCAGGAACTACTGGCGGATTGACCGTCTCCGGTTCCGATCTCATGCGCCAGGGATTCGCGCAGAGCACTGCGCAATCCTCCGCGCAAATCCTCGATCGATTTCTCAACATCCTGCCGACGGTGACCATCCGCGAGGGGCACCGCATCAAGGTCTACCTCTCGGGCGACCTCGCGCTGCCCGACTATGCAAATCACACCGTGCCTTCGAATCTATGAGGCGGAAAGAGGAATACTCATGCAAAAGAAGTTTCTGGCAGTTCTCGTAGTTCTGGTTCTTTGTGTCGGTACCGCTTCAGCGCAGTTTGGCAGCGGCATTGTTTTCGACCCAACGAACTACAGCAATGCCGTGCTGCGTTACCAGCAACTGCAGCAGCATCTCCTTCAGCTGCAAAAGACCTATACGCAGACCGTTACCGCGTACAACCTCGCGCTCCAGATGTCGCGCAACCTGCACAACATGCCCGCGCGGTACCGCGCGCAATTCTCAAACTGGCGCAATGTCACCGCCACAAACACTTACGGCAATACTTCGGGCTGGCTCGGGGGCGTCAACGCCGATCTGAACACCATCAACGGCTACCTTCGAGCGACAACGCAGCTCACCCAGTACAACCCTGCATCGCTCAATGGAATGCCGGACTTCGAACAGGCGCGCGTGAAGTCACAGTACGCCTCGGTTGAACTCGCCGATGGCGCAAACATGAATGCGCTCTCGACGATCGGCGCGATCCGAGGAAATGCCGCCGCGCTTGAAACGCGCATGAACAACCTCGAACAGGACTCCTTGTCCGACGACCAAAGCCTGAACTCCCAGGTCGCAGTCCTGAACAAGATCAATGCGACGAACGTGCTCACGCTGCGTTCGATTCAGGATTCGAACAAACTGCTCGCTTCGTTGCTGGAACAGCAGACCATCGCCGCGAAGCAGCAGCGCGAAATGACGACCAACGCCATCAACGCCGAAATCAACCGGCAGACCAGCCTGAGCACCAACCTGACTCAGGTCACGGGCACCTTGACCAACTCGTTGCAGAACTTCCGCATGCCGTAAGTTGCATTCCCTCTCAAGCACGAAGGAGCCGAGACCATGCAGACCGATTTCCTGCAGTTCATGTATCAAGCGATCAACGATCTCCTGACGCAGAACCTCGGCTTCTTCGATGCCATGGGCCAGAACCTGTTCCGCATGTTCGCGACCATTCTCATCGCCTGGTACGGCATCAAGTCCGCTCTCTCCGCCGCCAGCGGCAAGTACACCTTCCAGTTCGACAACTTCGCAAGCCTGCTTCTCACCATCGCCTTCGGATTCGCCATGGTCAATTACTACAGCACGCCCATCCCCGGCATTGGGGTCAGCTTCCATAACCTCATCACCGACGAAGCGCAGTTCCTTGCCAACAAGATCAATCAAGCGGAATTGCAGACCATTGTGGACCGCATCGGCGATTTCGAAGCGCGCATCGACGCTCCCGGCGTCACCGATTTTCTCGGCATGGCCATCTACATCATCGTCATCATCCTCCTTGCCGCGGCTCAGGCAATCGCCATTGTCGTCATTGCCTACGGGTTCATCGCAACGGCAGTCTGTGTTCTCGTTGGCCCCATCTTCGTGCCCTTCTTCATCGTCCCGAGACTCGAATGGCTCTTCTGGGGTTGGCTCCGCTGCTTTATCCAGTACGCCTTCTACGAAGTGATCGCCGCCGCCGTCGTCTACATCATCGGCAACCTTATTATTGGCGTGCTCACGCTGCAAGGTACCGGCAACATCTCGACCCTGCAACTCATTGGTTGGTTTCCCGTCCTCCTGATTACGTTCGTCGCCTCGATTTATGTCCTCTTGAAAGTACCAGCCCTTACCAATCACATCTTCAGCGGCACAGCCGGGGGAAGTTCCGCCGGAATGCTGGAGGCCATACCGGCTGCCGCGACAGCCGCCAAGGAGTTCCTGTGAGCCAGGACGAGTCGTTTGAGAATGCCAAGCGTTTGTATCTCGAATCCTGCGGTGACCCGATGGTGACCAATACCTACCTCAAGATTGCCCTCGCTCTCCTCTCGCTTGTGTGCGTCGCGCTGGCGCTCATCGACCTCCGCACGATTCGCACGTTCGAGAACTTTCGGCCGCTCGTGATTCGCATCGACGACCTCGGACGCGCCGAGGCCATCAACTACCACAACTTCGAGTACAAGCCGCAGGACGCCGAAGCCAAATACTTCCTCTCACAGTTCACCAAGCTCTACTACCGCCGGAACCGCTACACGATTCAGGATGATTTCGCGAAGTCGCTTTACTTCCTCGACGGTAAACTCGCGAACGGCATCCTCGACACCTACCGCAAGGACGACATCATCCGGAAATTCCTCACAAACACCTCGTCATCGGAAATCGATATCGACGTGAAGAAGGTCTCGCTTGAAGAGCTGCAAACTCCTCCCTATCGCGCTCGCGTCGACTTCTACATGGTCTATTACTCGACTGCGGATCACGGCGAGCTGAGGCGCGACCTCTATACGGCGAACTTCGTATTCATCTTCCAGTCGCGTGTTCCGAACGAATTGATTCCCATCAATCCGCTGGGACTCACAATCTCCTATTTCCGTGAAGATCAGGCGTTCAAATGAAGACCCTTCTGCAACCAACCTCAACGGAGGTCGCGGGCGGACGCCTCGCATCCTCGGCCCAACCTCCGCGCGCCCCGTCCTTCTTTACCCTCGGGCCCTCTCACCAACCCACGCCACAGCCCTTCTCATCGGCCCCTTTCCTCGATACCCCAGGCGCGCTTCTGGAGGGCCTCCGGTGCTTTACGGCTTTCCGCCCGCTCCCGGAACAAACTTTTCTTTTCGGAAAAGCCTCAAGACCGATTCTGCGGTGACTTCGGAAATCTCTCATGGTTGCCAACGCGCTCATCGTCACGATTGCACTTCTTCTCGCGCTGGGATTCTGGCTGCTGGGTGAGCTGAAATTCCTTATCCCGTACCGGCATATCCTTCTTCGCAACTACGGATCGCAACTTCTCCTGTGGTTCGCTGTCCTCTTCGTAAATGTGTTCGCTGCGGTCCACGCCCTCCAGCGGAAGTTCTTTCTCAAAGACACGGGCCGCAAACTCTCGCACGTCGACACGCAGGTCATCGCCGGTCATGCGCCACTGCCCTCGCCTCTCAGAGAGGAGGGACCTCGCTGATGTCCCGTCTTGATCCAGCTCGAGAACTCCGGGATTTTCTCGACGCCATCGAAGCTCGCGCCGAAATGGCCCGCGAGCTCGAACAAACACCGCACCAAGACGGCCGCACTCAAACGCAGTCTTCCGCCTCCCGACATCCGGAGAAACCTGTTGTCGATCGAGAGGTTCCAAACCGCGATTCGGGCTCCGCAAGAGATGTGTTCTACGACCGCGCGCGCGGCTATCAGATCAGTCCATCCGGAATGCGGTCAATGATTGAGCTCGGGAAATTTCGGGCCATCGCTGAAAACGACTTGGGCAAGTATGTCTATTCCGGCGAAAGCAAGCTGCTAGCACAAGATGTCCAAAATCTCGTTCGCCAGGGCCTCGTCCGGCGAGGCCGATTCCAGGGACCGGAAGCTTCACCGAGGGAGCTTCTTACCCTTACCAAGCGCGGGCTGCGCTTGCTGAAGGCAACTCGCGTGGTGTCAGACAGCCAGGTTCTCTACTCGGGCTTCGTCAAGCCGCGTGAGGCAAACCACGACGCAGACCTCTACCGGCTGTATCAGAAAGAGGCAAGCCGCATCGAGCAACAAGGCGGGCGAATCCGTCGCGTAGTTCTGGACTTCGAAATCAAGCGCAAGGTCAACCGTGATATCGCGAAACTCGGTCCCGGTGCACGACCCGAGATTGCTGTACGGCACGGCCTCCAGGTCGTTCGCAACAAAATCCCCATCCCCGACATGCAGATCGAATACGAGTCCCGCGATGGCGACATGAGCCGCGTAAATCTCGAACTGGTGACCGAGCATTATCGCGGGCGCAGCGTCGCGGAAAAGGCGCGCGCTGGCTTTTCCATGTACACCCCGCGGGGAGAAGGCGACAAATTGCGTCGTGTACTCGATCAGCAGGAACTGACGGCGGAGATCCTTTCCCTATGAACATTCGTGAGCACGATCTGACGGCAATACGGGAGCTTGGCTATACGCCCGACGAGGCACGCTTTCTCTATATCGTGGCAACTCACTCCGGCTACTTTCAGCCGCGTCAGTATGTCGCCTCGAACGGACTCGCCTGGGGCAAGCGAGCCCAGCACTTCACAGACAAGCTCGAATCCCGCGGGCATGTGACCTGGCGGGAGTATCAGGATATGGGTGGCGTCTACCATCTGTTTTCAAAGACCCTCTACCGCCGAATCGAAAAGACCGACTTCCGCAATCGCCGCCGCCATTCCACGGAGTACATCCGCACGCGCCTTCTCCTTCTCGATTTCATTCTCGAGAATCCGCACCACGAATACTTTGAATCGGAGACCGACAAGCTGGCGTACTTTTGTGGAGAGCACCACATCCCCAGAGATATCCTGCCCGTGAAGCGGTACCAGGCGGCTTCGGGCGCTTCGACCACGCTCCGCTATTTCGTCGACAAGTTCCCTCTCTTTCTTGACCGCTCCAGTGACTTCGGTTCACCTGTAGTCTCGCTATCGTACGTCGATCCGGGCCAGGCCAGTCTCGCTGGCTTTGCTCATCACCTACACAACTACGCACGGCTGTTTTCTTCTCTCGGAGACTTTGCCTTCGTCTACATCGCCGATTCGAGCGCGAATCTCGAGCACGCGCGTGAGTGTTTCGAATCGCTCGTCGGTGGCCGCGCCGGAGGAGATCTTGTGCGGGAGATCAGCCTCTACTTCGAGCGGCGGCGCGCGTGGGAATTGAAGCAGTACGGCCAGCTTTCGGCTCAGGACGTGGAAGCGCTGCAGAGCGCCAAGGAACGCTTTGCTTCCGAGGAATTGGAACGGCTCTACGCCTTGTGGAGTTCTGGAGATTTGAATGAGAGCGCGCTGCAGCGCTCTCTTGCGCGGAAATATTCGGACATCAAGATTTCATTCCGCACCTATCTCGTTTCAAGGAAATCCTCGCAAGCACGCAAATCGAACGGTGACGAGGGAAGCAGACTTCACGCTCCCGCTTCACGGGGTACTTCACCGGGAACTTCACCCTCCCAGGATTCGCAACGCCAAGAAATTCAAGGACATGAGGAATGAAACGGCAGGAAGAAAAATCGCGGCCCAAACCCGTGTGAGGCGGGAGCGCCCCCACCCGCTGACGCACCGTGCGTCACGGAAACCGTGGGGTCGCTCCCGCCTCATGGCGCTGGACTGCGCGCCGGGTTTGGGCCGCAGAAAGAAGTTTCGGAACGAGAAAAACAAAGGAGACAAAGATGGCCTTCATCAAAAAACCACCCGTGAGCGTCGAACGCACCCTGCAACTAGAGAAGCCCGTCAGTGAACTGCTCGATGAGTATTGCCGGTTCGTTGACTGCACCGCGGACTACGTCGCCAATTTTGCTCTGCGCAAGATGCTGGCCCGCGATCCCGAATACCGGAAATGGAAGGCGTCGCAGGACGGTGCGAAAGCCAACACCACGAAGCCTCAAGCCGCTGCTGGAAAACCATGATGCTGCGACGTGCCCTAAACTCGAAAAATCTCATCGCGTGCCTGCTTGCGGCCGGCACGGGGCTCACGCTCTATTTCCACTTCCCTTTCCCGGAGGGGAATTTCTTCCTGGAGCTTCTGTTCCTGCGAGCACGCCCCGTGTTTCTCGGAGCAAGGCTTTCCTATGTCCTTTTCCTCTATACAACACCCTACATCTTCTATTCCATCCTGCTTTCTGGACTGTACATCGTTGCGATCAAGATTCCGTCGCGGTTGCGGCCTGGCCGCCTGCCTGCGTATTCCCTTCCGCGAAGCCGCGGCAGTCTTTGCCTCGTCATCGGCGAAATTCACAAAGGCGACGTTCCTGGACCGGCGGAACATCCGGCTTGGCTCTCGATTCCCGAGCGCGGACTCTTCACCGGCATTGCCATATTCGGCGCCGTGGGTTCCGGCAAAACCAGCTGCTGCATCTACCCGTTCGCCGAGCAGATTCTGGCGTTCAAGGCAGATCAACCAGAGAAGCGTATCGGCGGTCTGGTTCTCGAGGTCAAGGGAGACTTTTGCCACAAAGTTCGCGACATTCTCGCGCGATGCGGACGTCAGGAGGATTATATCGAAATCAGTCTTCACTCCGAATACCGGTACAACCCCCTGCATAACGATCTTGATGCCTACGCGCTCGCCTACAGCATCGCGTCGCTCCTGAACAACTTGTTCGGCAAGGGCAAGGAGCCCTTCTGGCAACAGGCCTACACGAACCTCGTAAAGTTCATCATCCTCCTCCACAAAGTCGCCTACGACTACGTCACTCTGTTCGATGTCTATGAGTGCGCCATCTCTCCTGACGTGCTGGAACGCAAGATTCAAGAGGCGGAGCGACGCCTGGAAGAGTCCTACTTCCTGCTCGTCGCTCCGGCGGACTATCTGGCCGGCGCGAAGGAACTCAATGTTTTCGACTTTTCCTACGACGAAGAAACACAAATGTACCGCGCCAAAGAAACCGCCGGATTGCGCCGCATCCTGGAAATCAGCGACATCGATTTTGAATGCCTCAGCGAAAGCGCTGCGGGCCACCCGAACGACGATAAGCGCGCACAGCTAGAAGCTGTGAAGCGGTGGTTCTACCACGATTGGCGCAGGATTGAGCCGAAACTTCGCACGTCCATCGTTGAGGGAATCTCTGTGTTCTTGTCCCTCTTCGACGACAATCCGGCCGTCAAACGAACCTTCTGTCCGCCGGCGGAATGCTATGACGAAAAGGCGAACGCCGACTTCCGCTTCGGCAAGCCTCTCCCATCGTTCGCTTGGCTGATCGAAGCCGGCGCCGTCTGCGCTCTAAATTTCCCTATAGCCATGAACCCAGGGCTCGCCAAGGCCCTCGGAGTCATGATGAAGCTCGACTTTCAGCGAGCCGTTCTCAATCGAATTCCTGCTATCGAATCCAATCCAGATCGCGACTTTCGACAGGTCTTCTTTTTGTGTGACGAATATCATCACTTTGCTACGGTCGGAGAGAATGAGCCGACCGGGGATGAAAAGTTCTTCAGTCTTTCGCGCCAACCGAAGTGCATCCCGATTGTCGCCACGCAAAGCATCAGCTCGCTTAAATCGACCCTCCCGGGCGATTCCTGGCGGACGCTGCTCCAGACATTCCGCACGAAGATCTTCCTGACCCTTTCGGACGACTTCTCCGCACGCACTGCGAGCGAACTGTGCGGGAAGGAAGATCGACTGAAAGTGAGTTACAACTTGTCCGAGAGCGGCCACGACGCCAGTATCAGCCTCCTGACGGGCAAGGCCATCTCGCATCGGGCGAACCTCACCGCCTCGAAGAGCTACTACCCCCAATCCGATTTCCGGTTCGACACCAAGACATTTATGGAGTTGAAGAATGCACAGGCAGTGGTGATCGCCTACGACGGATTCAATCCCATGCCGCCTGCGTTCTGCTATTTGAAACCCTACTTCAACAACCCGAACAAATCCTACTTCCAACAGCTCGAGGAGGGCCTCCTGTGATGAACGGCTTTGAAACCATCCTTCCCTTTCTCAAACCGATCGAGCATCTGCTTCTCGACGACTCCGTCAGCGAGGTCATGATCAACGGCGCTGACTCCGTGTTCATCGAGAAGCGAGGATTCCTGGAACCAGTAAAGGGCGTTTCGCTCGGCGAACGAGCCCTTCTGGTGGCAGTGAAGAACATTGCCCGCCGCCTGGGAGACGACATCTCAGAGGCGAAGCCGATTCTCGATTCCCGGTTGCCGGACGGCAGCCGGGTTGCCGCGGTGATTCCTCCGTGCAGCTTGCGGGGCGTCACACTAACTATCCGCAAGTTCAGCAGCCGCCACTTCGAACTCGATGACTTAGTCGCAGCGGGAACCCTCGACCGCGGATTGGCAAACCAGCTTGAAGATTATGTCCTGAAGCGCAGAAACATACTTTTGGCCGGTGGAACTGGCGCGGGTAAGACCAGCCTCCTTAACGCTATCGCTCGACTGATTCCTGAAGATGAACGCCTCCTGCTGATCGAAGATACCGCCGAGATTCAGATCCACCACGCGAACCTCGTCCGGCTCGAAGCGCGGCCCGCTCAAAACGGCGTTCCCGCCGTCGCCATTCGCGACCTCCTGAAGGCTGCTCTCCGTCATCGCCCCGATCGCATCTTGCTTGGCGAGGTCCGGGGACAAGAAGCGTTCGACCTCCTTCAGCTTCTCAATACCGGTCACGCCGGCACAATTTCCACGATTCACGCGAATTCTGCGCGCGAAGGATTGTCCCGCTTCACCAGCTGCGTCTTGGAGAGCGGAATCGAGATTCCATACCGCGCCGTTAAGAGTTCAATCGCCGATTCGCTGAACGTGGTCGTGCACCTTGAGCGCCGCCCGGGGAGACGCACGATCTCTGAAGTCGTTGAAGTCAGGCGTTACGACCCCGACTCCGACTTGTTCGAATGCAATTCCATATTTCAGAAAGCGGAGGTTGCCCCATGACCGCAGCCAAAGTCGAACCAAAGCGTGACGTGTCTCCTGTCGCCTATATCCGTTGGCTGTTCGAACCGTCCGATCGTCTTGCAGTGCTCGTTCGCAATGGCGAGCGCGGCGAAACCACGCAACGTATAACCACCGCTGGAAAAATCACGGAAGACTCGTTTCAACAATGGCTTCGTTTTAAGAGCGAAAAGCACTCGGCGGATATCTACATTGGAATGAATCCGCTGAAGCCCGAAGCACGAGCCCGAACCAAGGAGGATATCCATTCGATCCGGCATCTCTACCTGGACCTCGATCACGAGGCCGCGCGTTCACTCACTGCAGTTGAACAATCGAATCTCGTCCCGCAGCCGAACGTGGTGATTGCGACCTCGCCAAACAAGTTTCAACTCGTGTGGCGCGTCGAGGGATTCCCGCAGGAACAGGCGGAGACAGTTTTACGCGCGATGGCGCGAAAGTTTGGTGGAGATCCAGCAGCAACGGATTCAACGCGTGTCTTGCGCCTGCCAGGTTTTGTGAACCGGAAATACGATGTGGAATTTACCGTGACCGCCGAAATACGAAACGAACAAAGGTACGCTCCGCACAACTTTCGCTTGAGAACCGACGCCACCGAACTCGATCCAAGGCCGACACGCACCGCGGGCGGTCGCCAGGCGTCCTCGACACGGCTGCCACTGTCCCAATCCGAACACGACTGGGCGTATGCCAAGCGGTCCCTGGCCAAAGGCGTCCCGGCCGAAGAAGTGATACGTCAGATTGCCGCATTCCGCGCACACGACAAGCACAATCCTGACGACTACGCGCGGCGGACAGTCGAAAAAGCTCAAGCGCAACTCCTGGAGCCCAAACAGCTTTCCGACGCCGGTTCACAGGCGGAGCTTCCACACGAGCGAGAGTAACAACGGTGGCACAAAACGAGACACAACGTTCCGGGACCGACACCACAACGGACAACGAAAACGAATAGGGTCACTAAACTCAGGTTCTTCAGTCCGTTTCTTTATTGGCTCAACTCATGGAGGCACGAATGCTCCCCACAACTCGCATCCTTTCCACCGTTGCTGGCACCCGAGGCAACGGTGCAGACCAGACGGGGAACCAGATGGCCGAAACAGACACCTCCGCGCCTGCCATGGTCGCCTGTTTCATCTTGATGCCACAGCAAGCGGAATCCCTCATCTCCCTTTTGAAAGATCTCGCATCAGGTTCAACAGACATCACTCAGATCGCGAGCATGCCGTCAGCTTTCACAGCGGGTTCCAAGGAACCGGTTGAGACCTGGCTCTCCCATGCCGACGCCGCAAGGTACCTAGGTATTTCGAAAAGTACCCTGTATCGCCATGCGGAACAGGAACAACTGGAATCAAGGAAGTTTTGCGGGCGCCTCCAATATCGGGTCAGCGCCCTTGAACGCTTCAAAAACCAACATCTTCGTCCATCTCGCCGCTCTTCTCGCGATGGCGCTATAATCGGGTCGGCGCCAAGCTCCGGCAAGTGATAGGAGCGCCATTGGGCCTGTACAAAAGAAAAGCAACTCGATTCTGGTGGATGAGTTACACGATGAACGGTGAGCAGTATTGCGAATCGACCAAGGCTACCAGCAAGGAACTCGCTTCCAAGGTATGGAAGAAACGCGAGAGCGAGATCGTGCTTGGACTGTTCAAGGTCGGGTGGCCAGGGGAGCGGACTACGTTCGAGCACTTGTGTGCGGAGTTCGAGCGGTCCCATTTCGCTGGTCTCACCGAGAACACCGTGCGAGGTCATCGCACCTATCTCAAACAACTGAAAGCATTCTTCGGGGAGAGCAAGTTGGCCAGAATAACCGTCGAAATGGTCGAGGAGTATCGCGATCAGCGTCGCCGGCAACCAACAAAACGAAACCCGAAACGGACGGTCAAAGGAGCAACGGTAAATCGAGAGCTGGAATGTTTGAAGTGTGTCTTGGATCTCGCCGTTAAGCGGAAATACGTACCGGAAAATCCCGCCGCCATGGTGAAGCACTTCAACGAACTCCGCGATCGGCCGATTCGAAGAATGCTTACCGTCAAAGAGGAGCAACTGATCTTGGAAGCTGCGCCACCCCATCTTCGCGTGGCCATCATCCTGCTCTCTCAGACGGGCGGACGAACGTATAGTGAGGGATTCTCACTGCGTTGGGATCAAGTGGACCTGGAAAACAAACTAATCCACTTGGGCAACGACGTGAAGACTCCAGGCTCATCCGAACCTGTTCCGCTTTCCGAATACGCTTGCGATGTTTTGCGGGCGTGGAAGGAACAAGCATCGGAGAGTCTTTTTCTCTTCCCGAGCCCGCGTCGACCAGGTCAGCCAATCTCCACGGTCAAGACCGCCTGGAAGGCTACCCTCAAACGCGCAGGCGTTCCGCACTTTCCGATCTACAACCTGCGGCACGTTTTCTGTACCCGGTTGAGTGGAGTCGCACCGGATGCCGTTCTGCAGCGCGCCATGCGGCACACCAGTCCGGAAACCAAGCGGCACTACCAGTTGGGAATGGCGGATCAGGTGCGGGAAGCGATGGAGAAATCCAACGAGAAGGCCTACGGGCGAAGCCGATTACTACATTTTTACGACAGTGGCCCGAATGCGAAGAAGGAAGGAGAGAAAGCGGTCTGTAACTAATTGAAGAAGAAGGAGAATTTGGCTCCCCGGGCTAGATTCGAACTAGCAACCCTTCGGTTAACAGCCGAATGCTCTACCATTGAGCTACCGGGG
>Ga0137418_10002687_pt1 | contig 16278 bp, 8 predicted proteins | sample CZODoug3_1_2_16f_FD_122242 | JGI IMG/M metagenome (GOLD analysis project Ga0137418, IMG submission 122242) | Vadose zone soil fungal communities from Angelo Coast Range Reserve, California, USA - CZODoug3_1_2_16fungal (Hybrid Assembly) | ecosystem: Environmental > Terrestrial > Soil > Vadose... | reverse complement strand
GCTTCGACAAATTCCTGATGCCGCGCCGCCCGCCAACTTCTCGTGGAAAAGATTTGTTCGGCGAAGCTCCCGCGGAGCCTAAGCCGGCCGCGGCCGCGTATCGCGCCAACATTGACGGCGGTTCGCGCGGCAATCCCGGGCCGGCCGCTTACGGGGTGATCATCCGCGATGCACGCGGCGAAATCGTCGCCAAGCTGAAGAAATACATCGGCCGCATGACCAACAACGTGGCCGAGTATTACGGCTTGATCGCGGCGATGGACTACGCGCAATCTCACGCCATTCGCGCGCTGCGCATCGAGAGTGATTCCGAACTTTTGGTCAAGCAGATGCGCGGACAGTACAAAGTGAAGAGCGAAGACCTGCGACCGCTCTTCGAGCGCGCCCAAAAAATGTCCAAGGCCTTCGATTCTTTCCGCATCGAGCACGTTTATCGCGAGCAGAACCGCGAAGCCGACGCCCTCGCCAACGAAGCGCTGGATGAAACAGAAAACAAGGCCCCTGGCGGGGCTGCAAGCAAGAAAACCGTGGCACCGAACTCCAAAGCTGAACCGCAAAACGCCAAAGCCGAACTTACTAGCTCCAAACTCGAGCCGCGAAAAATCCAAGCTCGTTTCCGCGGCGGAGTTCTCTATCTTCTGGAAGACGTCGAATTGCCCGACGGCATGGTCGTCGACGTTTCCATCCACCTGCGCCCCAAGCCTCCGGCTTAGTTCCAGCGCTCCGCATAGTTCCGCAATTTCTGAACTCATTTCAGTGCATAGCTTCTATAAAGCGTATCGCGCTGGGCGGGGATGAAACCGGCGTCGGAGATGACGCGGCGGAGTTCGCCTTCGTTGGTGCGATTTTTCACGCCGGCGGCGAAGACCACATTTTCCTCGATAAGGATGCTGCCGACGTCGTCAGCGCCAAATTGCAAACCGATCTGGCAAACTTTGATTCCGGGCGTGAGCCAGCTTGATTGGATGTGGTCGATGTTGTCGAGATACAGGCGGCTGACGGCCAGCGTTTTCAGATAATCGACGGCAGTGGCTTCCAGCACTTTTTTTCCGAGCGCGGTATTTTCCGCGGCGAACATCCAGGGAATGAACGCCGTGAATCCGCCGGTATCTTCTTGAATGCGCCGCAAGCGTTCGAGGTGGTTGACACGATGGCGCAATTCCTCGCCGCAGCCGAACATCATGGTGGCGGTGGTGCGCAGTCCCAGTGAGTGGGCCACACGGTGCATTTCTTCCCAGTCGTCGCTGGTGCACTTCAAGCGCGCAATCTTCGCGCGCACTTCATCGTCGAGAATTTCCGCGCCGCCGCCGGGGATGGATTGCAAGCCCGCGTCCATCAAGCGCTGAATCGTTTCGCGGATGCTGAGTTCGCTGACTTCCGCGATGCACAGAATTTCAGGCGCCGAAAAACAATGCAGATGCACTTGCGGGTAGCGCGCTTTCAAGGAACGCAATAAATTTTCGTAATAGCCGATCTGCAAATCCGGGTGTAGCCCGCCCTGGAGCAAAATTCCGGTGCCGCCGAGTTCCAGCATTTCGTCGATTTTCTTGTAGATTTCCTCGAAGGAAAGAATGTAGCCGTCCTTGGCGCCCAGCGGCCGGTAGAACGCGCAGAAAGAACAATACTCGGTGCAGAAATTGGTGTAGTTGATGTTGCGGTCGATCTGGTAGGTGACGACGCGAGGGTCGTTTTTCTTCAGGCGCAGTTGGTGCGCTTCCATGCCGAGGCCGATGAGGTCGTCGGATTCGAGCAGGTCGAGGGCTTGTTGTTTGGTCAGTGCCAAGAGTTTTCCTTATCCGTTTGCAAATTCATTGTAACCAATGCGTGTTGCGAACTCGAATTTACGATCTCGCTAATTCTGCAACCGCGGCCCGCCTCCCCGACTAAGGTCGGGGTAAACTCCAGGCGGCCCCTACAACTTCACGGTCTCTGCTTTCGCGGCCCATTCGATCGGTTTAGCCGCCGGGATCAGGCCTTGTTTTGCGGCGTGGGCGAAATACAGTTCCAGGCCGCGGCGATTTTCTTCGTCCAGAGAAAAATCGATGTTGTCGCGCAGGTACGATTCGAGCTTGTCGGCCGGCAATTCCAATTCGCGCGCTGCATCAGAACTGATTTCCGCAATACGCAACATACCGAAATCGCGGGAAGCGAGGAAATCGGCTCCGACTTCCGGGGTGGCAACGCCCTTCCGCGCTGCCCAGACGGCGAGGACCGCGGGAAGACCGGTCATAGAGCGCCATTGCTCGACCACATCGAAAACGAAAAGCCTCTGAGAGGGAGACGCAACACCCGCCTTTTCCGCATCCCACATCCATCCTGCGATTGGTGGCTTGTGGGGCGTCTTCTGCGAGCCGTGATCCTCGATTCGAGTGCTGTACGGCTCCATCGTCAGCGAAAGGCGAAGAGCGGGATCGCCGATGAGCAATGCGGCGTCGGCCTTCTTTAGCATGGTTTCCAGGTCCGGCGGCATCTCGATGAATTCTGGAGCGATTTTCCAAAGCTCGGCGCAAAGAATCCTCGTCAGCGCTTGCGTGCTGCGGGAGCTGGCGTCCAGCGCGACGCTCTTGAATTGGCCAATGGGCGCTTTCGAGACGAGGAGAAGGCTGCGCACCATTTTCTTGGATGCGATGGAAAGGTCCGGCAGAATTTCGAGATCGGGGATGCGCGCGAATTCGATGGCCGGGATGATGGCGATGTCGGCCTGGCCGGTGCGCAACTGTTCGGCGCATTGGGAGGGCACGGTGAAGGACAAATCGTATTTGCCACGGAGCGGGCCGTTGGTGAAGCCCCAGACGAGCGGCGCGGTGTTCAGGTACTGAACGATAGAGATGCGAAGTTTCGTCACAGGTCGAAAGGCCACCTTTAGGTTTCAGTATAACAAAGCCGGAATTCTGGGCGGCAAGCTTCTGGGAGTAGGAATCTTCCGGCGAATTCGGAAGGTTGGAACAGAATGGAATATCGGAGGACTTGCTAGCCAAAGCGCCGATCGGGAGATCGGCGTTCCCGTTGGAAGAGAATGAAAGTTCGGGCAGCTTGCTACCCCTCCCTCCCCTATTTTTGCAACGATATGATACGACAGAGTTTAAGGGGTGGGGGTCTGCAAACGATATGTGAGTAAAGGAGTTAGCGCAGCCAGGGACGACCTCGCGATGAGTAGTTGCCGCGCCCGGTGGGGTCGATAATTTAAGCGATTTCGCGGAAGTGTGGCAAGCAAAGGGCTTAGGAGGTGAAGGGCAAGAATTAGGGGAGGGCGCTTTAACCGGGGTAACCGGTAGGGGGACCATCCCAACTGACATGCCTCTATTATAGCACGTTCGTTAAGTGAGTCAAGGGGTAAATGAAAGTCGCCTTGAATTACTTCGGATTACTCGAATTATCGCCCCACGCAGCCGGAGTGGTCTCGCCCGGGGCCACGCGGCCATCCCTGACTCATCCTTGCTTTCGACGGACCTTGAATGCCGCCATTCCGATAGCGGCAATCAGCCAAATCGCCATGCCTGCCGGAACGTAGCCCACATAGCCGCCCACACTTTCCGGAATTGATGACGACACAGCACAAATAGAGGTAAAGACGAAGAGCAGAATCCACTGCCCTCTCGGAGCGTTGCTGGTCTTTTCGGCGTTTCTTCTTCGATCTAACCACGAACCAACCCAATACCAAAGCAAAGGGACACAAAGCAGCACCGGTAAGATCGAAACCGATTCTGGGAGTCCCGGCCGGAGGGCATCGAGGGGCCAGGACAGAAGCGAGCCTGTAAGAAATGCTGGCATGTTCAGAACCGCGACAAACTTAAAAGGCCAAGGCCAGACGTGAAATCGCGCCGTGGAGTCCCACCCCGTGGAATTCCCCAAGAACGGGCGGCTCAGAATAGCGTTACGAGCCCAAAGCCCCCAACCGCCAAAGAACATTGCAACAACAGTCTGTGAGATCGGCAGTATTCTGCGAAATTGGTTTCCTGGGTTCATGAAATGCGCGTCGACACCATTAGACACCAGAGAGGCAGCCGTTGACTCTCAACGGTTCCGTGGACCTAATAGCATTGCCGATTGTTCTGCGGAGAAGATTCGCCATCGCGCTAATTCTGTTGTAAAACCATTCGGCTGGTTTGGAGGGTGGGATATGGCGAAGGCTTGGATAGGCGTTTTGTTGACGGCGGTGGCGCTGGCGGCGCCGCATGGGGCTTGGGGCGGAGCTGAGGCTGGGCAGACGCCTACAATTGCGGAGAAGACGGCGGGGGCGCAGAAGCTGGCGGGGTATTTCAACCTTTATTGGGATGCGAAGGCGGGGAAGCTGTGGCTGGAGATTGATAAGTGGGGAAGCGAGTTTCTTTACCAGAGCGGGCTTCCGGCGGGCGTGGGGTCGAATGACATTGGGCTGGACCGCGGGCAACTGGGGGCAACACGCATCGTACGGTTTGAGCGGAGCGGGCCGAAGGTGCTGCTTATTCAGGAAAACCTGGAGTATCGCGCGATGAGCGACGACCCCTACGAACGGCGCGCGGTGCACGATTCGTTTGCGGAGTCGGCGCTGTGGGGATTCAAGGTGGAGGCGGAGGAGAAGGTAGGAGACAAGGACCACGCGCTGGTAGACGCGACGGATTTTTTCCTGCGGGATGATCATGGGGTTCCGGCGGCGCTGCGGCGGGCCAAGCAGGGGGCCTATCACCTGGATGGGTCACGGTGCGCGATCTACCTGCCGCAGACGAAGAATTTTCCTTTGAATACGGAAGTGGAGGCCATGCTTACGTTTGCGGGAGAGGATCCGGGGCGGTGGGTGCGCGACGTTACGCCTTCTCCCGAATCGATTACCGTGCGCGAGCATCATTCGTTTGTGCAGCTACCGCCGCCGGGCTACAAGCCGCGGGCTTACGATCCGCGAGGGAGCTTCTTCGGCCCGGGCTACATGGATTACGCGACGCCAATCAGCGAGCCGATCCTGAAGCGGTTCATTGCGCGGCACCGGCTGGAGAAAAAAGATCCCAAGGCGGCGGTGAGCGAGGCGGTCCAGCCGATCGTGTACTACCTCGACCGCGGCGCCCCGGAGCCGATTCGCTCGGCGCTGCTCCAGGGCGCGCGGTGGTGGAATCAGGCGTTTGAGGCAGCGGGTTACAAGAATTCTTTCCAGGTGGAGTTGATGCCGGAAGGCGCGGACTTGATGGACCTGCGGTACAACGTGATCCAATGGGTGCATCGCGCGACGCGGGGATGGTCTTATGGGGCGGCGGTGATCGATCCGCGGACGGGCGAAATCATCAAGGGGCACGTGACGCTGGGCTCGCTGCGAGTGCGTCAGGATTTTTTGATTGCGGAAGGGCTGCTGGCGCCTTACGAAAAAGGAAAGTCGGGAGCCGCCAAAGCGCAGGAGCTGGCGCTGGCGCGGCTGCGGCAACTGGCGGCGCACGAAGTGGGGCACACGCTGGGCCTGATGCACAACTATTCGGCGAGCACGGTGAGCCGTTCTTCTGTAATGGACTATCCGCCGCCGTACGTGAAGCTGGGGGCAGACGGGGTGCCGGATGTTTCGGCGGCTTACGCGACGGGAATCGGGGAGTGGGACAAGGTGTCGATTGCGTGGGGGTATCAGGATTTTGCTCCGGGGACGAATGAAGCGGCGGCGCTGAACAAAATCCTGCTGGATGCTTATGGACGCGGGCTGCGCTACCTGACGGACCAGGACGCACGTCCGGCGGGATCTTCGAGCAGCGTGGCGCATCTGTGGGATTCAGGTGCGAATGCGGTCGACGAGCTGAACCGGTTGATGCAGGTTCGGGGGGCGGCGCTGAAGCGCTTTGGCGAGAACAACATCCGGGAAGGTGCGCCACTGGCGACGCTTGAAGATGTGCTGGTGCCGCTCTACCTGCTGCATCGGTATCAGGTGGAGGCAGCCAGCAAACTGGTTGGGGGGATGGACTATACGTTTGCGATGCGGGGAGATGGGCAGACGCCGACGCAGATCGTCGCGCCGGCGGAACAGCGGAGAGCGCTGGCGGCGGTGTTGGCGACACTGAAGCCGGAGGTGCTGGCGCTGCCGGAGCCACTGCTGAAGATGATTCCGCCTCGGCCGCCGGATTACGAACGCGGGAGAGAACATTTCAAGATTCGGACCAGTCCGGCGTTTGACGCACTGGCTCCAGCGGAAGCAGCGGCGCAGCACACGCTGCAGTTTCTATTCAATCCGGAACGTGCGGCGCGGCTGGTGGAGTTTCATGCACGGAATGCGGATAACCCGGGATTGCAGGAAGTGCTGGACGCCATCATTGGTGCGACCTGGAAAACGCCGCATGGAGAAGGTTACGCGGAGCAAATCGCCAATGCGGTGGACATGGTTGTTCTTTATGACCTGATGCAGCTGGCCGCCAACGATCACGCCACCGATGAAGTTCGCGCAATCGCCAGGCTCGAACTGGACGACCTGAAACGTTGGGTTTATGGACCCCTCCCTACCATAAAGGATCATGCGCATAGTGACTATGCGTTCTGGCAAATCGAGCAGTTTCAGAAAGATCCGAAGAAGATTGAGCTTACGGCTCCGGCAGACCCGCCCGATGGGCCGCCCATTGGGGCGGACGACGACTGGGAGGGCTGGGACTGAAATTATTGGGCAGATGGCGCGTGACCAAAGGGCTGGTCCGTCGTCTATAAGTGCAGGGAGGATCCCATGCCTCGACGCAGCTACTTCTTTCTGATTGCGATGTCGGCGCTGATGGCGCTCGGATTCACGAGCGCGCGGGCGAACCGGCATCACCACTCCGTGAACATTTCCGATGGGCACAGACATCCAGCGACAGATTGCTCCGATTTGCGCATCCGCTTTGACGACCGGGATGCGGTGGTGCGCTCCGAAGAGCGCACATTGACCAAGGCCGAAGCAGCAGTGCTGCAGGTTCGTCCGCACAGCAACGGCGGCGTGCAGGTGACGGGCTGGGACAACGCGAATTATTCCGTGACGGCTTGCAAGGCTGCGGCGGCGTCCGGTGAGGCGGAGAGTATCCTCTCGCAAATTACGATGTCGATTGAAGGCGGCAGGGTATCGACGAAAGGTCCCGGGGGTGATGACGACTGGACGGTGTACTTGCTGATTCGCACGCCGAAATCGGCGACGGTCGACATGGAGACAACGAACGGACCCCTTTCGTTTTACGACGTGGACGGGAAACTGACGGCGCGCGCAAAGAACGGGCCGATCAGCTTGAAGAATTTTTCGGGCGACGCGGAGATTACCGCGGTGAATGGGCCGATCAGCCTGGATGGCAGCAAGGGAAACGTGCGGATTCATACCGAGAATGGGCCGATCTCGGTGGAATTGGCGGGGAACACTTGGAGCGGAACAGGGCTCACGGCGGATGCGAAGAACGGGCCGTTGACGCTGATGGTGCCGAACGGGTACCAGTCCAGCTTCGTGGTGGAATCGACGAACTACGCGCCGGTGAGCTGCAAGGCGAGCATTTGCGACAACGCACGGAAGACGTGGGACGATGAGCACCGCAGGATTGAGTATGGGAGTTCGCCGGCGATGATTCACTTGTCCACAGTGAATGGGCCGGTGTCGGTGCAGGAATCGCGGGAGAAACTCTGAGGCTGACTGACAGAGATTCTTTGTTGGCGAGTGGATGGGCGGAATTCTTGGGCGCGGCGGATTGGACGCGCTCCGGCACTTGTGGATAAGATTTGGCGCATGCTGCTGGATGCGCGAGTAGACCGGCCTGTGACCGAAGCGGAAGCGGTCCGCTTGGCGCAGGAGATTTATGGGATTCAGGCCACGGCGCGGGCGCTGCCGGGCGAATACGACGACAATTTTCATCTAGCTGGCGCGGACGGGCGCGCGTTCGTGCTGAAGGTGATGCACCCGGCGCGTGAGCGCTCGTTCATCGATTTGCAATGCCGGGCGCTGACGCATCTGGCGCAGCGCGCGCCACAATTGCCCCTGCCTCGCGTTATTCCCAATCAGAGCGGTGAACTATTTACTTCCATTGTTGCGGCGGATGGCTCGACGCGGCTGGTGTGGCTGCTTACCTTTTTGAATGGAAAAGTTCTCGCGGAGGTGCGGCCGCATTCGCCGGAGCTGCTTAGGGATCTCGGGCGGTTTTTAGGAGAGATGGATGGGGCGTTGCAATCGTTTGCGCACCCGGCTGCATCGCGCGAGCTGAAATGGGATTCTGCGCGGGCAGGTTGGATCAGGGAATACATTCAGGAGATTGGTGATTCAAGGCGGCGAGCGCTGGTAGAGAAGTTTCTCGCATTATATGAGGCGGAAGTTGCTCCGCTGCTGCCGCGGCTACGGCGCAGCGTGATTTACGGGGATGCCAACGACCACAATGTGCTGGTCGGCGATGCGTGGACGCAGCCGCGAAAAATCACTGGCATGATTGATTTTGGGGACATGCATTACGGGATTACGGCTTCGGAAGCGGCGATTGCGGCGGCTTACGGAATTCTGGGAAAGGAAGAGCCGCTGGCGGCAGCGACGGCGATTGTCGCGGGATATCACGGCGCGTTTCCATTGGACGAGATGGAGGTATCGGTACTTTTTGCGTTGATCGGGGCGCGATTGGCGGTGAGCGTCACGAATTCGGCGCACCGCAAGACGCTGAAGCCGGATGACGCGTACGTTACGGTAAGCGAGGCGCCGGCTTGGGAAGCGCTGGAGCGGCTGGCAAAAATACATCCGCGTTTTGCGCACTACACTTTTCGCGCGGCTTGCGGGTTCGCCGCGGTGCCACAAAATGAAAAGATCAAGAAGTCGATGGAAGGAATGGCTCGCTCGGCGGCTTCGATATTAGATGTCGATTTGCGAACGGCTCCAAGCGTCGTTTTTGATTTGAGTGTTGGGAGCGCGTTTCTTGGCGCTGATCCGCACACTTCGGAAACTTCCGCACTCACGGAAAAAATATTCGGAGAAGTAAAGCGCTCAGGGGCAGCCGTCGGTGTCGGGCGCTATGATGAGCCGCGGTTGCTTTATACATCGCCACTGTTCGGGGCGAGCGGCAATCCGACAGAGGAACGGCGCACGGTTCATCTTGGGATGGATCTTTTTGTCGAGGCGGGGGCTGGCGTCAGGGCGCCGCTGGAGGGCGTGGTCCACGTTGTGGCGAATAATTCGGCTCCCTTGGACTATGGTCCGGTCGTGATTCTGCGGCATGAAACCAGCGGCGGCGAAGAGTTTTTCACGCTGTACGGGCATCTTTCGAATGAGTCAATGGAGCACCTCAAGGTGGGACAGGGAATTGCGCGCGGCGAGCAATTCGCACGAGTCGGTACCGCTGAAGAAAATGGCGGATGGGCGCCGCATCTCCATTTTCAAATCATTCTCGATCTGCTGGAGCTGGGCGGAGATTTTCCGGGAGTAGCTTACCCGTCGCAGCGGGCGGTGTGGGCTAGCCTTTCGCCGGATCCCAATCTGCTTCTCGGAATTCCGGTGGATCGATTTCCGGCTCAAGCGCCTGCCTTCGAGGAGACACTTGCGGCGCGGCGCGCTTTGCTGGGGAAAAGCCTCAGTATCTCGTACCAGCGCCCGCTGAAAATCGTGCGCGGGTGGATGCAGTATTTGTATGACGATACCGGGCGGGCGTATTTGGACGTTTACAATAACGTGCCGCTGGTGGGGCACAGCCACCCTCGAGTGGTTCGCGCGGCACAGGAGCAGCTTACGCTGCTCAACACCAATACGCGTTATCTGCACGACAACGTCAATCATTATGCCGAGCGGCTCACGCGGCTGCTTCCCGAACCACTGCGCGTCTGTTTTTTTGTGAACTCGGGAAGCGAGGCCAATGAGCTGGCTTTGCGCCTGGCGCGCGCGCATACGGGCCGGGAAGACATTATCGTGCTGGAGCACGCTTACCACGGCCACACCAACACGCTCATCGATATCAGTCCTTACAAATTTGACGGCCCCGGGGGCCGCGGCAAAAAGCCGTGGGTGCATGTGGCTCCTCTGGCGGATGATTATCGGGGCGCGTACCGGCGGGGCGACTGGCAAGCCGGCGCAAAGTATGCGCGGCACGTTGGCGAGATCCTGGAGCGGGCGCAAGCCGAAGGCCGCGGTGTCGCGGCGTACATCGCGGAGACTTTGCCAAGCGTGGGAGGCCAGATTGTTTTTCCGCCGGGTTATCTAGCGGAGGTTTACCAGCATGTTCGCCGCGCGGGTGCGGTGTGCATCGCCGATGAAGTGCAGGTAGGATTCGGGCGGCTGGGAACGCATTTCTGGGGATTCGAAACGCAAGAAGTGGTTCCGGACATCGTCGTGCTTGGCAAGCCGATCGGCAATGCGTTTCCGCTCGCGGCGGTGATCACGACGGCGGAGATTGCGAATTCGTTCAACAACGGGATGGAATTTTTCAGCACGTTTGGTGGGAATCCAGTCGCTTGCGCGGCGGGGCTGGCGGTTCTGGATGTCCTTAAAGAAGAGAAATTACAGGAGCACGCGTTGCGCGTGGGGACACATTTTATCGAGGGTCTGAAATCTTTGCAGGCCCGCTATGCGTTGATTGGGGACGTGCGCGGGTCGGGGCTATTCCTGGGAATCGATCTTGTGCTTGACCGAGAAACGCGCGAGGCTGCTCCGTTGCAAGCCTCGTATGTGGTGAATCGGCTGCGCGATCGCGGCATCCTTGCCGGGACCGATGGGCCGCATCACAACGTCATCAAGCTGCGCCCGCCGCTGGTTTTCTCCGAGGCCGATGCGGACTTGTTTGTCAAAACGCTGGATGCCATCCTACAGGAAGATGCTGCGCAACCCGGGCGGTAATTGGCGAATTTTGCCGGCCAACCCAGTTGGCCTTCCCGGCGTCTCATGTAGGATTCAGGCCGTGGATTCGGGTGGACAGGCTGCGCGCAAAGCGCTATCTTTCGCTCTGTCTTTGGCGCAACTCCACTCCCTGGCCCTGAGGAAGCAGCAGGTGTAAGGGCTATGTTTTTTGTCCGGCGATTCTTCCTGATTATTCCGATGATCCCTTGCTGCCTTCTGGTGGCATGGGCGCAGTCCGGTCCGGCGGACAAATCTCAGCGCCAGGTTGTTCGCGAAACGCCGGCAAGCTGTATCGAGCCTTTGCGCGAAGACGAACTCTCTTCATTTTGTGTGCCGCCTCCATTGTTTGAGGAAGATGCCTGCACGCCTGCGAGCGAATTCCTTGCGAAGATCTCCCTCAATTTACCGGACGGGACGCCGCTCCGAATCGCACTCGACCGGCGCACACGCGTCGATCATCCCGGCGAGATGATTCATGGCAAGATTGTGGAAACAGTCTATGCGTTCGACCAACCCGTAATTCCAGCCGGCAGTGTCGTGAGCGGCCGAATTGTAAGCATTAGTCCTGTGTCCGGGGTAAAACGCACAATGGCCTACGCCAACGGCGACTTTTCTCCGTTTCACAAGTACGAGGTCACTTTTGACACTCTGACTTTGCCTGACGGCAAGCAATTTCCGATCAAGACGGCGGTCTCAGCGGGAACTGCCGAAGTTGTGCATCTGGTGAGCAACCCGGACAAGGCGAAGCAAAAAAATGCGGCCGGGCGCGCGGCAGACGAAGCCAAAAAGGAAGCCAAAGGCAAAGTCCAAGAGGCAAAAGATCAAGCGCATGAAACGTGGCAAAAGCTAAGCGCGCCGGGACGCATGCACCGATTCAAGCAGTTCTTGCTCTCCCAATCGCCGTACCGGCGGCAGTACCTGGAACCGGGCATACGATTTGTGGCGGACCTCAACGAGCCTCTCGAATTTGGCGAGACGACCCTCACCAGCCAAGAACTCTCCGCCGTGGGAAGCGCGCCAGTGCCGGACAGCACCCTCAAAGCGCGACTTGTTGCCGAAGTCAGTTCCGCAACCGCTACGCGCGATACCGCGGTGACTGCTATTTTGACCGAGCCGCTCTATTCCCCGACGCACCAGCTAGTTCTTCCAGCGAACAGCCGACTCGTGGGCAGGGTGCTGCAAGCAGAACCCGCGCACAAACTACACCACAACGGAGAGCTTCGGGTGATCTTCGACAGAATTGAAACTCCCGAGGAAGCGATTCAAGCGTTGTCGCAAGTGCAAGAGCAGGTGGACCGTGCCCAAACAAGTTCGCAGGCCATGATCGGCAATCTGGAAGGCGTGGAAGTGGCTCGCAGCGCTCACATGAAACTCGACGAAGAGGGCGGGGCGCGCACGACCGACAACAAGACGCGGTATCTATCGACCGGGCTGGCGGTGCTATTGGCAGCGGCCGCGGCACATCCAGACGCTGAGCATGGCACGGTAGATTCGGGCGGGGACCCCGGTGTAAGGACGGCGGCAGGAGGCTCTGGTTTTCGGTTGACGGGCGCGGTGTTGAGTCTGGCGGTGAAATCCACGCCGGTTTCGATCGCCTTTGGCGCCTATGGCGCTTCCTCTTCCATCTACTCAAATTTTCTTTCGCGTGGACGCGACGTCGTCCTTCCCAAGGACACGCCGATCGAAATCGGCTTCGGCAATCCGCACGCCGCGGCAGCATCGCCGCCGAAGCCGCGATAGCTGCAGCCTTCCGCCTAGACTCGTTTTCTATAGGCACCACTTGACAACTCAATTACCATGCAAGTAGGCTCGCTTGCGATGCAGCTGGACGCTTCCCTCTCCTGGCTGGCACTGGGGCTTACGCCCGGCTTGGCTTCCCGTCTGTCCGCGCGGGTGCTGCGGCGGTTTGAGTCGCCGGACGGGGTCTTTCGCGCCAGTCTTCCCGATTTGGAGTCCTGCCACCTCCCCGCCCCGGTCGCGCAAGCCATCGTGAAAAAGGAGGCCTTCAAGCGGGCGGAGAAGGAATTGGCGGGCATACAGAAGATCGCGGGCTGTTCGCTGGTGAACTGGACCGACCCGGAGTATCCACAGACTCTACTGCAAATCTACGACCCGCCAATTTTGCTGTACGTTCGAGGCGATCCGCAGGTATTGAATCTGCCCAGCCTCAGCGTCGTGGGCACCCGGCGGCCAACACTTTATGGCACGCAGATGGCGCAGCGGCTTGGGCGGGAACTTGCCGCGCGAGGCCTGGTCGTTGTTAGCGGGATGGCGCGCGGGATTGATGCCATCGGGCATCAGGGAGCGATGGATGCCAATGGGCGCGCCATCGGAGTTCTCGGCACGGGCATTGACGTCTGCTACCCGAAGGAGAACAAGAAGTTGTACGAAAGAGTTCTGGAGCGCGGCGCAATCATCAGTGAATTTCCGTTGCGCACGCACCCGGCGCCGGAAAATTTTCCGGTGCGCAACCGCATCGTGGCTGGCATGCCGCTCGGCGTGGTGGTTGTCGAGGGCGCGCAGTACAGCGGATCGCTGATCACCGCGCGGTTGGCCATGGAATTCGGAAGAGAGGTTTTTGGCGTGCCAGGGAACGTGACCCAGCCGGTAAGTTTCGCGCCGAACCAGTTGATCAAGCAAGGCGCCAAGCTGGTGACCTGCGCGGCGGACGTGGTTGAAGAGCTGCCGACGCCGATCCGTGCCGCGCTGACGCAGGCGGAAGCACCGGAGGCTGAGCAACGGAATCTACTGGCGGCGGCGTCGCTCAATCGTTCGGAGAAGAAGCTCTATGATCTGCTGAGCGAGGATCAGCCAGTGCACATCGATGACCTCGTGGAACGCTCTGGCTTGAACTCGTCCGAAGTTCTCGCTACGCTCTTCACCCTGGAGATGAAAGGAATCATCCGCCAGTTACCGGGCAAACAGTTCTGCAAAGTCTTGCTGTAGAGGCCGATAGGGGCTTGCACCGCCGGTCGCGGCAGCGGCATCCAACACCCAAAAGAATCCCCTAGAGGCATCGCGGCATCAAAGTGTCGACCCGGATGGCAAGCGGGCCGAGCGCTTAAGGTAGCGAGAAGGACACACCGCCGCACGGTCAGCCCTCTCTGCGACACATTACGGAGTTACAAAGAAAAGATGGCACGTTCGCTGGTTATTGTGGAATCGCCCGCAAAGGCGAAAACGATAAACAAATATCTGGGGCGGAATTACACCGTCAAAGCTTCCATCGGCCACGTGATGGACCTGCCCAAGAAAACGATAGGCATTCGCCTGCCCGGAGAAGAAGAGGGCGGCAAGAAGAAGAAAAAGAGCAAAGCGAAAAAGGGCAGCAAGAGAGCGAAGGCCAAGGAGCTACCGCCTGGCAAGCTGATCAGCATCGATGACGACAAGATTTTCGAGCCGACCCTGCAGATTATTGCGGGCAAGGGCAAGGTCATCAACGATCTTCGCAAGTCAGCGATAACCGCGGATGCCGTGTATCTCGCGGGCGACCCGGACCGCGAAGGCGAAGCGATTTCAGCGCATCTCGCGATGGTGCTCTCCAAGCCTTCCAAGTACATCGAGCAAGAACCCAGCGTTTCGAGGTTCAAGAAGAAGACGGCAAAAGCGGAAGAAGCCGTAAAGAAAGAAGAACCGGCCGAGCTCCCAAAAGAAGTTGTGGCCATCGATCCGAAGAAGATTTTTCGTGTAACTTTCAATGAGATTACGCCCAAGGCCATTCGCGCGGCATTCGATAAGCCGCGGCAGGTGGATACCAATCTGGTGGATGCGCAGCAGGCGCGCCGGGTGCTGGACCGCATCGTCGGCTATAAGGTTTCACCACTGCTTTGGAACAAAGTACGCCGGGGGCTATCCGCCGGGCGCGTGCAGACGGTGGCGCTGCGGCTGATCGTCGAACGCGAGCAGCTAATTCGCGCGTTCGTCCCTCAGGAATACTGGACGATTCACGCGATGCTCGATGCCGGTAAACCGCCGCTGTTTGAAGCGAAGCTGTTCAAACACAACGGCGAAGATATCGCTGTCGCGAACCAGGAAAGCGCGGACAAGATTGTAGCCGCGGTGAGCAAAGCCAAGTGGCAAGTGGCCAGCGTTGCGCAAAAAGAAAAAAGACGTAACCCGCCGCCGCCGTTTACCACTTCCAAATTGCAGCAAGCGGCTTACAACCGGTTGCGTTTCACTGCCAAGCGCACGATGGGCATTGCGCAGAAGCTCTATGAAGGCGTGGAGCTTGGTGACGAAGGCTCGGTCGCGCTGATCACCTACATGCGCACCGATTCCGTGAACGTTTCGAATGACGCGCTGATCCAGGTGCGCGAATTGATCCCGGAACGGTTTGGCTCGAACTATCTGCCAGAAAAGCCCAACTACTACAAATCGAAGAAGGACGCGCAGGAAGCTCACGAAGCGGTACGTCCCACGGACGCCATGCGCGCTCCGGAAGACGTTCGCAAGTATCTCGATGAGGACCTCTTCAAGCTCTACCAACTGATTTGGCAACGCTTTGTGGCCTCGCAGATGCTCCCGGCGGTTTTCGATCAGACCACCATCGACATTTCCGCTGGTGATTACACCTTTCGAGCCACGGGTTCGGTGCAGAAATTCGACGGTTACCTGCGGGTCTACCAACTGCCGGCGGCAAACGCGGACCGCGAAGACGACGAAAAGGATGACGAAGGCGAAGGCCGGTCGCTTCCTCAGGTTGCGGAAGGGCAAATCCTGCGCCTGGACAAGATTCGCCCGGACCAGCACTTTACCGAGCCGCCGCCGCGCTTCAACGATGCGACGCTGGTGAAGGAACTCGAAGAGGACGGCATCGGACGGCCGTCGACGTATGCATCGATTATTTCGACGCTGGTCGAGCGCGAATACGTGACTAAAGACCAAGGACGGTTTTCACCAACGATGCTTGGCGAGCGCGTCAGCGTGCTGCTGGTCAAGAGTTTCGAAGACATCTTCGATGTGACGTTCACGGCGCGGCTGGAAGAAGAGCTGGACGAAATCGAAGAAGGCAAGCTGCCTTGGCGCGAGGCGGTCAAGGAGTTCTGGGAAAAATTCGTCATCGACCTCGATAAGGCCGACGACGAAATGCTTTCGTACAAGGCGGGCATCCCTACGGGCAAAAAGTGCGAAAAGTGCGGCCAGGGCGAACTGCTCGAGCGCATCAGCCGGCACGGTTTCTTTCTCGGCTGTTCGCGCTATCCGGAATGCGATTTCATCCAGGATTTGACCCCGGTTCCCGAAGACACTGGCGGTGAGCCGAAAATCGAGTATTGCGACAATTGCGGCAAGGAAATGGTGATCAAGCGCGGGATGTTCGGCACTTTCCTCGCCTGCAAGGGTTACCCCGACTGTAAGACTACTCGGCGGCTGGTCCAGGGCACGCGCATCGCGCACCAGCCCGATGAGCCTCTCGCGGAACTCTGCACGCTGTGCAGCAATCATCTTGTGAAAAAGCACGGCCGATTTGGCGAATTCATCGGCTGCTCCGGCTATCCGAAGTGCAAGTACACGCGGCCGATCACCATGGGCAT
>Ga0137418_10002686_pt1 | contig 16280 bp, 12 predicted proteins | sample CZODoug3_1_2_16f_FD_122242 | JGI IMG/M metagenome (GOLD analysis project Ga0137418, IMG submission 122242) | Vadose zone soil fungal communities from Angelo Coast Range Reserve, California, USA - CZODoug3_1_2_16fungal (Hybrid Assembly) | ecosystem: Environmental > Terrestrial > Soil > Vadose... | reverse complement strand
CTCCCGTTCCCGGCACTACGTTTGATGATGAAAAGAAGCTCGGATTTCTAGAAATCGATGTGGATGAGGGCAAGCAATTTTACGTAAGTAGCATCGACATCGTCGGTGCGGACGCGCAAGTGTTGAACGATTTGGCCCTCATACCAGGTCAAATCTATAACGTGCGACTCGTCGAATTATTCTTGCGGAAGCATCTGCCTGAAGCAGACGTGAACGATCCAAACATCCAGCACCGGTTGCTAAACGAACGAGACGGGACGGTAGCGCTTACATTCGATTTCCGAAGCTGCCCAGATTGAGTAGGCTAGACGTTCTTGGTCGTTGTAAAAATCGTCTCACGACCATGGTGAGTGTAACCGCCTGCTTTACAACAGCTGTGCGGGCACACTGGAAGAGTCTGTTTGGATTGCTGCACAAGAAGCGGCATAGAATGTTCCGAACTGAGTGGGTACTCCGGGGCTTTGGAATGCAGAGTTATGAATACATCAAAAAAGAATGGATTGTCTCCCCTACAGCGCGTCGCGTCTACCGCATTTCAGCAAGCCTCTCCGTAGCTTTGTTTTTCGGATTGTGGGTAGTGTTGTTTGAGGGTGGGATAGCTGACACTAGTGCGCCCATTGCGAGACTGCTTCTGTTCGTTGGTGCGCTCGGGGCCGGAATCACATTCGTCGGAATGGAATATTTCTTATTTCGCTTTGATGACTCGCATCCATTGAAACAGGTGGTTTGGTTTTGCGTAATGCTATTCCCCTTACTTGGTGCCGCGCTATACTGCTTCCTCGTTTACTCACGCTCAAATGCCCTCAAGAGTAGCGCCGAGCATGCAGAAGGTGCGTCAGTCTAGTTCAGTCCAGAACATGCAGATTCGCGATTCGGTTTTCCGCGAAAACCTCTGCGTTGAAATAACCCCTTTTGCATTTACGATGCGGGTTCTGAGTGTAATGGCCTGTTAACGACAGTTGTCCGTCCGGTTTGAGCAGTCGCGGTGTCTATTCAGACGTATGAAGCGATTACTGAGGGCTGTGCGATGGCTGCTGATTGCATTCGGTCTAGGCCTGGTCGCTTTATTCGCAGCTCATCTCGCTCTCCGTCCGAACCCCAAACTCGCCGGTTCCGAGCAGTACCAGGTGCTGTCTGCGTACATTGAGCCGAACCTCACGGGCGAGTCTCACGACTTGGGCAGCAGCAACGGGCTGGTGGTAATCGACGGACGAACCACATTTTCCGAGCCGTTGGTCAATTCAAGCAAGTTCAAGCAGTACGTGTCTCTCCTCGCGAGTACGGGTCGTGCCAAAGCGAAGATTCCCCAGTTGCGCCGTTCCCTCGTGTTTGAGTTTTGGGCGGCTAACGTGCGCGACTTGACGTTGGAGCGAAGGTTTCAGTTGCCTGCACGTTACGAAATAGCCACAGAGCAGGAGATGAAACTCTACCCATCAGAGGCGTTCTTCGCGAGATTTCCATCCAGCTACGGAGCATTGACGTTCTCGCGTGTCGCCTTCAATCGCGACTTGACCGAGGCGTTCTTCTACACCGAACACTTGTGTGGATTGTGCGGTGAAGGAAAATTCGTTTACATGCGAAGAACGGGCGGCAAATGGGTTGTGGCCGACACCGCCTCGACGTGGGTTTCTTGACTCGGCGGTCAACTGGTGAAAAATCGCCATTACGCTTATTGACCGTTCTGCATCGGCCCTGATCGGATTCTGTGAGGCTCGATTCGTCGCACCGGATTTTTCTGGAGGTCTGGGCCGCGGCTTTTTCGTGCCCGAACTTTGCCCGTCACCTCTTTACAGGTCCTCACGGGACCTCACGGGCCGCACATGCAGAAGATCGCAAGTCGCTGTAAGGCAAAGGAAATGGGTTGGTTGGCAGACGGGAGAACCGGACTCAAAATTCGCCGGTACTTAGTACCTTGGGGGTTCGACTCCCCCTCCCGGCACCAAGATTCCAAAGAGTTATTTCGATTTCGACCTGGGTTCCGATGATGCCAAAACGGCTGGTGTGCACAAAGTGTTCCACAAGGGTCACCTCCGCGACGATTCTTTCCCCTATTCCATTCTCCCGAATCTCGCGAACAGTCTTGAAAATCTTAGAGGAGAGCAGAACATTTTTTCGTTCTTCACGGGAGGTCCAGGTTTAGCACACTGTACTTCCTACGACTTTTTCCATCCGACTTGCGCATCAATTTCTACACTCATCCTGACCGGATATCCGCCCTTGAAACTGCACTGCAAGCCATTCATAGCCAAGTGGATGATTACTTGACGAAACCCACTGATTTGGACGTTCTGATAAATACCATTCACGAGAAGCTGAGTGGGCGCAAGTCGAAGCGGACTGTCCGGCTGCAGCGGCTTTCCACGCTTTTGAATGACTACGCAACAGGCATCGGCTACCAACCGCACCGCCCTTTTTTCGTCCAGGCGATACACACCCTGAAATGAAATCTCTTGTTTCTCTCCTTTCACCAAATAAAGCGTCGGATCGGTGAAGTAGATAGCTCCATCGGGCCCGACAATTACGTCATTAGGACTGTTGAACCGATTGCCTTCGTATTTGTTAGCCAAGACCTTATAGCGACCGCCAGTGGCTGTTGCAGAATGGTTGACACCAGTGCGGCTCTCTGCTGTAGTGTCGGCCAGCAGGTCGCTAAGTTAGGAGTTCGGCATCAAAAAACGAAATCCGGTTGTGGTGACCATTCGTGAGGTGGCGAAAGAGAGCGGCTTCTCGTCTACTACGGTCTCTATTGTGTTGAACAATGCGCCTCTCGCTCGTTATGTACCCGACGCGACCAAAAACCGAATTCGGCGGGCCGCCCATAAGCTCGGCTATCGGCCCAATGTGTTTGCGCGCACTTTGCGCAACCAGCGTACGCGCACGGTCGGGGTAATGGTTTTCGACATGACCGATCCCTACTGCACACCTATCTTGCGGGGGATCGAGTGCGCGCTTTACCAAGCTTCGTTCTTGCCAATCCTCACCGACGTACACAACGAGCGCTGCCGCTTCGAGCGCTATCTGGAAACCCTGCTCGATCGCCGGGTGGAAGCGCTGATCGTGGTTGCGAATTGGCTGTTCGTGAATATCGACGTGATGGGCGATTTGGAGAAGAACAATATTCCTACTGCAATGATCGGCCGCGAGCTGCAGGCCGGTTCGGTCAGTTCCGTCATCGTGGACAACGAACTGGGTGCCCAAGCCGCCATCGAACATTTGTTCTCATTGGGGCATCGCCAGATCGCGTTTCTGCGAGGCCCTAGGCACATCGCCGACACCGCGCCACGATGGAACGGCATTCGAAATTTTGCCAAGGCCCACGGCCTACAGATTGATGCAGATCTTGTGCTCGACCTGCCCGGATCGGGGAACCCGCTCTCCGGTTTTGAAGCCGGCTGCAGCCTCACGGAAGAACTGGTCCGGAGAAAGCGCCAGTTTACGGCTTTAATGGCATTCGATGACATGACTGCTTTCGGCGCAATTCGCACATTGACCAACTGCGGCATAAGAGTCCCAGAGCAAGTCTCGGTGATCGGTTTTGATGACATCGCACACTCCAGCCTGCTTACCCCCGCGTTGACCACAGTTCGCCAGCCCATGCCCGAAATGGGCGAGATGGCGGTCAGCATTGTTGCCGAGAGCATAAGCGCGCTCCGCGAGAAACGAAGGCTAGCCGCCATGCATCGCAAGTTGCTGCCCCAGCTCGTTGTTCGCGACTCCACTTGTAGCCCACTTTAGATTCCGGAGACAAACGTTTAGGCGAATTTCTGCTTGATATATAGGAAAAACAAAAATTCATTTCAGAGAAAGAGGACGTGTCAATCCTCGCTAAAATTAGGAATGTGCCTTTTTGAAGAGGGTCAAGGAGAACGGAATAGGAATTTGCGGGAACGCACGCCCGGTCGTCAGTTCATGCGACCTAAGAACTGCGTAGTGCCCAGTGGTGCAAACAAGGTGCAAACAGTCAAACGACAAAATGTGAATCTGTCATCTTGTCTGACGTGTGATAAGAATATTGCTTTTTTTACGGTGTCCCCAACGGAATCAAAGTCGACGAGCAAGGAGACCTCTTTGTTACGGGACCCCAGGGAATCTGGGTTTGGGATGCGCAAGGGCACCATCTCGCGACAATCGTCATGCCCGAACAGCCCACCAATCTGGCTTGTGGAGACAAGGATTACCACACGTTGTATATCACCGCCACAACGTCTGTATGTTGCCTGCGCACAAAGGTCCGGGGATTTGTACCGTACTCGGTGCACCGACGGCACCACCACTAAATGCCGAGCGCACGATCGAGGCGTAACTTACCTGCTCTTTTCAATCGTTCTTTCGACTCTGATCTTGTCCGGAACAGCGTTTTGCAGCGCACAATTCGATGAAGCTCGGGTCCACGCCGACCATGGTCTTCAGCTTGCTCAATCCGGTGACTTGCAGGGCGCGGAAAACGAGCTTCGCCAGGCAATTAAGCTGGAACCCAGGAATCCGGAATTTCTCAGTACGCTTGGGACTTTGCTCGCAATGGACAAAAAGCTGGACGAGTCCAGCACCCTCTTCCGCAAAGCCCTGCAACTTGCGCCGCAGGACGCGACCAGCCGCCGCTATCTAGCTGCCAATTTGTGGCAACTACATCGCTACCCTGAGGCGAAGCAGGAGCTGCAAACGCTTCTTCGGCAGCATTCGAACGATGCAGCTGCCCGCTTGCTCCTGGGAATGGTCTCGGAAAATTCCGGAGATTACAGCACTGCCGCAAAGATGCTCAGTTCTGTGCCCGATGAGGTCTCGAAACAGCCTGAGTCCCTCGCCGCACTCGCGCGTTCTTACTACCAGCTGCATGAACGTGAGAGAGCGCGCACGACTCTTTCCGTGCTATCAGAGCAAGCAGCAGGACAGGGAGTCCTGTTAGGCGCGCAAATTGCGGATCAGGCCGAAGATTTCGAAACAGCGCAGAAGCTACTCGAATCCGTCTCGTCATCTGACACCGACTTTGCGATTGTCCAGTATCGCCTCGCCCTGGTGGAGTACCATGCGAAGCGCTTCCCGGAGAGTCAAAGCAGATTGCAGCGGCTCATCGACTCGGGACACGAGAGTAGTCAGGCTTATAACCTGCTGGGCTGGTCGTATCAGCAGCAGGCCAATTTAAAGGCTGCCGCGGAATCTTTTGAGCGAGCCATCGCGCTTGCCCCGGCAGACGAATCTAATTATCTCGATCTAGGCAGAATTTTGTTAGCACATGGTTCTTTACGCATCGCTCTCGATGTCGCCAAACGCGCTGCGATCCAATTTCCAAACTCTGTCCCGGTGTTCGATTTCAAAGGGCGCACCGAGAGTCGAATGTCGCAGTTCACAGATGCAATCCGGTCGTATAAACGCGCCACTCAGCTTGACCCTTCCAATGCAGACGGGACGCTCGGGCTGGCCCGTGCTCAAGCATCCGCGGGATTGAACGCAGATGCTGCGTCCACGCTAGATACAGCCCTGAACCGCTTTCCGAAAGATGCACGCTTCCAGGTTGAGTATGCTTTGATGCTGATCAAGCAGGCGGAAACTGGCGACGCAGTCGCCAGGACTCGCGCTGAGAAGATGCTTCGATCTGCGCTGGCAATCGCTCCAACTAACCAGCAAGCACTCTACGAATTAGGAAATCTGGAATTGAATGACGGCCGGGTCACCGAGGCTTCTCGACATCTCGAGCAAGTCGTTAAGCTGGCACCGCTGAGCAGCCAGGCGCATTTCGCGCTGGCGCGCGCCTATCGACGTTTGAAGCGCGTGGAAGATGCCCAAAAAGAGATGGATCTCTATAACAGATCGAAGGAAGCAGATTCGCGAGATGGGGGAGCGGCATCGCACAACGATGAAGCTAAAAACTAACGCTTCGCGGGTGCGATCTCACGCAGTGTTCGCAGGTCTTGCTCTAGCCATCGCGTTGGTCAGCGCTTCCACCGCGTTCACAGCCCTCGCAGTTCCGTCCAAAGAACTTTTCGCAGACATCAGCCAGGAAGCTGAGATCACATGGCGGCAGTTCAGTGGCGAATCGCCAGATCGGTTTCTGATCGAAACCATGGGAGGAGGAGTTGCCTTCCTCGATTTTGATAACGATTTATTGCTGGATATTTTCTTCGTGAATGGAGGCGAGACTCCCGGCGGCAAGAGCCCGGGTCCGATAAAAAATGCGCTTTATCGCAACCTGGGCAATGGGAAGTTCGAAAATGTCGCAACCAAGGCTGGTGTGGATCACATCGACTTCTACGGGATGGGAGTCGCTGTCGGTGATTTCGATAACGATGGCTTCCCGGATTTGTATGTGACCGGTTTTCCCACCAGCGCTCTCTTTCACAACAATGGCAACGGTACTTTCACCGATGTTACGGCGCATGCCAGAGTAAAAAACTCTGGCAGATGGGCGGCAGGGGCGGCTTGGTTTGACTACGATCGCGACGGATTACTCGACCTGGTCGTCACTAACTACGCGGAGTTTTCCTTTGACCAGCCGAAAAAATGCGAGGTGAATGGCGTGCGCTCGTACTGCGCGCAGGTGGCGTACAAAGGAATGCCGCTGACGCTCTATCGCAACAATGGCGACAGAACGTTTACCGATGTCAGCGCGCACTCTGGGCTGGACAAGATGATCGGCCGCGGACTGGGAGTGGTTGCCATCGATTTCAATGACGACGGTTGGCCCGATCTGTTTGTGGCTCGCGACGCCTCTCCGAATCTGCTGCTTATCAACAAGCGTGACGGGACTTTCGAAGACGCCGCACTCGATGCCGAAATTGCCTATAGCGCCAATGGCAATGCGAAGGCTGGGATGGGTGTAGACGTCGCTGACGTCAATGGTGACGGCCTTCCGGATCTGGTAGTCACGAATTTCAACGACCAGTATCACTCGTTGTTTGTGGGGTCGGCGTCGTTCCCCTACCAGGACCGAACTGTCGCCTCTCACCTGGCACAGTTTTCCAAAGCTGATGTTGGCTGGGGAACGAAGTTCCTTGATTACGACAACGACGGGAACCTCGACCTAATCATTGCCAACGGCCACATCAACCAGTCGATTGAACTGATGCGTGAAGACGTCAAATACCAGGAACCTCTTCTGCTCCTGCACAACGAAGGCCAGGGTGTGTTTCGAAATTCCGCGCAGGAAGGGGGACCCGCATTCAATTCGGGTTACATCTCGCGCGGCCTCGCGGTGGGAGATGTTGACAATGACGGCGACCCGGATGTAGTGATTACGCGTTTGAACGGAACGTCGATGTTACTCCGAAACAACGTCGGCCAGGACAGCAATTGGGTCGGTTTCGAGCTCCAGGGAACCAAAAGCAACCGGGATGCGATCGGAGCCAAAATTACGGTAACCGCCGGAGCCCGGCGTTTGGTCAGGTGGATTCTGGGCGGTTCGAGCTATATTTCGTCTTCTGACAAGCGAGTGCTGGTGGGACTGGGGCATTCCCAGGTGAAGGCGGTTGATGTTGACATCCTGTGGCCCAGCGGTACCCGCCAAAAGCTCTCAAACCTGCAGGTAAATCGTTATCTCAAGATCGTGGAGGGAACCCAGTAGGCCGGTGCCTGTGCCATACAGGCAACCAGACACGTTTTCGCTTGACAATCGTGCATCTTACGAGTGATAAATCGTTTTAATATTTCAGCGCGGAGGGCAAGCCATGTCACCGATCGAGAGGAGGTGCGCTTATTCCGGCGCAGTCAACGTTTCTACCCCACTACGCAAACAGACGGAGGGTGAGATGCAACGAACTATTTCGTTTATATGTAAGAATTCTACCTCTTCATTTCTCGTCCTCCTCATCGTCGTACTCACCGCTGTTCCGGCGATGTTTGGCCAGGCTTACTCCGGAACAGTCAGTGGCGAACTGACCGACGCAACGAGCGCCGTGGTTACAGGGGCAAAGGTCATCCTCACCGACCAGGAAAAAGGATTTAACTTCCAGACGACCTCCGACAGTAGGGGAGGGTATTTGTTCCGCTCGATTCCTCCGGGCGTGTACGTTGTCAGCGTCGAAGCTGCGGGTTTTGCCAAGACCGAAAGCGCCAAGTTCAAGGTCGACGTAAACGAGAACGCGACCGCAAATCTGACTTTGAAAGTAGCGGGCACCACGCAGACTGTCGAGGTGGGGGCGCAAGCGCAGGCGATCCAAACCGAAGACGCCGAGACCGGGCAGGTGGTGAACCGCAGGTTCATCAATAATCTGCCTTTGCTTGACCGAAATATCGAGTCCCTAACCGCTTTGGCGCCGGGCGTCACCGAGATGAACGATTCTTGCCCGGAGCCCTGTATTGGCACAAACTTTGTTTCCAACGGCAGCCGTGGGGCTACATCTGACATTCTGCTGGATGGCGCTTCCGCCACGAACTCCGAGCCCAATGGGGGAATCACATCAGTGACTTATCTACCCTCACCGGAGGCAGTGGAAGAATTCAAAGTTCAGCAGACGAATTTTAGCGCGGAATACGGATTTTCCGGTGCCTCGGTCGTCAATGTGGTCTCGCGCTCCGGCACGAACAAGTTTCACGGCAGCGTGTACGAGTTCTTGCGCGACGATAGCCTCGATGCAAACGACTGGTTCGCAAACCGCAATGGAGATCCCATTCCTCCGCTCCGCCGCCACAATTATGGTGGCACCATTGGCGGCCCTATCTTCAAGAACAAGACTTTCTTCTTCTTCGATTACGACGGCTTGACTCGAACGGGATTGAGCACGGCTACTGGAGCTGTTCCCAGCGACGCGATGCGGACCGGTGATTTTGGCGAACTTTGCGCCGCACAGGGAGGAACGTTCGATGGCGCCGGACGATGCGGTGCGGACGCTGGTCAGATTTGGGACCCTTACTCCGGAACGTTCAATGGCACTATAACGCGCAGCACGTTCATTCCCTTCAATAACATCGCCAGCTATGCGAGCCCGGGCGGTCCCAACCCCAATGTCGCCGGCAATCTGATTGACCCTGTGGCGCAGAAGATGATGACCTACTTTCCAGAGCCCAACATCAACGGCGGAAGCATTTACCAAAACTGGTTCGGGTCTGGTTCGAGCAAAGGCTCCAATAGGCAGTTTGACATTAAGATCGACCATCGCTTCACACAAAACAATCTGATGAGCGCGAAGTTTGCATATCAATACAACCCCTCGGGCACGGGCCTCGATTGTTTCAAGAACTTTACCGATCCCTGTCAGGGCGGTCCGGGTTGGAATAATGCCCACGCCTTCGCGATCAATGACACACATACTTTCAGCCCGACGTTATTGCTGACTACGACGTTGGGGTTCACTCGTGGAGTGTGGCACATTGATGCCTACAACCCGCACGGGGAGAATGATCCGCTCGGAACTTTGGGATTCCCGTCCTATCTGGAGGCCAACGGGTTCAAGGGAGTTCCTGCGATCTTTATCGACCAGTACACCCCGGCTGGCTATGCCAATATCGGCACAGATCCCTATGGTAATTACCGCCTGGGCCAAGACACAGGACAGTTATCGGCCACCGTCGACAACGTACATGGCCGACACGATATCAAGTTCGGATTTGACGGCCGGATTCACCAGATTAACTACATACAAACCAACGCTGCCGTTGGATTCTTCAGCTTTAACACCGATGCCACCAATGCCTGCCCCGACGGATTGGACCTTTGCGGCGGAGATTCCATGGCGAGCTTCATGATGGGCCAGATGACGCAGGGCTGTGCCAGCAACGGTTGTGGGTCCTACGAAGAAATCCAATTCCGTCCGGCCACTACGAACTACCAATACGGATTCTTTGCACAAGATAACTGGAAGGTCACGCCCAAACTTACATTGAATCTGGGCTTGCGTTATGACGTCACGTTGCCGCGCACAGATCGCTTTAATCACCAGGATTACTTTGATGCGAATGCCACCAGTCCATTGAATGGTGGAAGCCTGACCTATACCGACCCCGTTACCGGCCAGCCCGTGAACCTTGCCTTGAAGGGGGGGGAAGTCTTCGCCTCTTCGAAACAACGCACTAACTACGTAACCGACTGGAGCAACTTCCAGCCGCGCTTCGGCTTCGCCTATCAGGTCGTTCCAAACACAGTCGTACGCGGAGGCTACGGCATTTACTACGGGCAGTCGCGCTCCGGGGTCACTGGTGTTGTCCCCTACGGCAGTGCAGGTTTCAATCAGTTCACAAATGTGATCACTGTTAATCCAAACGACCTTGCAACTCCTTTTGTGAACCTGAACAATCCGTTTAAGTTTGGGTTGATTCAACCGGCAGGGAATTCGCTCGGGCTGTTGAACGATGTGGGTTTCGGTGCCAACGGTCCGATTCGTACGCCAAGCTGGAACCAAACACCCTATGAGCAGAGCTGGAGCTTCGGGATCGAGCACGAATTGCCGAGTCATATCTTGATCAACGCAGAATATATCGGCAAGAAAGGCACTCACCTGCCATTCAGCGGCTCGACAGAGCGAAACTTTTTGGGGCCCTGGGTGGAGAGTCTGCCGGTTGGAGATTTCAACGCAGCCTCCCCATGCCAGGCCGGCCTGTCAATCGCATGTCTCAGCTCCGCGGTAACCAATCCGTTCGCCGGGCTCATCAGCGACCCGAACAGCACCATAGGCAGCAGCTTTCCGCAGATTCAGTACTATCAATTGCTGCGGCCATTTCCGCAATTCACCGGGGTTTCTACAGAACCGCAGATGATCGCGAATTCCATTTACCACGGACTGCAGTTGACCGCCGAGAAGAAGTACTCCAATGGATTGCAATTACTGGCAACGTTTACTTGGTCGAAGTCGATCGACAACGCTTCCGCGGCCGACACCAATGTGTCGTGGGCTGGTAGCTTCGACAGCTTGCAGGATCCCAACAAGCCGGAACTGGAACGGAGTTTGTCAAGCTTCGACATTCCCTATGTAATACAGTTCAGCTACAGCTACGATCTGCCGGTTGGGCACGGGCGAGCATTCCTGGGTAACATGCCGCGCTGGGCGGACTTGATCATCGGTGGATGGAAGACCAACGGCATCTGGCGCATCTCTGATGGACGTCCGCTGGCCTTTTTCCTTAACGACGGCGGACAGCCTCTACCCACGTATGGCTCGCAGCGACCCAACATTGTGGGAACACCCAAGCGTAACCACGGTTCCGATTGGGTGGACAACTACTTTGCGGATAACAGCGTGTTCCAGCGTCCGGCAGCTTTCACCCTGGGTGATGCTCGGCGAACGCTGGGCAGCGTTCGTTCACCGTGGTCGTTCACGACCAATCTGTCGGTTGGGAAACAATTCGCAATCCGTGAGGAGATGAACTTCGAGTTCCGGGTCGAGGCGAAGAATGCCTTTAATCATCCGGTGTTCGGTACACCGGACACCTCGGTCGGCGATGATACCTTCGGGACGATAAGTTACACGTCAGTGGGACCGCGCGAGATCCAACTGGGATTCAAGTTCAACTTCTGACGACGTCATGATCGCCACTGCGGATTTGATTACCGACAGCGATCATAGTGCTCCAAAGGGTGCGCAGGATAGAAATCTGTTGCGCACTCTCTGGCTTAACTCGATTCCGTCGAATTCAGTCGTTGGCGCAGGCATGAACTTGAACCTAAGGCTTTATCTGCTGCAATTAAACTCCCTTATTGTTCTGAACTGATTGAAGCTCTGCGCAATCTGCGCACAAGTGTTCGAGGACCTATGCACTTCATTGATGGGAAATGCCACAGTCTTCGGAATTGCATTCTGCCCGTTTTGAGCATCACGACTATTTTGGCTGCGCTGTCTTTCGCTCAAACCATTCGGGTAGATTCGAATCCCTCGCATGTCGCAAAGACATTTGTTCCTACGGAAGCTTTGGGCGCCGGCATCGATCGAATTAACACTTCAGCGACCGACAAGGTATTCACCGATCCAGTCATGAAGCAAGTGCTCTCGGCGGGCTGGCAAACCGTGAGCTATCGTCAGAACACGGAGCTGTTCATCGAAGCCTGGCACTGGAACCCGCAGGGCACGTGGAGCGATCCGGCAGGCCACGGCTATTTCGTTGGCAACCCCAAGCCGGGCGATTTTATTCGGCATTCGTTCGGCTACAACCTTCCGCATCGAGGTTTCACGCGTAACGACGGCACAGATGCGAACGGCTATTCCCGTATCACGGACGGTGATGAGCAGACTTACTGGAAGAGCAATCCCTATCTGGCAAAACCATTCACCGGCGAAGACGATTCCAGTTATCCGCAATGGGTGGTCGTGGACCTTGCCAGCCACCACGATGTGGATGCAATTCGAATCTCCTGGGGTGAGCCTTACGCGCGGCGTTATCTGGTCCAATACTGGACAGGCGAAGATCCCATCAAGCAGCCAACCGCCGGCGCGTGGGTCACATTTCAAGGTGGAGAAGTAACTTCAGGAAACGGCGGGATGGCAACCCTCAGGCTCGCCTCCGCGCCAATGCTGGTGCGTTACCTGCGCATCTGGATGACGCAATCGTCGAACACCTGCGACGACCACGGCTCTGCCGATAAACGCAACTGCTTGGGATACGCAATTCGGGAAATCTACCTGGGAACCATGTCAGCAGATGGCAAGTTCTATGATCTCATGCGGCACACGCCAGATCCCGATCAGACCACGACCTATTGTTCGTCGGTCGACCCCTGGCACGAACCCCAGAATGTGAACGAAAAACGCGATCAGGTGGGATTTGATCTTTTTTATACCAGCGGCTACACGCGCGGGCTGCCCGCGGTAGTGCCAATCGCGCTCATTTATGGCACGCCGGAGGACTCTGCGAATCAGATTGCCTATTTGAAAACGCGCGGGTACCCAATCTCGTATGTCGAGATGGGCGAGGAGCCGGATGGGCAATACATGCTACCGGAAGACTACGGCACTCTTTACTTGCAATGGGCGACGGCTCTCCACAAAGTTGACCCAGCCCTTAAGTTGGGCGGCCCAGTGTTTCAAGGGGTCAATAGTGATATTCAGGTCTGGCCGGATTCGCAGGGCCGAACCTCATGGACAGGACGCTTTATCGCCTATCTGAAAGCACACAACCGTCTCAAAGATCTGGCTTTCTTTTCGTTCGAGCACTATCCGCTCGAGCCCTGCAAGATCCAGTGGAGCAGTCTGTACGATGAACCCAAATTGGTCAGCCACATTCTCGACGTTTGGAGAGATGACGGGGTGCCTCCGAATGTTCCGTTGCTGATTACCGAGCTCAATATCGCTTGGAACACGGGTGAGTCGTTCGTTGACACCTTCGGTGCCTTGTGGCTCGCGGACTTTGCCGGTGCGTTCTTCACCGCCGGCGGCGACGGATTTTACTACTTCCATTATTTGCCGATGGGCCTGTACACCGGTTGTGGCAACTCCCCAGGTACTTTTGGCATGTTTACCGTGGACTCGAACTACCAGACCAAGCAGTACACCTCCCAATACTTCGCCAGTCAGTTGATCACGCAAGAATGGGCACAACCGGGGAATGGCACGCATAGAGTCTTTGCCGCAACCAGCGACATCACCGATCCCGCAGGACATGTTTTGGTGACTGCTTATTCGCTGCTTCGGCCGGATGGCCAATGGGCGTTAATGCTGATAAACAAAGACCAGATGAACTCCCATGAAGTACAAATTGTGTTTCAAAACGCCGGGGAGGCGACGCGACATTTCAGCGGGCCAGTCGACCGAATCACGTTCGGCAGTGAGCAATACCAGTGGCACCCTGCCCCTCTTCCCACAGGTGGATCGGCCGATCCGGATGGTCCGCCATCGAGGTCCAAAATTAGTGCCGGTGCCGGCACTGCGTATACTCTTCCGAAAGCGTCGATTACTGTATTACGAGGAAAGACGTCGGATTAGTAAGGGCATCTAACTAGGCAAACACAAGCGTAGGTCAGAGTCAATCGACTGCTTTGTTCATAGAATTTTCGTGATGCCGTATCTGTGATGGAAAGTGGGCCACGCTTGTTGCGATTCGTGTGGCGAAGCGCTACGGACATATCGGGAACCGGGCTCCTCGTGAGGGGGCCCGACGTGCTCGTTCCATCAAAATGCTAGTGATGGATCAGCCCACACGCAAAGTCCGCAAATCAGAGAACAATCAAACACCTTCACACCTGCAACTTGCGCAAGTAGGGCACGCTCGCCCGCATCTTTTCCAGGTCCATTTCCACGAAGTAGTTTTTCACGCCGCCAGTTTTAGCGGCGGTGAAAATTTTCTTCCAGTCCAAGGTGCCTTGACCTACGGCGACAATCTCTCTCGTGTTCGAATTCCAGCCTTGCACGTGCATGGAGATGAACCGGCCTGGATACTTCATGAAGTATTGTGCGGCATCGTATCCGTCGGAGATGGTTGAGACCTGGAACTGGAACTTCACCAGCTTGGGATCAAGCAGGCCAATGAGCACGTCGTAGGTGCGCTGGCCATCGACTTTCGAGAGCTCGAAATCTTCGTTGTGAAGGCCCTGCTGAATACCCGCTTGCGCGGCGTTTTCTCCCATCTTGTTGTATTCATCGGCCGAGCGTTTCAGGTCGTCGAGCGTCGGATTCTTCGGGCCATTGAGGCTTGGCACAAGCATTTGCGTCAGGCCGATGTCTTTCGCCCAGGCAATGCGGCCTTCCTGATCTTTGCGCAGTTCCTCGATCCCGAAGTGTGAGCTGAAGCAAGTAAGGCCGGCATTGCTGAGAACTTTTTTGAGCTCGCTGCCCTTGTATTTGGCAAGACCGGCGAATCCAGAATCGGCGTAACCAACGGGCGAGCAGAGTTCTAAGGTTTGGAATCCCGCCTGTGCCAGCGTTTTAATCGTGCCAGGAAAGTCTTTGGCGATCATGTCGCGGACCGGCCAGGTCTGGCACCCGATGGGAAGGCCGAGCGCACTGGCATGAAGATCGGGTGCAGTGGCCAGCACGAGTCCTGCCGCGGCGGCGGTTGCGGTGGTTTTAACGAAGTCTCTGCGTGAGATTTCGGACATGATGCCTCCTGATCGTTCGGTTACAACTCCCATCCTTTGCGCCGTTCCGGTTGCACAAACTTCTGTCCGGCGGCGGAGCTGACTTTTAGATTAGCCCGGTCCCAGTGCAGCCGCTCTCCCGTGCAGCTGGCTATGTTTCCCAGCAGCAAGGTCTCGGTGACCAGGCCTTCGAATTCGAAATTTCCGCCGGGCTTGGTCTTGCTACCTTTGCAGGCGTCGAGCCACTCGCGTTCATTGCCAGGAGAACGAGGCAGCGTCTTCGGCGGCGGCACGAAGCTACGCATCTTCTCTTCCGGAATCAGCCGTGGATTCTCGCCGTTGAATCCGCAGAAAATCTTGCCATGATCGCCGATGAACAGAAGCCCCTCGTCGTTCTCGTTTCCGCCTTGGAAGGAAACATTTTCTGCCAGCTCCTCGGGGCGCGCCGGCATCAGGCCGCCGTCGTACCACGTGAACCTGACGGGAGGCATGTCCCTTCTGGCTGGGAACTCGTAGCGCACAATCGAAGCCAGCGGATAAGTTTCTTCATAGCGATCGCTGGAGCTCGCTTCCACCGCCGATGGGGCCTCGAGCTTCAACACGCGGAAGATGGTGTCGAAGCTGTAGGAGCCCATGTCCCCGAGTGCGCCGCAACCGAAGTCGGTCCATCCGCGCCAGGAAAACGGCAAATAGATATGATTGAATGGGCGTTCCGGCGCCGGGCCAAGCCACAGATCCCAATCCAGTCCGGCGGGCACGGGATCCTGCTCCTTCGGGCGCTCGACGCCTTGCAGCCAGAACGGGCGGCTCGACCAGTTGTGTACCTGTTGGACCGGGCCGATCACGCCCGCCGAGATCCACTCACAGAGCAGGCGCGTGTCTTCGGAAGCCTGGTTGGCGACGGCGATCTGTGTGGCGATTCCGGTTTGCTTCGCCACTTCCGCCATGCGCCGCGCTTCGTAGATCGTGTGGGTCAGCGGTTTCTGACAGAAAACGTGCTTGCCCTTCTTCATCGCGGCAATGGAAGCCACTGCGTGGAGATTATCGGTGGTGCAGACGACCACTGCGTCAAGGTCTTTGCGTTTTTCCAGCAGTTCGCGGAAGTCAACGTAAGCGGCGCATCCTTTGTATTGTCCGGAGCGCTGCTGTGTGGCGTAATACCCGTCCACGACTTTCTGCGCGGGTTCGCGTCCGGCCACACCGCTGGTCACGCGCAACGTATGGCTCAACTGAAGCGGCTGGTCGGGGCTAAGCCAATCCCAACCGGAATCGACGCCGAGCAATTTGCGGACTGATTTGCAGAATTCTTGCGTGTCCCATTGCGGATAATTCGCGGCACTCTGAGTCACAT
>Ga0137418_10002685_pt1 | contig 16289 bp, 18 predicted proteins | sample CZODoug3_1_2_16f_FD_122242 | JGI IMG/M metagenome (GOLD analysis project Ga0137418, IMG submission 122242) | Vadose zone soil fungal communities from Angelo Coast Range Reserve, California, USA - CZODoug3_1_2_16fungal (Hybrid Assembly) | ecosystem: Environmental > Terrestrial > Soil > Vadose... | reverse complement strand
GGGGTCTACCACGACGTCTTCTACGGCGCCTTTGCGGGCCGCGCCAAAATCGCCGAGATGATCGACGACTGGTTCTATCGCACCGCATGCGATTTTCGCTGGGACATGCATGCGCCGGTCAGCGACGGCCACACGCTCTATGCCCGCTACACGTTCAGCTACCGCTCGAAATTGCCGGAGGCCAGGGGGGCGCGGGCGATGTTGCCCTGGTCGGCTACGACGGCGGCACGCTCTACTATAGCGGCTACTACACCGGCGCAACCCTGCCGGTAAACGCTGCCGATCATACCGCCAAAGTGTATAGCCGCCACGACGCCGACTACCTGTGCTTCCTCGTGCGCTCTGACGACAGCGACATACGGTATCCGAATCCGGTCGGCATGAATTGGGCGAATGACTGTGTGGAGTTTTACATCGATCCAGGCAATGCGCGTGGGGCAACGCCACTGGCCAACTCGGTCTCAGACGTCCAGCTCGTCGTAGACGCGAATAACCAGAAGAACGTCTATGGCTGCACAGCGGCTTACGCTTCCCAGGTGCTGAGCGGAGTCACTTCTGCCGTGGCCCGGGATAGTTCGGGATGGTGGCTAGAGGTGCGCATCGCCAAAAGGACTCTGAACCCGCCTTTGCCCTCAGCAGGCGGAACGTTTGGTTTGGATTTCAATTTCCGCGACAACGACAACAACAATGATCCTTCCCAAACCAGCGTCTATACCTGGAGCGACAACGCCAGCGGAGCCGGGTTCCCCAGCAAAGTGCCTGACAAATGGGGAACCGCAACGGCGGCCCTCCTGGAAGTTTCCATCGACCTGGGCTCGCCGGATCTGCTCAATGGGATGACTCATCCGCAAAACGCCGATGGTAACACCAGTGCCGTGACCATGGCTGGGCGAAGTTGCCGTCAGAACGTGAACCCAAGCATTGACCTCTATTTCTATTTTGGAGTCACTGACGGCTACGCATTTCAAGGCAGCAGACAAGATCTTTACATTGTGGTGGACTACTTCGACACCGGAACCGGTTCATTGGGTTTGCAGTACGACTCCAACACCGGCAACACGTTGCCTGCTTTTTATAAGAGCGGCGGCAGCGTGGCCTTGATTGTCGGCAGCGCTGCGAGAATGTTGGAGACGATGGCCAGTGTCGACGAGTTGCCGGCCTTCTGCACCGTGAGCAGGACGCCCCGCTGCCCATCCTGGCGGACGACGTTGGTTTGCACGGCGTAGCCATCACGTACGTGTGCGACGTCCCCAAGGTAGACGGTGCCGCCATCGACGACGCGTACGGGGATGTCGTTCAATTCCTCGACGGTGAGCGGATTCCCGTTGAGGCCGACGTTGTATTCGGTGCTGCCGATCTTGGCCGTGCCGGACGGCAGGACCACGTTCTGCGTGTTGACCGCATTCACGACATCGGTCGGCGAGAGCCCCTTTGCCAGAAGCTTCTGCGAGTCGATGTCCACCATGATCTGCCGGACTTTGCCGCCGTACGGGATCGGCACGGACGCGCCCTGGACCGTGGCGAGCTGCGGGCGGATGAAGTTCAGCCCGAAGTCGTTCAACTGCTGCTCGGAGAGGCCCTGGCCGCTCAAACCCAGTTGCACGATCGGCACAGACGAGGCGTTGTAGCTGATGACGAGCGGCGGCGTGATGCCGGCGGGGAACTGCTTCAGCCCGACCTGAGCTTCGGCAATCACCTCGGAAATCGCGCCGTCGACGTTCGCCGTGGGCTGAAGAAATACTTTGACGACCGCCACGCCGTTCAGTGACTGTGATTCGATATGCTCAATGTTGTTCACACTTGTAGTCAACGAGCGCTCGAAGATCGACACGATGCGGGTGCCCATTTCAGCCGGTGCAAGGCCGCTATAGGTCCAGATCACGCTGATCACAGGGATATTGATGTTTGGAAAGATATCCACCGGCGTGCGCAGCAGCATCACCGGACTGATCAGGATGAGCACCAGCGCCAGCACGATGAATGTGTAGGGGCGCGAGAGCGCAAGCTTAACGATCCACATATGTGCCTTCTTTTCGACCACTTACGGCGTGCGGCCGGCGCAACCGTCAGCTCGCGATATCCCATTCATTCGGCCTGCCGGCTTTCCGCGACGACAGCCTGATCTTTCGCCAGCCGGAGAGCCGTGCGTCGAGCGAGTAGCCGCCCGGGCCGGCCAACGCGAGCGAGCTCGAGAGGACAAACACGAGCGCGAACAAAAAGACCCAGGCGTCCACCTCGGTCTTTGACTGATTCACACGATCTATGCCGGACAGCACCGAGCCGGCCGTGCAGATAGCGGCGACGCTGCCCGCGAGCGTGGTTCGGAGACCAAGGATCAGCATGATCGCGCTGGCCACCAGGGCCAAGCCCAGAAGCACCACACTCGTGGTTTCCGATGTCGTTCCCGAGGTGGTGAGGAGGTATATGCCTTCGGAAACAAGTCCGAACCCGGCAGCCAGCCTCAAGAGAAACAGAGCCAATCCGACGCTGCCGGCGGGAAACTTCGAGTAAGACCTGTCCATCTCTGCCTCCTCGGCGCGATCCCCTCGACGAGAGCGCCTGAGGCAAAGTTACGCGTCTTGCGGCGGCGCACAAACGCGAAAGCGAGCGTATAGCCAGTAGCCCTTTTGGGTGTACGAAGATGAATCGGAAGGCGAAGAGGGGAAGTATCGGAGGCGTGGCGGCCGCCGAGACGACATCACGCAGGCGCGATGGTTCGTCCGGCGGCCACGTTCGAGCGACGACTACGGGAAAACGAAGTCTGGGAAGAATCGCGGTCTCAAACGAACCGCGTCCGGCACGGGGAACGGAAATCCCACGACGACGGCCTTGCCTCGCACTTGATTCTGCGCCACGCAGTTCGCGATGCACACGGTCGCGGCTGGTGCGATCTCTGTCGCGTCTTCGCCCATCACCTGACCCATCCGGCCGCCGCTCGCGACGCTCCACTGCGAGACGCCGCCGCAATGGCTCACCGACCCTGGATGGAACGGATTCGGAATGCTGTTCGAGCAATCCTTGACGAGGCGGGTGGCCACCTGCGGGCTGTCCCGACCGACGAATTTGTCCGAGACATCATTGGCAAAGTTGACCCGTGCGGTCACGGTCGCTGTCCCATCCGGATTCGCGCCGTTGCACACAACCGGCGTTCCGTCGGGCAGGACACCCGAGCACGGAATGTTTTCGCCGAGGCGGTCGCGGACGTTCGGGTTGTCGAAATAAAACACCCCATCGCCCAGTACGTGGGTGAACGTGGTTGCCGTCGCGTCTGCCCTGATCGGCTCCATCTGGAAGACGCCGCCGTTCGCACAGTCCTTGACCTGGATCTTCATGGAGAGTCCATCTCCGGTACGCGAAATGACGAGCGACTCGCGCGAACTGTCGACGGAAATATCGCTTGAAAGTGCGAGTCCCCGGTGGTCAGGAATCTTGCTGGCGAAGACTACGGTCGGCCTGCCGCCCGTAATGTCCAGCTGATTCGGCGCGCCGGTCAGCGTCCAGTTCCGAACGCCGAAGGTATCCGCGTCCACTGTGAACTCGACGTACTTGCCCTTCACGAGAAAGGTCGCACCTGCCTGACTCGCCGGCACGAGCGCTTTGCGATCACCGGACAGTCCGAGCAAAGCGAATCCACCGCCCACACAACCCTTCGATGACGCCGCAAACGCGCGGTGAGGAGCGAGCACGACCGAAACCACCGCGAACACCACCAGTACCCTGCTGACGACTGTTTTCAACATGTCCTCCTGTATGGGAGTTCAGAGTAGCAAGCAGGGTGCCGGACTCGGGCAGTGCCGGAACCGTGAAAATGCTCGCGATCCGTCACGCCCACCGAAGATTTCTACGACCGACCGCAAAGAATTTTGCGGCGGCGGCGCCGCTGAGGTTACGGCCGCAATCCGTGCTTCCGCAATTTGTAGCGCAGCAGGTTCCGGTCGATGCCGAGCGATCGGCCGGCAGCGGTCAGATTGCCGTGGTGCTCGCGCATGGCGCGGGAAATCAGGTCGCGCTCGACGGTGGCGAGCACACGTCGGAGGTCCAGATCGCTCGACCGCGTCGACGTCTGATCGCCCTGTTCGAGAACGATGTCCTCGACGCGGATCACGTCGTCGTCGCAGAGCACGACGCCGCGGTGGATTACGTTCTCGAGCTGCCGGACGTTGCCCGGCCACGGGTACGCCTGAAGCGCCGACACCGCGTCCGGCGCGATCCTCACGCGAGCGCCGTCACCGAGATCGCCATAGCGGGCGAGGAAGAATTCGGCCAGGCCCGGGATGTCCTCCGGCCGCTCCCGAAGCGGCGGCACCTCGATCGCCACGACGTTGAGACGGTAGTACAACTCCTCCCGAAACCGCGATTCGCGCATCGCCGTCTCCAGGTCCCGATTAGTTGCAGCAATGACCCGCACACTCACACGAATCGTGTGATTACCGCCCACGCGCTCGAACGCACGCTGCTGAAGCACCCGCAGGAGCTTCACCTGGACGCTGAGCGCCAGATCGCCGACTTCGTCCAGCAAGAGCGTCCCGCCGTCGGCCTGCTCGAATCGGCCGATCCGGCGGTGCTCGGCGCCGGTGAACGCGCCCCGCTCGTGCCCGAACAGCTCGCTCTCGATCACCCCTTCCGCAAACGCGTTGCAGTCGAAGGCGACGAACGGCCCGTGGGCGCGTGGGCTCGCACGGTGAATCTCCCATGCGACGAGCTCCTTGCCGGTGCCGCTCTCGCCTCGAATCAGCACGCTCGCGTCGCTCGGGGCCACGCGCGCGATCAGTTCCCTGACGCGCTGCAAACCGGGCGACGTTCCCACGAGTCCGTCATCGTGCGTCACCCCTATGCTGTCTCGGCGGTCAGCCACGTCCATCTGCATGTGAGCCACGATCAGTACGTCGCGACAATGCCTTGCGACGTGGGCGGGAAATCGCTGAACATCCTGTCCACGGCCTGTTCGGTGGCGTCGGCGACCGATGTCGGATCATCCGACACTGCGCCGGTCGCGAAGCCGTGCCAGATGGCCTGCCTGGTCCTCGCGTCGAACACGTCGACCACCAGCGTGCCGATTTTGTAGTCCTCGACGAACCGCGTCGTGTCCGCGAACCCGCCCCAGTGCCAGTGCCACTCGCCCCAGCCGTGATAGATGGTCTGGAACGAATGCTTGTCTTTCGTGGCCGCGTGGATCACCACCGCGGCCTGCGCCTCGCTGTCAGCGACTTCCCTCCACCCTTTCAGCGTGAGCGCGCTCGCCACGTCGACCCGGACCATCTGGTCAGTCACCGGATTTCCGGAGGAGTTGCCGTTCGCGATGTAGAACGTGCGGTAGCTCGAGAAGCTGGCATGTCGATCGTAGTCGGTCGACGTCTTGATGCCGTATCCGCAGCCAACCGTGAATAACGCGGCGGCGCAGGCGCCGATGCTGACCAGGTGTCTGGCGTTCATGCGTAATCTCCTCTCACGATACGCGCTTGAAGTAGTGGGCGACTGGCCGACCCGCTTCATCGTTGACGTAGACGATCACTTTCGCCGTGCCGGCGGCGGCGCCGTCGATGCCATTGCCGATGTCGGCGGCTGCGCGCTCCGTGAGGCGCAAGGTCTGCTCGCTGCCGTCCGCAAGCCGGATCGACATCGTCTTCGCGCGCCGATCCACATTCGTGATGATGCCCTCGGTGGTCTTCAGTCCGTCCGCGGCGACCCGGTCGACTTCGTCGGCGGTCTCGTTCCCGGCCTCGGCCGTGTAATGCACGACCACTTTGCTGCCCTCGTCGACAGCGCGCAGCACATCGTCGCCGGCCGCCTTCCCACCATGCACGACCGTTCGTTCGGTCAGGTGAAAGAGGTGCTCGACACCGTCCATCGCTTTGACGATGACTGTGTGGGCACCCTCGTAGGTTTTTTGCACCGTGCCTTCCAGTGAGACCGTGCCGGTCACGCCGTCGATGGGCGGCGGCTGCTGGGCCGCCGCGGCGCGCCCGATGAACAGCAGCGCGGTGGTCATAACGCTTACGCCTAGATTCGATCGCATGTTCGTTCTCCTGAACCTAAGGTAGGCCTTTGGGAACGGCGCGAAAACGCGAAAGTGGGCGTACCGCCGATAGCTCGTTCGGATGTGTGGAGGGTCGCCGGAGCGTGGTTAGAGGTGGATGATGCCTCGACGCAGCGCGATCGTGACCGCTTCGGTCCGATCGCTGACCTGGAGCTTCGACAGAATGTTGCGCACGTGCATCTTCACGGTGTCTTCAGCGATCGACAGGTCGCCGGCGATCTCCTTGTTTCGTTTGCCCGCGGCCATCAGCGACAAGACCTCGAGCTCGCGCGGGCTGATCGGCTCGTCGGCCATGTGCTCGGCCAGCTTCTGGGCAACAGCAGCCGGCAGGCGTCGCTTGCCGGCATGCACGCCGCGAATGATGTCCAGCAGCTCGTCGCGAACGATGCCTTTTGCCACATAGCCTTGCGCGCCTGCCTCGAGCGCGCGCTGGATGTCGACGTCCCCCTCGTGCGAGCTGAGGACGACGATGCGGGCGTTCGGCGACTTGTCTCTGATCGCTTTGATGACGTCGAAGCCGCTCATGTCGGGCAATCGCAGATCCACGAGCGCCACATCCGGGCGCAGCTCGACGAACCGTTCGATCGCTTCGCGCCCGGTCGCCGCCGTGCCTGCCATGGTCATGTCCGGCTGCAGGCCGATGATCGCGGCGATGCCGTCGCGCACCACCGGATGGTCGTCGACGCACAAGACGCGTATCTTCGCTGTCGCGGTCATCACTTCCTCTCGTCCTCGTACACACGATCCGCGGGAACCAACAAGTTCACTTCCGTGCCTTCGCCGGCGCGACTTCGGATGGAGAGAGTGCCCCCCACACGCTCGGCTCGTTCGTGCATGCCGGCGATGCCGTAGTGACCCGGACGCGCCGCATTCAGCTGCTCCTCGGTGATGCCGGATCCATCATCCTGAACCCGAAGCTGCAGGTGTTGGCGGCCATAGCTCACGAGCGCATGAATCTCCCGGGCGTGCGAATGCTGGAACGCGTTGGCGATCGCCTGGCGGCCGACCTGCAGCACATCGTTTCCGGCCGTCGCGTTCAGCGGACGCTCGCGCCCCTCGACGACGACGTCGGCGCGGATCCCCGAGTCTCCCGCAGACTCGTCGGCCAGATGAGAGAAGGATGTGACCAGATCGCCGGCGCTCAGCGGACCGGAGCGCAAGTCATTCAGCGTGCGCCGTCCCTGCTCCAGTGCGGACTTGCACAAGCGCAACGCGCGCCCGAGCGGTTGTCTGGCTGGAACATCGCCTGGCAACAACTCCTCCGTCACCTCGATCTGCAGGCTGATTCCCATGACATCCTGAATGAGGTTGTCGTGCAGTTCCTGCGCGATCCGGGTCCGCTCTTTCAGACGCTCCTCGAATCGATCTCGCAGGCGAGACGTCACCTGCCACACTCGCAGGCGGTATAAGCCCCACGAGGCGATGATCGGAACCACCGCGCACACAAGAATAAAGGCGCGCGTTTGATAAAACGCGGGAAGGAGCGTGAAGTCCAGAGCGGCGCCTGCCTCGTTCCACACGCCATCGTTGTTGGAGCCCAGCACCCGGAAGCGGTACGCGCGCGGAGGCAGGTTGGTATAGAACGCCTGCCGGCGTCCGCCGACATCCCGCCAGTCTGAATCAAACCCTTCCAGTTTGTACCGAAACCGGACGTTGCGCGGCTCTGCCAGGCTGAGCGCGGTGTAATCGATCTCGACGTCCCTCGTCAGCGGACGCAATCGAACCGGCTGCATCGTGTCGACATCAGCCGCGTCGGCCACCATGCGCTCAATATGGACCGGTGGAGCAATCAGATTCGTTACCATGTGCTGGGCATCGATGATCGCCACGCCCTCTGACGTGCGAAACCAGAGACTGCGATCGAGGGCTCGCACGGCCGCCGATTGCCATCGGCGATCGGGGTTGCCTTTCAGGCCATCGGCTTCGTCGAGGAACTGAAAAGCGACGCGGTACGACGAGTCGCGCGCGGCCTTGTCGAGCTCGGAACGTGTGAGGCGCGCCACGCCTGTGCTGTAACCAAGCCAGATGCGCTCGTCGCTGTCGATAAGAATCCATTGCACGCGTTCGCCGGGAAGACCGTTCGCGCGATTCCAGCTCACGAATCGCTGACCGTCCAACCGGCTCAGCCCTCGCTCCGATGCGACCCAGACCGTCGACTTGTCGTCGACGTGCACGGCGTTTACGGAACCGCCGGCCAGTCCATCGCGTTCCGAGTACGCGCGAAATCCACTGCCGTCGAAGTAAACCACGCCGCCTTCATACAATCCGAACCACGCGTGTCCTGCGGGGTCCGTCTCTATCGCCCGAACGGACCGGCCTTTGAACAAAGGCTCTTCCGAGAAGGCCGTCACACGTCCGTTCGTCCATTGACAGAGTCCGCTGCGAGCATCACCGAACCAGACGCCATGTTCCTCGTCGCCCGCAATCGCGGTGACGGCGTTGAGCTGGATCGATGCGGGCACCGAGACGAACCGCCATTGTCCGCCCTGCATGCGCGCAATCCCTCGATCGGTTCCGGCCCACACGGTATTCGTTCGATCGACATGCAACGCGGACGTGCGGGTGCCCTTGAGGTACAAATCGCGGTGCTCGCCGTCGATTCGATGAATGCCAATCGACGTCGACGCCCAGATGCTGCCGTCCGGCCCCGCGGCCAGCGCATCGACATCGTCGCTGATCAGTCCTTCGCGGCTCGTCAGCGTGCGCACTTTCTCGTCCCGAAAACGATTGAGGCCGTTTTGCGTGCCGACCCAGATGTTCTGTTCGCGGTCCTCCAGCAGGCACCACACAGAATCCGCGGACAAACCATCGGATGGCGAGAAGCTCTCGATCTGCTCGGCTCCGTTCGCTGCGGCGTGTATCAGCGTGAGCCCTTGTCCCAGCGTTCCGATCCAGGTATGTCCCTTGCTGTCGCGCAGCACTGTCTGGGCGTTGAGTGCTTTTCTCGACCTTCCAGTCCGAGCAAACGGCTGTCCCTCCTGTATGCGCTGACTGAACCCGCTGGCGCTCGTCATCCAAATGTCTTCGCTGGCGTCCTGACATAACCAGAACTTGCCGTCGCCCATGTTCACCAGCCGGCCATTCGGATCGGCAGGATCGAGACGGACGACGCTGGTGTCGGTGGTCAGCCAGATGGCGCCGCTGCGATGCTGGAGCAGGCCGGACACGAAAGGCCCCGGCAGCGGAATGGGAGAGCCAATCTGTTCCTGCATCGCTGCGCGAAATCGCAACACGTGATTCTCCGTGGCGACCCATAGCGTGCCGTCGCGATCCTCAAGCATGGCTTCTGGCTGCGCACCAACAGACACGGTCGTGAGGTTGTCCCCGTGAATGTGTCCGACCAGGCCGGCGGCGGTCCCAATCCAGAGACTTCCATCGCGTGCCGCAAATAGACTTTTCACAGCGCCGAGAAGCGCGGTGTGGCCAGTCGCCGGACGCCAATGGAGGAAGCGCACGCCGTCGAATCGGACGAGACCGTCGGTCGTAGCCAGCCACAGATAACCATCCCGCGTCTGCGCGAGCGCGTAGATGAATGCGGCGGGAATGCCGTCCTTGCGTGTCCAGACCGTGTGGGTGTACTGCGTAAGAGGCTTGTGGGAATCGGACGCGCCGGCGCGCGCCGGAAGCAGCGTCACGCACACACTCGCGACGCAGGCTCGGATCAGCACGCGCGTCACACCACCTGACATTGGCACACGTCCGGCTGATACTACCGCGAGGTCAGCCGATTCTCGGCGTCGTCTTTCCGGCCGTCGTATAGAAACGCGAGCACCGTCTTGTCGTCCTGCCAGTTCGCCACACCGCGAGGACCGTGGCTGCGCTGGGCTGTTTCCATCAACACGGCGCAGACGCGCTCCGGCGTCAGGGGCCCCGAGATGTTGTGTATCGTTCTGCTCAGGACGTCGACGGCCGACATCCCGTCCTCTTCGATCGCTTCGGTGATGCCGTCACTGACAATGACGCCGAGATCGCCCGGCTCGACAGACAAGACGACCGATTCGTACGTCGTCTCGGCGAACAGCCCCGCGGGCGGGCCGCCGCGCGAAAGCAGCCGACGGCCGGACGATCCCACCATCAGACCCGCCGGATGGCCTGCGTTGGCGTACCGGACCGTGCGCGTCGCGCTGTTGACGCGCGCGAGGACGCAGGTCAGATATGACACGCCAGCGTTCTCGGCGTAAATCTCTCTCGAGACGCGCGTCAGCAGCTCCGCCGGATCGACGGTCTCGCGCGCCAGCGTGCGAAACAGCGAATGCGCTGACGCCTGGAGCAGCGCCGCTGGAATCCCCTTGCCGGAGACGTCGGCGACCAAGAACAGGCCGTCGGTGTCACACGGAATGAAGTCGTAGAAGTCGCCGCCGATGCGGTGCGCGGGCTCGAGCCGGCCGGCCCACCGCACACCGTTCGACTCGACCGGAGCGGACGGAAGCAAATGACGCTGAATATCAGCCGCGAGCGACAGCTGCGTGTCCAGCACGATCTGGACGCGCTCAAGATCCGTCAGTCGGGTGCGCGTCGCTCGCAAATTCAGCCAAAGATAGATCACGACGCCAAACGCGGTCGCGAGGATCATATTGCTGACGAGGAGCACCTCGCCCCGCGGCGGGTGGACGAGGCGCAACACGAGCGCGTCGGCGGCTCTCGCGCCACGATACGTGACGAAAGCCGCAGCGATCGACGCCACAATGTTCAAGACGCGCCTGGTCATCTGCCGCGACCATCATCTCGGCGGCATGGCACGCACCGCGCGCGTGCCGTGCCAGACGGGGCTGCTGTCTGGAATGGCGAGGATGTCAGACGGCAGGTCACTGCGCGAGACGACCTCCCACGGGCCGTCCGTCGTCCAGGCGCGGAACCAGCGACCGGAGATCAGCACGTACAGTTCCTCGTCGGTCGGCTCCTTGAACACGTTCGCGGTCGTGTTCTCAACGTACTGGAGCGACGTGCCTCCGACCGTCGCGAACCGAAACGGCCCATTGCTGACGATCAATTCGGCCGGCACTCTGGAAATGAAGATCGCCGGAGCTGTGGCATCGTCGAGCGGCGGCCTGTTGCCGGGCGCTCGAGAGGTTGCCCCATCCAACAGATCCACAGTCTTTGCGATGGCGGCGCGTCGCACCGCCTCGTCGGCGCCACGCGGCGGAACGCCCGCGACCGACCACATGCCGGTGAGGCCGTACGCTTCCATCCATCCGTCAAACACTTTCATGTAGTGGATGTCGGCGGCGTCACGAACGATGAACGGCTTCGTGTTGACAATCCGTTCCAGCTCGGTTCCCTGTACCGGTCGATACACGGGATCGCCGTCGATCGGGACCAGGATCGCCGGGCGCTCGGCGAACAGGAGGCGCGGCGGATCCTCGAATTGATCCGCCGCGACAGTCTTTTCGGTCGTGACGGCGCACAGAGCGAGCAGCGGCAGTGCGCCGGCGACTCTCAGCAGCGGTCGCATGGCATGAGCCATCAGTGCCCCTTCGCCATCGCCGACCCGGGCGGGAAGTTGCTGAACATCTTGTCGATCGCCTGTTCAGTCGCTTGTGCGTTCGACTTCGCGTTGTCGGACAGCGCATCGCTCGCGGTGCCGTGCCAGATGCCCTGCTTGGTCTTCGCGTCAAAAATGTCGACCACCAGCGTTCCAACCTTGTAGTCGTTGACGAACGTTGTCGAGCCGCCGAACCCGCCGCCCCAGCCGCGGCGCCAACCCCAGCCTGCGCCCCAGCCGTCGTACAACGTTTCGTACGTGTGCTTCGTCTTGGTCGCCGCGTGCACGACGACGGTCGCCTGCGCCTTACCAGCAGGCACTTCCATCCACCCCTTCGAGGTGAGCGCGCTCGCTACGTCGGTCTGCGCGCGCTGATCCATCAACGGATTGCCGGACGAGTTGCCCTTCAGAATGGAAAACGAGTGGTAGTTCGAGAAGCTCACGCTCTTGTCGTAGTCCGTTGCCGTCTTGATGCTGTAGCCGCACGCCATGGTGGACATCGCCACGGCGCCAGCAACGACCAGATATCTTGCGTTCATGCATAACCTCCTGCTCCGAGCACAGGGCAAACTCGAGGCCAACGTCGAATTCCGCGGTCGTGTCGGCATTCACGGTCTTGAGCACGTGTGGATGCACAGAAACACTCATACCTGTTCATCCAACCTGCGTCGCAGCCTCGCGACACACGCAAAAGGCCGCGCAAAAGGGCTGGCACACACGTTGCGGTTGCAGCTGTCGTTGAAAGGAGCATTCATCATGCGTAACGTAAAACGACTCACGTTCGTCCTTGCGGTGGCCCTATTCGTTCTCGCGTCGCGGTCCGCGCGCGCGGACGAGTTCGACCGGTTGATGGCGTATTGTCCAACAACCCGATCGACGCCATAACCGAGTGCCTGTTTTTGATTGAGGGTTGGACTTCAGATCTGGCAGCCGTAGGCAGCCGATGAAGCAGCCTCTGGTAGCCTTGACACTATGCCCCCGTTGCCATACCCGCTGCGGTTCGTTCTCGTCGCGCTCGCCGGTTGGATGAACCAGCAGCAGCGCGATGTCATCGACTATCTCCACGAAGAGAACCGTGTCTTGCGGCAACAGCTCGGGCCCAGACGTGTGCAGTTCACCGACGCTCAGCGCCGTCGACTGGCGGCGAAAGCCAAGACACTCGGACGCCGCGTTCTGAGGGACTTCGCCACGATTGTGACGCCGGACACGTTGCTGGCGTGGCACCGGACGTTGATCGCCAAGAAGTACGACGCGAGTAAACGTCGGGGGCCGGGACGACCGCCCGTCATGGCCATGATCCGCGCCTTAATCGTGCGTATGGCCACGGACAACCGCGGCTGGGGCTACACGCGGATCCAAGGAGCCCTGGCGAACCTCGATCACGAAGTCTCCCGAGGCACGATCGCCACCATCCTCCGCAAACACGGCCTGGAGCCCGCGCCGGAGCGCGTGAAGAAGACGACGTGGACCGAGTTCCTGAAGACTCACTGGGACGTCCTCGCCGCCACGGACTTCTTCACCGTCGACGTCTGGAGCGGTCTCGGGCTGACGCGGTTTGCCGTGCTCTTCGTCATCGAACTCTCGACGCGCCGAGTCGAGATCGCCGGGATCGTGTCGGAACCCGACTCAGCCTGGATGAGCCAAGTGAGTCGCAACGTGACGGATGCCAGCGATGGTTTTCTGACGGGCAAGCGCTTTTTGATCCACGATCGGGATCCGCTGTTCACCGTCGCGTTTCGCGGGACACTCGCCGCCGCCGCAGGCGTTCAGGTGGTCCGCCTGCCGCCCCGTTCCCCGAATCTCAACGCATACGCGGAGCGCTTCGTACGGACGATCAAGGAATCCTGCCTGGATCGGATGATTCTCGTCGGTGAAGGGTCGCTCCGGCGAGCCGTCGGCGAGTTCATCGAGCACTATCATCGCGAACGCAACCATCAGGGCTTGGGCAATCAGTTGATCGTGCCGGTGGCCGCCCAGACCATCGGCAACGGCCGCGTTCTGTCTCGTGAGCGGCTCGGTGGCTTGTTGAAGTACTATCACCGACCCGCCGCGTGACATCGGCGAGCCTGACGCCTCCAATCGCGCTAGGGCACCATCCGACGTCTTTGCGCCTCGTGCATTTCAGATCATCGATGGATGAACGCCGCGCCGACGAGGAGCCGATTGCGGGAGCCGACGGGGCCGGGAACCGGCCGATCGTGGCGGCCATGGCGATGCGCGAGCACCTGCCTCCCGACGGCGGTCACAAAATCGATTTAATGGACACTACGCACCTTACGCAACGTCTTTGCGCACGTGTTGAGCCAACACTTCGTTGATCAGCGTCTGGTACCCGACGCGGCGGCGGCGCGCTTCCTTGCGGAACTGATCGAGCACGCCCGGATCGACACGGATCGCGATCAACTGGCGCGGTTCGTCGCCGGGCGGAGACCGACCGACGCGCCGCATGGCCTTCAACTGCTCGGGCAACGAATCGGGAATGTCAGAAAAGTCAATCTTTCGCGCTGTACGGCTTGCGTTCGCGACGACTCGCACGCCGCGCGCCGATGAGCCGGATCGTTTCCGCATCGCCACGTCTCCTCAAGCAGTTGGGCGATCGCCTCCGGCTACTAAACAGGCCGATGCGCCTTGAGGAAGGAATGGATTTGGCGCACCGCCAAGGGAATCCGCTCTTTGGGTTCTTTCCAGGGGAACATGCTCACTTCGGCTTTCGGCGCGAGCATCGCGCTCTCCATGGCGACGGCGTAAGGGTGGGCCGGGGCATCGTCCGGCAGGACCAGAATCGGGGTTTGGCAACCACGCACGAAATCCCGTGTCACGGTGAAGACGAAGTCGGGTTCGGTCTCGAACATCCTGGTCACGAATTTGTCGACCGTCGGCATCGTGATCTCGGGCCGCTGGGCAGTCAGTGCCGGACCCCAGGTCTTCCAGAATACGCCTGGGTACTTCGGGTCGCGCATCTCCGGCCGCCACCCCACGGGCTGCGCCAGCACAGCCGCGACAACACGATTGGGCGCGCGCTTCAGGAGACTCCAGATGAAGGGGCCGCCGATGCAGAACCCCATCACCATGAACTTGTCGATGCCCAGATGATCCATCAGGCCGAGTTGGTCGTCGGCGTAGGACTCCCACGGCCGATCGACCTCGACAGGGCCGGTGGACTGGCCGGTGGTGGCGTTGCGCAGGTCCGCCGTGATGCAGCGATACTGTCCCTTGAACTCCTCGATCGCGTTGAAGGGCGAGTTGCCCGTGAAGAACGAGATTGTCGCGTTCAATCCGCCGCCGGGAAGCAGCATCAGAGGGAAACCGGCCCCGGCCTCCTCATAGCGGATGCGAACGGGGCCTTTTTCGTAGAACTTGCCAGTTCCTCCTTTGCCCGCCTGCTGGGCAAATACGCGTGGCATCGCGGCCATCGCCGCTGCCGCGGCCCCGCCTTTCAGTATGTTGCGTCTTGTCGGATCATCCATATTCGCGTCCTCCCGGAAATGGCTGGACTGAGTTTACCCGACGAGGCTGGCCCCTTCATGCTGATACTGCAACGGGCCACGCTCCCTCGATTCGCGTCAGACAACCGGATGTCGGGCACCGCGGAGGAGAACAAGGCCGTCGTGCAGGGCAGCATCGCGTATTTCGGGACCTACGCCATCGACGAGGCCAGGGGCACGATCTCCCTACGCGACGATGGCAACACCTACCCGAACTGGGATGGCGATACGCAAGAACGACTGGTGTCCATTTCCGGCAACGAGGTCAACTCCTGGGTAACGGCGCAGTGTTGACCGAGAGTGTCCGTATCGAACGGGACGGCGATAAACGTCACGCTGTCCTGGGCAGTGCTCTCACCCTCGGCCGATGCCCTCGCGCGCGCAGTGCGTGCCACAGATCCCACTTCGCCTGTAGCGTGAGCCAGATCTGAGCGTCCCACCCTGTCAGCGCCTCAAAGAGGAGTGCCGTGTCGGCGCTCACTCCGCGCCGTCCCTTGACGATTGCGTTGAGGCGCTGGAACGGGATGTTCATCCGTCTCGCCGCGTCGGCCTGTGACACGCCGACCGGCTCAAGAAATTCCCTGAGCAGCATTTCCCCAGGGTGGGTTGGCGGTCGATTGGTGGGCAGCATCAACGTTGTCCTCAGTGATAGTCCGTACATTGCACGTCGCAGGCGTCGTGGCCATCGAAGCGGAAGACGAGCCGGTACTGGTCGTTCACGCGTATCGCGTGGTATCCCGCCAGGTCATCGGACAAGGCGTGCAGTCGATTGCCGGGCGGGATTCGCAAGTCGTTCAGCTGTGTCACTGCGTCGACCTGATCCAGCTTTCGTCGAATGACCGGCCAGAGTTCACGCGGAACCCTTCGTCCCGCCTTGCTGTTGACACCGTTCCAAATGTCCTTGGTGGTGTCATCGGCGATGGACCGCATCATCCGCTAGCACGATAGCACGTATGGCGTGCTATCGCAAAATCAGAATGGAAGGATGGTTGGAGCCGGTGGCAGCGGCCACCATGTCTCAGTTGTGTCTCACCGAACCCGGGGCAACTATCGTGGGGGCTAACTGCCTGTGCACGTCGCCCGAACGGCGAAGCACGTGGCCATGGATAAGCAATTATTGGCTGGCTGTTCGGGACGATTTCCGCAAACTCGTCCGTACGGTGTGAGCGAAAGCTGCTCCTATACGGTCTTGCGCAGGGGTCGGACCTTCCGTCTGTGCCCGCGGGCCCGCAAAGCGTGCCAGAGGTCCCATTTCGCCTGCGACGTCCCCGAATCGGGCCGGTGA
>Ga0137418_10002684_pt1 | contig 16290 bp, 14 predicted proteins | sample CZODoug3_1_2_16f_FD_122242 | JGI IMG/M metagenome (GOLD analysis project Ga0137418, IMG submission 122242) | Vadose zone soil fungal communities from Angelo Coast Range Reserve, California, USA - CZODoug3_1_2_16fungal (Hybrid Assembly) | ecosystem: Environmental > Terrestrial > Soil > Vadose... | reverse complement strand
CGCCTACCGGATTACGCCGGCGCAATAGCTGTCAGGGCGCCTCGGTGCTGAACGCGACTTTCAAGTCCCCGCTCGCGAATGGGTACACGTGGATCATCCAGCCGAAGATCTGCTTGTGAAACGATCCGCCCGCCGCCTGACAATCCGCATCATTTGAAATTGTTCCGGTGAAGCCGAACCGCGGATCGGCAAGATATCCAAACCGCATCCGGTCCCCCGAGCCGGCGTTGCGTCTCATTCCGAGCTCCATCGCCCCTGACGAAGAAATATCAGGCCGCATATTGTTACCCACCCGGCCGTTGATCACGTCGTCCTCGGTAATTCCGCGCGGCAGGCAAATATTAGTATGCGCGTGCCAATGCGAGAGGCTGAGCGGGATCAGTTGATCGAGCTGCGCGGGCGTGTCGCCAGGAGGCGCATCGTACATCGCGCCGACCAGTTTGTATCCGCCGAGAGTTTTCTTCTCATAAAGCAGCGATCCGGGTCGCGCCAAATCGAAATCGCCCATGTACTCGGCGGCCGTCGCCGACCGACTCGCGAAATGGTAAACGTCCTGCGGCACCTGCGCCATGTAGGGCACGTAACCTCCCGCGATCGCGACGTTGTAGTCCTCATACTTCGCGAGCTTCGCGCGCATCGATCGGATGATCTCTTCGCCGCGCTGCGTATCCGCGGGCACCACCGCGCGTGTCTCGGTCATCGTCATGTGATCGCTCATCTTCATATGCGATCCCATCTGGCCCATCGCACCAGTATCGCCGCCCCCACTTCCTCCCGAATCCATATCCATCCCATCGTCGTGCGCGAGCGCCGGTATTTCGAATATGGCGACGGCCACCGCGAGCGGTACCCGCGGAAGCTGGAGCTCGAGCAAAGCAAGTCCCGCTCTGGCGCGCGGGCGTCATACCTTTACGGCGCTCGCCATCCAGCCGAGCGAAATCAAGAACGCTCCCGGAATCTTTCGATCCAGCGTCGCCAGGACCACCCCATTCGCTTTCGCCAGCTGCACCAGATGCCCATCCGTAACCTGTTTCGGCGTCTTCACCCAGCCCGGCAGCCGCGATACGTCGAGAGCGTCCGCGACAAAGGCAAATCCAATCCGGCTGCTGGATTTTAGCTGCAGCAAGGAGGCCTTCGACTCATCGACCGAAAGCCCGTATTGAGGGACCGCGAGTACCCGCACAAATCCTAGCTCAGTTATAGCGCACGTCGCGAATTCATCCTCTCCGGGACTCAAGGTCTGAACCCAGCTCACGACCCGTTCAAAGAATTCATGCTCTTTGAATCCCAGCGCGACCAGAGTGCTTACCTCCAGTAAATATCTTGTCATGGAAAGTCAGACAAGATTTCCTTGACCTGTTCGTGGGTCAGGATGGGAGCTCCTGGTCCTGCTGTTAACACGGCAAGCCCAGTGCGAGGGTCGATGATAGTCTTTGGTTTTCGACGCCTTGTTCGTCGCGGACGCAAAACGATTGCATCACCCTCCAGACTTACATCAAGCGCGTCGCCAGGCCGCAAGCCCAGCCTTTGCCGCAATGGGCTGGGCAACACCACCTGCCCCTTGCTTGAAACTTTGGTTTCCATGGTAAGACAATCTTACCTGACAGGTGCGACCGAAACAATCCAAATCCGCCACATGGTTGTACCCACCGACGGACATGCCTGGGCGCGTGTAGTGGCGGGTCTTCAGGCCGTTCTTTCTTCCAGTTTTGGGCCTTCCGTCCACCATGGTAACGCAGTCACAAAATTCCTGTAACCAAGCTCCACAAAAACGAGTAAGTAGATATAGAGAGTGGCAGATGGAGCTGCTTGAGCGGTTCGCGGCGGGGGACCTGGAAGCCTTCGAGGCGCTGTTTCGGCAGCACCAGAAGGAAGTTTACGCCTGGACTGTTCGCATCGTCCGTGACCACGGAATTGCTGAGGATCTTACGGTGGAAACTTTCTGGCGTATTTACCATTACCGATCGCGGTTCCATCCGGACGGCAACTTTCGCGCCTGGGCGCGGAGGATCGCGACCAACGCCGCTCTCGATTATCTGAAGAAGGCGCGACGCGAAACCGAGCTCCCGGAAGACTTGGCTGGGCCAGCAGCCGCGGACCCGGCCGTCCGCCGCGAAATGCGTCAACAGATCAATCAAGCTTTCTTTCAGTTGCCGGCAAAGTACCGCTTGGTGGCCACCTTGGCGCTGATCGAGGAAGAACCATACAACAACATCGCGGAAGCGCTGGGAATCTCCGCGGCCCTGGTCAAAATGCGCGTATTTCGAGCCGTACGCATTCTGCGCAAAAAACTCAGTCCGCTGCTCGCAGAGGTCAGTCCGAAATGAACAACAAAGAAAAAGACTCGGAAATCAAGGTTCTCCTTAAATCCGCCGTCGCCCCTGTGCAGGACACCGAACTCCGCCGCGATCTTTGGCCCCAGATGCTGCGCAAGCTCGATGAACAGCCGTTCCGTGTGGCCCATTTTCCGTGGTTCGATTGGGCCCTCGCCGCCATTCTCGGCGCATCTCTTTTCTTTTTCCCCGGAGCCATTCCGGCATTGCTCTATCACTTGTAAGGCAGGAGGTTTTTATGAATCAACATACGTATCTTCGCGCGTACCTGGCGGGCATCGCCGTTCCCACGGTGTTTCTGATGTTCATCATGTCCGGTTATTGTGTTTTGCGGTATGTCTACGACTTTCCCGTTCCGGTCGAGCGCGTGATCGTCTTTCCCATGGCCGTCGTGCCGAATTTGTGGGGGTTGTGGAACATCCTGTTTATCGCGCTCCGCCCGCGCCTACCGTTGTCCCTTGGTCTCCACGGTGCTCTTCTGCCCATTCTGCTCGCACCGCTTGGTTTGGCAGTCGCGGGCCTTCTTCATTTTCCCGCGTCTGCCCTTCTTTCGCGCATCTGGCCCGTCGCCGCCCCCGTAGCGCTTATCGCCTATTATTTCGCCTGGAAATACCTGGTGGGCTTCCTCAATCGGGTCCAACAGATCGCTTGAAGCTTCAGCGCGTGATTGATCGTCTCGGGCTTGAAAGCTTTTCAAGGCTGCGCGGTTCCTGGCCCAGTGGGAGGATCCGAGGGCAGTTCCTGCGCCGCTTTCGGCTCCGAGATTTTCTGCTTATCGTCCACCGCAAACAGCAAATAATTGTTGAAACTGTGGCGCCGGTAAGTGCGCTTCCCTCTCCAGTCGTAATAAACTTCCGCGGTCTGCGGCAGCCACAAATCCACTTTCCGGTTCTTGAAATGCACCGGACCGTACTCGATGGCCGTGTGATCCGCAAATAGGCGAATTTCTGGACGGGGAGCAATCAAGTCCGTTTCCAGCCGCGTGATCCGGAAGGTGTCCGCCGCAATCCAGGCACGTCCCTTCAGCGCAATTGGATAGGCAGGACCCATTAGCCCCAGCCTGTAGGCGCGAATGCGGTTGGGCTTATCGCTCCGCTGGCGGAAGTGCACCTGCCAAGCTTGCTTTCCATTCCAGTGCGTGAGGCCTTCGCAGGACATCTCAAAGCTCCCGACATTGTACGGATGGAAGATGAGCACCAGCGCCGGCAGGCCGCGCGTCTCTATGCCTCCGGGAAAGTCCACCGCTGCATGATTGCTGTTGCTCCGATATTCATCAACGTTTAGGGAGCCCGGCGTCACTTCCTGCACGGACACCAGATAATCGAATTTTCGCTTCTCTGGCGATGAGGCCATTCCCCACTTGTTGATCGATTCATGTGTTAGAAATTCAGTCGCTGTAAAGCGGTCGACATTGCCGACAAATTCTTCTATTCGCTTTCCAGTTTCTCGTAGCACGTCATCCAGCTTGCAATTAGCTCCGGCTTCCACAGCCGGCACTTTTTCATCAATGTCGGGAGGAAGCCAATTGGAAATTTCAGTCCGCGAAGCTGCTTCCACCATCGCTGCGTCGTCAATTTCCTCGCTAGTCTCCTGCGCTTCGGCGATTCCGTTGCCAATGGACGCGGACTTCAGATTCTCCAATTGTTTCGTGACCCTGGCATCAGCAGGATGTTCTTTCACATAGGACTGCAGCACCGCGATGGCCCGGTCCTTCTCCCCGCGCCTCGCCAAAGCTCCCGCGAGAAACGGCTGAACGTTTTCCGCTTGGCCGTGACCTAGTTCCAGCGCGCGTTCGGCGTGTTGGATGGCTTCGTCAGTCGAGCCTTGGCGCAACTCCGCGTCCGCCAGGAATGCATAGGCTCGCCACGAAGTCGGTCCCGCTCCCACGGCTCGTTTCAGATACGGCAGTGCTTCGGCAGCTTTGTCTTCCTGCAGAAATGCTTTGCCCAGCGAAAGCAACGCCATCAGGTGGTTGGCGTTCAGCCCCAGCGTCTTGGTCCAATACGCCTTGGCTGCCTTCGGGTTCTTGGACTGCTCAGAATACTGCCCGAATAGATAAATCACCTCCGCACGATTGGGGGCAACCTTATTTGCTGCTTCAAGATGAATCCGCGCCTCCGCCGGGTTGTTCGAATGCAGCGCCGCAAGCACCTTTCCCAATTCCTTTTGGACCTTCGGAGGGAGCGCCACGAGCCCCGTGGTAAACGCAGCCTCTTCCGCAGACATCGCCCGCAGTTGAATGTTGATGGTCGAACTCGCTCCTCGCGCATCAACCTGCCGCACCTCTTGCTCAAAACCAGGAGCCACTACCATTACCGTGTACGTCTTCGCGAGCACGCCTTCAAAATTTGCAGTACCGTTCTTTGTGGTTTCTTCGCGATAGATTTGGCCTGCCGGGGTAACCAGCGTCAATTTCGCCGCCGCTGTAACAGGGTTTCCGTCCGGCCCCTTGATGTGAATTTCTATGCTCGATGTGCGTGTTAGCTCGATCATTGAGGTGGGTCCGGCTCCGGGCACACCCATGGTTTGCTGCGCCCGCGCCGCAGCCGTCGGATACCCGCAGCAAGAGAGCAAAAGGCATCCGGTGAAAAATCGCATGCAGCGCAAAACCACGTCGGACTCCGATACCTGGAAGAGGTGGGAACAGGCGCCATCATACACCCATCTTGAATCGAGATGAATGTGTCAATTCTGACAGTGGGAAGCTCAGCCAGCTATTTTCTCGGCTCCTGTCCCAAGGGGCAGTTTCGAAGTAAGCAAACCGCTACTTCTTCTTCGTTGCTTCCTTTCATCCGCACGACTACAGTGATTCCACGCTGCTCCCTCCCACCCGGAGCCGAATCGCATCTTCGCGCCAATTATGGGAGGAATTATGTGGACCAAGCAGCAGACGCAACCCGAAGCCCCCGCAGCTCCGCCAGTTCAAAGTCTCGCATCAGCGCCTATTCCGTTTAGCCCGGCTCCTGCCGCTCGACTCGGCGGCACCACTGCACGCAACTCCGCGCGACTGGGGGCCAGCCTCGCAATCAAGGGTCACATCACCGGTGCCGAAGATTTGCAAATTGACGGCAAAGTGGATGGCCCCATCTCTCTCCACGGCCACGAACTCACCGTCGGCCCCAAGGCCCAGCTCAATTCTGAAATTCACGCCGGGCAGGTCATCGTCTACGGCAAAGTCGTCGGGAATGTCCACGCCCGCGAGCGCGTCGACGTCAAGACCGACGGCTCCATCATCGGCGATATCTCCACCGCGCGCATCAGCATCGAGGATGGCGCTCACTTCAAGGGCCGCATCGAAATCGACCCAACTAAATCCCAAGCCGCCGCCAGCTAGCGGAACGCTTTCGCTACACCGAAAGTACGTAGGGCTTCTTGACGAGCGTGCGGAGTTTGTTGCCTTCGCGCGTGATGGAGAGAGGCAGATTCTCTTTCATTTCCAAACCTCAAGGGTTTGAGCCCGTCGGGGGAGCAACCCACACTCGTTCGCAATCCTCGGCCGACCGCTCGCAACTGGCAACCTCGGGATCGAGCCCAGTCGCCTCTCGGCCCAGGAATGTTGAGTGCACGCCTCCGGTTTCGTTCAGGAAGTAGTGCCGGATGCGCCGGATAGGCGCATCCACTCCGGCGATTCCCAGGTGCACCGGACGCGCCAGCAGCGTGAAGTGCGCTGGTGCAGCTTTATGTTCAGGCCGGTACGAATAGAGATACCCCTCGCTGAGGTTCGTCCACACCACCGCCGCATCGTTGTCCTCCGGAGTCCACAGCCCTTGGTATCCTTTCGGCACCGTGGAATACCCCGGCGACCCTTCCGGACCAAGCGCACTCAGAATTCCTGGTTGATCGGTTGGCAACCGGCTCCCAGCCACCAAGCGAGCGCTCAACACCTGCAGCGTCTTAGGTATTCCGAGGAATGGCTCAATGTGCTCCTTGGCTGTGCCGAAGTCTTTGCGGACCAGCACCAGGCCCTCTTCGTTGGCGAAATATTCTGCTGAGATCGCATCTGCGGGCGGCTGTCCGTTTGGCATCAACAGTGGATACGCGTACAGCAGGAAACCGCGCGCCTTGCCCCTGGCGTCGCGGCCGGAAGGATAATAGGCGAATCGATAGTTCAGCCGGCTCACCCCGCCAGAAATGTCGGCGCTCGCGCACCGGATCCCGTCCTGGCCAGTCGGTTCAAGATCCTCGGGAAACGCATCGTCTCCCTTGACCAACGCATATTGCAGCAAACAAACATCGAGCTGTAGCATGGCCTCGCCCGCGGAATTCGCCGCCAGGAATCCGATCGGATGATCTTTCGCGTAGCTCCGATCGCGCCCGCGCGGCGAATGCGACCAAAACCAGTAGCCGCCAATGGCCACCACCGCCACGACAACCGGCAAAAAAAGCCTCAGGAACTTCTGCTTCGCATCGTCGGGCATAGAGCCATCTTGCGGCTGCAAGCGGCTCTGGACAATGATAAGTTGCGTGGGTTTAGCGAAGTGACAAACACAGCTCGTGAACTTTCGTTCTTGATCCGCTAGCCTGCGTGGCGCCTCTAACTAGGTTTTGGCTTGACCGGAGCCTTTTTGACGTCCTCGCTCAGCACGATCGCTTCCGCTATTTCCTTCATCGACTTGCGTTTTTGTCGGCTATGTCTTTGCAGCGTGATATAGGCCTCTTGTTCGCTCAACTGCATATCCCGCTGCAGGATTCCTTTGGCGCGCTCGATGACTTTCCTCGTCTCTAATTGTTCGGAAAGCTCGGAATTTTCTCCCTCGAGCCGCGCCATTTCGATCTCCGCGCCCACCAAAAATCCAATCGTGGATATCAGATGAATCTCCCGTTGGCTGTAATCGTGCTCCTGCCGGTGTTGCAGGTTTATGACCCCAACGAGCTTGTCCCGAGACAGCACTGGCACCGAAAGGAACGCCTGGTAGTGATCTTCGGGCAGTTCATTAAACGATCGAAACCGTGCATCCTGAAAAGCATTGCGCGCCACCACGACTGGGCTTTTATGTTCAGCCACCCATCCGGTGATGCCCTGCCCCACTCGCAGCTTCAATCGATCGACCGCTTCCGAATGCGGATTCTTGCTGGCCCGCAACACCAGCTCATCTCCCTCGAGCACGTAAACAAAACACGAATCCGACGCCACTACCGCAGAAATCACTTCTACAACTCGCCCAAAAATTTCAGGTAATGGATCAGCCGCCGCAATGCGGTTGCCGATCTCATGCAGCATGTCCAGTTCAAGATTTTTTATCGCTACTGGTCCTCTATCGTAGTTCATAATCTAAGTTACCGAGGCAGCATCGCGGTGTCCAATCGAAATTTTGCAACCGCTGCATCAAAAGGAAAACGCCCGCCGCCGGCGGACCGCTTGCACGGTCCGCCGCCCAGCCTGGACGTCTTTCTTTAATCAGTTGCTTTGGATGACGCCCCCGCTTCGGGACGTGCCGCCTGAGCAACGATTGCCGTCTTTCCCTTCGCGCTCAGCCAATCGAAATCCAGCACCAGCCCTTGCTGGTCCAGGAACATCGATTGCATCACCATTTCATTCTTCTCTGGCGCCAGCACCAGTTTGCTGGAGTACATTGCCTGCGCGCTGCGCGTCGCCATGGCGAATATGATCGTGATCGGTCCCGATTTCGCTTCCGGTGTCACGATCACCTGCACCACCTGCGACGCGCCCTGGATTGACTTCACGGATTGCAATACTCCCGTGGCTTCGACCGAGAATTTGTAGCTTCCTGCTGGTAGAACCTTCTTCCCCAGCCTGGTATTTTCCGTCAGCGTGAACTTCCCCGCGACGGTCTCCTGCCCGAGCACGGGGCTTGCCACGCCACAAAAAGCCATCAACCCGAGAAGCGCCACTTTTGCAAATCCACTGCGATAAATCGATTTAGTAAAGAGCGTTGCCATTTTGTTCCTCCTCGTTAGATTGGGATACACGCCCAAGCCGCGCTTGGTGCGTCACTCTGTTTTTCTCTGTGACCGTTTCAGACCACGAGGTCAGCGAACTGCCGGTTCAACCGAGGGGCTGGACTACCTTACTGAAGAACTTCAAAGTTCTCGTCGTACGGTGCAGCGTGGCATACGCACGAACTCTACAATTTCACTTTCGCAAAATCACACCGGAGAGTCCAATTGAAAGAATTCATCGCCATTATGCGCCTGGTCAATAGCTGCAATTTTCTCGCGCTTGGCAGGTCTGCGGCGCATCTTCAATTCAAGCTATTTCCGCAAGCTTCTAACTTCCCGAATACCGCTGCTCTTTCCACGGATCGCCGTACGCGTGATACCCATTCCGCTCCCAAAAACCTAGCCGGTCGTAATCCAGCAGCATGAATCCGCGCACCCACTTCACGCTTTTCCACGCATACAAATGCGGCACGATCAACCGCAGCGGCCCGCCATGCTCCGCCGCCAATGGCTCGCCATCGTGTTCAAACGTAAACAGCACATCCGGCCGCAGCAAATCCGCCAGCGGCACATTCGCCGTATAGCCTTCCTCCGCAAGCACCAGAACAAATTCCGCACCCGGTTTCGGCTTTATCAGTTTCATCACATCCGTAAACAGCACGCCCTTCCACCGGTTGTCCAGCCGGCTCCACCGCGTCACACAATGAAAATCCGAAGTCACTTCCGTCTGCGGCAGCGCCCGAAACTCTTCCCATCCCAGCCGCACCGGCTCTTCCACCAGCCCGGAAATCTTGAAGTCCCATTTCGACGCGTCAAAATGCGGCACACTCCCGTAGTGCAGTACCGGCCACTTCAGCGTCAGTGACTGCCCCGGCGGCAGCCGCCCTTCTTCCTTCGCCTTCTTCTCCAACTCTCTCCGCCCGCCATCCCCAAACAGTGCCATCGTGCTCCCTCGCAACCTTAGATTCTCGCGCGCTCAAGAAGTTTCTGCTTGTGGTAAGATTCGCCGCCACAAATCCAATCGACTTTTCCAAATCACCCCAAGATAACTCTTGACTGCCATTTTCCCTTATACTATTTTGCTCTAGGCCTTGAACGAACTCGCCTCGGCCCGAATCTCTGGAGACGCTCCACGCTCATGAAAAAACCCCAACAGCGCGACCTCTTCCCCGGCGCCTTGGAAATGATGATTCTCCGCACCCTCAAACGCCAGCCCCTCCACGGCTACGCCCTCGTCCAGCACATCAAGCGCACCTCCAACGACTTGCTTCAAATCGAAGAAGGCTCCCTCTACCCCGCCCTCCAGCGCCTTCTCAAGGAAGACTTGGTCAAAGCCGAATGGGCCGTTTCCTCCACCAACCGCCGCGTTCGCATTTACACCTTGACGCCCGCTGGCGCCAAGCACCTCCAACGCGAAGTCTCCCGCTTCGAAACCATGCTCGAAGGCATTACCCGCGTCCTCGCCCGGGGTGAATCATGAACTGGCTCAAACAACTATTTTCCCGCCGCCGTCTCTACAACGATCTCTCGGAGGAGATTCGGGAACATCTTGAGGAGAAGATCGAGGAGTTGGTTGCAGGCGGGATGTCGAGGGAAGAAGCGGAGCACGCGGCGCGGCGGGAGTTTGGGAATATGACGCTGGCTGAAGAGGACGGACGAGAAGTTTGGCGTTGGCCGAGGATGGAGAACAGGATCGAGGATATTCGCTATGGACTCAGGGTGCTGCGCAAGACTCCAGGGTTTACCGCGGTCGCGGTACTGACACTGGCGCTGGGGATCGGAGCGAATAGCGCGATCTTCAGTGTGGTGAACGCCGTGTTGTTGCGGCCGCTGCCGTTCCGCGATCCGGGGCGGCTCACCGTGGTATGGCACACCCCGCCGCAGAAGAGTTTTCCGGGAGTTACGAAGTTTGTAGTTTCGCCGGCAAATTATCTTGATTGGCGCGACCAAAATCACGTCTTCGAACAGATGAGCGCCGTGGGCTTCGGCAATTTCAATTTGACGGGCATGGGGCAACCTGAATCGGTGGAAGGGCGCGCGGTGTCGGTTGATTTCTTTTCCGTGCTGGGCGTACAACCCGTCCTCGGGCGGGGATTTCTTGAAGAAGAAGATCAATCAGGGAACGGCAAAGTGGTGGTGATCAGCTACGATTTTTGGGAAACGCACTTTGCGGGCAGCAAGGATGTCCTTGGAAGGCAGATCAAACTGGACGACAAGAGCTATGAGGTGGTTGGCGTGGCACCGGCCAAGTTTGATTTTCCATTTCAGGCGAAACTTTGGGTTCCACTGGCCTGGACAGAGAAGGAACGGGCGGTGAGGGGAAATCACGGCTACATCGTCATCGCTCGACTGAAGCCTGAAATAGACATGAAAAAGGCCCAGTCCGAGATGGACACGATTTCAACCCGCCTGGCGCAGCAGTATCCCACGGACGACGCCGGGTGGGGCGCGGTGGTCCTGCGGCTGAACCAGCAAATGTTCCAGCAGGTGGGACCAGCTCTATGGGTGCTATTTGGCGCAGTTGGATTTGTCTTGCTGATCGCATGTACAAACGTGGCGAATCTGACGCTGGCGAAAGCGCTCGGACGGCGAAAGGAGATTGCCGTTCGCACAGCACTGGGGGCAAGCCCGGGGCGCATCGTAAGCTTGGTGCTCACGGAAACCGTTCTGATTTCGGTGATTGGCGGCGGGCTTGCGCTTCTGCTGGCTCACTTTGTCATCGAGGCCATCGCGGACTTTATCGGGCCGCAGTTACCGCTCACCGTGCAGATCGGTTTGGACGGATGGGTTCTGGGCTTTACGTTGGCGATTTCCATTCTGACGGGGTTTATCGCGGGATTGGCGCCATCGTGGCATTTGACGAAAACAAATCTGAATGAATCCCTGAAGCAAGGTTTGGGCAAGACGGACGCCGATTCGAGCGGCGGGCGTGTGCGGAGCGTACTGGTAGCGGCCGAGGTGGCGGTATCGCTAGTGCTATTGATTGGAGCGGGGCTGATGATCCGGACGCTCTATTTGCTGAGAAACGCCAACTCGGGGATGGACGCACGAAACGTATTGACGGTGACATTGGGCATTTCAAGCGAGAAGTATGCCACGGTCACGCGGCAAAACGGATTCTTCAATCATGTGCTAGAGCAGGTCCGCGCGTTGCCCGGGGTGGAGTTTGCCAGCGCGGTCGATAGCCTGCCGCTGCAAGGAGGTTCGATACAACCCGTAGCTGTGGAAGGGCAACCCGTCGTTCCGATGGCGGACCAGCCAGAGGTTCCGGTGCGCCTTATCGCTCCCGGATATCTGCGAGTGATGAGAATTCCGCTGAAGGAGGGCCGGGACATTACGGAGGCGGATGATTCGAATGCGAGGTCCGTGATACTTGTGAGTGAGTCCTTTGCGAAGCGGTTCTGGCCCAATGAAAATCCAATCGGCAAGCATGTAAAGTTGACGTTTTTGCCGGGAGAGGCTAGCGAAGTGGTGGGGGTGGTCGGAGACGTGAGGCTGAACGGATTGAGTGTCACAGAACCGGTGCAGTCGGTATATCACGTGATGGCGCAGAATCCCAAGACCAACTTTATGAGATTGGCGGTGCGCACTGGCCTGCCGCCGGCGAGCCTGATTTCAGCAGTAACGGAAGCAATCCATCGAGTCGACGCGGATGAGCCTGTTGTTGGCGTGCAAACCATGGAGGCCGTCGTAGACCAGTCCATTGCGCAGAACCGCTTGAACATGATTCTGCTGAGCGCATTCGCGGGACTGGCCCTTCTGCTGGCAAGCATAGGAATTTACGGCGTTCAGGCTTATGCAGTGCGGCAGCGAACGCGTGAAGTTGGAATTAGAGTGGCGATGGGTGCGCAGCCGGCGGAGGTCTTCCGCCTGATCATCTCGCAAGGATTGCGGCTGGCAACAACAGGAATGGTTATTGGACTCGCTGCGTCCTTCGGACTGACGCGCCTGATGGCAAGCCAGCTTTATGGCTTGAGCGCGACGGATCCGTGGACGTTCATAGGCGTATCGATTGTGTTGCTGACGGTGGCGCTTGCGGCATGTTTTATTCCGGCGAGACGTGCCATGAAGGTAGATCCGATAGTTGCGCTCCGGTACGAGTGACAGCTCTGAGCAAGCGTTCGAAGGCATTGCGCACCTCTTGGCGTGGAGTGAATCATGAATTGGCTGAAGCAAATCTTCTCGCGTCGCCGCCTCTGCAACGATCTCTCCGAAGAAATTCGCGCCCATCTCGACGAAAAAATCGACGAACTCGTCGCCGCCGGCATGCCCGGAAAAGAAGCCGCCACCGCCGCCCGTCGCGAATTCGGCAATCTCACTCTCGTCGAGCAAGACAGCCGCACCGTCTGGCGTTGGCCCTCCCTCGAAAATTTTTTCATGGATGTCCGCTTCGGCGCGCGCATGCTCCGCAAGAATCCCGGCTTCACCGTCGTCGCCGTCCTCACCCTCGCTCTCGGCATTGGCGCCAACACCGCCATCTTCAGCGTCGTCAACGGCGTCCTCGTCAAGCCCTTGCCCTTCCCCAAGCAAGATCAATTGTTGATGCTCTGGGAAAAAGATAAGGACGGCTTGCGCTCTAACACTTCGTGGGCCACCTTTACCGACTGGACCCGGGAAAATCATTCGTTCACCGGCATCTCGGCTATCAGCCTCTGGACGCCAACTTTCATCACAACCAACGATGCCGAAAACCTGATCGGCTTCCGTGTCTCTTCCACTTTCTTTGACGTAATGGAGATCAAGCCCGAACTTGGCCGTGGTTTTCTCCCTTCAGAAGACCTCCGAGGAAACAACTTCGTCGTCGTCCTCAGCCACGGCTTCTGGCAGCGCCGTCTCGGCAGCGACCCTGGCATCCTGGGAAAACCCATTCAATTGGGTAGCCGCGCCTACACAGTTGTCGGAATCTTGCCCGCCCAATTTCCGTCCGTGCTCTCCTTCGATCCTCGAAAGCCCGCTGACCTCTACACGCCTTTGGCCTACGACGCCTCCCTCCCTTACGCCTGTCGCGACTGCCGTCATCTCCGCTCCATCGCTCGCCTCCAGGACACCGTCTCCATGGGCCACGCGCAAGCCGAGATGAACCAAATCTCCGAAAATCTCTTCCGCCAGTACCCCACGGAATACTCTGCTGCTGGAGTCACCTTCACTCCGCTCAAGGACTACCTCGTTGGCGACGTCAGCCCAGTCCTCTGGTCTCTTTTCGGCTCGGTCGGTTTTGTGCTGCTCATCGCGTGCGTGAACGTTGCGAATCTTCTCCTCGGCTGGGCCGCTCGCCGCCAGCGCGAAGTCGCCGTCCGGGCCGCCCTCGGCGCTCCCAGGGCTCGCATGATCCGCCAATTCTTGACCGAGAGTCTTCTGCTCTCCCTCCTCGGCGGATCCCTCGGCCTCTTTTTTGCCTGGAGCGGCGTCGCTCTTCTCCAGCAGCTTCATCTGGGAAATCTTCCGCGCCTTCAGAACGTGCAGATCGATGCCTGGACTCTCGCGTTCACTTTCGGCATTTCCCTTCTAACCGGTCTGGCCTTCGGTCTCGCCCCTGCCTTTCGCGCTTCCAAATTCGATCTCACCGAAACATTGAAAGAAGGCGGCAAAACCACCGCCGGGCGAGAACGCCACCGCTTCCGCAATTTGCTTGTCGTTTCCGATGTCGCCCTGGCCCTGCTCCTGCTGACCGGCGCCGGCCTTGTGATGAAAAGCTTCGTGCGCCTGCTTGAAGTCAATCCCGGCTTTGACTCCTCCCACACCCTCACACTGGGCGTTTCCCTTTGGGGCCCAAAAGCTACAGATGCCAAGGCCGTAGAGTTTTATCAGCAGGTGCTCCGCAGCGTTCAATCGCTTCCTGGGGTGGAGTCTGCCGCCGTCGTCAGCCAGCTCCCGCTCGGCGGCAATCTGGACATGTACGGCGTCCACGTCGAAGGCAAATCCTCTCCCAATCCGGAAGAAGATCCCAGCGCGGATCGCTACTCGATTAGCCCCGCTTATTTGCGCGCTATGCGCATTCCTTTGTTGAGCGGCCGCCAATTCGATGAGCGCGACCTCGCCGACTCTCCCCCGATCGTCCTCGTCAACGAATCCGCCGCGCGTAAGTTTTGGCTCGGCGAGGACCCCATCGGCAAACGTCTACGCTTCGGCGACACCAAAGGTCCGTGGAGAACAGTAGTCGGTGTCGTAGGCGACGTCCTGCATAAAGGACTCGACGCCTCCAAAACTCTTCAAGTCTATTTGCCTGAACCTCAATTCGTCGATTCCGACATGATGTTGGTTGTGCGCACCTCCAACGAGCCAGCTTCCCTCGCCTCAGCCGTGCGCTCCGCAATTGCCGCCATCGATCCCCAGGCTCCCGTCTCGGGTGTGGCCACCATGGAGGAAGTTGTATCCGCTTCCGTAGCCAACCAACGGTTCGGCGTAATTCTTTTCACGCTGTTCGCCGCCGTGGCTCTGCTCCTCGCCGCTTTCGGCATTTACGGCGTCATCTCCTACGGTGTCACCCAGCGCACCCACGAAATTGGCATCCGCGTAGCCTTGGGTGCCCGCCGCAGCGAAGTCCTCGCCTTAGTCGTCGGCGAAGCCATGCGACCTGCCCTCTTGGGAGCCGTCCTCGGTCTCGGCGCTGCGTTTGCCCTCACCCGCCTGCTCGCAGGCCTGCTCTTCGCCGTCAAGCCCGCCGACCCTGCCACCTTCGCCCTGGTCTCCGCCGGGCTGGGCCATGGCGCATCAGGGGCGACCGCGGCCCGCCCACAACACGTCCCGGCCGCAACTGTGCCGGCCGCCATTGCGGCGGTCGCGCTGCGCCCGTCATCCCAGAGCGAATCCCGCACAGTGACCGCTTACCTGACCGCCGATGTGCGCGGCGTGCTGCACTACGACGGCCATCTCGTCCTGCGCTCTGATCTTGCTCCCCGACGGCCCGACCGCTCGGGAAATCGCCGTTCGGCTGCCTTCGTTCTCCGGCATCCAGCCTGACGGTCTCGACCGTCCACCGCTCGCTCTCTGACCGCTGACATCGACGCGGCGCATTAAGACGCGCCGTGCCCGCGCGTTCGCGCGCCTGTTCATCGTTTGGAAGAGTCATGCACAAGCAGTTGTTTGTTGTCGCCTTAGCGGCGTCTATCGCCACCGCCGCCTTCGGGCACGGGAACGTCGCGGGTCGGGCCGACGCTGCGGCCGCTCACGGCGACGCGCGCGGGATGAACAAGATCCCCGGTTTTGCACCCGAGTTTCTGCGCAAGATTTTTCAGCGTCGACTCGATCGTCTCGACGTTCCACTTGTCGGTCTTGCTAAATTCATCGCGTAACGCGCTCAAGTACGTCCCGGCTTCCGGTTTTCCGAAAACTTTTTTCACTGCGGCCGGGTCGAATTCGTAATTCTCGGTAAAGAAATAGGCCGTCCACTCCGGCACATCTTTGAAGAGTTTGATCTTTTCTTTCACGATGGACAGCACCGCTCCGAGATATTTTTCGTCGGAGATGTCGATCTTGGCTTTCTCGAGAAACGGTCGGGCCAGCTCCGTGAAACGTTCAAGTGACATTTGCGCGATGTATTGACCGTTGAGCCAAAAACATTTATTGAGGTCAAACGCGGCATTGCGGCGATTGATTTTTTCGAGCTCGAAAAGTTTTACGACTTCGTCGATCTCGATCTTTTCGCGGTTGTCCTTGGGCGACCAGCCCAGCAGGCAAAGATAATTGCGCACGGCTTCCGGCGCGTAGCCCTGCTCGATGTAGGCGGCGACGCGCGCGCCTTCGTCACGTTTGCTCATCTTCGAGCCATCGTGATTGAGGATGAGCGGAATGTGCGCGAAGCGCGGCGGCGTGGCGCCGAGTGCTTTGTAAAGTTCGATATGTTTTGGCGTATTCGAAAGATGATCCTCGCCACGAATGACGTGCGAGATTTTCATCTCGATGTCATCGATTACATTGACGAAATGAAAAATCCAGGTGCCGTCGGGTCGACGCACAGTCATATCGGGATGGGTTCCCGGGTTGGTAAGATCGAAATCGATCTTGCCGCAGACGAGATCGTCAACCATGACGTGTTCGCGCGGCGAACGGAAACGCA
>Ga0137418_10002682_pt1 | contig 16292 bp, 10 predicted proteins | sample CZODoug3_1_2_16f_FD_122242 | JGI IMG/M metagenome (GOLD analysis project Ga0137418, IMG submission 122242) | Vadose zone soil fungal communities from Angelo Coast Range Reserve, California, USA - CZODoug3_1_2_16fungal (Hybrid Assembly) | ecosystem: Environmental > Terrestrial > Soil > Vadose... | reverse complement strand
TGATGGTTCAGGGATGCATTGCCATTAGTGGTGGACTGTTTGGATTTTCCATTGGTAGAACGAGGAAGGACTCGACCGTAATCGGACGGGCTGGCATTCCGTTCGCGCATAGTTCCATCAGGATTGGAGGAATGCGGGTATTCGTCCTGAGACGGTAGCGATGCACTTGACATACGTTTTGCGAGTATGCGACTCTCGCTTTCGAGACCTGTGGGGGTGATAAGAGGAAGAAATGAGAAAATTGTGATTTCAACCAGTGACCGCGAAATGAGATAGTTGGTATCTTGCAGCTAGTAACGGTTACAAAGCAGCGGCAGCACCCGTTGCACTACTGGTCCTCCCAGCTCTGAAATAGCGGACCGTGTAAATTCGCAACCTTAGAACACTTACGTTTGCGTAAAGCAGGCACAATGGTCTCGTCCCATGCAAATGGCAATGCAGATTGTGCAGGCACTGTCAGTGTCATTTGCAAAGAAACGAGGCAGGGATATGAGGTAGCTGGTTACGGGTCCCAATTGGACTCACGCGAAGAGTACAATGGCGTTGGGGTGGACAAGGCCTTGGGCCAGGAGTGTTTTTGCGATTCCAAGCAGTATAACCACTGCCAGTGGCTGAAGTCGAAGCGTGCCCAATGCGGTAAAGCTCTCACGCAGCTATTTAGTCAGCAGAAGTATGTTACACGGGCGCAACTTTGAAAGACCATAAAGTAGACCATCATTGTACAGTGACCAGCTCAGACCGCGCGCGCTTCAAACAACCCGATGTTCAATTCGCAATCCTCTTGCTCTTTTCTAGGCTGTTCATCGTCATCACCTGTGCTTGTTGAACACTCAATGCTGGGTGTCTCAAGCTGTCCCGGTCTTATCATCGTTGGTAACGGTTCACTCAATTGAGGCCCGCCCACAGCTGGCCACCGGAAGCAAGGCGGAAGTCGTTTTACAAATCTACAAGCTCCTATAAGTTCGACTTCTTGCAGAGCTCTCATCCGGTTTCTTGACGCTCTTTCCGCGTCGATTTCGAATTTCAATAACGATCGTTTAACAGTGGGCCCCGGCACCAGTAGGATGTTTGCAATTGGCCGCAATCAATTTCTTAAACCTATGATGAGACGACTCTGCAACGACGCTGGTGCGTCGAGAGTACCTATGGCTCATGTTTGACATGCTGAATTCGAGGTTTTGTTACCCTCTGTGATTGGGACGAAACAGAGAGTCGACGAGACAGTATGATGCTTCGGTTCCCCCGATAAAAATGAGTGCCAATGTCATTTCTAGTATCGCGCCGCTCAGTAATAGCTTGCAATATGTCCGACATTGGGTACCCTCCATCTAACCAGTCAGATTTCCTCAACCCATCAGGTCATCTAATAACCTCTGCGATAACATCCTCATGAGTGCACGGTAAGTAATACATGGAACCAGATCCGTCGCATTCGGCGTCGACAGCAGGATCGAGTATTTGGCTACGACTCCCGATATGGCTAACCATCACACACTGGACCTAAGTAACAGTGCCGTCCTCGCCACCTTCAGCGCCACAAAAATATTTAGTATGCTTGAACTCCACAGAACCGACGAACATCAAGACTTTCAGCAGATTGAGACGGCACTTCATGGACGTGAAAATAACCCAAAGAGTGTGATTGCGATATAAAATCAAAGCGGTAGAACAAGTCTTTTATCAACCTCCCCGATATCATCCATTTCCACTACTATTCAAACCCGCTACAAAACTCTCAGAGGCCAAGGTTGATGGGAGAGCAACCGATGACAACGAGGCCGTTCATGTTGTTGCCAGTGCAGCAGACCGGCTGTTGGGAGCTATGATTCGTGCAGCTTAGGGTGGTGCTTTAATAACAAGTTAAATCCAAACTCACCAGCTGTTACCGGCGATACCTATGACGCTCAAGGGAGAGCAGGTAAGCCCGACGTCGGCCGCAGGGTTGACGAGGGCGGCAAGAGAGCCCAGAGCAGCGATGCCAGCGGGACTGGAGGCCTTCTGGAGGGAGTCGCAGCAGTACTGGTTATCGGTCCTGCATTGGTTGTTGGTGCTCGTGTTGCTCCTGGAATAAAATGTTAGTTGTGAGAACCGCGACCGTCGACACAACAATAAGTGTACTCACTGGGTAGGAAGAGCAGCAGCAAGAGCCGCGAACACGGTGACAGCAATGAGAGCGAACTTGGAGAACATTTTTGATTAAGGGAGTGTGTTTGGGTCAGTGGAATGAGTTGGAAGTGTATTGGTAAAGATTGGAATGGGGGAATTCAGTGCAAAGTTGCTGAGACTTTATACCTTTCGGCTGCGCACGGACGCGGAGACAGGGTTTATTCACGTACTTGCACATTTGAACCAAGTTTTTCCACTTTGAACGCCGTCGCCCGAAATGGCAACTGACCAAGAAACCCTCAAATTGATTTTGAATTAGTTGTCGCTTCTTTCTGTGAATTGCGGCAGTACGGCGGCCCCGATGTATTTGTTAGGCGGAGCAAAGTACATCCCACCGACGTGAACTTACGAACTGAAAACTGAAAACTGGTGAATCGCAGAAAAATTAATCGAGTAGTGCAGTCCGGTGTGAATTGAAAATACTCTGGAATCTTGGGCTTCAATGCTGTTAGGAAACACTGTCCCCGAGCCTTAGATCTAAGCCTTTTATAAGGCTAAGGGTCCGAAAATTGGGCAGCGATCAACACATGACACTGGAAGAACCTGACTTGGCATTCTTTAATTGAAGTCATGAATGTTGGTGGACCGTTCCAGCTGCGGCCAGACTGAGCTTCTCGGCTACTGGGAACACCAGCGCGGTATTTCGTTGTCAGTTTTTAACCAGTTTCCGACAAATGGATGGCTTCCCATGTCGTTAGATTATTTCAGAAGGAGGATTCCCAGTGCACGGTTCGACTCGGAGGAAACGCAGTTTTCAGAGACATGCGGAAGTTGACCATAAGGTTGGCCACTTGTGGTTGAATTTCTGAGTCTGAAGACATTTTACAGCTGGGGGTCGGCGGACCCCCCTTAAGTCCAGTTTTAACAACTCGGCCTCGGGCTCAATATAAATTTTCCGGGTCTACATGGCAACTTGCATCGTCAATTTCTGATGTTTTTAGACTCTACGGGAAGTCATCTAATCTCCATTACTTACCACTGACACTGAAAATGTCCTCCCGATTGCTTGAGGTATTTGAAATGCTTTCGACGTAGTCTAAGTCACTTGAAGCTGACTGGGACTTTTCAAAGGACCTGATCACTTTGGTTGCTGGAGGTTCAGGAAACGCCATGCTTAGACTGATGACTTTCGTGAATACACACCCTTGCTCTAAGGATGAGATCGAGCGTATCCTCGGAGCTCTCCGTTGCCACCTCCAACCCGGAGTCAATCCGTCTGTCAGCTCGTTGGCATCCATTCAGGTCATCATTTCTATGGCTGCCACAAGTTCAACGAGCGCAGAATCGTCTCAAGTAGTCATTGACTGTTTCCAGAAATTTTGGCCAATTTTGTGGTCTTGGCTTATACACATCTATAACACTTGTATCATCACTGCGAAACATCTTCCCACTGAACTGCGCCTTCAGATCAAGGATGGACTGGTTCGCATTTTGGTCCCCTACACCCACAAACAACTATTACGGTCATGCATACTGTCGACGCATGAAGTCATCCCGACTTTGATTCGGCTCTGGCATCTAGAAATTAAGGATCCCGATTTTACTTTGTCGACCAAGGGGACGCACGGCACTCGTTTCCCTGTTTCCGAGGTCCTTGATCCATGCTTCAAAGCCTTGATTGACAATTCAAGCGATGCATGGATAGAGAATGTCATTGCGCCAATCGGAGGCAGCGCGAAGGAGTTCGCGTCTGTTGCCCTCGCGCATATTCGTCATGATATATCGCAGAAGCCACCAGACCTGGAGCATCTTGGCTATGATGTCGATCTAATGGCTCGGTCATCTATATACGCGCCCATACGCCATGCTCTCCTTTCTCTGCACTCAATTCGTGATGTAACGACGACATTGGTTCGCCTGATCCTACGGCCCCACTCTGACAACCATGCACTTGTCGGGAGAAACATAGATGTCTGTTTCTGGTATCTGAATGGGTTTCTGGAGATGTTAGATGGTACAACGTGGATTATTCAGGCTCTGGATGCCCAAATCCTTTGCGCAATTATGAAATGCGAACCATGGTTGATACAACTGCGACCCCACTTCATGAACATCCTGTCCAAGACTCTTCCGAAATACTTGATTTACCGCTCGGTACTTTCATCAGCATCAAGGGCGATCTCAAAAGTCCGAGATCTTGACCTCGAGGCTCCTATCTCGAAAGACGGACAACTATGGCAGAGCTGGTCACAATTCAAGGATTTGGTTGAAGATGGACTCTCGTTACTGCGAAGTACAGATACCGATGATATCCAAATGATTTGCAATAATAGAATGGTACGTTTTCGCATTACCCTTTTAAAATCTATCCCACCAATCACACCCACAGTGTCCTGAACGGGCAAAGCAAGGTGAATTTAAGGGTTGTGCAGGGTGGTAGGTCCCAATACGTGTTCAGCTTTCTCTCCTCTCCTGATTTTCAAAGTCTTTATGTATTTTACTGCGGAACGCCTTGCCAGACCTACGACTGGAAGTTTGGGGATCATCGAACTTTCTGCAAGACTGCCCAAGCGAGGAATCTAGGTGAATCATGCCTACTCTCACGTCACTGATCTTATACAAATATTGTCTGATGTCATAGAAGGGATCGTGTGCGGCATATCTAATCGCGACCAGAAATTCATTCGTCAAACCTTGCAACATGACATTTCAAAACGTAAAACCGACATTTTGAAAATCTGCGAGGATCAAGGAATCCAATCTTATGTAGTTGGATTGGACTATACGAACGTCCCTGTCCGCGTAACTTACGGTGCTCTGGATGTCTTTCGACCTAATGGATACGTCAAAGAGGCCTGGGATAATGTATTGGATAAAGTGCGAGGAAGGGATGTACTTGTTGTGCATGGCCAAATCGCCGCTGGAGCAGGTGAAAAGTCATACACTCAGTATGTGTCCATGGAGTCTTTTCGCAAAGATGGCAGACTCTTCATGATGCAAACATGTTCTTCTGACGGTTAACCGGTTTGTTCAGGCCGGCGGAGGCACCATGTCATAGGGGGCGCCTTTCTACTGCAATGTACCTTGGCTTGTACGTTGCCATGCGTAATTCAGGGAATGCAGTTTTGCGAAGTATATCATTTGAGATTGTGACGGACGGACGGACAAGGACAAGTGTAAGACCCAATTGTTGATTACTAGGCCTGACAACAACATGTCATGGTGTAAGATCGTCAACATACGGGCTTTATCGACCGTCGGCTTGGGGGCATAAAAGGTACCGTATTTTGCTCCATAGGGTATTCCAGCATTATGAAGGTGGGCGGGTGTGATTTATTATGGATTTGGTCATCCCAGTTTGAGGCGCGTTTCCATAACGTAGATTGATCATGAGGACAAGATATCGTGGTACTAGTGACCATGGGAGCCTGCAGCAATTTGAAATGAACAATCATATGCCAGAAACAGAGATTACCTTGATAATGGTACCTTCGTCGCCATTTCACAGCCTCGGACCATTCCCTGGGTGGTTAATACGGTGCGTGGCGTTGTCGAACTTGTTGCGCCGGAGAAAAATGACCAGATACATACATTGATGGCTCTCCTGCAAGCCTTCGAGTGAGATATTTCTGAGACACTGTCGAAGTTTTTCCCAAAAAATGGGAGAAGAACTTGGTCGAGTTGGCGTAGATTCGTATGGCGTTTAGGGGTACGTAAGTGAGGCTGAAATTGGGTGTTTGCAATTGTGACCGTCATCGCAAGGGTCTGGGTGGCCATGGGTGGGTTCTTCATCTACAATATCCCGATCTCGTCATTCATGTCAACAGCCTCGCGTATTGTGGCCACTGAGCATATTGGATTTCACTGTGTTCTATTTGTAACACCGAAAGGTAATTCGTAAGCCAACTACAAAGTTTCGGCGTTCTTGTGATTGGTTTGTTCGTATGTTTAGGGGGGAAAACCTCCAGAAAACCCGTCAAGAAGGGGCGTAGGCATTTGTGAGGGTTCCGAGACCATTCCGTGAGATCATATGCGGTCGCAGTGGGGTAAAGATAGGCATTAATATGGTATCTTCTGAAAGGGGCGACAGATAACATGTTGTGGGGTGGGCAGTTAATTGATGCGTCTGTGATCCGTGATCACCTTGGCGGCCCGATGGCGCGGTTGGAGTGCTTTAGAGAGACGAACATGGCTGCCCTGTCAATCAGCTGTCCAAGCGGGAAGAAGGATAAGACTCCAATCAATCACTTCGATCACGTGAATGACACGATGTGTGAAACGCAACATACCGATATACGCAAAAAAGTCAATGCTGTGAACATCAAAATGATATTGAACGGAGGAAGTGGCTACAAGCTGGCCTGACCTGCCAGAGAGGTGTATAAAAGGGAACATCACCTAAGATAAGATTATGGATGGTAAACACGCCCAAACATCTGTTAAGGGGTATAAGAGTGCACTGGAGATATCAATTCCATTAGCATCACTCAAGCTACAACCATCTACCAAACACACCTTTTTTCAAACCACTCTTCTATCACTCGACAATGAACTTCGTGCGCACTCCTTGACCTCCCTCACCGCATCAAACGTCGTGCTAACACCTGTTTGATGCGTATTTAGCAAGTCCCCGTTAACCAAGCATGCGGCGGCAGCGACTGTGGCTGTGGTGACAGCTGCGGATGTCAGCCTGGCGAGTGCAAGTGAGTACCTTGGTGTTGAGTATGCCGCGAATAGCGACTGACTTTGTCGGCCCATCCACCAGGTGCTAGACGCATCGCCTCCCACGCGTATCCACATGTGAACTCGTTCGTGTATGATGCAGCTGCGAGAAGGACTGTACAAATTATCGGCGGGTATTTGAAAAGACAAAAAAATGGGACTGTACCGTGTCATTAGTGCCATCGTGAAACATTTGTATGCGAAACAACAGAGCCTTTGAGCGGACGTGCGGCTGAACTGCAAAGGTAATGTATTGCAGGACAATGAATTGAACTGGAACGCATACCTCGATTACGTTATGATTTTGCCGATATACTACCAAGTCAGGTACATGCGACTCGCCACAGGGGGCAGCCATACAGCCCATAAAGAGCCCATAAGCATCTGCTTAAAATTGAAAGTGCCTAAGTGTATAAGCCAATGTTGGTACACCCACACTTGGGTCATTCGGATCTGCGTACATCGCATGGAGAGGCAAGCGTCAACGATTTGCGCTGATGATTGGTTGGACGTGGAGGTCGCCGAGTGGAAGGCTTGCGGTCTTGAGATGGTCGTAAGTCTACTCGAGCGGGAAGAGATTTCTGAACTTGGATTGCAGCGCGAATCTGAACTTTGCCGTGCGCGCGGGATCGAGTTCGTATCCTTCCCGATTCCGGATCGCGGGGTGCCGGAGCCCCGGCAAGCTCTGGAAATCGCCAATTCTCTAGCCAACGATATTGCTAACGGTCGTTCGATCGCAATTCATTGCCGGGCAGGAATTGGTCGTTCGTCAATGATTGTTGTCACGGCGCTAATTCAGAATGGAATTTCAGCCGAATCCGCCTTCCATGCAGTTGAAGAAGCCCGAGGCTGCCCAGTGCCCGATACACCGGAGCAAAGACAATGGGTAGAGAGTCATTCTTCTCGATTCACCGCGCCTTAAACGCGAGAATTCCCACATAATGGGATGGTCCGCCGCAGAGTTGCAAGCGAAAAACGAAGCATGGCAGATGGTCTGCGCCAATGTATTCGGCCTTGAGTGGAGTCACTGACTCCGGGCCATGATGGATATCCGCTCGCCCTCGTCCGTATAATGTGGACGGTCTCGTAAAGACCTTTTCCGATATCAGGTTTCGAGAGCGTGGGAGAGACCCATTGCCATCTCTATTTTCCGCCAGCAGACCTGGCAGGAACTGTTTTCCTTAAACCGAGAATTTACGCTGACATAGCAAGAACGGGAGCGCGATAGCGTTCGTTCTTGCACAAGACCGCCCAGGCCATGCGAACCATCTTGTTGGCCAAGGCCACGATGACCACATTCTGGTGCGCACGAGCCAGCAGTTGGGTCAACCAACTGCTCAGACCGGGAACTTGCTTGTCTCGTTGTTGCAGCACGCTGCGTGCACCTTGAATGAACAAGGTTCGTAAGTACTTATTGCCCCGTTTACTGATGCCCAGTAATTTCTGTTTGCCCCCGGTGGAGTACTCTCCCGGAACGATTCCCATCCAGGCCGCCAGATTTCGTCCCTTTTGAAAAGTGCTCCCGTTGCCCACCGCAGCGATCAGGGCCGTCGCGGTGACCGGGCCGACTCCAGGAATCTCCGTGAGTCGTTGGCAGGCTTCATTCTCTTTCGCCGTTTTCTGGATGACCCGATCCATCTCCTCAATGCGTGCGGTGAGTTGTTCGAGTTCTATCTTGAGCTGAGCCAGCAAAACACGGAACGAACCCGACAGCCTCAACTCGCCGTCTTCCAAGATCCTGGGAAGTTGCCGATCCACATACCCTCGGCCTTTGGGTAGCGTGAGTCCACGTTCCAGCAGAAGGCTGCGAATCTGGTTCACCACCGCGGTACGCCGCATCACCCAACGTTCGCGCACGCGATGCAGGGCTTGCAAATCGAGCTGCTCCTCGGTCTTGATCGGCACAAAACGCATTCTCGGTCGTTGCACCGCTTCGGCGATCGCTTCCGCATCCAGAAAGTCACTCTTGTTGGTCTGCACATAAGGCTTCACGTATTGCGCCGGCATCAATCGCACTTCATGCCCTTGCTCGCGCAGCGCCCGCCCCAGAAAGTGCGCCCCACTGCACGACTCCATGCCAATCAACTGCACCTGTAAATTCGCGGTGAAGGCCAGCAGTTGTGTACGAGAACATTTCTTGCGGATCACCACCCTACCGGTTGAATCCAGTCCCACCAAATGAAAAACAGTCTTGCCTAAATCAATACCGAGCACGCGTAGTTTCATGGGATCCTCCTTCCTCGCAGTCTACACAACTAAACAGTTCCTGCGGCGGACCATCCCATTATGTGGCCCGGAACCTCAAGGAGCAGATTTCCACTTTCCGAGAATCCCGTTTCTCAGGCCCTATCCGGATTGGTGCTCAGACACCGGAACTCGGCGCGCACCTCGTTGAGAAGGTATGGCCACCTGACGCTACCGCAGCGCCGCGTTCGCGGCGCACGTGAGGTTAGGTGCTACTAAAATATGAACTTTAGTGCGACTTGCATCTGCCGCGAAGGCGTCTGCGTAGAAGTGATGATATCGCTCGCAGACACATCATTGCCTTTTGCATCAAAAATGGATGCGCTCGAAGGCACCGAGAAGTTTGCGCGGTTCAGGATATTGAATATTTCCCACCGGAACTGAATGTTGAAATTCTCAGAAATCTTTCTGATGTAGTTGTTCTTGAAGACCGAAAAGTCCAAGTTCACGAGGCCCGGCCCGATCAAGATGTTGCGGCCGGCGTTGCCAAAAAGATTGTAGCACTGTAAAGAAGCGATGCCTTTCCCCTTGGTCGGATCGCAGTTCGCCGTCCAGAAGGCGGCAGTGGGCGCTGTTGGGATCGCAAAGCATTGCGCCTTGATGTAATTGTTAGGGTTCCCGGGATTAACCAATGTGTCGCATCCGGGACCTGTCAGCCGATTCGGCGTCACGAAAGAAGTGTCAGACCCCTGTATTCCCGCCGGATCTCCGCCCGCACCAAAGTTCGGCGTGAGAGGCACACCTGAGTTGGCCTTGAAAATACTGCTGATCTGCCAGCCGCCCAGTACTTGCTCACCAAGTCCCCCTCCTACTTTGGGCGACGGGACGTTCCATATGCCATTGAAGATCAAATTCTGGCTGATATTGAAATCCGTCAAGCCCCGCCAAATCTTAGCGTCAAACCAAGGCTGCGTTGTTTCCCCGTTCCCAAAGGAATCACCGGCGAAAGTGCCTGAATCGTAGTCAATGTTCCTGCTCCAACTATAGGATCCGTGCAGCATCAAGCCGTGACTCAGTGTCTTCGTGACCTCGACCTGCAGGGCGTCGTACCAGGAGTGGTTCTGCATCTCTTCGCCAACTAGCACGCCTGCGTTCGGATTTAATTTTTGTACGCCGGCGCCAAACGGGAAGACGTAGCCCGCAGAGGTTGCTACGGGGATGACAAAATCCATGTCATCCTGGTGTAGCGGCAAATGCAATCCCCTCGAGCCGACATACCCGACCATAATTGTCAGGTTCGGAACGATCTGCCGTTGAATGTTTAGGTTCCACTGCATTATATATCGTCGGTGGGAATCGGTTTGGACATAGGAATACTTGAAGGTCTTGGGATTCCCAGTGAGTGAACTAAACGCACCGCCCGGGAATGTGCCGTTAAGGCATGTGGGGGGGAGTGGAGGGGCAGGATTTGGACACTTGCTGTTTTCCGAACCTTGCACGAAGAAAGGCGCGGTCGTGGCATTGCCGAGGAAGAGCTCGTACGGCAACGGCAGCATATCGTATAGTCCAATGCTGCCCCGGACCGCTGTTTTGCCGTTATTAAACGGATCCCATGAGAAACCCAATCGAGGTTGGAAGTTTCGACGCGTAAAATTCGAGAAGTAAGGTGAACCGAGTACTGGCTGGGCGGCGGTGGGTGGGGCCATGTTGGTTATCTCGTTGTGTACCTCAGTGGGAACAGTCGCGAACTCATAGCGCAAGCCTACGTTCAGGGTTAGGTTTGATCGGGCACGGATGTCATTCTGGATGTATGTGCCAAAGATCGATTCTCGGATGCCGCGCTCAGTAGTTCCGACGGTGGCTAGTGCCCCCCCAAACTTCGACGGTTGGTCCTGCAGGAAAGCTGCCAGCGACGGAAAGGTGAACGTGCCATTGGTGCCCTGTCGCGATCCATCATTGTCCTGTATTCTCTCGAATGAGAAACCTATTTTTATCCCGTGAATCCCTCTCGTGAGGAAAGCGTCGTCATAAACTTGATAGGAGTTGTAGCGGAAGAAGTAATACGGTGGACCTCCCAACCCCCCCTGAAATACGGAAATCTGAGGTACGCTTGCGCCCGGCGCAAAATGCCCCGGAATCGCAGCGAAGGTAGCGTCCGCAGCACCGGGCCTTACCGCAGTCGTGGTTGCGCCGACGTTCGCGAGGGACCGGTTGTAGCCTAGTCGAAAAGAGTTCGTCGTGCTCGGAGTGAATACGTGAGTCTCTTCAATCGCGACCGACTGGTGTTTGGTGGCAAACAACCCTAGCTTAGTGTCTTGCAAATCGGGCACAGTGACTTGACCAGAGTCATAGGAATACACCGCGTCAATGTTGTCCTTGTCTGAGAACTTCTGGTCAAATCTGGTCGTCCAAAAGTTATCAGTTGTCGGCTGCGATACAGAATTTGTAAACTTGGCCGTGTTACCTAGGCCAACCGAGGAGCCATTGGCAACCGGGTAGATGGCAGCGGCGAAGGCCGCGATTTTCGGGTCCACGTTCACGACGCACTGAGTATAGGCAATGCCATTTATTGTGCCCGTAACGCCGTTGGCTACGCAGCCAGGTGGGAGTTGGGTTGGGGGTGGGTTCGTGGGGGAATTCAGGATCCCATTAAGGGCATTAGCAGAGAACGTCGTGCCACCCTGGGTAAGTCCGAGAGACTGCCGCAAGCCTTCGTAGTCACCGAAGATGAAGGCCGAATTCTTGCGGATAGGCCCGCCCACGGAGGCACCAAACTGGTTACGCTTGAATGGCGGAATTTTGGGCCCGTCAAAATAGTTTGGGGTATCCAGAGAACTGTTACGCAAGAACTCATAAGCCGACCCGTGGAACTGGTTCGTTCCGGAGCGAGTGATTGCGTTGAATATCCCTCCGGAGGACCGGCCGTACTGTGCCGGAGCGTTTCCGGTCAAAACTGAAAATTCCTGAATGGCGTCCACGCCCGTAGCCCCGCCGGAAACATTACTAGGGGAATTATTTGCATAGTCATTTATGTTGATTCCGTCCAAACGATATAGATTTTCGTCCGGGCGAGCCCCACTGATCGACACCTGTGTCCCAAACCCGCGCTGTCCCCTCCCTGCGACCGTGAGGGGTTTCTGCGTATTCGGTTGGTTGACTCCGGGCTGGAGACTTCCTAAGTCAACCCAAGAGCGGCCGTTCAGAGGGAGCTCACGCACAGTGGTCGCGTCTACCGTGGCGCTCAACTCGGAGGAAGTCAATTCGACGGTGGGCGTTTCCGTGGTGACCTCAACAGTTTGACTCATCTGCCCCAACTGCATTGAGATATCGACCGTCTGTTGAGCACCGACAGTCAGCATGAGACCTGTGCGGCGTTGTGTGCTGAACCCCGGTGCGGTGACACTTATTTCGTAACTTCCTGGCAGCAGGTTCGGAGCGGAGTAAAGCCCCGCGTTGTCAGAAACAAGGACGCGCGTGACGCCAGTAGCCACATCTTTAATTGTGATTTGTGCTTTGGGAACGGCGGAGCCAGAAGGATCGGAGACCGTACCTGAAACTGTGGCTCCTGAAACCTGCGCATGCGCCTTGCCTGGGCCGAGCAAACGGATGGCTAAAACGAACAACAAGAGAGCGGCACCAAAGTTTCGTTGAAACACGGTGGACAGCATATTGACCTCCTAAAAAGCCGGACAACAATACGCTTTGGGTGGACAGCGATGGGGTATGGGGCGGTGTGTAGCACTAGCTTCGAAACGTGTCAAGGAGTTTTAACATGTCAGCCAGACAGGCCCGGCCAAGTCCTGTGAAGTCCGCTTATCGTCATGTGGGAATTGGCAGATTCCCAGTTGACGATAATCCCGTTTATCAGGCGGAATCCAATTGCATCTGTCCCTGTGTCGGTAGGTTACATCTGACCAGGGCTGAAATACTCCTATTTCGAGATTCGCCGAGGCTCGGCCGATAAGTGGCCTGAGTACTTTGTATCTAAAGCAACGAGGAATCAATTCCTGACCGGCGGGGCAGGTATCGCATTGGCTATATCACCCTGCCGTCCGATAAGTCGAAGAATCGCGCTTCCGTTAGAATCGTAGTCCACCCCTCCAGGAGAAACCATGCGATCCGCCATTCATAGGTGCTTAGCAATACTTCTTGTTTTTTGCGTTTATGTGTCGTCAGCAAATGCTCAGGCCGCAAGAGAGCCTCTTACTGACAGCAAACTGATTGCGCTGGTTGCCGGAGGCGCACTCAGCGAAGATATTGCCCACGAGATCGCATCGCGAGGATTGGCATTTCGCCCCGACGACCCCTACCTGTCGCTAATTACCACAGCGGGAGGCGATGCCCTCGTGCTTGCGGCACTGAAGCATTCCAAAATTAGCGACCACGCCAAACACATCGAAAACGAAGCAGCGGATCAATTAGTCCAACATCTCGCAGAGGCAGGGAAACTCATTGAAGGCAAGCAGTACACGGAAGCAGCCACGGAGCTTGTCGCCACCCTTCAAACTGACAGCACACCCGAGGCGGGATTTGTAATGGGTGGGTTGCTATATAAGCAGGAGCGATGGCTCGAAGCAGCAAGAATGTACGCCGAAGTCTTGCGCCAAGACCCTGATCTCACGGAGGCGCACACGAAGTTGAGCTTTGTCCTTCACAGTTTGGAAGATCCCGAGGGTGCGCTCCGCGAAGCGAAGTCAGCCTTGGCGCAGACTCCGGAAAGCGCGGAAGCCCATAAGGCTGCGGGGGTGGCTTTTGTTGACCTCGTGAAGTCCACCGCCGCGGAGCAGGAATACAAGGAAGCGCTTCGCATCAAGCCTGACTATCAGGTGGTGCACTACGACCTTGGGGTTCTGTTCTATCACATGAAAAAGTGGGACGAGTCGATCGCGGAGTACAAGAAGGCTATCGCGCTCAATCCGAACGACGTGGATAGCCACTACAGTCTGGGCTCTACCTACAAAGAAAAGAATGATTTTGATTCAGCAATCCGTGAATTTCGCGAGGCGAAACACCTGAACCCGAAACATTGTTGTGCTCGGCAGGAGTTGGGACGCGCTCTCATGCAGCGCGGTATGAACGCCGAGGCCGTCGTCGAATTCCGCGAACTGGAAGCAATTGCACCCGATTCCGCAATGTGCCACGCCTGCCTGGGTACAGCGCTCTTCCGAACCGGGGACTTTCAGGGCGCGGAGAAGGAGTATCACACGGCAATCGACCTTTACCCTTCCGACCCCAGTCCCCACCTGGGCCTCGGCAATATTAGGGAAGAAGAGAAAAATTATGATGCAGCTTTGGAGGAATACCGTTTCGCGGAACACATGGACGACGACTCCGCCGAAGCGCATAGGGACGCAGGGAGAGTTCTGCTGGCGAAGAAAGACCTGCCCCATGCCTTGGAGGAGCTCAAGTACGCTATAAAAGTGAATCCTAGCTATTGGACCACACATGAATTGTACGCCCAGGCATTGTTGGCAGCGGGAAACAATACGGCCGCAATTGCCGAGTTTAAGCAGGCCCTCGCGCTTGATCCCAAGGAAACTTCGATCCGATTGGAACTCGCAGCTGCCTTCGAAAAGAGCGGGGATTGGGCCGAATCCGTTAAGGAATATCGTCAGGCCGCGGCTATGACGGACTTCAACCCAGAGACCCAGAAACAATACAAGGCGGCTCAAGCACGGCTGGAGAGACACATCGCATCGATGAAGGCTGCCGGGAAGTCCGGTGAAGCCTCGGAACTGAAAACTCACCTGGGGACGATGGAAGCCAACCAGGAAATTTCAGAAAAGCTGGACTCGGCGATGCAATCAGGGTTGGAGGCGTTGGTTGGAAACCGGCCCGATGAAGCGGAAAAAAAGTACAAGGAAGCGGTGGAACTTGCCGAGAAGATCCAGCCTCATGACGTGAGGTTGATGACATCCCTCATGCGTCTTGCGCAGATCTATGCGGGGAAGAATAACTTCCCTCTTGCCCAATCTGCCCTGGCGCGGCGGCTCAAGGTAACTGAGGACCTCTATGGCGCACGATCTCCAATGATGACCGAACCACTTCAGGCTTTAGGCATGTATGCATTGATGAAAAAAGATTATAACACTGCCCTGGATTTCTTCTTGCGCGCGGTGGATGTCAACCAAAAGACGTTTGGGGAGACCAGTGACAAGGTAGCAGACAGCCTCAGGATTGCGTCAAACGTATATTTCGCGCAAGAGGCTTACGACAAGGCGGAACCTCTCCTGCTCCGCGCGGTGCGCATCGACGAAGGGTTGTTTGGTCAAGACGGAGACGACCTGGCCGCCCCGCTGGGGACTCTCTGTGACCTCTACGATAAGTGGGGCAAGCCTGATAAGGCTGAACCCTGCTATCGGCAACTGCTTGCCTTGCTGGGAAAACAGTCTGGCCCGGACAGCCCCCTGTTGCTAACAACGCTGACTGGCGAGGCTAAGGCTCTCCGCGGGCTCGGGCGATCGGAAGAAGCGGCAAAGGTCGAACAGCGGATGAAATCCATCCGTGAGGCATCGGGGCAAACGGAAGGCGCTGCAGTTGTACCGCACCCATGACGACGCGGGCTTAACGATGCAGGAAACACAAAGGGCTTCCCGTCAACTCAAGAGACCCGCGCATCGCAGCTAACTACAATGAAAAATCTAATATTAATTTCCATTGCCTCTGGCCTGCTAACGGGCGCTCTTGTTACAAGGGCAGACGATATTAGGTCAGAGTACCAAGTAGGAATCTTCTCGGGTAACGATATAGGAGCGGACGGAAACTACACGAACAATACTTACTGTGGTTCCGGGCCAGGTTATACCTGCGATGGTTCGGCAGGTTTTAACCACTTTCGAGTTTATTTCGTAAAGACCGATGAAGGCGTCTGGAGTTTTGTAACTGAAACTCAGAGTGGTGATGTTGCGGTACGCAAATTCGATCAGTCACCAGTGCCCTTCAAAAGTGAAAAAACAAATTTGCTTGATTCACTAAAACCTGGAGACAAAGTCGCATTCCGTATCACAAAAGATCATAGGATTGGTGCGGGACAAAGTATGCATGTTCTTGTTCCGAACGCTGAGGATCCGAAAAAAGAGGATAAATTTGTTGGCACTCTTTGCCGAAGGGCCAACCGCAAGCACCGACCAAACCCACTGATGTTGCAAAAGCCTTATGCGACTCGGGTATAACCTGACCGGGCTGGTCAGAGCCAAGTCCCGAGAAGTCCGCTTATAGGAATGTGGCCTTCTACCCTGGAGTGGCTCCGAATTACATTTCGCAAAGCAGACGGTTTGATA